>Ga0209056_10003017_pt1 | contig 18056 bp, 23 predicted proteins | sample GraSoiAngelo_114_FD_185876 | JGI IMG/M metagenome (GOLD analysis project Ga0209056, IMG submission 185876) | Grasslands soil microbial communities from the Angelo Coastal Reserve, California, USA - 14_0903_13_40cm (SPAdes) (version 2) | ecosystem: Environmental > Terrestrial > Soil > Grasslands... | reverse complement strand
CTCTTCATCAGCCAGGAGACCGTCAAGAGCCACGTGCGGCACATCCTCACGAAGCTCGAGGCGGACACGCGGACGCACGCAGTTGCGATTGCGCTTCGCGACGCGATCATCGACTGAGGCGTCGCTTGCGATGCCGACCTGGAGGCCACGGCGGCTTTGCCGGCGGGGCCGTCTCAACCCGGCAAAAGGATGACTTCCGCTGAAAGCTGCTGATCGGACGACTAGAGGCGTCGCTTGCGATGCCGACTGGAGGCCACGGCGGCTTTGCCGGCGGCGCCGTCTAAACCCGGTGGAAGGATGATTCGCGGATGAAACTCCTGTTCAGTTGGACTAGGTTCGCGCCGGCCGTCGCTGCGGTCGTCGCGGGCGCGGCCCTCGGGGCCGTGGGACTCGCCAGCGGGAGGACCTGGCTCGCGTGGATCGGGTTCGCCGGCGCGGTTGCCGCCGCCGCCGCGGCTGCCTTCTCGCTGCTGTTCGCAGAGCGGCGCCGGCACAAGGTCGCAGAAGGCGAGCTCGTCGCGACAGCGAGCTTTCTCGACTCGCTCGTCGAGTCAATGGGGACGATTGCCCAGACGCGCGAGGCGGCGGAGATCCTCGAACAGACGCGCCGGGAGGCCGAGCGCATCTTCCGGGCGCGGGCGCAGATGCTCCCGCCCGGCGAGAAGCCCATGGCCGCGCCCGCCGAGCGGTCGGTGCTCTTTCCGCTCCGGGTTCACGGCGAGGAGATCGCGTCGCTCCGTCTGACCCGCAACCGTCCGTTCGACCGGGGCGACGTCGTCCGGGCGACGGTGCTCGCCGACTTCGCCGCGCGGGCGGCCGAGAACGCCCGGTTGCTGGCTGAGGCAAAGGTTCGCGAGGCCGACCGAGCGCGCCTCTCCGAGCAGCTCGTCACCGCCGAGCAGGATGAGCGGCGACGGCTCGCGCTCTTCCTCCATGACGGGCCGGTCCAGTCGATGTCCGGGATCGGCCTGATGCTCGACGCCGCGATCGGCTCGATCGACTCGGAGCGACTCGACGACGCCCGGCGGGTGCTGGCGTCCGCGCTCGACCGGCACCGGGAGACGATCCGCTCGCTGCGCGACCTCTCCTTCAACATCGAGCCCGTCGTGCTGCGCGACCAGGGCTTCGCCGCTGCGGTGCGCGCCTACGCCGATCAGATCGGGCTTTCGAACCAGATTCAGGTCGACCTCGACCTCGACGCGGCCGGGCAACTGGCCGAGAAGGCGCAGGTCGGGCTCTACCAGATCATCCGCGAGGCGGTCAGCCAGGCGATCCGCCGCGGGCCGCCGACCCGGATCTCGATCCGCGTCGCACAGCTTGACGGGGAGATCGCGACGGAAATCGCCGACGACGGCACGGGCGAGCGCCGGCGGCGCAGCTTCGAGGCGATCGAGGAGCGCGCGCGGACGCTGAACGGCCGCATGACCGTCGGCGCCGGGGCAAACGGGGGCACCGCCGTGCGCGTCGTCCTGCCTCGGTACGCGGCGGAAGGCGAAAGCTCCAACTAAGGCGTCGCTTACCGACGCCGACCGGGAGGCTGCGCGGGCTTTGCCCGTGCGGCCGTTTTGACCCGATTGCTGGGTCCGGCGACATCTTTTTCAAAGCAATGCTTCTCGCCGCTAGGATCGCGGCCCGGGATGAGCGTGAACGGCTACCTGCTCTTCATCTCCAAGCCGACGGGCTACGAGCTTCGCGAGCGCCAAGGCGAGTTGCCGGGCGTCGGTCAGGAGATCGAAGAGGACGGGGCGAGGCTCCGGGTCTCGAAGATCGGGCCTTCCCCGCTGCCCGGCGACCGGCGCCGCTGCGCGTACCTTCAGCCCGTTAGCTAAGGCGCCGCTCGCGGTGCCGACCTGGAGGCTGTGCGGGCTTTGCCCGTGCAGCCGTCCTAACCAGGCCTTTGGGCAAGCGTCGCTCTGCGTACTTTAGCCCGCTAGCCAGCGATTTCCTCGGCGGCCGCAAGCCCGAACACGAGGGCGGCGGCAAGGCCGCTCGCGTAGCCGCCGGTCGACCAGCCGCCGGCGTCGACTCCCACCGCATAGAGGCCTTCGATCGGCGTCCCCGGTTGGCTGAGTACGCGGGCCCTCTCGTCGATGACGAGACCGCCGATCGTGTGAGTGACGGCCGCCACGACGTGAACCGCAAGGCTGCCGTCGTCGCGCTCCTCGACCGTCCCGCCCACCGCGCGGGCGCGGTCCACGACCTCGGCGACCGTTCCGTACGGGGTCTCGCGCTGGAGGTCGTCCGGACCCACCACATACCAGGCTCGCCCGCCGCGGCGGGCGATCTCCTGGACGAGGCGGTTCTCCGCCCAGTCGTCGGCCTCCACGGCGATCTCCTCGCCACTCTCGTCGAAGACGCGGGCGAGATGGCCGTAGAGCTGGGCGTGGTCGACGAACTCGTGCTCCCCCCAACTGGCGGGCGGCGCAGGCATCGCCCGGCCGTAGAACTCCGGCATCCCCAGCGTTGTGTCAGCGCCGCGGGTAAGTCCGAAGCCGAGGCCGTCACCCTCACTCCACTGGTTCGAGCGAATGGCCAGGCCGAGCTCTCGGGCGAGCCGAACGGGGAAGCCGCCGGTCGCGAGCACGAGTGGCTCCTCCGGCCGTGTCTCGGGGTCTGACCCCAGGGCATGTCCGGTCCGGACCTCAGCACCCGCCCTCATGAGCGCGTCTGTCAGGGCACGCGGGTCGAAGCGCCGCCCGACCGTGCGCGGGTTCTCCGTCTCGGCGTCGACGACCGGGGCGCCGAGCGACTCGAGCCAATCGAGCGCGTCGTCGAGCTGTTCGACGATCAGCCGCTGGAGCCGCGGATCGCCGGTCGGGCACTCGTGGCGGAAATCGTCCAGCGAGCGGTAGCGCCAGACGACGCCGCTCGACAGCAGCATCGAGCCGCCCGGGCGGTTGCCCTTCTCGACCACGGTCGGCGTGACGCCTAGCTCTCGGGCGCGCGCTGCCGCGCACAGCCCGGCCATGCCGGCGCCGGCGACGAGCACCTAAGTGAGCGAGAAGCTTGCTTTGTGCTCGACGTACTCGATCCGCACGTGCTCGGGGCCCCAGAGAAAGACCGCGTATGTGTTTGGAGCGTCGACGACGTCGTCGATCTCGACGCCGAGCTCCTCGGCCTCGGAGATGTGCTCCTCGGTCGAGTCGACGAGCACCGCGAGATGGTTCAACAACGGCCGCTCGGGCTCGCCCGGGTCGCCCTCGTGAAGCTCGACGAAGGCGCCTCCGACCTCGACGCGCGGCTGTTCCGAGGGGCCGGGCGGCGCATAGCGGAAGCCGAGCCGCTCGTACGCCCGTGCGGTTGCCGCCGGATCGCGCGAGAACAACGCGGCGTGGTCGAGGTCGTAGTCGACGTCGGTTCGCCCCTCGACGAGCCCAAGCCGCAGACCCTCGTAGAGGTCGAAATAGGCCTCGCCCTCGCGAGGCTGCTCGACCGCGAGGTTCTGAGGCAGCTCGGCGATCGCCGCCCGCAGGTCGGACACGCGAAGCGCGATGTGCTTGAGCGCCCCGCGCTCTCGCGGCCCCTCAGCCTCGAACAGCGTCAGCTTGCCGCGGCGGGCGTCCGAGCCGACGAGCGTGAACTTGTCCGTTCGCTCGATCACGTGCATCCCGAGATGAGCGGTCAAGAAATCCGCAATGGGATCGCGCTCAGCGACCCAGAGCGCGACGTGGTCGAGCGTCCGCGGCCTCACCGCGGCAGGATAACCATGCGCAGGTAGCTGACCGAGAGCCTCTCGATCTACCGGCTCTTTGCCGCGACGGCGCGCTGAAGCTGGGCCTTGTTCATCCGCGAGCGGCCCTTGATCCCGCGCCGCTTGGCCTCGTTGTAGAGCTGCTCCTTGGTGCGGCCCTGGGGACCGCTTCCCGAGCGCAGCCCGCCGCGGCGGCCCGACGAGATGTCGCGGGTCGAGCTCCGGGAGGCGGACTTCGCCTCACCCTTGCGAGCACGTTCTTTGTTGACCGTCGCGGCCGCGATCTCCTTCGCTCGCTTGGTCGAGCGTCCCTGCTTCTTCTCGCCTTCCTTGATGTGCTTGTACTGACGTTCGCGCTTCGCGCTCCAGGTTTGCCTTGGCATCGAAACCCCTTTCTGGCTGGACGCCTCGGTTGTGCCCGGCGAGCGCTGGATGTAACGTCGCTAGCCCTCGAGGGGCGGATTCTGGACGTTATGCGCCGTCGCGTACTCGTTCGTCAGCTGGTTGATGACGTCGGCGCCCTCGCCGTAGGCGTAGTTGATCTTCACGAAGTCGTTCCACTTCTCCGGCAGCGCGTCCTCGGGGAAAATCGCCTCGACCGGGCACTCCGGTTCGCAGGCGCCGCAGTTCCCGGTGTAGACGCCGCCGGCGAGCGTAAACGCGTGCTTGCCCGGCACGACCGCGCAGAAGGTTTCGGCGTCCACGCCCGCCGCATCCTCGACGTTCATGACGCGCCAGAAGACCTCGCGAGTCGCCAGGTACAGCCACCGGATCGGGCGACTGCGGACGCCGAAGTTCGTCTCCATGCACGACTCCTCGCCGGAGCCGACGGGGACGAACCCCGCGTATGGCGCAGCAGCCTCGAGCCACGCGAGCGCCTCGTGGTCGGTCGAGCGAAGGCGCCACGACCCTGCCTTGACGGCATCGCCGTCAGCAGCAAGCCAGCCCTCGACGAAGCCGGCGATGTACTCGACGTCCCCAGTTTCCGGGAGTGAGCGCTTCAGGTTCACCGGTGCCCGGACAACGCCGGTGCCCACGTAACCGGGATGAACGTCGAGGCACGGCGAAAAATTGACCTGGTCGAAGAAATCCTTGAATTTCGCGACCTTCTCGCCATAGAGCTGAACGTAGTGCAGATGCTGGCCCGAGCGAATCTCCTGCTTGTTCCAGCTGCCGTCGCCGAAGACGAGGCCGTGCAACACACCGAGCCGATAGGTCTCTGAGTCGCGTTGCGGCTGCACGCTCGCGGATGGAACGAACTGGCCCGGCGCGAGCGAGTCGGTTCGCTCGCCGTCTGCAAGGGGCCACGCGTGTGTCGGCGTCGCCCAGACCGTTCGCCTGAACTTCGAGATGTTCCGCGTCGTCAGACGGGTACCGCCGTGCCGCGATCGTTCCTCGAAGGCCGGCGCCAGCTCGACCTTGACGAGCGGCTTGCGGCGGAACCGTTTGACGACGGCAGGCCTGAAGCCGTCGTCGGTCAGGACTCGGCACGGCTGACCCTCGAGCTCCACAAAGGTTCGGACACCCCGACTCGTGAGGAGTTGCTCGGACGGCGCGAAACAATCGATGCACTCCTCCGGGTCGATGACCAGGATCCGCTCGAACTCGTGGATGCAGTCGACGGGGCAGACGTCGACACACGAGAGGTCTTTGATGTCGATGCAGGGCTCGGCGATGATGTAGGTCATCGGCCGTTGAGTGTACTTAGGCGGTTAGCTCCTCGACGAGGTCCTTGGCGCGTTCGGTCAGCGCGGATTTCACGACCACCTGGTCGAACCCGGCCTCGTGGGCGCGGCGCAGTCCGGACGTGTCGGTGTGGTTCGTGAAGCCGAGAATCGGGACGTCCGGATAGGCGTCGGCAACCTCATCGGGGTCGACCCGAGCGATATCCGCGATCACGAGATCGGGCGGGTCGACGCTGTCGACCGTGACGAGGTGGTAGCCGGGAAGAAGTCCCTCGAGCTTGCCGCGAAAGAAGAGGTCGACTCCCGCCAGCAGGATCGTCGCCACGTGACGAGGGTAACACTCTCGATCGCTACTCCAAAGCCTTTTTTCACCATGTTGTTACGCTCGTCCAGATGGCTGAAGCCGAGTTTCGGAACGTCGCTCGCGTGGAGGACATCCCGCCGGGGACGATCAGGGCCGTGGAGGTCGACGAGCAAGAGATTGCGATCGCGAACGTCGGTGGCGAGTTCTACGCCACGCAGCAGCACTGCCTCCACCTGAGGGGGCCGCTCGGCGAGGGCCGGCTCGAGGGGAGGACGTTGAGCTGTCCGTGGCACGGCTGGCAGTACGACGTGACGACCGGCAAGAACGAATTCGACCACGCGATCCAGCTGCAGACGTTCGAGGTGAAAGTCGAAGGCGGCGAGGTCAAGGTCGCGATCTAGCGATTCTCTCGAGCGCGGCCTGGAGCTGATTCGGGCCGGCGAGTTCTTCGCCGCTCATGAGGAGTTGGAAGAGACGTGGCGCGCCGCCGAGCCGGCCGAGCGTGACTTCCTCCAGGGTCTCGTCCACGTCGCCGTCGCTTGGTACCAGGCCGGGCGCGGCAAGCGAGTCGGCTGCGAGCGCCAACTCGAGAAGGCGCGCCGCCGGCTCGCGCCCTACGGCCCTGCGCATCGAGGAGTCGACGTCGCCGCGCTTCTCGTCCAACTCGAGGCGGCTACGAAGACCGTCGAAGCAGGCTCGCTCGACCTCGCACCACCCGTGCTCTAGTGCAGCCCCGCCGTCTCGAGGGCGCGGTTGAACCCGACGCTCAGCCACCAGATTCGGTCGAAGAACAGCAGCAGGCCGATCCCGACCAGCAGCCCGCCACTGACCGTCCGGATCGCAACGTAGTGGTCACGGAGCCAACGAAACGGCCCCATCACGTGCGAAAAGGCGATTCCGGTCAGGACGAACGGCAGTGCGAGGCCGAGGGAGTACGCGAGCAGCAAGACGGATCCGCGCCCGACCGTCGTCGTCGAGCCGGCCAGGACGAGAATCGACCCGAGCACGGGGCCCATGCAGGGCGCTGCGCAGACCGCGAACGCCGCCCCGAGCAGCGCACCGGAGCCGCGCCGCCTTGCGCCGCCGACGAGTCCCGGCGCCACCAGGCGTTCGGGGAAGGGCAGCAGGCCGACGAACGCGAGCCCGAAGACAACGACAACGAAGCCGGCCACCGCCTGCACCCGCGTCGAGTTCAGCGAGACGGCGTTGCCGACGAGACCCGCCGCCGCCCCGAGCGCGACGAAGAGCACGGTGAAGCCGGCCACGAACGGGAGGCTGGCGAGAAAGACCCGCTTGGTCGTGCCGGGCTCGCCGAGCCGCCCGGCCTCGACCGCGGAAACCGCGGACAGGTAGCCCGGCACCAGCGGGAGCACGCACGGAGCGATGAACGACACCAGCCCCGCGAGGAAGGCCACCGGGACCTGGCCCGCCAGCCTACGGCTCCTGGGATGACTTCCGGTGCGACAGCGCACCTCTCATTGAACGCTTTGTCCCGCGCATTCACCAACCCTCATTCAAAACGGGAGAGCTCTTCGTCCACGCGCCGATCGAGCTCTGGATCAATCGGCCCTTGGCCGTTCGACGACTGCACGGCCAGGGGCTCGGGGTCCGCCCGCCCGCGTGTCCACCCCCACGCGGCTACGCCGAGGATCAAAGCCGCCGCGCCGATCCCGGCCAGCGGCAGCACCCACGCGAGCAGGTTGAAGCCGTGCTTGGGCGGCGCGGCGAGGATCGACTCCCCGTACTGCTGGACGAGCATGTCTTTGATCTGGCTCTTCGTCCACCGCGCCTTAATCCGGATCTGGATCTCGCGCTCGATCTGCTTCGCCGCCGCCGAGTCGGACTGCGCCAGCGTCGTCCCGCAGACCGGGCACATGACCTCGTTCTCGAGCTCATTCAACGTCGGATGGCGATTGCTCGCAAACGCGACCGGCGTGAGCAAAAGCGCGGCCGCGATGAGAACGACGAGGCGCCTCATGCCTTGTTGGCCGCGAGCTGTTTCAGGAAGCGCGGCAGATCCTCCTCGGCGTCCATCTTGCCGATCACCTTGCCGTCGCGATTGATGAAGAAGACGCGAGGGATCGGCAGCCCACCCCAGGTGTTCAAGACCTTCCGGCCCTGCTCGCGGACGATCGTGTACGTGAGGCCGTACTTGTGCACGTACCGCTTCGCGTCCGAGCTGAAGTCGTCCGTGTTGACGCCGATGAAGGCGATGCGGTTCCCGTATTTGCGCGAATACTTTTCGAGCCGCTTCGACTCGTAGGGGCACGCGTAGCACCAGGAGGCGAAGAAGTCCAGCACGCGTGGCTTGTTGATCGCGGCGAGCTCGACCGTTCCGTCACCGTCGAGTCTCGGAAGCGTGAAGTTGGGCGCGGTCGGCCGCTTCCCTTGCGAGAGCTGGGCCGCAACGCCCCCGCCGGGGTCGTGCGTCAGCTTCCAGACGAGCAGCGCGAGAAGGCTCGCAACGCCCAGAAGCGTAAGTGCCTGCAGGGCAAGGCGGATCGGTCTCATTTCGTCACGCAGAAACGATGAAGACGGTGGTTCCGATGCGAACTTGGCGGAAGAGCCATTCGGCCTCGGGGATCCGCATCCGAATGCAGCCGTGCGAGGCCGAGTAGCCGATCGAGGCCGCGTCGGGCGTCCCGTGGATCCCTACGCCCGGGGCGCTCAGGCCCATCCAGCGCGTCCCGAGCGGGTTGCCCGGCCCCGGCGGAACGGGCTTCAGGCCCGCGGCCCAAGGGGAGCTGGGCGGGTACCACCACGGGTTCCTCCACTTGACGACGATCCGGAAGCGGCCGAGCGGGGTCGGGTAGATGGCCTGGCCGGTCGCGACCGGGAAGACCTGCCAGGGCCGCATCCCGCGATAGAGATAGAGCCGGTTGGAGCCCCGCCGGATCACGATCACCGGGCCGAAGTTCGTCCGGGTGGTCGCCGGCGGGATGGCCTTCTGCCGCAGCCTCAAGGGGCCACGCTTGTTGGCGAGCAGCGCCCGCACGATCGCCGCCTCTGCCCGGGCGCGGTAGAGCTTGAGGCCGACGACTGGCTTCGCGATCCAGGGGCGAAGGTTCCGGAGGAAGAGCTGTGCGTCGACCGGCTGCACGTCGAACCGCTTGGCGACGACACCGATATACGCGCGCACTCGGGCTCGGTTGACCGTGACCGCGAGCGCGATCTGCGTCCCGGGCGGGGCGCTTCCGGCCCGGGCGACCGCCTCGCCGATTCGGGCTACCGCGCCGAGCTGCGCCGGCTGGGGCGCGAGTCGATGGCTCCGGACAATGATGACGAGCGGCTGCGAGAACGACTGGTTGACTGCGTCGTACGCATCAGTTGAGGTCAGACCTCCGACCGGGACCCCCCCGATCGAAACCCCGGCCGCGATCGTCGGCTCCGGCGTCGTCGTCCCGACCGTGGTGGTCGTGCCGGTGCTTCCCGTCGTCGTCAGAGCCGACAGCGGCCCTGCGCCAGAGGCGACCGCGGCCGCTAGAAGACCCGCGGCGAGAGCAAGCGCGAAAACTCCTGCAAGCGCACCGCGTCTCACGCGGTCATTGTAGGAACAGCCGCGGGTCGTCGCTGATCACTCCGTCGACGTCGAGGTCGACGACGCGTCCCAACTGCTCCGGCTCGTTCACGGTCCATGCCCAGACCGCCGCTCCGCTCTCGTGGCAGCGATCGACCGCCGCCCGGGAGAGGACGGCGTAGTGGAGCATCGCGACGGTCGCGCCGGTCGACCTGAGCCAGCGAGGGAGTCGACGCGGCAGTACTCGGCCGAGCAGGGCGACGGCCGGAGGCACGAGAGGCGCCAGGAGCCGCCGGCGGGCAAGCCCGCGGCGATCCTCGGGGTAGGTGATGCCAACCGCCAGGCGAGGCTCCTCCGCGCGGAGGTCGCAGAGCGTGGGCGTCCAGAACGAGCTTGCGACCGCGCGCTCTACCAGGCCGTGGCGGCGGAGCGCCGCAGCGATCTCCCGCCCATGGCGAGGGCTTTTGACGTCGGCATGCAGTCCGACGTCCACGGTCGCGAAGAACTCGAGCGCCTGCTCCAGGGTCGGCAGCTCGGGTGCGAGCTCCCGGAGCTCCTCGAGCCGCAGCGGCCGGACTCGGCCGGCGGCAACACCATGGCTCACTTCGAGGAGCTCGTCCGAATGCGCGAGCACGAGCGTGCCGTCGGCGAGGTCGAGAACGTCGAACTCGACGAAGTCGACGCCGAGCTCGATCGCCCGCCGGAACGCCGCCACCGTGTTCTCAGGCGCGAGTGCCGCGGCGCCACGATGGCCGATCCGCAGCGCGCGGGCGCCGCGTCGAAGCTGCGTCAAGTCCTGCGGATGACGACGACCGCGCAGTCGTCCGTGAGGTCGCCGCCGGTAAAGGCGCGGCAATCGTCGACGACGGCGCGCGCAAGCTCTGCAGCAGGCAGCCCCGCGTGCGCCGCGAGCAGCGCGTCGAGCCGCTCGTCGCCGTAGGGCTCGCCGCCTCGCCGGGCCTCGATGACGCCGTCGGTGTAGAGCACCAGCGCACCGCCCGGCGGAAGCTGCTCGCGTAGCTCGTCGTAGCTCTGACCGGGATCGATTCCGAGCGCGAGCCCGCTCGCCTCGAGAGCGGTCACGTCGCCGCCCGGGGTGACGAGCCGCGGCCACGGGTGGCCGGCGCAGCCGCAGGCGACGGCGCCGCTCGCGGGATCGACCGTCAGGTAGAGCATCGTGATGAACTTGCTCGGTGCGACCTCGCCCACGACGACGTGGTTCGCAGCGGCGAGGAAGTCGCCCGGCTCGGGATGCTCGCGTGCCAGCGAGCGAAAGACGAACTTCGCCATCGCCATGTCCGCGGCGGCGTCGATGCCGTGTCCGGTGACGTCACCGAGCGCGACCGCAAGGCGGCCGTCGTTGAGCGTGAGGAAGTCGTAGACGTCTCCGCCGACATCGAGCCGGGCCGACGATTCATAGACGTCGCCGAGCTCGATGCCGTCGATCTTCGGATACACCCGCGGGAGCAGCGATCGCTGCATCGTGTCCGCGAAGCGCTTCTGCTGCTGGTAGAGCCGGGCGTTCTCGAGCGCGAGCGCGGCCTGGCCGGCGACCGAGAGCGCGAGCTCGAGGTCGCCCTCGCCGAGCGGCCGGCCCGGATCGAGCGACACCAGCGTGACCGTGCCGAGCACCTCCGCCGGCGTCGAGACGGGAACGATTGCCGTCGTCGAGCCGCGCTCGAGGAACGGGACGAGCAGACCGTAGGCGCCCCCGAGCTCAGCGGCGATGCGGGGATCGAGCAGCAGAGGCCGCCCAGCGGCGAGGAGGGTGCGAAGCCGGGGCGAGAGAGGCTGCGGCCGAAGCAGGATCGTCTCGACCGCATCCGTCATTCGCTCGTCGCGAACGTGCAGGGCCTGCGTGACGAGAGCCTCGCCGCGCTCGTCGGGCATCCGAATTCCGACGGCGTCGAGCCCGAGCAGCTCGGTGAACGTTCGCACGAGCGCCTCGAGCGTCGTCTCGAGCGAGAGGCTCTGGGCGAACGTCCTTGAGATCTCGTAGAGGGACCGCAGCGTTCGCGACGTCTGCTGCTCAGCCTCGAGCGCTTCGCGCCGTTCGGCATCGCGCCGCTTCAGCTGCTCGTGGAGGCGTGCGTTCTGGACGGCGACCGCGAGCTGTGCGGCGAGCGCGGTCACCAGCGCAAGCTCCTCCTGCGTCAGCGTTCGTCCGCTGGGCGGGTAGACGGCGAGCAGACCGATCAGGTCCTCGCGGACGCGAAGCGGCAGCCCGACGGCGGCTTCGATCCCCGTTTCGGCGAGCTGCTCGCGGACAGAAGCGAGCCGGAGATCTGACCTCGCGTCGTCGATCAGCATCACCTCACGCCCTCGCAGCGGGCCCCTGGCGAGCTCGATCAGGCGCTCGGCCACCCGCGTGTGCGGCCCGGCTAGGCCGCGCCCGGCGGCCTCGAGCAACCGATCCTCGTCGGGCTCCAGCAAGTAGACGGCCAACCGCTCGGCGCCGAGCAACTCAGCGATCCGCTCGATCGCGGTCTCCAGCGTGTGGGCCAGTGAGAGCTGCGCGATCGCCTGGCCGACGATGGCGACGAGCGCCCGGCTGCGCTCGAGCTCGACCGACTGCTCGTGCGCCCGCTCGCTCGAGCGCAGCGCGTGCGCCGCGCGCGCCGAGAACGTCGTCAGCGCGTCGAGCACTTCGTCGGAGGGAACGAGCGGCTGTTCGAACTGCAGCTGCAGGGCGCCCAGCGGCGGCTGGCCGAGGAGCAAGACCCAGGAGCCCGACGTGACCGCGAACGGCGAGCGCGCTGCGAGCGCTTCCGCGACATCGCGCTCGTCTTGTTCTGCGTTGCCGAACGTACCGGCGACATACGGCTGCAGGTCGTCGCCTAGCCGCCAGACGACTGCGCCCTCGGCACCGCTTCCCTGCGCCGCGAGCCGCGCGATCTCCTCGGCGGTGCGCTGCTCGTCGAGGCCGGTGGCGAGCGCGTCTCCGCCAAGGCGCAGGAGGTCGCGGGCCGGGAGCTGCGAAACACCTTTGCCGTTCCCGCCCAGACCTGCGAGCGCCACCGCGGCGTGCTCGGCCGCCAGCCGCCCGAGGGTCTCCTCCTCGGCCGTGAAGGACTGCGCGTGCCGGAAGAGCTCCAGCCGGCCGAGCTCGCGATCCCCGAGTGCGATCGGCAGCGCGAGCGCGATATCGAACCCAAGCCGGTACCCGGCGGAGCGCAAGGCGTCGCCGTCCGCGGCCGGCGCGACCCTAGAGCCCTGGAGCTCGGCGGCGACAGAGGTCGACGAAGCCGAGACCGCCCGCGCCTCGAGTAAGCGGCCGCCCTCCTCGAGCACCCGCACGACGACGACCTCGGCGCCCGCGGCGGCCGCGGCCGCGTCGGCGATCGCCCCCAACGCGTCGTCCAGAGAGCTGCCCTCGGCCAGCCGGCGCAGCGCGCCCGTCAAGGCTTCGAGCGCCGTGGCGCCCTCGACTGCTCCCGTCGTTCGGCCCGGGTCCATGCTCATCGCCCCCCACCCGGAAGTATGGCGGCACGCGAGCACGCGAGGCTTCTAGAGGTCTGGCTACTAGTGGTCTGGCCGGTGACGTTGCCCGCTTCCTGGGTCGCGAGCACCAAGCCAGAGGCCGCGATCGTCCGCAGGCAAGGCTGGCAGCCTTGACAAGGGCGAGCGTGGACTCTGGCGCAGCGTGATCGCGGGCCAGGGAGCCGGCGAACGTTGCCGGTCTGGCCACTAAACTTCCGCGGATGGCGGAGCCCGCAAGGAAGACGCCGCCGGACGTTCCCGTCTACGACCCGGGCGTCGTCCGTCGCGAATACCAGCGCCAGCGGGCGAAGCGGGAGGCCCGGCTGCGGCGCACTCGCGCCCGTCGCGCCGCGAACGTTCGCTTCTGGTTGATCGTGCTGGCTCTGCTCGCGCTCAGCGTCTATCTGAGCATCGCCATGTGGCATCAGGTGCAGAGGTTGTTTGGTCTCTAGGCGCTTGTGAGTGTCGAACCCGCCAACGCGCGGCCGAAGGGCCGCCACAGACCCGCCTGCCACGACTCGCAACCGCACATCGCGCACGGAGGGAGTTCCCTGCAGACGGTGATCGCGTACCCGCAATCGGCACAGCGGAACTCGCCTTTCACATGATCTCCGGCGGCGGAAAGCTGGATTTCGTCGCCGTCGGCGGCTGTCTTCGGACCTTCGCGGAACGCGCTCATCCCCACCCCTTCGATCGGCAACGTGTGAATCAAACCACGAAGATGCACATACTTCCACCGTGGCGACCGAGGAACCCCTCTCTCCGGGCGGCGTGAGCCGCAGGCCGGCCGACCGCATTCAGGCGATGCCGGGCGGCATGACCGCGCTCGGCGAGCGTGCGACCTGGGTCGCCGGCCTCGTGCTCAGCATCTCGGCCTTCACCGATTGGTACGCCGGCTCCGGCTCGGTTGGGCCCACAATCGGCGTGATCGGCTGGCATACCGGAACGCTTGGCAAGCTCGTCTTCTTCATCGGGCTGGCGGTCGTCGCCCTGGTGGCGCTCCGCGAGGCCGGGATCGAGCTGCCGCCGACGGTTCCGGAGAGCCTGGTCGTGATCGCGCTCGGCTCGCTCTCGACGATCTTCGTCCTCATCCGCTTGATCTCGATCCCCGATGAGTTCCTGCCGGCAGGCGGGCGCGGGATCGGAATCTGGATCAGCCTGCTGGCCTCGCTCGCCGTAATCGGCGCAGGCCTGCTGACAGCCAGCGAAGAGCTATAGCTCTCAGGCCCCTGGCCGGCGAGCCTCCCGGCCGGCGGAGCCGGCCTCCGGCCCGCCTCGCGCCGCTGACGGCGGTGGGCTCGTCGGGCCCGTGCTACTAGCACTGTTCCCGACGGCCCGCCACCGCCAGCGACGCGCCAGGAACCTGAGAGCCAAGGCGATCGCAATCCCGAGGACGGCGCCGCCGAGCAGGTCGAGCGGGTAGTGCACGCCGACGTAGACGCGCGACCAGGCGATCGCTGCGGCGAGGAGGAAGAAGGCGGGCGCTGCCCGCGGCGCGTAGAACGCCAGGATCGTCCCGCAGGCGAAGCTCGCAGTCGCGTGGCCGGACGGAAACGAGGCGTCGTGCGGCGCGTGGACGAGCGGTTTCGGCGACGCGTAGACCTCGGACGGCCGCGCTCTGCCGATCCACTGCTTGAGGCCGGAGGAAGTGAGCTGCGCGGCGAGGTCGGCGAGCGCGACTTGCAGGAACAGCGGCGGCCGTCTCCACCAGACGGCAAGCACCGCTGCGATCACGAGCCAGACCAGTCCTTGGCCGCCGATCCAGGACAGACCTTCGAAGACCGGGTTGAGCCACCCGACCCTGTGGTGGACGGTCCAGCGCTCGAGCTGCCGGTCGTAGCTCAGGCTGGGAGCAGCTGCTTGGCGTGCTCGATCAGCTGCTGAGGATCAAAAGGCTTGCCCACAAAGCCCTGCGCACCCCGAGCGGTCGCCTCGTCAACGGATTGCTCGTTGACCTTGCCGCTGAACATCACGACCGGGATCGCGCCGACTCCGTGCCGCTCCTGGACGCGCCGGAGCATCTCCCACCCGTCGACCTCGGGCATCATCACGTCGAGCAAGATCAGGTCGGGCGATACCTCTTCGAGCACCCCCAGTCCTTCGTCCGCGCTGCCGGCCTCGCGCACCGCGTAGCCCTCCATCTCGAGGTTCACGCGCACGTACTCGCGCACTCGCTCGTCGTCGTCGACGATCAAGACGAGCGGGCCCTGCTGCATCGAGCCGCCCGGGCCCGAGCGGCTGAGGAAGTTGTCGAGGTCCGACCGGCGATAGCGCCGGTGCCCGCCCGGCGTATAGAAGGCGGGCACTCGGCCCTGATCAGACCACTTCCGAATCGTGCTCTGGGCGACGCCGAGGTACTTCGCCGCCTGGCCGAGCGTCAACCAGTCCGGATCGCTGGTCGGAGCGCGTCTCCCTGGAAACTCGCGGCGGGCCACGCTCGAAAGCTACCCAAAGCTGCCGCTTCTTAACCTGATCGCGTCGCCGTGAGCGGCGGCAGCGTCCTGAAGGAGGTCTGCACGCCGCCGGGACGCGGATTGTCGTGCAGCGCCTGACCCAGCGCGACCCCGACGGCGAAAGCGACCACGAGCGCGAGGCCGAGCACGATCACGTTTCGAGACGGCCGGCGCCTGGCGCGACGGCGCGGGGTGAGGCGACGACCGTTCCGTGGCGGAATCGCAGACGGCGTCACGGCTCGTAGTCCACGGCGCCACGCGAGTAGAGATGGAACGCCGCGTCGGTGACCGTCGAGAGCCGTCGCGGCCAGCCGCTCGCCGGCTCGGTCTCCTCGACGGCCTCCCTGCTCCAGACCTCAGCCGTCGTGTAGGCAGCGGCGAGCTCGGCGAGGGTGAAGCTCTGGCCGACGCGGCGGCGGAGCTCGGCCGTGACCGTTTCGAGCTCGTCGACCCAGGCCTCGCCACGGGGCGCCTCGCGCACCTCCTGCTGGAGCCGGCGATGGCCCAGCTCCCACTCGCGGCGCGTCTGATCGAGGGCGGTCGGCATGCCTGCCGATCTATTCCTCACTGCAGCAGCCTGAATCCGGCCAGAGGTGGTCCAGCTCGGCCAGGATGCGCTCGCCGAGCTCGTAGCCCGGGCGCGCGAGCGCGAACGCGGCGTGGGCGTGGAGGCACTTCAGGCTGCCGGTGCGCGTCGACCCGCCGATTCCGCCCGGGAGCTCGGGCCGCAGCTCCCGCTGCTCCTCGTTCGCACGTTCGAGGCTCTCGCGGAGCGCGGGGTCCTCTTCGACCGCTCGCGTCCAGCGTTCGACGCCGCCGCCTGCCTCCAGCCGCGAGATCGCCGCGACGAGCTGCGGACAGGTGAGGTAGTACGTCGTCGGGAACGGCGCGCCGGCCGCGTCGCGCGGCCACTGCTCGGTGACGGCCGGCCGGCCGTAGGGGCAGCGGACGGCTACGCGCCGGAAGGCGCGGGGCGGGCGACCGAGCTGTCGCGCAACGACGGCTTCATCCTCCATGCCGCCTGATCGTATGCTGCGCGTGCTTCCACGCCTCGATCCCTTTGACGATGAAGAGGCGCTCCCCGGGTTTGACGAGTCCGAGCCGGCGCGCCTCCCGCACGAGAGCCGAGTCGCTCGCGGTATCGGCAAGCTTGCGCTCCAGCTGCCGCTTCTCGGCGCGGAGGTTCTGAACCTGGCCGGAGCGCTCGACCAGCGTGTGACGCGTGTCGACATAGGTGTGCAGTGGCCGGTAGTAGAGAAGCCCGACGAGGCAGAGCGCTCCGACGCCGAGCCAGCGGCGGACGAGCACGCCGCGCCTCGGTCGGCGCTTGCTTTTCCTCGTCGCACCCGCCATGGGCAGTCGGTCTTCGGCGCGAAGACGGCGTGATCCTGCCTACAACCGACGCTCGCTCAGAGGACCAGCGACCACACCCCTCGGCCGAACGTCCCGGCGAACAGCGTGTGGCTCTTCGCGTTGTAGCGGAGGTCGTTGACCGGCGCCAGCGGCAAGCCCGACCCCACCTGGTACCACTGGCTTGTTCCGGCGACGGCCGTGAACACGCCGAGGTCCGTGGCGACGTACGTTCGCCCGTTCACGAGAATCAGGTCGTTCACCGGAGCCTGGGGAAGGTTCCCGCTCAGGTCCTGCCACGTTGTCCCGCCGTCAGTCGACCGGAGCACGTAGGGCGTGTGGTTCCCGCCGTGGTAGCCGGAGAACGTCACGTAGACGACGTTCGGGTCGTCCTGTTGGACCTCGATATGCGTGACCCACTGCTTGGGAAGCGCCGACGAGTCGATCTCCGTCCAGCTCGCGCCGAGATCTGAGCTCCGGTAGAGGAAGCCGTTGTCGGTGCCGGCGTAGATCGTGTTCGGATCGGTCCGGTCGAGCCCGACGGCCTGCACCGTCCCGTAGTGGTTCGCGTACAGCGGGTTGATCTCTCGGCCGCCGTTGCCCTTGCCGAGGTCCGGGCTGATCGCTGTCCAGCTGACGCCGCGGTCGGTCGAGCGGTTCAGGATGTCGCCTGCGAAGTAGACGACGTTCCCGTTCCCGGGCTGGATCTCGATCGGGGCCAGCCAGCCGTAGCGGTCGGACTGCGCGTTCTGGTCGAACTCGTCCATGGTGTCGCCCCCGTCATCCGAGCGCGAGCACGAGCCGTACTGCGAGCAGGCGAACACGTTCAGCTGGTCGTACGGGTTGATCCGGTTCTCGACGCCGTCGCCGCCGTTGTACGAGTTCCAGTACGCGCCGCCCCAGGTCCGGAGCGACCCGTTGTCCTGGACGCCGCCGTTGATTCGCGAGGCGTCCTGTTCGCTGACGTCGAGCGTGAAGAACTGGCTCCATGGCTCAACCGTCGCGTGCTGCCAGGTTCCGTCGGCGCCGTTCTGGTCGGACCGGTAGACGCCGCCGTCGGTGGCGTCCCAGACGCGTCCCCGTACTCGGGGATCCCACGCGATCGCATGGTGGTCGGCATGCTGGTCGAGCTGGGGCGTGAAGGTGAGACCGCCGTCCGTCGACTCGGCGAGGTAGAGCCCGACGATGTAGATGTGGTTGGAGTCGTGGGGGTCGACGTAGACTCGCCCGAACCACCAGCCGTACACGCTCTGGGAGGCTCCGAGCGTCGCGGCGCCGGGCATGCTGGCCCAGTGGGCTCCCCCGTCCACGGAACCGAAGAAGCCCTCGAACGATCCCACCTGGTTGTTGGCGTAAATCGCGTAGACCTTCTGAGGATTCTGGGGGTCGAACGTCACGCCGATCCGCCCGATGTCTTCCTGGGCCGGGGGCAGGCCCTCCGTGAGACCGAGGCGGGTGAACGTCTTCCCGCCGTCGGTGGAGCGCCAGATCCCAGACCCCACGCCCGTGTAGTACCGGACGTCCGGGTAGCGGACGTGGTCCCACATCGCGACGAGGATGTTCTTCGGGTTCTTGG
>Ga0209056_10003014_pt1 | contig 18058 bp, 19 predicted proteins | sample GraSoiAngelo_114_FD_185876 | JGI IMG/M metagenome (GOLD analysis project Ga0209056, IMG submission 185876) | Grasslands soil microbial communities from the Angelo Coastal Reserve, California, USA - 14_0903_13_40cm (SPAdes) (version 2) | ecosystem: Environmental > Terrestrial > Soil > Grasslands... | reverse complement strand
CGGGGTACTGGCGCCGCTTGAAGATGTCCTTGATGGTGATGAGGCCCTTCAACAGGCCCTGCTTGTCGACGACGGGCAGCTTTTCGATGCGGTGCTTGGCGAGAATGCGCTCGGCTTCGTCCAGCGTAGTGCCGACAGGCGCGGTCACCAGTTTTTCTTTCGTCATCACGTCTCGGATCGGCCGGTCGAGCTCGCGCTCGAACTGCAGGTCGCGATTCGTGATGATGCCGACCAGTTTCCCCGCCCCATCCACGATCGGCACGCCGGAGATCTTGAAACGCATCATCAGCTGTTGCGCTTCGCGTAGCGGCCGGTCGGGGCCGAGGGTGATCGGGTTCATGATCATGCCCGACTCGCTGCGCTTGACGCGATCCACCTCAGCGGCCTGCCGGTCGATCGGCATGTTCTTGTGGATCACGCCGATCCCACCCAGCCGCGCCATCGCCATCGCCATCTCCGATTCGGTCACGGTATCCATGGCCGCGGCGACGATCGGGATGTTCAGGGGGATGGCGCGCGTGAAGCGGCTGGCGACAGCGACGTTGCGGGGATGTACCGTCGAATGACGGGGCACGAGCAGGACGTCGTCAAAGGTGAGGGCGACGTCGGGTCGGAAGGTTCCCATCTCGGAAGTTACTGGGGGGGCTTCGTTTCCTCAACCTGTTTTTCAGGAGTGGGCGTCGCGGCTTGCTTCTTCGCCTCTTCCACCGCGGCTTTCCCGGCCGCGGCCAGGCCCTCGAAGAACCGGCCTGCCTTTCCGACCGCGTCCATCGTCCCCCGAATGATGGTGATTGGGACCCGTCCGGCACGCATCGTGTCTTCCAGCGTCTCCGCGACCTTCTGGAACGCGGGAGCCCCGGCGGCCCGTTGCGAGTACTTCGACTCGAGGAATTCGATGTAGTCGAGCACCTGATACGCCTGCTCGTCCGGCATGACATCGAGCTTCCGGCGGATGCGCTCGTTCAACAGGTCGTTCACGGGGTTACGCCTCCCTCCAGCGAAATCAGGTCCACGATCGGATTGCCGAGATAGCGGCTGCGGCCGTTTCGCACCCGCGCCGTGATCGTCATCGTGACGAGCGGCGTGAGCGCGCGGAACGCGGGCAGTCTGGCATCCGGCACCACCACATAGACGAATCCCCGTTCGGGCAGCGGTCCGCGCGCCAGCACGTATGAAGAACCGGGGGGAATGTCGGGTCGCAACTCGTCGGCTTTTTGGATGGCAATGAACTCGAGATTCCAGCGCAGCACCTGCCCCGCGTAGCGCTGGGGCTCGGTGCGCAACTCCGCCGCGGTGACGCCCACCAGTACACCGGCCGGCGCGACCTGCAGATCGCCGCCCTTGACCCAGCCTTCGAACTGCACGCGTGTCCATTCGCCGTTGCGGCTCAGGACGCGGAGCGGCGTGTCGGTCGCCACCGTGCCGGCCTCCGGGCCGTCCGGCACGCGGTAGAGAGTGGTCATGCGCATTGGTTGGGCGCGCGTGCTGTCGACACGCGTCGTGTCCCCGGGGGCGCCGGGGCGTGGCCCCGGCGTTAGCCCACCCTGGTGGGCTGTGGTGTCCGAGGTGGTGTCCGCGGTGCGCGTCGCGACGATGTCGGCTATGGGCGCCAGCGCGCTGCGCTGCACCCAGCCGATACGTGTCACGTGCACCCACCGGCCGCTGCTGTCGGGCGAGGAGCGCTTGAGTCCGAATCCCTGCGAGAGCTCGGCGACCAACGGTCCCGCCGGGGCGGCGCGGAGGTTTTCGTTGGGCGAGCGGGTCACCAGCAGGTCGAAGTCGGGCCGATCGCTCGGGCCGACGGACGTGGAGAAGATCCAGCCCTCCAGCAAGACCTGCATCCAGTCGTTGCGAGTTGAGCCCCCGGGCAGGATGGCGCCACGCGCGAGTCGCGCGATGCGCCGGCCCGCAACGTCCTGATAAAACCACGCATTGTCGACGTTGACGCGATACCGGTTGCCGCCCTGGGACGCCGCGACCGGCGGCGGCGCGAGGCTCAGAAGCGCTAGTAGCACGGGAATGATCTGGCTAACTTGCATCCCCTTCAATATGACAACGACCCGCAGCATGCGCGCCCCCCCTCCGGTGGTCCTCGTCGTGCTCGACGGGTGGGGTTTCCGACCGGGTCGCGAGGGCAACGCCATTGAGCTCGGCCAGACGCCGGTGTGGCACACGCTGTGGGACGGCGCATCGCGCACACTGCTCGAAGCGTCCGGTCTCGCCGTCGGTCTTCCCGACGAACAAATCGGCAATAGCGAAGTGGGTCACCTGAATCTCGGCGCCGGCCGCGTCGTGCCTCAAGACCTCGTCCGGATATCCCACTCGATCGAGAGCGGCGAGTTCTTCAAGATTCCGGCGCTCGTCGAGCTATGCGAGCAGACACGTCGGCACGACGGCACGTTGCACGTGATGGGACTGATTGGTACGGGCGGTGTGCACGCGTTCGACAAGCATCTGCTTGCGGCGGTCGAGCTCGGCCGGCGCGCTGGTCTGAAGATCGCGATCCACGCATGGCTCGACGGCCGCGACACGCCGCCGAAGTCTGGCCTGGGGTTCATGGAAGATTTGACGGCGGCGGTCAAAAGCAACGGCGGCGGTCGGGCGGTCGTGTCGACAGTGACCGGGCGCTACTACGCGATGGACCGCGACAAGCGGTGGGAGCGCACCAAGCTCGCGTACGACGCGATGGTGAAAGGCGTCGGGGTTCAGGTCCCCGATCCCATTACGGCGATCAAGCAGGCGTACGCCGCGGGCGAGACGGACGAGTTCGTCAAGCCGCGCGTCATCGCGGGTGCTCCGCTGATTCGCGACCGCGATGGGATCTTCTGCTTCAATTACCGCGCCGACCGCATGCGCCAGATCGTACGCGCTCTGGCCGCCCCGGATTTCGATGGCTTCGCCGTGACCGGCCGGCCCAAGGTGCGCCTCGTGACGATGACGCGCTACGACGAAAAGGTCCCCTTCCCCGCCGCGTTCGAGCCCATCGTGCTGTCGCGCATCATGGCGGAGGTGCTGTCCGAGCGCGGTATGACGCAGTTCCGCACGGCGGAAACGGAGAAGTACGCGCACGTTACTTACTTCTTTAATGGCGGCTATGAGCCACCCTACAAGGGCGAAGAGCGGCTGCTCGTTCCTTCCCAGAAAGTCGCCACCTACGACTTGATGCCCGAGATGAGCGCCCCCGGCGTGACCGATGTGTTGTGCACGGCAATCGCCGGGAAGCAACACGATTTCATTCTGTGTAACTACGCCAATGGCGACATGGTCGGGCACTCGGGAGTCCTGGCGGCGGCCGTGAAGGCGGTCGAGACCGTCGATCAGTGTCTCGCGCGAGTGCTGGCCACGGCCGACACGGCCGGCGCCACGGTCCTGGTGACTGCGGACCACGGCAACTGCGAGCTGATGATCGATCCGGCCACCGGCGGCCCGCACACGGCGCACACCACGAATCCGGTTCCATTCGTCATCGTGGGGGAAGGCGCCCCCAAGTGGCATTTGCGGACTGGTGGCTCGCTTCGCGACGTCGGGCCTACGATCTTACGTCTGCTCGACATCGAACCACCCAAAGAAATGACGGGACGAGACCTCCGAGAGGCGGACTGATGGAACGATGGAATGATGGAATGATGAAGAACGGGAATGACGGAAGGTGGAGAACGAAGCTCGCGTGCGCGCTCGTCCTACTTTCCATCATTCCATCGTTCCATCTTTCCGCGCAGGTCGGCCACGACCCCGCGCATTCCCCCTTCCGCGACATTCTGCTCCACCCGGGCCCGGTGTTCGTGGTGGGCCACCTGGGGGCGGACCGCGGCGTGGCGGGGGCCGGCATGAGCAACGCCATGACGTTCGGCCTCCGCTATGAAATCCCGGCCGGTAAAACGCTGCACTTTCAATTCACCGGCAGCTACCTGCGTGGCGATCGCTTCATCATCAATCCGCGCGCCGATTCGTCATCTTCCGAGCGCAAGACCGGACCCTTCCCATCCGACCTGGTGTTGGCCGAAATCGGGATGCAGTTGCGGCTCACCGGCGGGAAGACGTGGCACGGATTTGCTCCCTACCTGGGGACAGGGCTGGGGCTGGTCTTCGATGTGCATTCTCCGGGCGACACGACGAGGAGCGGCTATCTGTTCGGCACCAAACTCACGCCCGCGTTCGCGACCGGCGTGCGGTGGTATCCCGCCCGTCGCGTGATGATCAATGCCGATGTGCGCGCGCAGCTGTGGCGCCTCAAGTATCCGCTCTCCTTCCATGATTCGACGCAGGCTTCCGACGGGTCCCGCGTGCTCCCGCTGAGCCAGCCGCTCAATGATTGGACGCTGCACCCCTGGATCAGTCTTGGCATTGGATGGATTTTCTAGCCGACGGCCTCCGGCGGGCGTGGGGACTTCTCGTTGCGGGTGATTCCGAGGTCTATGGGATCGCTCTGCTCACGCTCAAAGTCGCGGTGGTCGCGACAGCAATCTCCTGCGCCGTGGGGCTGCCGCTCGGGTACTTCCTCGCGACGCGTCGCTTCTGGGGCCGGCGCGCCGCGCTGACGGTCGTCAACACCGCCCTCGCTTTCCCTACCGTCGTCGTCGGGCTGCTGCTCTACGGCCTCCTCTCCCGTCGCGGCCCGCTGGGTGGCCTGGGGTGGCTCTACACCTGGCAGGCGATCGTCGTTGGCGACGTGCTGCTCGCGCTGCCGATCGCCGCGGCGCTCTCGGCCGCCGCGCTTCACGGCGTGGACCCCCGCATCCGCCGCACCGCCGAGACCTTGGGGGCGGGATCGTGGCGGACCGCCTGGACCGTGGCGCGCGAAGCGCGCTTCGCGCTCGCCGCCGTCATCACCGCGGCCTTCGGCCAGGTGGTCGCCGAGATTGGGGCGGCGATGATGGTGGGCGGCAATATCCGCGGCTCCACGCGTACCCTGACCACCGCCGTCGCGTTGTACACGGCGCAGGGTGACTTCGGCCTGGCGCTCGCGCTCGGCTTGGTGCTGCTGATCCTGGCGCTCGTCGTGAACATCGCGTTGCAGGTCCTGCAAGGACGCGGTCATGCTTGAGCTGCGCGGTGTTCGCCATCGCTACGAAGGACGCGTGGTGCTCGACCTCGAGCAGTTCACTGTCCCGCGCACCGGGGCGATGGCGGTCGTCGGACACAACGGAGCCGGGAAGAGCACGCTCCTCCGCGTGCTCGCGCTGCTCGAGGCACCGACCGAAGGGCAGGTGCTCTTCGACGGCACGGTGGTTCCTCGCCGCCCCCCCGCATCGCTGCGCCGGCGCGTGACCTTGGTCGAGCAGCGGCCCATTCTCTTTCGCGGGACAGTCCGAGAGAACCTCGAGTACGGCCTGCGCGTGCGCGATGTGGGACAAACGGCGGCGAACGGAATCCTCGCAGACGTCGTCGAGCGGCTCGGACTCCAGCCGCTGCTCCGCCGGCGCCGCCACGAGCTATCCGACGGCGAAGTCCAGCGCGTGGCTGTCGCGCGCGCGCTCGCGCTGCGGACCGATGTGCTGCTGCTGGATGAGCCGGCCAGCTCGGCCGACCGCGCCGCGGCGGGCGCGCTGTATCACGCCCTGGCGGCCGAGCGAGCGGCGCGTCCCTTCGCGGTTTGCATCGCCTCACACCAGCTCGAAGACGCCTACCGTTGGGCGGACGACATCCGCGCGCTCGCGGAGGGCCGCCTGTCCCCCGTGACACCGGAGAACCTGTTCCGCGTCGACCTTCCGGCGGGCGACGGCGTCAAGACGGTGCGGGTGGGAAGCATCGCGCTCGTGGTGATGACCGATCGTACCGGTCCAGCGGTCGTCGCCGTCCCGCCGACCGACATCTTCGTGAGCCGCGAGCCGCTCCCATCCTCGGCGCGCAATGTCTTCAAGGGTCGCGTGACCGGCATGGCGATCGAGCATCGCGGTGCGGGCGTGCATGTCCGGGCAGACATGGGCGGGGTCGAGCTGGTCGCAGCCGTCACCGCGGAGGCGGCGCAGGATCTCGCGCTCAATCCCGGTGGCGCCGTCGTGTTCTCTTTCAAGGCCACCGCCGTGCAGGTATTCTAAGGAATGCCGACCGGGTATCTCACGCGCATCGTCGAATTCACGGCGACGCACCGCTTTCCCAATACGCCCGAGTTTGCCGGGGCCACGAGCGACCACAGCCATCGGTATCGCTGTGCCGTGACGGTGAAGGGTGCGTTCGATCCGGCGCGCGGCGGTGTGATGAGCCTGCCCGTCCTGAAGACCCTGCTGCAACGCGAAGTGGTGGCCCGGTTCGACGGACGCCATCTCAACGAAGACATCGCGCCGTTCGCGGGCGGCACGTGGGTCGCGACCGGCGAGGCACTCGCGCTGCACGTGTGGGAGAAAATCGCCGGGGCATTGCCGGCGGGCGTCGGCCTGCACTGCGTGCGCATCGAGGAGAGTCCCAATCACTACTCCGAATACCGCGGCGAACCGTAGGGGGAGAATGACGGCCGACTCGGCCGTCGTCGAGGAGTGGCCCGTCTGGCTCGAGGTGAACGGCGAGCCCGCGGTCACATGGATGTGCACGCCCGATCAGCTCGAGGAGCTGGTGGTCGGATGGCTCCACGGTGAGGGCTACATCGCCTCGCTCGACGATCTCGTGCAGCTGCGGCCGTGCGCGCCTGACCTCGGATTCTGGGCCGACGTGAAGCCGGAGCGACTGGCCCAGGTGAAAAGCGAAAAACGCAAGCGGGTGCTGGCATCAGGTTGTGGCGCGGTTGCGACGATGCTTGCCGACCCGGAGGCGATGGCGCGCTCGGCACCGCTGCGCGGTGATCCTCCCTCCCCCGAAACGCTGCGCGCGCTCTTCAAGCAGCTGTTTGCCGCCGGCGCCCGCTATTACGAGACCGGCGGCATTCACGCCGCCGCGCTCACCGACGACACGGCGCTCCTCTTTCACGCCGAGGACATCGGCCGGCACAACGCGGTGGACAAGGTGATCGGCGCCGCGGTGCTCAAGCGGACCCCGATCGAGAACCGCGGGCTGCTCGTGACCGGGCGGATCTCGGCCGAGCTGGCGTTCAAGGCGGCGCGGGCGGGCCTCGCCTGGGTCGCGACGCCGAGCGTGCCGTCCACGCTCGCCGTCACCATCGCCGAACGGTCGGGGATGGTGCTCGTCGGGCGCGCGGTCAGCGGCACGCCGCACGTCCACAAGCGCCAGCCATGACTCCAGCCGAGGAAGACGCAGTCCGCGAGGTGCTCCGCGGGGCGCGCACCATCGCGGTGGTGGGCCTGTCGCCCAATCCGATGCGTCCCAGTCATTCCGTCGCCCGCTACCTCCAACGGGCCGGGTATCGTATCGTGCCGGTGAATCCCGGTCACGATACGGTGCTCGGCGAGAAGAGCTACAGAACGCTGAGCGACGCGGCGCGCGATCACACCATCGACGTCGTGGACGTATTTCGTCGGAGCGAGCACGCGCGTGCCGTCGTGGACGAAGCGATTCCACTCAAGCCGCAATTGATCTGGCTGCAGCAGGGGGTCGTGGACCCGGTGGCGCAGGCGCGCGCCGCCAAGGCCGGAATTCCGTTCGTCATGGATCACTGCCTCGCCGTCGAACACCGTCAGCTCGGAGTCTAGATGCGGGGAGCGATTCTGGCCGGGGGCGCTGCCAGTCGCTATGGCGGAGCCCCCAAAGGCTTGGTGACGGTGGCTGGCCGCCGGATTCTCGACCGCGTCGTCGACGCCGTGCAAGCCGTCACCGGTGCGCTTCCTCTATTAATCGCGAATGCGCCTGGTGCCTCCGCGTGGCGTCCCGATTTGCAAACCATTCCAGACGCGCGACCCGGCTGCGGCAGCCTCGGCGGCATCTACACTGCGGTGTCTGCTGCACCCGAGCCGGTCCTGTGCGTCGCCTGGGACATGCCGTTCGTTCCTGAGCGATTGCTGCGGGCGTTGATCGATGGCATGGCTGCCGGCGATTACGACGCGTTTCTTCCGGAGAGTTCGGGCCGGCGCGGCCTGGAGCCGCTGTGCGCGGTGTATGGCCCCGCGTGTGGCCCGGCGATTGCGCGGCGGCTGGAACGCGGCGACCTGAAAGCCATCTCCTTCCACCCCGATGTACGGGTCGGTATCCTCTCCCTCGCCCAGGTGCGGGCCTTCGGCGACCCCGATGAGCTGTTCTTCAATGTGAACACGCCGGACGATCTCGAGCGGGCGGAGGCGCTGTGGCAGCGACGCGCATGATCTCGATCATCGGCCTCAAGAACGCGGGCAAGACGACGTTTCTCGTCGCGCTCGCGGCCGAGCTCGTGCGTCGCAAGTTCCGCGTGATGACGATCAAGCACGGATCGCACCCCGCCGACATGGATCAGAAGGGCAAGGATACCTGGCGGCATTGGCACGAGGGAAGAGTCGAGCGGGTGCTGATGGAAGGGCCGGGGCAGCGGGTCCTGTTCGAGCGCACCGAAGCGGAATCCGATCCCATCACGCTCGCGCAGCGCTACCTCGCGGACGCCGACATCGTCCTCGTGGAGGGGTTCAAGCGCGCGCCGCTTCCCAAGATCGAGGTGTATCGCGCCGTCGCGGGGCCGAAGCCGCTGTTCGATCCCGCGGTGCACGATCCCGCCGATTGGGTCGCGATGGTCACGGACGACCGTAATCTCCGCGCCCCCTTCCCCGTCTTCCGGTTCAGCGACACCGCCTGGCTCGTGACGATCGCCAATCTCGCCTGGGATCGCGCGAAAATCCTGCCGCCATGACGCCAGCCGAGGCCGCAGGGATCATCCTGTCGCACTGCCGGCCGCTTCCCCCAGCGCACCTGCCGCTGCGCGAGGCGCTCGACGCGGTCCTCGCCGAAGCCGTCACCAGTCCGATCGACCTGCCGCCGTGGGACAACTCGGCGATGGATGGCTACGCGGTGCGGAGTGCCGATCTCGCGGAGCCCGAGACCGATCTCGACGTCATCGAGACGATCGCGGCCGGACAGTTTCCACAGCAGACCGTCGGAAAGGCGCAGGCCACCCGCATCTTCACCGGCGCGCCGCTGCCGCACGGCGCGGACACGGTGATCCGTCAGGAAGACACGGCGCAGGCGTCGAACGGCAGAGTCACGATCCGCAATTCGCGCGACGCGAAGAAGAACGTCCGGCGCCGCGGCGAAGACATCCGCAAGGGCACGGTCGTCCTGCCCGCCGGCACAGCGCTCGGCCCGGCGCAGCTCGGCGTCCTGGCATCGATGGCGTACGATGCGCCGCTGGTGCACCGGCGACCGCGGGTTGCGTTCATGGGCTCGGGGGATGAGATCGTCGATCTCGAGCAGCGCGACGCGATTCTCGCGGGAACGAAGATCGCGAGCTCGAACTCGTACACGCTCGATGCCTTGATTCGCCGCGCGAGCGCGGGACCCGTCAACCTCGGCATCGCGCGCGATACCCGGGAGAGCCTGCGCGAGCATCTACGCGGAGCGGCGGGAGCGGATCTCCTCGTCACAACCGCCGGCGTGAGTGTGGGGGAGCACGACTTCGTGCGCGACGTTCTACAAGAATTGGGCGGCGAGCTGAAGCTGTGGCGCATCGCGATGCGGCCCGGCGCCCCTGTGGGGTTCGGGCTGCTGCAGGGAGTCCCCTGGATCGGGCTGCCCGGCAATCCGGTGAGTACGATGGTAACGTTCGAGCTGTTCGTACGTCCGGCGATCAGACGGCTCCAGGGACACACGCTGCCCTTTCGCCGCACCGTTCCGGTTATTGTCAGGGAGCCCATCACGCTCGGCCCCAAGCTGCGCCACTACCTGCGCGCAATAGTAGAGGAAGGGGAGGCGCGTTTGACAGGGCCGCAGGGCTCTGGCATTCTCACCAGTATGGCGCGCGCGAACGCCCTGCTGATCGTCCCAGCCGAGCTGCAGACGGTTCCGGTGGGGATCGAGCTGCAGGCAATCATCCTCGACGATCCGCAGCACGTCGCGGAACCACCCTACTGATGGCTGTGCTCAGCAGCCTTGCCGTAGGCCGCGCGCTGCGGCTGACGGGCTATATCCTCCTCACGTTGCTTGTGTACTGGATCAACGCGGTCACTCCGCCGGCCGCCAGGCTCGGGATCCTGTACATCATTCCGGTGCTGCTCGTCACCTGGACCGAGGGGTTGGCTTGGGGGATCCTCTTCGCCGTGGTGACCACCGGATTTCGCGAGGCCATCGCGTGGGTACAGATGCCCGCTGACACGCCGATGGTGTGGCGCGTCCTCACGGGCCTCGCCTATCTCGCCGTACTGGGCCTCGCCATGGCGGGGCTGCAGACCTTGCGGCGGCGGGAAGCCCAGATGGCGCAGCTGGTCATTCAGGATCCGCTCACCAATGTCTTGAACGCCCGCGCGTTCGCCGAGCGGCTCGGCCAGGAGCTGGACCGCAATCGTCGGTATCCGCGCCCGCTGTCGCTGATGTACATGGATCTCGACAACTTCAAGGTTATCAACGACACCCATGGCCATCAGACGGGCGACGCCGTGCTGCGGTTGGTCGCCGACGCGACACGCTCGTCGGTGCGCCTGGCCGATGTCGTCGGGCGACTGGGCGGCGACGAATTCGCTGTGATAATGCCCGAGACCGATGCGCAGCTCGCCGATGCCGCCGCGCGGCGTCTCATCGCGAGCCTCCGCAACGTGTTCAAGGGGACGCCGAATGTGACCGCCAGCATTGGTGTGGTCTCCTGCACCGCGACGGAGGCCAGCACCGACGATCTCCTGAGGCGCGCGGATCAGGCGATGTACGACGCGAAGAAGTCTGGCAAAGATCGGGTTGTGCAGGTAGCGATTTGATCCTGCTGCTCGTCGCGCTGCTTGGCGCGCAAGATTCCACTCCACAGCTCTCCTACAGCGTCACTGTTCCTTCCGACCGGTCGGCGTACATCGTCGAGCTTCAGATCACGCATCCCCCAAATCCTAGCCGCCTCGTCATCCCGAATTGGGCGCCGGGGGCGTACCGGCTCATGGATTCCTGGCAGAACATTCGGGACGTCGTCGCCGTCACCGCTGCCGGCGACTCGCTCGCGATCCGGCAGGATTCGCCGATTTCGTGGGTCATCGAGCCGAAAGGCTCGGGGCCGATGACCGTACGCTATACCGCGGGTCTGCGAGACACGGACCAATGGGGGCGGCCCAACAATCGCTGGTTCCTGCGCTCCACGTCGGGAGTCGTGGACGGTCCGCGCACGTTCATGTATCTCGACGGGTGGAAGCAGGCGCCGGCCCAGGTCACGTTCCACGTGCCGCGCGGATGGCGCATTGCGACGGGGCTCGTGCCGACGACGATCGACAGCACGACGTTCCAGGCGCCGAGCTACGACGTGCTGATCGACTCGCCCGTGCTGCTCGGCCACTTCCTGGCCTATCCATTTAGCGCAGCCGGAACGCCGCACCGCGCCGTCGTGGATCTCGGGGGGAGTCGGGCGCTTGCCCCGCTCGTATTCGTGGACATGCTGCGCCGGATCTCTACGACAGCGATTGACATCTTTGGTACCGCTCCCTACAAGGACTACACATACATTTTTGTCGGCGGGCGCGGCGGTGGGCTCGAGCATCTCAACTCGACCACGATCGGCGTCACCACCGCGACGCTGGCGCGGAATCCGCGCGGCGCGGAAGCCGTGAGCGCACACGAGTTTTTCCATGCCTGGAACGTCAAACGCATCCGGCCGCTCGAGCTCGGCCCGTTCGACTACGAGCGCGAGGTGCGCACGGTCAATCTGTGGTGGAGTGAAGGCGTGACCGACTACTATGCCGACGTCATTCTCGCGCGGGCGGGCCTGGACAGCCCCGACGACTTCGCGCGGGGTCTCGCGACGTCCATCGGGAATTACCGCAACAATCCCGCTCGCCTGCTGGTTTCTCCCGAGCGGTCGTCGTGGACGGCCTGGGATTCGCCCGCGGTCAACAACAGCTATGTCATCTCGTACTATCTGCAGGGCGAGTTGCTCGGATTCCTGCTCGATCTCGCCATTCGCGATTCGACCGATAACGCGAAATCGCTCGACGACGTGATGCGCTATCTGCTCGCGCACTACGCGGGCGAGCGCGGCTTCACCCGCGACGAGCTGGTGGCGGCGGTGCGCAGCGCCACCGGGCGCGACTTCGCGGAGTTTTGGCGGCTGTACGTGAGCGGCGCGACCGAAATCCCCTGGGATGACTATCTGCGCGCGGCGGGGTGGAGCGTGGTGTTCACCGAGATACCGGACGTGGACGCGCGCGTCGGCTCGATCCCGCCCGCCGTCCAGGGCGGCCGCTGGCGCGCGGTCGCGGCGCCGGGGAGCGCGGCGGAGGCGGCGGGTCTGCGCACGGGGGATGAGTTGGTGCGGATCAACGGCCGGTCCATCATCGACGGCACCGACGTGACCGCTGCAGTACGCGCCATCGGTCCGCGCGCGCCGGTCGCAATCGACGTCGTCCGCGACGGCCAGCCCGTGACGATCCGGTTCCTGGCGGGGACGTACAGTCGCGTACGCGCGCAGCTGGGCGACGTCGCGGCGCCGACCGAGAAGATGCGGCGCATTCGCGCCGGCCTGCTCCGAGCCCCCCGATGACCGAGCGGGCGATCGAGCTCGTCCTGATCTTCACGTCGATCCTGTTCATCGTGGATCCGTTCGCGGTCATTCCAGCCTTCCTCGCCATGACCGTGCGCGACACCCCGGCGCAGCGGAAGATGCTCGCGCGCCGCGGGGCGTGGACCTGCACGATCACGCTCATCGCGTTCGCCCTGGGTGGCAGCATGATCTTCAAGATCTTCGGCATCACGATCGGCGCGTTCAAGATCGCGGGCGGCGTGCTCATCGGCCTGAACGCCCTCGACATGGTCCAGGCGCGGCGCAGCCTCCAGCGTGAGACGGCGGTCGAGACGGCCGAGGGGATCCAGAAGGACGATATCGGCATCATGCCGCTGGGCGTGCCGATGCTCGCCGGGCCCGGCGCGATCTCGACCGTGATGGTGCTCGCCCTCGGCGCGAAATCAGTAGCGGCGACCGTAACGGTGTACGCCTCGATCGTACTGACGGCGGTGATCACGTATCTGGTTTTGGCGGCGGCGTCGATGGTCGAGCGGCGGCTCGGCCAGACGGGGATGCGGATCCTGACCCGGCTGATGGGCCTTGTCCTGTGTGCGATTGCCGTCCAGTTCATCATCGACGGGATAAAATTGAGTTTCCATCCGATGGACTAGCCCATCGGATCTGGTACGGCGCACACGCCGGTCGTCCAACGGATTGATTGTCGACCAGAATGCGGTTCCCTACTGTTTGCTCCAATGAGCGCCCCGTCCGCCGTTGCCCCGATGAACCAGTAGATGGCCGACCCCTGTGTCGATGTGCTCCTGCTGGAAGCGCCCGTGAATCGCCATTTCGCGCTGCTACACGCCGACGCGCGGACCCTCACCCACGCCGTCACGGAGTACGTGCAGACAGGTCTGCAGCGCGGGAACGGCGTCGTGGTCATTGCCTCCCACGCGCTCACCGACCTCCTCCTCACGCGCTTGCGGGAGGAGGAGGTCGATCCGGGCGTGCATCTCAAGTCCGGACGGCTCGAGCTGCACAATGCCGAGCTGACGCTGCGCAAGTTCACGCGCAACGACACGCCGGACTGGAAGGACTTCCGGTGGACCATGTCAGCCATCTTCGAGCGCGTGCGGGCGTTCGGGCGCGGGACGTCGCGGACGTACGATGGGATGGTGGATCTGCTGTGGCACGAAGAGAAGCAGGAAGCGGCCATTCGGATCGAGGAATACTGGAACGCACTGGCGCGCCTGTATCCGTTCTCGCTGTTTTGCAGCTACAGGCTCGACCTGCACAACGACCAAGCCTACACTGGGTTGGAGGAGATTGGCCGCACGCATTCCGACATCCTCGGCACCGCGGACGACGAGCGCTTCCGTGACGCGTTGGATTCCGCGAGCCGGGACGTGTTTGGCGTCCCGCTCTCGGAGATGGTCGGCTTCTCGCGCGACCATCAGGACGGCGAGAAGCGGCTTCCCAGCGGGCAGCGGACGATGCTGTGGGTGAAGCGCAATCTGCCGTCCGCCAGCGCCGCGGTGCTCGAGCGGGCGCGTCGCTACTACGAAGCGTCGTTGCGGTAAGGAGTGACCGCCCCCGCCGGTAGTGCCCTGCTCACTGATGCGCCGCACGGCCGGCATTTCGCCCAATTCCATCGCGATGACGGCGCTCTCACGGAGTCCGCATTCGTGTTCCTCGAGGCGGGCCTGCGCCGCGGCAACGGTGTGCTGGTCATCACCGGAACCGATCAAGTGGATCGGCTGTTCGAGCGCCTCAGCGCGAGCAAGTTCCACCCCCAGGCGTTATGCGACGCCGGGCAGTTGTCGATCCTGAACACCGCGAAGGTCCTGGACCAATGCTCGGCCGCCGGGCTGCCCGAGTGGGCGAAGTTCCGCGCCTCGCTCGCGCCCGTCCTGTCCCGCTTGCTGCCCTACGGCAGCGGGACACGTGTCTACACCGAGATGGCAAATGGGTTGTGGACCGCGGGGCATGCGGAGGCCGCGATTCGCCTCGAGGACTTCTGGAACGCCATGGCCGCCGACTACCAGTTTTCGCTGTATTGCGGCTACACGATGGACACGTACTCGGAGCAGTCGTATGCCGCCCCGCTCGAGGAATTGGGCCGCACCCATTCCGACATCCTGGGCACGCCGGAAGACGAGCGGTTCGGCGTGGCGCTCGATCGGGCGAGCAAGGAGATCTTCGGGATTCCCCTCACGCAGATGGCGGGCGTGTCGCGCCACGACGCCGCGCGCCGCTTCCCCAGCGGGCAACGCACGATGCTCTGGGTGAAACGCAATCTCCCGATGTCGAGCCCACAGCTCGTTGCACGCGCGCGGAAGTATTTCACCGACAGCCACGTCTAGCGCTGGCGCTACATGCGCTTGTACTTCGGTCCGCTCCCACCCTCGCGCGGCGTCCATCGTGGTCCGAGTACGTCAGTCGCCTTGCAATCCACGCAATTGGGCGCGTTCACACGGAGTAGGGGCGCAGCATGCTGCGCCCCTACCTCCGGGTCATGCGCCTCGTACACACCGGCCGGGCACATCCGCGAATAAAACCGCGCGACTTCCAGCGGGACATCGGGAGCGGCTATCAGATGACTCGGGATCGTATCCCGCGTTGCGTTCCCGGACTTGAACACCGCGTCCACTTTGCTGACCCCGATTGGCGTCTCGGCTGACCCCGCGCGAGAGCCCGCGGATAACCGCCGTGCGACCTCGGCATCCGCATGCATCCGATACTTCCCGTTGGGGAACCGGCCGCCCGTCAACGTCATCAGCGCTGCCTGGATGCCGCCAAGGATGAAGCCGTGGCGGAAGGCAAGCCGCATGTTGCGCGTGCGATAGAGATCCCTGGCGACATACGACGCGTTCACCAGGCGATCGTACTCCGCTAAGGCAGCGCCGCGCTTGAGATTCTGGAAGATCGCGCGCGCCGCGGAGATCCCCGACTGCATCGCGTAGTGAATTCCCTTGAGCGACGGCACGTCCACGAACCCTGCGGCGTCACCCAGCAGCACGACACCGTCACCGGAGCGGCGCTCGGGGAGCGAGTAGAAACCGCCCTCGGGAATCGTCTTGGCACCCCACTCGACCATCTCGCCGCCCGCGAGCAGGGTGCGCAGCAGCGGATGTTGCTTCAACCGCTGCACCAAGACATGCACGTCGAGCGCGGCGTCGCGGTAATCGAGACCGACCACGAGCCCCAACGCAACGAGATTCGGCTCGAGCGGGTACACGAAGCTCCCGCCGAACGCATCACTCGGCAGCGGCCATCCGAGTGTGTGAATGACGCGATCGAGCGGCTGCTTCGTCTCCCACAGCTCCTTCACGCCGAGAGCGAAGATTTGGGGATTCTCCGACGGCACGCGCTGCCACGCACACCACGCCTGCGCCAGCAAGCCCCGTGTCCCCTCCGCGAGCGCCGTGACTTTGGCGACGAGGTCGTTGGATGCCGAGCCACCCGGCGTCGGCTTGCCCTCGCGATCGAGGCCGGCGGGCGCGGTGCGGACACCAGCCACCGCCGCGTCGCGTACCAGCAGCTGCGCCGCGGGAAATCCGGTGAACACGTTGACGCCGAGCTCCTCGGCCTTGGCGCCGAGCCAGCGCACGATCTCGCAGAGCGATGCAACAAAGTTGCCGTGATTGCGCATCGACGGTGGCGTAGGAAGACGCCAGCTGCGTTCGGCCGTCAGCAGATACACTGCTTCCCTACCGACCGGTGCGCGGAACGGGAAATCCGAGTCGTTTAGATCGGGAAACAGCTCCCGGAATGCGCGTGGGTTGACGACGGCGCCGGAGAGCGAGTGCTCTCCCAAAGCCTCCGCTTTTTCCAGGACTCCGATGTTCAGCTCACCGCCGTCGGCCTTCGCCAGCCTGGCAAGCTCGATCGCGCACGCGAGTCCGGCCGGCCCCGCGCCGACGATCAGGACGTCGAGGTCCATGCGGTCGCCGGCACCTGCGGCGCCGTCCTGGAGAATCAGTGTGTCGAGGGGTAACGCAGGCTGATAGTGGGCCGGGACGATCTTATCCATGCAGTTTGCGGATTTCTTCGGTCAACCTGGGGACGATCTCGAATAGATCGCCCACGACCCCATAGTCGGCCACCTTGAAGATCGGCGCGTCTTTGTCCTTGTTGATCGCGACGATCACTTTCGACGTGCGCATGCCGGCGAGATGCTGGATCGCGCCGGAAATGCCGACCGCGATGTAGAGCGACGGGCTCACGGTCTTCCCGGTTTGCCCGACTTGATCGGCGTGGGCGCGCCAGCCCGCATCCACGACCGCACGCGAGGCACCGACCGCGGCTCGACCCCCGAACGCGCGCGCGAGCTCTTCCAACACCTTGAAGTTGGCGGGCTCCTTGAGCCCGCGGCCGCCCGAGATGATGATCTGCGCTTCCGCGACGTCGAGCGTGCCCGCCGGCGCGGCCTTGATCTCGCGCACCGTAACGCGACCGGCCAACACGTTCACAGCGACCGTTTCGGCCGCGCCTGCCTTGGGTCGCTCCACCGGCGTGAACACGTTGGGACGCAGCGACGCTACGGCCGGCTGGGACCTCACCTTCACCTTGAGTAGTGCCTTGCCCGCATATACCGGTCGCGTGACCAGCAGCGCATCGCCATCGGTGACCAGGTCTGTGAGATCTGCGGCGACGCCCACCCCGAGTTTGGCCGCGACACGCGGCCCGAGATCTTTGCCCGTGGCACTCGCCGCGAACACGATCGTGCGATAGCCGCCCTGCTTCGCCCGGTCGGCCAGCGCTTGCGCGCACGCTTCGGGCGCGTACTTCGCGAACGCCGGATTGGTGAGCGTGACGATCTTGTCGGCGCCGAACTTTGCGGCTTGATCGGCGCCCTGGACCGGGGCGGCGGCACACACCACGGCTTCGACGCTGCCGCCGAGGCGTTGCGCGGCCGTGACCACCTCGTGAGAAATCTTGCGCAGCACGCCGTCGCGCTGCTCCAGCACGGCGAGCGTGGTCACAGGACTTTTGCCTCTTCGCGCAGCAACCGCACCAGCTCGCCCACCGCCCCGGCGCCCTCGCCGACGATCTTCCCTTCCTTCCGATCGGGCGGCGGGGTGAGGGCAACGATCTCCAGGGTGCCCGGTCCCGGCTGTACCGGTTTCACTTCGAGCGGCTTTTTCTTCGCCGCCATGATGCCTTTGAGTGCGGGGTAGCGGGGCTCGTTGAGTCCCTTGTCGGCGGTGAGGACCGCGGGCAGCGGAAATTCCACGACTTCGATGCCGCCTTCGATCTCCCGCTCGGCGACGCCTTTCGTCCCCTCGATGTCGAGATGCGACACGGCGGTGACGCACGGCAGCCCGAGTAGCTCGGCGACGAGCGGGCCGACTTGGGTGTTGTAATCGTCGATCGCCATGCGGCCGAACAGAATCAGATCCCAGGTCGCGCCTTTCAGCTCGGCCGCGATGAGCTTCGCCGTCTCGAATGGATCAATGGGGATCTTGTCAGCCTGCAACAGCACGCCACGGTCGGCGCCCATTGCTAGCGCGGTGCGAATCGTTTCCTGTGCCGCGGCAGGACCGAGGCAGATGACCGCGACCTCGCCGGCTCCTGCCTGTTCTT
>Ga0209056_10003008_pt1 | contig 18073 bp, 30 predicted proteins | sample GraSoiAngelo_114_FD_185876 | JGI IMG/M metagenome (GOLD analysis project Ga0209056, IMG submission 185876) | Grasslands soil microbial communities from the Angelo Coastal Reserve, California, USA - 14_0903_13_40cm (SPAdes) (version 2) | ecosystem: Environmental > Terrestrial > Soil > Grasslands... | reverse complement strand
GGCGAGAACGTGGCGCTGGAGATCGAGCTGATCACGCCCATCGCCATGGAGAAGGGGCTCCGGTTCGCCATCCGCGAAGGCGGCCACACCGTCGGCGCCGGCACGGTGACCGAGGTCCTTCAGTAGGCGGGCGGAATAATGCTGCACCAAAAGATTAGAATCCGACTGAAGGCGTACGATCACAGGATCCTGGACCAGTCTGCGGCGGAGATCGTCTCGACCGCCAAGCGGACGGGCGCCCAGGTGGCGGGCCCGGTTCCGCTGCCCACGACCAAGAACAAGTACTGCGTCCTGCGCTCGCCTCACAGCGATAAGAAATCGCGCGAGCAGTTTGAAATTCGCACGCACAAGAGGCTGATCGATATTCTGGAGCCCACGTCCAAGACGATTGAAGATTTGACCAAGCTCGATCTGCCGGCCGGCGTCGATATTGAGATCAAGGCGTTTGGAAAGGAGCACACGCACACGAAGTGAGAGTCGTCCGTGGTCAGCAGTTGGCTCTCGATTTTCCCGGCTGCGACTGAGAACTGACAACTGATGACTGAAAACTGGCTGCCATGGTGAACGCGATACTCGGCAAGAAGCTGGGCATGACCCAAATCTTTCGCGAGAACGGTGACGCTCTCCCGGCCACCGTGCTCAAGGCCGGCCCCTGCGTGGTCATCCAGCGCAAGACCGCCGCGACAGACGGCTATGAGGCCGCCCAAATCGGACTGGTCGAGCACCCCGCGCCTAAGCGTCTCACGCAGGCCTTGGAGGGTCACTTCAAGCGCGCCGGAGCTAACCCGGCGCGGTTTCTGCAGGAGGTCAGGCTGGGTCCGGGAGCCGACGACGTGAAGGTGGGCGACAAGGTCCTGGTCGACCAGTTTACCGTGGACGAGCGCGTGGACGTGATAGGGGTTTCTAAAGGCAGGGGTTTTGCCGGCTTCCACAAGCGGCACCACTTTGGAGGCGGGGGCGGCGCGCACGGCTCGATGTTTCATCGCGCGCCCGGATCGATTGGAGCGTCGGCGTTTCCTTCCCGCGTGCTGAAGGGTATGCGCGCCGCCGGCCACATGGGCGTAGACCGCGTTACGGTTCGCAACCTTCGCGTCCTTCAGGTGCTGCCCGAGGAGAACGCGCTGGTGGTTCAAGGCGCCGTGCCGGGCCCGGACGGCGGCTACCTGGTCGTTCGCAAAGCCAAGGCGCCGCACCGCCAACCACAAGGCGGAGGGGAGAAGGCGGCAAGCGGAAAGAAGTCGAAAGCAAAAGCTGAAAGTTAAAGAGTCAAAAGTTAAAGAGTTAAAAAGTTAAAAGTTTAAAGTTTAAGAGCTGACAACTGACAACTGATGACTGAGAACTGATGGCTGGCATGGCAAGAGTCGAAGTCAAAAATCTCGATGGAGAGACCGTAAAGGAGCTGGAGCTTGTCGATGAGGTGTTCGCGACTCCGCCCAACCAGAGTTTGCTTTGGGAGGCGACGAAGGTGTACCTGGCAAGCCAGCGGCGCGGCACGCACTCGACCAAGAGCCGCGGCGAGGTCTCGGGAGGCGGCAAAAAGCCCTGGCGGCAGAAGGGCACGGGAAGGGCGCGCGTGGGCAGCATCCGCAGCTCTTTGTGGCGCCACGGCTCGATTGCGCACGGCCCGAAGCCACGCGATTACTCTTATAAGATTCCCAAGCAGATGCTTCGGGGCGCGCTCCGCTCGGCGCTGGCCGCGAAATTCCAGGACCGGAAATTGACGGTGGTGGACCAGTTCAACCTTGCGGAAGCGAAGACCAAGGGGTTTGCGGGCGCTCTGCGCAAGCTGGGAGTAGAGAAGTCCGTGCTGGTGGTCAGCGAAAACGCCAACCGCAACCTGGAACTCTCCTCGCGCAACATTCGGGGTTGCCACTTGGTCCGGCACCACCAGGTTCACCCCTACGCGGTCCTCAGCCACGAACGGCTGTTGATCTCCGAAGGGGCGCTGGCGCGGCTCACGAGGGCGCTCGGATGACGAAGAACCCCTATCAGATTTTGCAGAAGCCGCTGATTACCGAGAAGGGGTTGGACGTTAAGGAGCGCAACCGTACGCTGGTGTTTCGGGTCGCGCCCGACGCCAACAAGGCCGAAATCAAGGCGGCCGTGCAGGCGGTCTTCAAGGTCCGGGTGGACTCCGTCCACACCGCAGTCTTTCAGGGCAAGACGCGGCGGCGAGGCAAAACGTCCGGTACCCGGGCCGACTGGAAGAAAGCTTACGTCAAGCTCAAGGCCGGACAAAAGATGCCGGAGTACGCGGAAAACGCTTGAGGCAATTATGAATTCTGAATGATGAATGAAGAACTCGAATTCATCATTCAGCATTCATCATTCGAAAGAAACTATGGGCGTCAAGACGTACAGACCGTACACGGAGACCCGACGGTTCCAGACGGGGCTGACCTTCGAGGAAATCACTACGTCCGAGCCGCACAAGCCGCTGCTCGAGCCGAAGACCCGGATCTCAGGCCGCAACAATCTGGGCCAGATAACCATCTGGCATCGTGGCGGCGGCCACCAGCGCCATTATCGGATCATTGACTTCAAGCGCGACAAGGCCGGCATACCCGCCCGCGTAGCCACCGTCGAGTACGACCCGAACCGCTCCGCGTTCATCTCACTCCTGCATTACGCGGACGGCGAAAAGCGGTACATCCTGTATCCCTCGGGGCTGAAGGTGGGAGACAAGGTCGTCTCGGGGCCCGAGGCCGACATTGTGGTGGGCAACGCGCTGCCTTTGAAAAACATCCCGACCGGCACCATGGTCCACAACATCGAGATGCGGCCGGGCAAAGGAGGCCAGCTCGTGCGCAGCGCCGGAGGCTCTGCGCAGTTGCTCTCCAAAGAAGGCGACTACGCGCAGCTTCGGCTGCCCTCGGGTGAGGTGCGCAAGATCCACATCGACTGCATGGCGTCGGTGGGGCAAGTGGGCAATCTGGACCACGAAAACGTTACCATTGGCAAGGCAGGCCGGAAGCGCTGGATGGGCATTCGCCCCACGGTTCGCGGCGTGGCCATGAATCCGGTGGACCATCCCCTGGGAGGCGGCGAGGGCAAAACGTCAGGCGGACGGCACCCGGTTACTCCGTGGGGCCAACCCACGCGAGGCTACAAAACCCGCAACAATAAGCAGACCGACCGCTTCATTGTGAAGCGGCGAGGGCACAAGTGAGATGCGAAGGGTTGGAGGCTGGGAGACTTTTCTAGGGACGTTCCGCCGGAACGCCTCCGCTGAATGACGAAGACTGGAGAACAGGGCCGAGAAGGAAGGGTCGAGGGAGTCGAGGCAGAGGATGGGAAGGTCGCTAAAAAAAGGCCCGTTCACGGACGACCATCTGATGAAAAAAGTCGAGCTGCTCAACCGGCGGTTCGAGAAGAAAGTCGTCAAGACGTGGTCCCGCCGCTCGACCATCGTCCCCGAGATGGTGGGACACACGATCGCCGTGCACAACGGAAGGAAGTTCATTCCGGTGTACATCACGGAGAACATGGTGGGCCACAAGCTGGGCGAGTTCTCGCCCACGCGCACGTTCAAGGGTCACAGCGTGAGGGTAGCTACGGAGAGGACCGCGGGCGCGGCTCCGGCGCCGGGCGGCGCAGCGCCTGGGGCGGCGGGCCCCAAGCCTGCGGGTCCGCCACCATCCGGCGGCGGCACAAGTTAGTTGCTGCCGGGGGCGACAAGAAAGGGTTGGGTATCGCTGCCCCTTCAGGGCGACACCACAAACGACGGCCGAAACCGGCCCTACGTGAGCAGATTCGGAATCTAGATCTGGGACCAAAGCGATGGAAGCGCGAGCCACAGCCAAGTTCATCAGAGTTTCGCCGCAGAAGGCGCGCCTGGTGATTGATCTCATCCGAGGGAAGAACGCCGGCCAGGCGATCAATATCCTGCGCTTTACCAAGAAGCGCGTCTCGGGCCAGGTGGAGAAGGTTTTGCGCTCGGCGATTGCGAACGCGGAACAAAAATCGGAGAGCGTGGATGTAGACCGGCTCGTGGTCTCGCGCGCTTATGTCAATGAAGGGCCTCGCGTGAAGCGGGTCCGGCCGGCTCCGATGGGGCGCGCGTATCGTTACCAGCGGCGCATGAGCCATATCACCGTCGTGGTCGAGGAGCCGGAACGCTAGGGACAAGTATTACGACTCCAAACTCCGAACTGAGCGACTTTGGTTTTAGGGGGAGGCAGACAGTGGGCCAGAAGGTTCATCCTTACGGATTTCGCTTGGGATATAACAAGACCTGGAAGTCGCGCTGGTTTGCCAAGAAGGATTACGCCAACCTGTTGCACGAAGACTTGAAGCTGAAAAAACAGCTCAAGGAGGAATTGCGCAGCGCGGGCGTGGCGTCGGTCGAAGTCGAGCGGCCCGGAAACAAGCTGAAGATTACGATTCTCACGGCGCGCCCGGGCATCATCATCGGCCGCAAGGGGGCGGAGATCGACCGCCTGCGCCAGGAAATCCAGAAACGCACCGGGCGGGAGGTTTTGCCCATCAACATCGTCGAAGTGCACCGACCCGAGCTGAACGCGCAACTGGTGGCCGAATCGATTACGCTCCAACTGGAGAAACGCGTGGCCTTCCGCCGCGCCATGCGCAAGGCGGTCGACTCCGCGCTGCGGTTCGGCTGCAAGGGGATCAAGGTGCGTTGCGGGGGGCGGCTGAACGGCGCCGAAATTGCGCGCACGGAGTGGTATCTGCAGGGCCGTCTGCCCTTGCACACCCTGCGGGCCGACATCGACTTCGGGATGGCCGAAGCGAGGACCACTTACGGCGTCATTGGCGTGAAATGCTGGATCTACAACGGCGATATCTTGGAGCAAAAACGAAGGCAGGAGAAGGTCCGCGAGCCGGCGCCGGCGGCGGCGTAGGAGGAAGTTTTCAGTCATCGGTTTTCAGTTTTCAGTCAAGACTAAGAGAGACTGACAACCGGAACGAGCATGCGGCTCGCGCATCGCAAAACGACGCTTGGGTCTGACTGATAACTGAAAACTGACAACTGACGACTGACTGCCATGTTGATGCCGAGCAAAGTGAAGTATCGGAAGCAGCAGCGCGGGCGCCGCCGCGGAAAAGCGTGGCGCGGCTCGGACCTTTCGTTCGGGGATTTTGGCCTGAAGGCGCTAGAGCCCGGCTGGATCACGGACCGGCAGATCGAAGCCAGCCGGATTGCCATCACGCGGTTCATCAAACGCAGCGGAAAGCTCTGGATCCGCATTTTTCCGGACAAGCCGGTGACCAAGAAGCCGGCGGAAACGCGCATGGGAAAGGGCAAAGGCGCGCCGGAATTCTGGGTCGCGGTGGTGAAGCCGGGCAGGATTCTTTTCGAAATGGAGGGCGTGCCGGAGGCCGAGGCGCGCCAAGCTATGCGCCTGGCCAGCCACAAGCTGCCCCTGCCCACCCAGTTTGTGGCCCGTTCGGCGGCGGGGTAGAGAAAGGGGGGACGCATGAAGAGGCGGTCCGAGCACGTCAAAGAGCTTAAGGAAGAAGCGCGCGGCTGGACGCCGGAAGAAGCGCTGGCGAAAGAACGCGAGCACTCGGAGCAGCTCTTTCGACTCAAGTTTCAGTTCGCCAGCGGCCAGACCGACACCTTGCAGAAGATCCGAGAGCGGCGGAAGGACATTGCGCGGATCAAGACGATCTTGCGCGAGAGGAACCTGCAGCCAAAGTCCGTGAAAAAGGCTTAGAGGGAGCCCTGAGGGAAGGCGGATGGGTTCAGACCAACAACAGACAGCGTCAAGCGAGCGGCGCCGGCGGCAGGAAAAGGTCGGGCTCGTGACCAGCACGAAGATGCAGAAGAGCGTGGTGGTCACGGTCTCGACCCAAGTGATGCACCCGCTATACAAACGCGTGGTTCGCCGCTCGAAGAACTTCCTGGCCCACGACGAAAAGAGCGAGTGCAAGACGGGGGATACGGTTCGCATCCGGGAGACGAGGCCGCTCAGCCGCCGCAAGCGCTGGCGGGTGGTCCAGGTGATCGCCAAGGCCGCCGAACTCGCTCCCTTCCCTGACGCTCAGGGCAGGCCTGTGCCGGAGAGTGCAGCATGATTGGGATGCGAACCATTCTCCGGGTGGCTGACAATTCCGGGGCGCGGAAGCTCGCCTGCATTCTCCCCGTCGGGGGCGACGTGGGACTCCAGGCCGGGCTCGGCGACGTGGTGACCGCGTCGGTCAAGGAGGCGGCGCCGGACAGCGCCATCGCCAAAGGCTCGGTGGTGAAGTGCGTCATCGTCAGGATGCGGAAAGAGCAGCGGCGCCGGGACGGAAGTTACATCCGCTTTGATGAAAACGCGGCGGTGCTGATCAGCGAGGCGGGCGAGCCGGTCGGGACGCGCGTCTTCGGACCCGTGGCGCGCGAGTTGCGCGAGAAGAAGTTTTTGAAGATCGTTTCCCTGGCCCCTGAGGTTCTGTAATGGGCAAAGCTTTAGGCATTCGGAAGAACGACCAAGTCCAGGTCATTGCCGGGCGGGACAAGGGCAAGGGGCCGTTTCGCGTGCTGGAGGTCGAGCCGGACAAGGACCGGCTCTATGTCGAGCACGTCAATATGATCAAGCGGCACACCCGTCCGAACCCTGCCAAGCAAATCCGCGGAGGTATTTTGGAAAAAGAAGGGCCCATTCACATTTCCAATGTGGCCCTGGTGTGCAGCGACTGCGGCCCCACCCGCTTCCAGCGCCGCGAAAAGGAAGGCGGGCAGAAGGTGCGGGTCTGCGCGAAGTGCGGCAAGACGCTCGATGCCTGAAAACAGCAGCAGTAATCAGCCTTCAGTTTTCAGTGACTGAGAATTGACACCTGCCGCCGTCACGAAGCTGACGGGGAAAGGATCGATTCGATATGATACCGCGACTGAAAGAGCAATATCGGAACCAGGTTGCTCCGGCCCTGATGAAGGAATTCAACTACCGGAACGTCATGGCCGTGCCGCGCCTGCGCAAGATCGTGGTGAACATGGGGCTCGGAGAAGCGATCCAGAATGCCAAGCTGCTGGATTCGGCGACGCGAGAGCTGGGCGAGATCACCGGGCAGAAGCCGGTGATCACCCGGGCGCGGAAGTCGATCGCCAACTTCAAGCTGCGCAAGAACATGCCCATTGGGGCGATGGTGACGCTGCGCGGCGACCGGATGTACGAGTTTCTGGACCGCTTGACCAACGTGGCTTTGCCCCGAGTACGGGACTTTCGCGGGCTCTCGACGCGGGCCTTTGACGGGCGCGGCAATTACACCTTGGGGCTGCGCGACCAGTTGGTATTTCCTGAGATCGACTATTCCAAGGTGGACAAAATCAAGGGGATGAACGTCTCGATTGTGACCGACGCGCGGAGCGACGCTGAGGCGCTGGCGCTGCTCCGTCATCTCGGGCTGCCGTTCCGGCCCGAAGGCCCCCGGCGCCAGGCCGGCGCTCCGCCTGAAGGGAAAGCCGAGGGAGCCGATCCGAAGAAAGAGGCCAAGACAGGAGAGTAGTCCGTGGCGCGCATGTCGCAGATGGCCAAGCTGGTCAAGAAGCCTAAGTTCAAGATCCGTCACCGAAACCGCTGCCGCATCTGTGGCCGGCCGCGTGGCTACCTGGGCAAGTTCGACATGTGCCGGCTTTGTTTCCGGCAACTCGCCCTCAGAGGGGATATTCCAGGCGTCACCAAATCAAGCTGGTAGGAGGCACAGCCGTCGGTTGTGGGTTGCGGTTCTTGGTTGGAAGCATTGATGGCCAGACGAGCGACAAGGTCACCGGAAAGAATTTCAAATTGAAAATTCAAGATTGAAAAACAAATTGAGATTAGATTGAAAATTTGAAAATATGCCTAACGATCCCGTCTCAGACATGCTCACTCGGATTCGAAACGCCCTTCGAGCCCGGCACGCGCGTGTGGAAATGCCTTCTTCGAAGTTGAAGGTGGAGATTGCCCGCATCCTGAAAGAAGAAGGCTACATCGGCAACTTTAAGGTGTCCGAGGAAGGGAAGAAGAAAACGCTGAGGATCGTCCTGCGTTACACCCCGGAGGGTGAGAGTGTGATTTCCACCCTGGAGCGGGTCTCACGGCCCGGCCGGCGCGTTTACGTCGGAGCCGGCGAAATCCCCAAGGTCTTGGGAGATCTCGGAGTCAATATTCTGACCACGCCGCGCGGTGTGATGAGCGGAAAGAGCGCCCGCAAGGGGGGCGTCGGGGGCGAGATACTCTGCAGCGTTACCTGAGTGAGGGCCTATGTCGCGAATTGGCAACAAACCGATTGATCTGCCCTCCGGCGTGACGGTGGAGGTCCAAGCGTCGGCGGCGGTCGTGAAGGGACCGAAAGGCACGTTGCGGGTCCCGCTTCCGGCAGGTATCCAACTGGAGCGGCAGGACGGACGGCTGGTCGCGCGGCGTGAGAAGCCAGAGCAGTCGGCCCTGCACGGCCTGGCGCGCAGCATCGTCGCCAACGCCGTCCGGGGAGTCAGCCAGGGGTTTGAAAAGCATCTGGACATCGTCGGCATCGGCTATCGGGCCGAAGTCAAAGGCAAAACGACGCTGCTGTTGACCCTGGGTTATTCGCACGCCGTAGAGTATCCGATTCCGGAAGGGCTGGCGATCAGCGTAGAAAAGCAGACCCACCTCGTGGTCAGCGGCTCTGATAAGCGGCAGGTCGGCCAGGCGGCGGCCGAAATCCGCGCCTTCCGCCCTCCGGACCCTTACAAGAACAAAGGGATTCGGTACACGGGCGAGCGCCTGAAGAAGAAAGTTGGGAAGGCCGCTGCGGGCGCAGGCGCTGCCAAGCAGTGAGTGGGTCAGTTGTCCGTTGTCAGTTGTCCGTCGTCAGTTGCCCTTTGTCCGCAGTTGTCTGCGGTCGGTGGCAACAACTAGCAGCAAGTCTACGAAAGACGACAACTGACTACTGACAACGGACAACAACGGACACTGACAACGGACCACTGACCAGAGCTGATATGCTGAAACTGCTCTCCAAAGACTTGACGCGTCGCCGGATTCATGAGCGAATCCGCCAGCGGGCTCGCGGCGGCACTCAGGCGCCGCGTCTGAACGTTTTTCGGTCCACGAGCCATATCTATGCGCAGCTCGTGGACGACAGCCGCGGCCATACGCTCGTCGCGGTTTCTTCTCGCGATAAGGAAGTGTGGCAGAACCTGAAAAGCGGGGCCAACGTCGCCGCAGCCAAAAGCGTGGGACAGGTGCTGGCCAAGCGCGCGAAGGAGTTGGGTATCTCTCGCGCCGTGTTCGACCGCGGCGGTTACGCCTACCATGGCCGGGTGAAAGCTCTGGCCGATGCGGCGCGCGAGGGCGGACTCCAGTTCTGAATGATCCCTGGGAGGTTGGGTGGCGAGCCGCATTGATCCGAACGCGTTGCAACTGAAGGACCAGGTGGTGTCGATCAACCGTGTCACCAAGGTCGTGAAGGGCGGCAAGAACATGAGCTTTTCGGCCCTGGTCGTGGTGGGGGACGCAAGCGGGCACGTCGGCTATGGCGCCGGGAAAGCCCGGGAAGTGCCCATGGCGATCCGCAAGGGCATCGAGGCGGCCAAGAAGAACCTGGTGAAGGTGAACATCACCAGCACTTCGATACCTCATGCCGTGCTCGGTCGTTACGGCGCCGGCAAGGTGCTGCTCAAGCCGGCGGCGGAAGGCACGGGCGTGATTGCGGGCGGGGCTGTCCGCGCGGTGATCGAGGCGGCGGGAATTCAGAATGTGCTCACGAAGTCCCTGGGGACTACCAATCCGCATAATGTCGTCAAAGCGACCGTGGACGCCCTGCTCAAACTGCGCAGCGCGGACGAAGTAGCTGCAAACCGGGGTAAGGCCAGGGACGAAATCTAAAGAGGACGGTGCGAAGCGTGAATCGGAAAGGGCAGGGTACCATCTTAATCAAGTGGGTGCACAGCGGGATTGGCTTCAACTACCGCCAGGAGGAGATGGTGCGGAGCCTCGGGCTGCGCCGGCTGCACCACGTGGTGGAGCGGCCCGACAACCCTCATACGCGCGGCCTCGTAGCCAAGGTCGCGCATCTGGTTGAGATCGTGGGCGAAACCCGTAAGCCCGCCTGGGCCGACGTGCCTGAGTATAGGATCAGCCCTCCAGAGGTGGCGCCTGTCACCTCGCCGCAATCGCGGCCGGAGGAGGGAGCGCCGGCTACTCGTGTGGCGGGCGAGGGGGTTGAAGCAGCCGATCCGGGGGAAGAAGCGGTTGCGAAGCTCCGAGACGCAGCCAGGAAAAGCGGGAAGAAAGCGGAGTAGGACATGGCGACGCACATCGGAACGCTTCGCCCGCCGCGAGGAGCTCACAAGCGCCGCAAGCGGATCGGGCTCGGCAGGGGTTCGGGACACGGGAAAACCGCTACGCGCGGCTCCAAGGGGCAGCGTTCGCGAGCCGGTTCCCGTCAGCGGCCCGGCTTCGAAGGCGGCCAGATGCCCCTGCATCGGCGTCTTCCCAAGCGAGGTTTTACAAACATCTTCAAGAAGCAGTATGCTGTGGTTAACTTGAGAGACCTCGAAGGGTTCAAGCCGGAAGAGGCAGTTACGCCGGACCTTCTGCTCGAGCGCGGTCTGATCAAGCGGCTCGGCAGCGGGCTGAAGATTTTGGGAGACGGCGAGCTGAAGTCTCCGCTGAGTATTGCGGCGCATTTGTTCTCGAAATCCGCCCTTGAAAAGATACAGAAGGCGGGCGGCAAGGCCGAAGTGATTTCGAGTAGGCTCGTTTAGCATGCTCGACTCGATCAAGAGCATTACCGATATTCCGGACCTACGGAAGCGTATCCTGTTTACGCTGCTGATGCTGGCGGTCTACCGGCTGGGAGCGTTCATTCCCACGCCCGGGATCAACGCCGAGGCCTTCGAGCAGTTCTTCGGCCAGATGGGCGCGGGGCTGCTCGGACTGCTGTCGATGTTTTCCGGCGGCAGCTTGAGGCGCTTCACGATATTTGCCCTGGGGATCATGCCGTACATTACGGCCTCGATCATCCTCCAGTTGCTCGGCGTGGTTTCTCCCACTCTCGAAAAGCTCCAGAAGGAAGGCGAGCTCGGCCGCCGCAAGATCACGGAATACACGCGCTGGCTCACGGTAGGACTGAGCGCTTTCCAGTCATTCGGCATCGCCGTGGCTTTACAGAGGCAGCCGAACATCGTGGCCAATCCCGGTCCGGCATTCGTCCTGAACACCGTGCTGACGCTGACCGCCGGCGCCGTCTTTATCATGTGGCTGGGCGAGCAGATCACGGCGCGAGGCATCGGTAACGGCATGTCACTGCTGATCTTCGCCGGCATCGTGGTGGGACTGCCGCGGGCCATGGGCGAGCTTTACAGCAACGTTTTCGTGACCCATCAGTGGAGCGTCCTCACTCTGCTGCTTTTGCTCGCTTTCATGCTGGCCATCGTCGCCTTTATTGTGCTGGTCGAGCGGGGCGAGAGGCGCATCCCGATTCAATATGCCAAACGCATCGTGGGACGCCGGGTGATGGGCGGGGTTTCAACGCACCTTCCGCTCAAAGTCAACAGCGGGGGCGTGATGCCGATTATTTTCGCCGTGTCGCTGCTCACTTTTCCGCAGACTATCGGGTTGTTTGTCAGCAGCGGTCCGTTTGCAAGGGTCATCAAGACGTTCGTAAGTCTCTTTGCCTGGGGCGAGCCTCTGTACACCGTGACGTACGTGGTTCTGATCTTCTTCTTCGCGCACTTCTATCTTTCGATTGTATACAACCCGGACGAGGTTGCCGACAACGTGCGCAAGCAAGGGGGATTCATCCCCGGCATCCGGCCAGGCAGGCGGACCGCCGATCACCTGGACGACGTTCTGACCAAGATTACCTGGGTCGGCGGTCTCTACCTGGCCATCATCGCCCTGATTCCGGAGATCATGCTGGCGGGGCTCAGGGTCAACCACCTGCCGAAATTGCTCGGGGGAGCGTGGTTCGACGCTCATCTTCCGTACTGGCTGCTTCACGGCCTGGGCGTGAACTTTTATTTCGGCGGCACCTCCCTCCTGATCGTGGTCGGCGTCGCCATGGATACGGTGCAGCAGGTGGAAGCGCAGTTGATCATGAGGCATTACGAAGGCTTCCTAAAGAAAGGCCGCGTTCGGGGACGCAGGGCCGCGTCCTGATGCCGGAACGGGTGCAGATGAGGCCACCACGGGGCGTGATCTTGTTGGGGGAGCCGGGGGCGGGCAAAGGGACGCAAGCTCGGGAAGTGTCGCGGAGGCTTGGAATCCCGCATATCTCGACCGGGGACATGCTCCGCGCCGCCGTGAAGAAACGCACTCCGGAGGGACTCAGGGCCCAGAGCGTGATTGATCAGGGCCAGTTGGTGCCGGACGAGATCGTCTGCAGCATCGTCGAAGCGCGAGTAGAAGAGCCGGATTGCCGGGGTGGGTTCATTCTGGACGGTTTCCCGCGTACTCTCGGGCAGGCCAGGTTTCTTGACCGCCTTCTCGAAGCCGACGGTCGCTGGTGCCCGCTCGTGCTCAACATCCGCGTCGACCGGGAGTTGCTCATCAAGCGGGCCGCAGGACGCCGCACCTGCTCGGTGTGTGGGGAGATCTACAACGTTTACTTCAAGCCTCCAAAGAAGGAGGGAATCTGCGACCTGGACGGTGGCGTGCTGATCCACCGGTCGGATGATAACGAAGAGACCATCCGGCAGCGGCAGGCGGCTTACGAAAGCCAGACCAGGCCGCTGATCGACTATTACCGCCAGCGGGATGTTTTTCACGAGGTTGACGGCAACGTAGAACCCGAAGCCATTACCGACGCGATCTGCCGATTCTTGAAGGGTCATGATCATTTGCAAGTCCCCGGCGGAAATTGAGAAGTTGCGGCGCAGCGGCCGAATGGCGAGAGCAATTCTCGAAGAAGTTCGGGGCCGAGCCCGGCCGGGGGTCGCGACGCTTGACCTGGAACGGTACGTGGAAAAGAGACTGGCCCAGTTGGGGGCGCGGCCGGCCTTCAAAGGGTATCGGGGCTACCCGTGCTGCCTGTGCACTTCGGTGAACGACGAGATCATCCATGGCATCCCTTCCGGGCGCCGTCTCCGGGAAGGCGACGTTCTGAGCCTGGATATGGGAGTGATCCTGGACGGGTACTACGGCGACTCAGCCTTGACCGCCCCGGTGGGAGAGATATCGGAGCCGCTCCGGAAGCTGCTTCGTGTTACGGAGGAGTCGCTGGCGCTTGCCATCGAGAGAGTAAAGCTGAAGCATCACCTGGGAGACGTTTCGGCGACGGTGCAGCAGTATGTCGAGAAGAACGGTTTCAACGTTGTGCGTGAGTTCGTGGGTCACGGAATCGGCCGCGAACTCCACGAAGAACCTCAGGTTCCGAATTACGGGCGGGCCGGGCACGGCCCGGTGCTGAAAGAGGGCATGGTGCTCGCCATCGAGCCGATGGTCACTTCCGGCAGTAACGAGCTCCGCGTTCTGGGCGACAACTGGACCGCCGTGACCCTGGACGGCGGTTATTCCGCGCACTTCGAGCACATGGTCGCCGTCACCAGGAATGGCCCGGACGTCCTCACGCGGCTCGACGCTTAGTTGTTGGCGGCGCTCGGAGCTTGTCCTGGCTCCGCCAGGGGGCGCCCTCGGCGGTCCGTTACAGGGCAGGCTCACCGCCGCTACGGCAGCGACCGACGGTCGCCAGAGGGAAGACAGGTTTTCAGTTTCGGCTTTTGAATCTATGAGCAAAGAAGAAGCAATCGAAGTAATCGCTACGGTGATCGAACCGCTGCCGAATGCGATGTTTCGGGTTGAGCTGGAGAACAAGCACAAGGTCCTGGCGCACATCTCGGGGAAGATGCGGAAGAATTTCATCAAAATCCTTCCCGGGGACAAAGTGCAGGTGGAACTGTCTCCCTATGACCTGACTCGCGGCCGGATTGTTTACCGGTATAAATAAGAAGTTGAATGTGGACAGTCGAAAGGAAGAAACGTTCGGACTCGAACTTTTGACTCTCAACTTTCGACTGTCGACTGGCTTAAGGTTCGACATTCCATTGCCGGGAGAGCTGCTGTGAAGGTGCGTTCGTCGGTCCGCAAAATTTGCGCCAAGTGCAAGATTGTGCGCCGCCGAGGCGTCGTCAGGGTGATCTGCGAGAACCCGAAGCACAAGCAGCGCCAGGGATGATCGAGTTAGTCAGTACGTCAGTTCGTCAGTACTTCAGCTAGTCAATTGAGAAATCGAGATGCGAACTTTACTGAAGAACTGACATACTGACGAACTGACATACTGACGAACTGACAAACTCAAACACCGAGGGTTGAGGAAGCGGAGGATTCATGGCTCGGATTGCAGGCATTGATCTACCGCGCACCAAGCGCGCCGAAATCGCGTTGACTTACATTTACGGCATCGGACGGGCGCGGTCGCTGGCCATCCTCTATCGCGCTGGAGTGAATCCTGACAAGAAAGTTCAGGACCTGACCGATGAAGAGGCGACCAGGATCCGCCAGGTCATCGAGGAAGACGGCGGCGTCGAAGGAGACCTGCGCAAGGAGGTGACCCTGAACGTCCGGCGCTTGATCGAGATCGGGTCGTACCGCGGCCTTCGGCACCGGCGCAATCTCCCCGTGCGCGGCCAGCGCACTCATACCAATGCCCGCACCCGCAAAGGACCGCGCAAGGGCGCTATTGCCAATAAGAAGCGGGCCACGTCAAAGACGTAGCTTGGAAATTGGAAACTCGAAATTCGAAACTCGAAAATCGTCGGACAGATGCAAGGTTTCGAGAGGTGTGGACACCTTACGCCCTGGGCCCATCGTTCCTTATGGAACCGGCGGTCGCCGAGGGTTGGCTGAAAACTGATAACTGAGTGGTTATGTCGCTTTGCGACGCGCGCAAAGCATGAAAATGGGCGCTACCAATGCAGAGAAACCTTCAGTGAAAACAAGGCACTTAGCGCCCATTTTCAGGGCAGAACTGAGAGCAGGTTGTTATGGCTAAACCGGCAGCCGCCAAACCTACAAAAAAGAAGGTCTTCAAGAAAAAGGAAAAGCGGATCGTACCCGGCGGGGTGGTTCACATTCAGGCGTCGTTCAACAATACCCTGATCAGCATAACCGACCCGGACGGGAAACTGGTTTGCTGGTCCAGTTCCGGCGCGCAGGGGTTCAAAGGCTCGCGAAAGGGGACGCCGTTCGCGGCCCAGCAGGCGGCCATCCGTGCGGCAGGCCTGGCGCGCGACCACGGAATGCGAAGCGTCGAAGTGCGCGTCAAAGGCCCCGGCGCGGGTCGGGAATCGGCCATCCGGGCGCTGGCGACGGCGGGCCTGGAGGTACGCAACATCAAGGACGTGACGCCGATCCCGCATAACGGGTGCCGGCCGCCGAAGCGCCGGCGAGTTTGAGGACCGGGGGTCATCGGGCCATTGAGTGATTGGAAAACCGTCGAAAGCTGAAGGTCCGCGCCGAGTGGCCGGGTTTTGGCTTTCGACTTTGAAGTGGAGGACAGTTTGGCGAGATACTGTGACGCGGTTTGTCGGCTCTGTCGCCGGGAGGGAGTGAAGCTCTTTTTGAAGGGCCAGCGCTGCCTGACGGACAAGTGCGCCATCGAGCGCCGCAACTTTGCTCCGGGCCAGCACGGCAAGTCACGTCGGCCCAAGCTGGTGGGTTACGGCCTGCAGCTTCGGGAGAAGCAGAAGGCGCGGCGTTTCTACGGTATTCTCGAGGACCAGTTCCGCTCCTATTACGAAAAGGCTGCGGCCATGAAGGGCGTTACGGGCGCGACCCTGCTCTCGATGCTTGAGAGGCGGCTGGACAATGTGGTCTACCGTTTGGGCTTGGCGACTTCCCGCGCCGCGGCGCGCCAGCTGGTCCGGCACGGGCACATTCTGGTGGCGGGGCGCAAAGTCAATATCCCCGCCTTTCAGGTCTCGCCTGGGCAGGAAATCGCTGTGCGTGAGCGCAGCCGCCAGATGCAGACCATCCTTCGCGCGCTCGACTTGCTGGGCGGGCGGATCCCGCACTGGCTGGAGTTTAACCGGGCAACCCTGACCGGCCGCGTGGTTTCTCTGCCTAGGACGTGAACTTCGACATCAAGGAGCAGATGATCGTGGAACTGTATTCCAAGTAGCTCGTCACTTGTCACTTGTCACTCGTCATTGTCTTTGGAGGAGGTAAGCGAGCAATGCTTTGGAAAGGCTTTCAGAAACCGAAACGCCTGGCTTGCAATCTGGAGACGCTGACCGATCGGTACGGGCAGTTCCACGCCCAGCCCTTCGAGCGGGGTTTTGGTACGACCATCGGCAACGCCCTGCGCCGTGTACTGCTCTCCTCGATTGAGGGCGTGGCCATCACCGCCGTCAAGATCGAGGGTGTGCTGCACGAGTTCTCTTCGATCCCTGGCGTGGTTGAGGACGCGACGGACATCATCCTGAACCTCAAACAGATTCCCTTGAAGATGAACGTGGAAGGTCCCAAGGTCCTCTACCTCAACGTCGATCAACCCGGCGAAGTCACCTCCCGGATGATCCAGGAAGACCCGGCTCTCGACATCCTCGACAAGGACGTCTACATCGCGACCGTCAGCGAAGGCGGCAGCCTGCGCGTCGAGATGCGCGTCAAGACGGGCCGCGGCTACGTGTCCGCCGAGAAGAACTTCGATGAGGATTTGCCCATCGGCTACATCCCCGTGGATTCGGTGCACTCGCCCATCCGAAAAGTGAATTACACGGTGGAGGCCGCTCGTCTGGGTCAGATGACGGATTACGACAAGCTGACTTTGGATGTCTGGACGAACGGCGCCATTTCCCCTCAGGACGCGGTCGGCTTGGCGGCCAAGCTGCTCAAAGACCACATGACCATTTTCATCAACTTTGAGGAGACGCCCGAGGCCGAAGAGGTCGCACCGGAGAAGGGTACGGTGCTGCGCAATGACTCCCTGGACCGGTCCGTGGAGGAATTGGAGCTCTCCGTGCGCTCCTACAACTGCCTTAAGAACGCCAACATCACGACGATCCGGGAGTTGGTCCAGAAGACCGAGCAGGAGATGCTGAAGACGAAGAACTTCGGCAGAAAGTCCTTGAACGAAATCAAGGAGATCCTGGGCGCTATGGGGCTCGGCCTCGGGATGAGGTTCGATGAGGAGGGGAATCCCGTGCCGCCTGCTCCCGAGGGTTCGCCGCAACAACAAGTCTGAGGACGGAAGCTCGCCATGCGTCATCGCAACTACGGCAAGAAACTGAGCAGAAAGACCGAGCACCGGCGCGCGCTTTTGCGGAATCTGGTGACCTCGCTGATCCTGGAAGAGCGCATTGAGACCACCGTGGCGAAGGCCAAGGCCGCCCGCGGGATCGCCGAGGAGATGATCACCCTGGGAAAACGCGGCGACCTCCACGCCAGGCGCCTTGCCGCGGCCTACTGCATGACCGCTGCCTCCGTCAAGAAGCTGTTTGAGGATGTTGCGAAACGCTACACCTCCCGCCCGGGCGGCTACACTCGGGTCGTCCGCACCGGCTGGCGCAAAGGCGACGGAGCCGACACGGCGGTGCTCGAACTGGTGGGTACGGAGGTCCTGCAGAAGAAGGCCGAGGCGCGAGCGAAGAAAGTGGAGGCCCGCCGTAAGGCCGTCGAAGACGAGCAAGCTCGCGAGGCCGAGCAAGCCCCTCCTCCCGACGACAAGGAACAGAAGGAAGAGAAGTCTAAAGGGTAAAGTGTAAGTGTAAATCAGCGAGTCCGAGGCACGGTTTTGCAGCACTAACTGTTTAGGGGAAGAGGAATCGCATTTTCACACCGAGTCCCGCGTCAGCGTCTGTGCCACAGCACCCTCTTTGCGCTCATCGCTGCGATGCTCGCGTTGTTCCCATCTACGATCGCACCGTTGCAGAACAGACGATCCAAGTACGCGCCGGCGTACCGTTTCGTGGTTGACTACTTCAATTTCCACCCGAATGGAACATTTGTCTCGAAGCAGCGAATCGCCGGCGACTATCGTCGCAACGATGATGGAACAGTCGAGTGGAGCAACGTAAACATCGCCACGGCACCGGCGTTAGATGCCACCTTCGGGCTCGGTCAGCAACAGACGTACATGAATGGGTTCCGCTATCGCGCGAGTGGCGATTTGTTGTTCAAGCCCGACTTCTTCAAAGATTTTCCTGCGACTGCGACTCAGGCAA
>Ga0209056_10003003_pt1 | contig 18083 bp, 16 predicted proteins | sample GraSoiAngelo_114_FD_185876 | JGI IMG/M metagenome (GOLD analysis project Ga0209056, IMG submission 185876) | Grasslands soil microbial communities from the Angelo Coastal Reserve, California, USA - 14_0903_13_40cm (SPAdes) (version 2) | ecosystem: Environmental > Terrestrial > Soil > Grasslands... | reverse complement strand
CGGGCGCGTCCTTTAAGGACGGCGCAAAGAAAGCGCCAACGACTGTCACCCAAATAATTGACGCCTTCCCTGCAGTTCTCAAAACCTATGAGGATTTATGGGCAGGCGGCGAGGTTCTTTTTAGGTATTAGTCAGTTGCCACTGGTTGCCACTTGGGGGGCCTAGGTTCCCTCTGGCTCGATCTCCATTCCTGTAAACCGCCTCTTCTCTCCACTATCGAGGGTGACATCATAAGCGCGGAGTTGAAGCCCCGACAAACGGGACTCATCGAGCAGGTTTGATTTCGCCGCGTCGAGCGGTTGCTTGAGCAGATCGATACACCTCGCCGCGAAGAATTTCGATTGAAAGAAGTCTCCTCTTTCGTTGTCAGCCCTCGCGGATCGAAAGCCCGACCGCAGTGACGGCATACCACCCACTGTCCATCATGCAAGGCTGATTAGTAATCCACCACCGGTGGCTCCAATTCGCTGATAGTTCATCCAGAAGGCTGGCGTCAGACTCCATTCCAGATCGTGCGACTGATAGATTGTGTCCTTCTGCTTCTGGGTAAGCCTGCGGAGTTCCTTTCGTTGATGCAGGCCCCAGAGACTAGTTGCCGTCACGCAGGTCAAGGACACCGCGACTGTGACCGATATTACCCAAACGGGAAGAGGATATTTGTTGCGAAGAGGCCCTAAGAAGTGGGTGACACTGATTGTGGACAGCGCAAACAATGCCCCAACACCGACAACCGGCCCGAGGGCTTCTTTGAACAACCACAGGATTACTTGCTTCGCTGCATTCTTCAGATCGGTCAACAGCCGGGTCTCACTTTAAACCGTCTAGTACCCCATCAGTACCCCGACAGATTGTTCTGTCTGTAAGTCTATGAGCCGTGGAGGAATCGAACCTCCAACCTACTGATTAAGAGTCAGTTGCTCTGCCAATTGAGCTAACGGCCCCTCGCGCGGAAGGATTGAAATATAGCATGCGGCGACGAAGTGCGGGAAGGGCCGCAGCAGAACGCTCGCAGCAGCAGTTAGGTCTTGCCGCTCCCGCTTGCGGACAGGAACCGGATCAGGCGGCGGGGTGTTCTTCGCGGGTTTCGCCTTGCTCCCGTCTACCTCCGGAAAAAAAAGCGCGCACGCCTTCAGCAATGCCCAGCGCGATCGCCGAATAGTGGCGGATGGGACGCATGACGGTTTCGCGCGCCTCATCAACCGTATTGAGAACCCTTACGCGTACGTCGCGGACTTGTGTGCGCATGTTCTCGCGTGTCTCATTGATGATGGCCTGGACATGCAACACCTGGTCGCGCGCGATTTGTGCGGTGTGCTGAAGGTCATCGGCTACAGCTTTCAGAGTGTGCGCGATTGATTCCAGGGGCGGGATCAGCTTACGGGATTCGTCCATCAGAACCTCGACCTTGCCGCTGATCCGGCGCGCCAAAAGATACATCGCCAGAAGCACTCCCACCTGGACGACGACCGCCAATGTAATGACAACCACGGCAACCATTAAAAGTGTTTCCATAAACTCCCCCTTAGATACAAAGCAAGTCCTTACCCTTTTAGACGCCTCATGTGTAAGAAGTATAAAGTTATCCCGCAAACGTCAATATGGACATGCATGCGCACAATCAAATTTACGCCTCTTTCGATTCTCCGCACCCGAAAACTTGCACAACGCACGCGCGCGAGGGAATACGCCTGACCGCCATCCCGAGAGAAATCCGAAGATTGCTATAATTGAATTCGGGGGCAGTGAGCAATTTCTGAACGGAAAATTGCTCACTGTCCCCGAATTCAATTATGCGCAATTTGGAGATCGCCTCTGTCTTTAATCAAATCGCCGACTTGCTGGAAATTCAAGGAGCAAACCCCTTTCGCATACGCGCATATCGCCGGGCGGCACTCAACATCGAAGGTCTAGCCGATAACGTCGAGACGCTGTCGCTCGGAGGAAGCCTCGATAAAATTCCGGGCATTGGTAGCGATTTGGCGGGCAAAATCGATGAGTATCTTCGAACCGGCAGGATGGAATTTCACGAACAACTGAAGAAGGAAGTCCCGCTGGGGCTGGCGAAGATGGTGGAGATTCCGAGTGTCGGCCCGAAGACTGCCAAGGAAATCTACGATCGATTTCGCATCGAAACGATTGAAGATCTGGAAGCGCTTTGCAAGACCGACAAGCTCTTATGTGTTCCGGGATTCAAGCAAAAGACCGTCGATAATATCCTCCGCGGAATCGAGCTGTACCGCAGACGAAGAGGAAATTATTTGTTGGGCCGGGCGGTCCCGCTTGCAAGAGAGCTTTGCAAATATCTCGAAGGCACGGCCGAGCGCGTCGCGTACGCTGGCAGCCTGCGGCGGATGAAAGAGATTGTTCATGACATCGACATCCTCGCTGCATCCAAAGATCCTGCAAAAACAATTCAGGCGTTCCTCACGATGCCTGTCGTTGAAAGCGTCCTCGCGCAGGGCGGAACGAAGGCTTCAATCCGCGTTCAGGACGACATGCAGGTGGATTTGCGCGTGGTGGATCCGCAAAGCTGGGGTGCTGCCATGCATTATTTTACGGGCTCCAAAGCCCACAACATCCGCATGCGTGAGCGCGCCATCAAACAGGGGCTGAAGCTGAATGAGTACGGATTATTCGATGCGAGCGAGAAGCGCCTCGCGGGGGCCGAAGAAGGGGACATCTTCGAAAAGCTCGGACTGCCGTATATCCCACCCGTGCTGCGCGAAGATTGGGGCGAAATGGAAGCTGCAGCCGAGGGCAAGCTGCCGAACCTCGTCGAGCCCGAGGATATTCGCGGCGATCTTCACATGCATACGACCTGGTCCGACGGCAAATATTCCGCCGAAGAAATGGTCGACGCCGCACGCCGGCGCGGTTACAAATACATTGCCCTGACGGATCATTCGAAATCCCTCGGTGTCGCCGGCGGGCTTTCCGATGAAGATCTCATGAAGCATACCGACGAGTGCCGCAGGCTTGACGCGAAATACTCCGATTTTCGCGTGCTCGCAGGAACCGAGGTCGATATCCGTCAGGACGGGACGCTGGATTATTCCGACGAACTGCTCGCGAAGCTGGACTTTGTCGTTGCATCGCTTCATACCGGCTTCAAACAGGATCGCGCAACCTTGACGGCTCGCGTTGTGCGGGCGATGCAAAATCCTTATGTACGTGTCATCGGACACCCCACGGGCCGCTTGCTTGGCGATCGCGATCCTTACGATATCGATCTGGACGAAGTGATGAAAGAGGCCGCGCGGACCCGAACCTGCCTCGAAGTGAACGCCAATTTTCACCGCCTCGATCTGAATGATATTCACTGCAGGAAGGCGCGCGAAATGGGAGTCCACTTTATTATCAGCACTGACTCTCACAATTATGACGACATGCTGAACCTTCCCTACGGAGTCGCCACGGCGCAGAGAGGTTGGATCGAAAAAGACCGCGTCCTGAACGTGAAGCCGGTGGAAGAAATGCTGAATTTCAAAAAGAAATTCCGTCTATGAACTCCGTCGAAATTAAAAATAAGGCGCACTCTCTCGGTTTTGATCTTGTGGGAGTATCTCCGCTCGGCCCCTTCCGTGAAGCTGCGTTTTATCCGGAATGGCTTGAAAGGGGATATGCCGGCGAGATGCGATACCTTGAACGGCAGAAAGGGATGAAAATGGAGTCGGCATCGATCCTGCCGGGAGCCCGCTCCATCATTGTCTGCGCGATGAACTACAACAGCGCGCACGCCTATACGCAGTACGAACCGGGAAGGGCCTGGGTCTCACGATACGCATGGGGTGAGGACTATCACGACACGGTCAAAAGGAAGCTGCAGGACCTGGCAACCTGGATCGAGCAGAATTCGCCGCAGCGAACCAAGGCCTATGTCGACACAGGCCCACTGCTCGAACGCGTATTTGCGAAATACGCCGGCGTGGGTTGGTTCGGAAAGAATACGTGCATCATCAACCAGAAAACCGGCTCCTGGCTTTTTCTTGGTTGCATCGTTACCGATCTTGAATTGCCTTACGACACTCCCGTGGCGGACCGCTGTGGAACCTGCACGCGCTGCATTGATGCCTGCCCCACCGGCGCCATTCTTGAACCGTACGTTCTCGACAGCCGGAAGTGCATCGCGTACACAACAATCGAATTGCGGGGTGAGATTCCGGAACAGGATCGAGCGGGGATCGGGCACCATCTCTTCGGGTGCGATATCTGTCAGGATGTGTGTCCTTGGAATCGGAAGGCACCCTATTCTGCTGATCCTGCCTTTGAACCAAAATCCGGCCTCTTTTGGCCAACCATCGATGGCCTCCTCGAACTAGACGAGGACGAGTGGCGGAGCATGAGGCGAGGTACGGCAATGAAGCGCGCCAAGATCAAAGGCCTGCTTCGAAATCTGATGGTCGTCGCCGGAAATTCCGGTTTGCCAAAATTATTGCCAAAGTTGCGGCGCTTTCTGAAACACGAGGACGAGCACGTCCGCTCACACGCGCGGTGGGCGATTAAGCGGCTCGAAAAACGGGAACAAGTCAACGAGGCCGGCGGCGCGAAGCCGTTTTTGAACTCTGGTGAATCATCCGGCGCTCAATTTTAAATAGAAAGCGGAGGATCATCTTGCGATCTTTTTCGGAGATGTCCATGAATTCCAGGCCAATAACCGGCCATCTCTTCCATTTCACGACAGGATAAACGACCGGCATGCCTTCGTCCTGAAGTACAAGGACGGCGGGTCCAACAATCTGCCCTTCATAAAAGCGATCAAAGTCTCTCGCGCATACGATCCTGGCGCCGCCGCCGCCGAGCTCGTCGACGATAGGATCGATCTTGACCCCGTCCATCGTCAGAAGCAGATAAACCGGTTCGTCGGCAATCATCGACAGCCGGAACACCGATCGTTCCGACTGCGCATTAACCTGCTGCCTTGAGTTCATGGGACTATAAATCGGCAGAACCGTCCTGAATCTTTAGGGTTTTCCGCCTTTTGCTAGCGCTATACTGCCAGATTCTGTGTTGGAGGCGACTGTAGCGAATGAAGCAAAAGATCAATGTTGGAATCATCGGTTTGGGGACGGTTGGCAGCGGTGCGTTTCGCATCTTGCGGGACAACGCGGAATTGATCCGCCATCGAGTCGGCGTCCCTGTGGAGGTGACCAAAATCGCAGTCCGTGATGCTACACGCGACCGCGGAGTCGCCATTCCCGCAGGAGTGCTGACGACCAATCCGTCGCAGGTCATCGACGACCCGAACATCGACATCGTGATCGAATTAATCGGCGGCTATGAGCCCGCTAGAGAACTCATACTCGCCGCAATCGCCCGGGGCAAACACGTCGTTACAGCGAACAAGGCTCTGCTGGCGGCTGACGGAGCCGAGATCCATGAGGCAGCTCGGCGGGCCGGAGTCAGCATCGGTTACGAGGCGAGCGTCGGCGGCGGCATTCCGGTCATTAAGGCTCTGAAAGAGGCTCTGGCTGCAAATCGAATCCTGTCGATTTATGGAATCATCAACGGAACATCCAATTACATTCTGACAAAGATGACCGAGGAGGAGCGTTCGTTCGCCGATGTTCTGGCTGAAGCTCAGCGTGCCGGCTATGCTGAAGCGGACCCCACGTTCGATGTAGGCGGTATCGACACTGCCCACAAGCTGGCGATCCTCGTCAATCTGGCCTTTGGCGCGCACGTGAATTTGAAAGATATTTATACCGAAGGCATCACCTCGATCAGTCCCCTGGATATCGACTTCGGCAAGGTGCTCGGATACAAACTGAAGCTGCTGGCGATCGCAAAAATGCATGAAGGTGGACAAGCCGAGGCGCGCGTTCACCCAACCATGGTTCCGGATGATTATCCGATCGCGAAAGTCGCCGGCGTCTACAACGCCATCCAAATCGTCGGGAATGCATGCGACGACATCATGCTCTATGGACGCGGAGCCGGCTCAATGCCGACCGGCAGCGCAGTGGTTGCCGATGTTATGGATATTGCGCGGCGTCAAATACTGATCGCGCCGTCCCGAAAATTACCCGCCGGCAACGCAACATCCGATGCGGCCGTCGCCCTTCAACCGATGGAGTCGATTGTCAGTTTGTATTACTTCCGATTTATGGCGCTCGACCAGCCTGGAGTGTTAGCTCAGATTTCCGGCATCCTGGGGCGCCACAGGATCAGCATTGCCCAAATGATCCAGCGGGGGCGCAAGCAAGGCGGCTCTGTGCCACTCGTGATCATGACGCATAAGGCGCTCGAGCGAGATATTCAAAAGGCGCTCGTCGAAATAAAGTCGCTATCGTGCATTACGGAAGATCCCATCTTGATCCGTGTTGAAGGAGAGGAACCCTAGAAACTGCAGATTGAAATCCGAGATTTGAAATCTAAGCGCTGTGGTTTAGGCTCTGAAAAGCCCGTGCACAATTTTTAGACGAGCGTTTGGAGGCGTAGAGTGCTTGATCGGCTTCAGCGACCAGGGTTTCGAAATGGCTCCCTCGATGGTACTCGGAGAGTCCAATGCTCACCGTCACTGGAGCTGCAGTATATCCAAGCGAGGTGAGGATATCTGCACTTTCAACTTTGTGCAGAATTTTTTCCGCCACGCGCATTGCGCCCTCCAGGTTCGTCCCAGGTAACGCCACTCCAAATTCGTCACCGCCGCAGCGGAACACGAAGTCTGTGTTTCGAACAGCCTGCTTGAGTAAGATCGCAATTTGGGACAGGACTTTGTTTCCGACGACATGGCCGAACGTGTCATTCACCACCTTGAAGCTGTCGATATCGATCATGAGCAGCGACAGCGGCGTTGTATACCGCTCCGCACGGGCGGTTTCTCGTCCCAGGACCTCATGAAAAAAGCGCGTATTGTAAGCGCCTGTGAGTGGATCGGTAATAGCCGTTCGCTGAAGCTCAGCAAATAATCCCGCATTTTCCAAGGCAATCGCTGTAAAGTCCGCCAGTGCGGAAGCTGTTGCAACATCGTCGTCGTTGAAAATCCTCGTTTCGGCTCCCAGTGAAACGAAGGCGCCAAGCACAATATCTTTCGTCTGGATCGGCACGGCAAGCAGCGACGCGAGCGAATGCTTGTCGACGAAGCTTCTCAGTTCAGCAGGAATATTGGCCTGCTGAAGATTGGAAATGACCAACGGCTGCCGGCGCGTGAAAAGCTCCGAGAGCAGGTCGCCGCCTACTCCCTGGCTTCGAAGGTTGACAAGCGATATCAACATCTTCACGAGCCGGCCGGGGTCCTTTGAAAAAGTGGACTCCAGCCGAATCTGGCCCTCATCACCCGATAAAACAATGAACGCCGTGTCGCCCAATACATCAGTGGATTTCGAAACCACGCGATCCAGCAATTCGTCCATCTGAACCGATGACGAAAAGAGCCGAATCAAGTCACTAAGTAGTTCAGCCCGATGGACTTGTTCCTCGAGCTTGTGCAGCAGACGCCGGTAAAGTAACAGTATTCCGGGATTCTTCTCCTCCGAGGTGATAATGACGGTGTCCGACTCTTTGATGTTCGAAAGATTATTTTCGGTGTGGGCCGTGACAATATCGTCGCTGACGCGTTCCTGAAGGATTTCCCGTAGCTCCTTACATTGCTGGGGATCCGTCCCCAAAATAAAGATAGTGTGCGCCATTCCTATTTGCCGACCTTAAAACTCCGCTCGAAAACCTATCGTAAGTAAGAAGCTGCGCCGGACAAATGAAAAAGTGCGCGAATCGATGAAATTCGTTCATTGACAAAAGTTTATGTGTGACTGCGGCCGGGCCGTACGGCGGGCAGTGCATTGAGTGTTATTGCGGCTTCATCAGGCGGCTGACTGCTCGGGCAGATCCACTAACTCCCATTCCGAAAGACCTTTGCATTTGTGGCATCGGGGGAAGCTTGCGTCTTTGTCCAGCGCGACTTCTTCCCCGCAACATTCTGAAGCATATAGTCCTGGTTCGATTACGTCTTCTCCGGTCTTCATTTCACTCCTACTCCCTTGTCGCGGTCTGTCTTACATGCTTGCACACTGAGCGCCAAATCGGAAATTCGCGGTCACAACAGTAGATTTCGTATTTTGCCAACAAAAACCCTCAAAGTTCACAACCGGGAATTCGCCGTCTGATCCCAATATTTCCTGATATATTGGCCGCGATGAAAATCCTCATCCGCAACGGACATGTCGTGACTGCCGTCGATTCCTACACGGCCGATATTCTCGTCGATGGCTCTGCAGTCGTGCTTATAGGGCAGGACCTGCAGAAGATTTCCGGTGCTCTCGATAAAACTGTCGATGCTACCGGTAAACTTGTTATTCCCGGCGGAATCGACCCCCACACACACATGGATCTGCCTTTCGGCGGCACGTCCTCATCCGACGATTTTGAAACCGGAACGCGTGCAGCCGCTTTCGGTGGCACCACGACGATCATCGACTTCGCAGTGCAATATCATGGCCAATCGTTGGATCAAGCCTTGGATGTTTGGTTTTCGAAAGCGCAGGGAAAAGCGGCGATCGACTACGGATTCCACATGATCCTGACCGACTTGCCCGACCAACGCCTGCCGGAAATAAAACACCTCATCCAGCAGGGGGTCTCCAGCTTCAAGCTATTCATGGCGTACCCGGGAGTTTTTCTCGTCGACGACGGGATAATTTTCAAGGCGATGACAGCCGCCGCTGAAGCCGGCGGTTTGATCTGCATGCACGCGGAAAATGGCGTCGTCATCGATGTGCTGGTCAGAAGGGCGCTCGCGGAAGGAAAAACCGCCCCAAAATTCCATGCCTTGACTCGTCCGACGCGCGCTGAAGCCGAGGGCGTCCATCGGGCGATCGCCATCGCCGAGATGGCAAATTCTCCCGTCTATATCGTCCATCTGAGTTGCTACGACGCGCTGAAGGAAGTCCAGGCTGCGCGTGACCTCGGTCTGCCCGCGTATGCCGAAACCTGCCCTCAGTACCTGTTCCTCGATTATTCCTATTACGAACAAGACGGCTTCGAGGGCGCGAAGTACGTCATGACCCCACCCTTGCGGGATAAATCCAATCAGGAACAGCTCTGGAAGGGGCTCCGCGGAAACGATCTCCAGGTGCTTTCCACCGACCACTGTCCGTTTTGTTTCAAAGAGCAAAAGGAACTTGGGCGCAATGACTTCAGCAAAATTCCAAACGGGGGTCCTGGCGTCGAGCATCGCATGAGCCTAATTTACGATGGAGGAGTGGTTCAGGGACGGATCAATCTGAACCGCTTCGTCGAGCTGACATCGACCGCAGCGGCGAAGATTTTTGGGCTCTTTCCTAAAAAGGGCACCATCGCCGTTGGGTCTGATGCGGACATCGTGATCTTCGATCCGAACCGAGAGCAGACCATCAGCGCGAAGACCCACCACATGCGTGTAGACTACAGTGCGTATGAAGGCTGGAGGGTTCGTGGCGTAGTCGAGACGGTGCTGTCTCGCGGAAACATTGTCGTGGAGGATGGGGAATTCAAAGGGAAGCCCGGATACGGCCAATTCGTTCGTAGAGGGACGCTACATTAATCATTATTCATTGATCAATTCTCATCTCTCAATCGATGTTTAGGAGAACTTATGGCACGCATCGTTAGGTGTGCGTTGATTCAGGCCACCTGCTCCACGCCGGCAGAAGAACCGCTGGAAAAGATCAAGCGTGAAGCGATCGAGAAGCATCTCAAACTGATTGACGAGGCCGCGCGAAAGGGCGCAAAGATTTTGTGCATGCAGGAAATTTTCACCGGTCCTTACTTCTGTGCCGAACAGTCGCCGCGCTGGTATGGAATGGTGGAAAAAATTCCGGACGGCCCCACCGTTCGTCTGATGCGGGAAATGGCCCAGAAGCATGCCATGGCGATGATCGTTCCGATTTACGAGGAAGACATCAAGGGTGTTTATTACAACACTGCCGCGGTTGTCGATGCCGACGGCAAGTATCTTGGAAAATATCGAAAGCACCACATTCCACACTGTGCCCCAGGCTTTTGGGAGAAGTTCTACTTCAAGCCCGGCAATCTCGGCTATCCCGTGTTCAAGACGCAATTCGCAGATATTGGAGTCTACATCTGCTACGATCGTCACTTTCCGGAAGGAGCGCGGGCTTTAGGGCTGAACGGGGCGGAGATCGTATTCAATCCGTCGGCAACTGTTGCCGGTTTGAGCGAATACTTGTGGAAGCTCGAGCAGCCCGCGCATGCCGTGGCAAACGGGTATTTCCTCGGCGCTATTAATCGTGTCGGTCACGAGTACCCGTGGGATATCGGAGAATTCTACGGACAAAGTTATTTCTGTACGCCGCGCGGGAAAATCATCGCCGAGGGATCGCGAGACAAGGAAGAAGTTGTCGTGGCCGATCTCAACCTCGACGAGATTCAAGAAGTGCGTAATGTGTGGCAATTCTTCCGCGATCGCCGGCCGGAGTCCTATGGCGACCTGGTGAAGGAGTAAGGTGCGTGAACCTTAAGGAGATGTGATGTTGGAATTTGCTTTTACGTTGAAGCCGGACATGAATCCGGAAAGAGTCATCGCGCTGACGCGACAGGCCGAGAACGCGGGTTTCGCTTGCGGTTGGGTATTCGACTCTCACGTTTTATGGCAGGATCCATATCCGCTGCTGACGCTTATGGCCGCCAATACCCGGCGAATGCGTTTCGGTACGTGTGTCACGAACCCCGTCGTACGGGATCCCACAGTCACCGCCAGCTTGCTGGCGACGCTGAATCGTATCTCCGGCGGCAGAATGGACTGTGGAATCGGTCGCGGCGACAGTTCGCGCCGTGTCATGGGGAAACGGCCGACGACTTTGGAAAATCTCGAGCAAACCGTCCAGATCATTCGAGCTCTGAACAGTGGAAAGCAAATCACGTACGAAGGCCATCCGATACAAATGCCTTGGGCCGATGGCGGCGTTCCTCCGGTGTGGGTCGCGGCCTACGGACCCAAAGCCTTACGTTGCGCCGGACGTATCGGTGACGGAGTCATTCTCCAATTCTCCGATCCTCATCTGATCAAGTGGTGTCTTGGTTTCGTCAAACAAGGATCGGAAGAAGCGGGCCGGGACTTCTCGAAGATCAAAGTGATGAGCGCAACTGCCGTCTGGGTCTCCGAAGACAAGAAGACGGCTCGCGAACGTGTACGATGGTTTCCGGCACTCGTTTCGAATCACGTCGTCGATCTCGTATCGCGTTACAAGCCCGAAGAACTACCTCCCGAACTCACCTCTTATATAGGCGATCGAAAGGGTTACAACTATCTGCATCACGCCGAGGTCGGCAGCAGCAACGCCGAATTTGTAACCGACGAGGTCGTCGACCGATTCTGTATGGTGGGGAATATTACAGACCACATCCGAAAGCTCGAACAATTGCGTTCCCTGGGCGTAACGCAATTCAACATCTATTTAATGTGCGGTGACGAGGAAGAGACTCTCGAAATCTACGGCCGCGACATCATCCCGGAGTTTGCAGACGGAACTAGCCATAAAAAGGCACAAAAAATCACAAAAGATTTATAAGTTTTGCGTCGCTGCAGCACCTGGAGAAGCCGAATCATCCGCCACGCCACAATATGTGATAGTGTAGGTCTTCAAGGAGACCGCATGGGCCAACTAGGGCTTCCTGAGTTAATTATCATCGCCATTATCGCGTTGCTCATTTTCGGCCCGAAAAAACTGCCGGATCTTGGAGCCGGCCTCGGAAAAGCGATCCGGGATTTCAAAGGGGCGATAAGCGAGGACCCGTCAAAAGACGAGAAAAAGACAGAAGAGAAAAAAGAAGAACCGCAACCGACGAAATAAGAGTCTCCCTCTGGGAGAGGCCGACGCGCGAAGCGCATCGGGTGAGGGTTTAAGTTGCGGCAAATACTGAGACCCTCACCCTACCCTCTCCCAGAGGGAGAGGGTGTTCAGCTCCCCCTGGTCGGCTGAAGGAATCGCTTGTACGCGTCGTTACCATCTTCGATCTGGAAGCGGTAGCCTAGATCCTTCAGAAAACCTTCAAACGCCTGATCTTCCTCAGGCGGCACCTCTAACGCCGCCAGGACCCGGCCGAAATCGGAACCGTGATTCCTGTAGTGGAAGAGTGAAATATTCCAGCGGCCGCCAAGCGTATCCAGAAACTGGAGCAGGGCGCCCGGTCGCTCGGGAAATTCAAACCGGCAAAGACGCTCGCGTTTCACATCACGGGCGTGCCCGCCCACCATATACCGCACGTGAAGTTTTGCCAGTTCGTTGTCCGACAGGTCTGTTGCCTCATAGCCTTGCCGCAGAAGTCCGGCCCTGACCTGCGCAGCGTCTTCACGGCTGCCGACGCTGACACCGACGAAAACATCGGCGCGCTGCCGGTCGTTAAGACGGTAGTTGAATTCCGTAATTACGCGCCTGCCGAGCGACGCGCAAAATTGGCGGAAGGAGCCGGGCCGTTCCGGAATGGTTACGGCGAATAACGCTTCTCGCGACTCGCCCAATTCCGCTCGCTCGGCAACGAACCGAAGGCGGTCGAAGTTCATGTTGGCGCCACTTAACAGTGCGACAAAGTGTTTCCCTCGTTCGCCTGTACGTTCTACATAAGCTTTGAGTCCCGCGACGGCGAGTGCCCCCGCCGGCTCGACAATGGTGCGCGTATCATCGAAGATATCTTTGATTGCGCCGCAAATCTCATCGTTGTTCACAGTAACGATTCGCTCGACCGTCGCTTGAACGATGGGAAACGTGTAGCTTCCCACCTGCCTCACGGCAACACCATCGGCAAACAAACCCGGGGTTTCAAGGCTTACCGGATGCCCGGCCCTCAGGGCGCGATTCATTGCATCGGAATCGACAGGCTCGACCCCGATCACGCGGACCTCCGGCATGACGGACTTCACGTAGGCGCCAATGCCGGCGATAAGCCCGCCCCCTCCCACCGGCACGAAGATCGCTGCCAGGTCACTAGGATGCTGGCGCACGATTTCGTCGGCGATCGTGCCTTGACCGGCGATGACCAGCGGATCGTCGAAAGGATGGACGAAGATAAGCCCATGTTCTTTGGCAAGCCGGTCGCAATGAAGTTGAGCCTCCGAATAGTGATCGCCCACGAGCACAACCTCCGCATCGAGCGCCTCGACCGCTTCCACTTTGATATCGGGCGTGGTTTTCGGCATCACGATGACGGCGTGTATCCCGAGATGCTTCGCGGACAGAGCTACACCTTGCGCGTGATTGCCGGCGCTTGCGGTGATCACGCCGGCTGTCCGCTCAGCGTCTGACAGTCGCGCGATACGGTTGTAGGCTCCCCGGATCTTGAAACTGAAAACGGGCTGCTGATCCTCGCGTTTCAGCCAGACCGTGTTATCGACGCGTTGGGAAAGTCTTGGGGCAACATCGAGCGATGTTTCCCGCGCGACTTCATACACGCGGCTGGTCAGTATCGCTCGCAATAGTTCATCAAAACGTAAAGACATAAAAGACTTATTTCGGTCCGAACAGCGTCAACCAATGACCATCCGGATTTCGATTCCCATCTCTCGTCAGGTATCCGGCCACAAAAAGGCACAAAATTCACAAGAAAGTGAAACTCTCGTGAATTTTGTGCCTTTTTGTGGCTACTTCTTCCTGTCTTTTAGCCTCTCAACGGCACCTCGAGCCGGAGCGGGACCCGCCGCAGCCTGATGCCAGTCGCGTCGAAGACAGCATTCGCCACGGCGGCGGCCACAGGCGCAGTCGAAGCTTCGCCGGCGCCCAGCGGCGGAAGCGATGGCCTGTCGATGAGCGCGACATCGAGGGATGGCACGTCCGGGAAACTCAGGATCGGATAGCTGGCCCAATCGACGCTGGTCACGCGTGATCGATCGAATTTCACTTCTTCGTGCAGCGCTCGTCCGAGCGTTTGCAGAATCGAGCCTTCTATTTGGTTGCGCAATCCATCGGGATTCACGATCAGTCCGCCGTCGTGCGCGCAGGCGATGCGGCGTACGTTGATTTTGCCTGTATTGCGATCGACCGCGACTTCCATGGCGATCGCAACATAGTTCTCTGCCTGCTTATAACGGGCATAGGCGAATCCGCGCCCGGTGAGTACGTTGCCATTGATGGTGCGGCGGTTCGGCGACGGCCGTCCTTCCCATCCGATCATTTCCGCAGCGCGCTTGATCACATCGAGTGCGCGCGGATCGGTCAAGCCCCGCAGCCGGAATTCGACAGCGTCGACTCCTGCGGCCGCCGCAAGTTCGTCGGTGAAACTTTCGACGGCGAAAACGTTGGCTACCTTGCCGGGTGCGCGAAGATTCGAGGGGCGCAAGGGCGTGCCCTTCAAATAATGCACGACCACGCGGACGTTTGAAGCGGCGTATGGCGGATCACCGTTCTGAGACATCAAGCCCGCGCCCTGGCCGTGCGGCTGCGTGATGCCCGCCCCATCCACCGAGACGAGCGGACGGTTGCCTTGAATATTCATAGGCAGCCACATGTGCGTCTCCCATGCCGCGATCCGATTGTCGTTATCGAGGCCGCCGCGTATTTCCAGGACCTGCGGCGGTCCTTTGGGATCCCACGCGTGTTCGTCTTCGCGCATCCACTGCACGCGTACAGGTTTTCCGATTGCCCGGGATAGCAGCAGCGCATCGGCAGCCGCATCGTCGTTGCCGTTACCGCCGTAGGAACCAGACCCATCGAGGAAAATGACCCGCAGTTTGTCCTCGGGAATTCCGAATATTCGTGAGAAGTTCGCCCGCATGCCGTGCGGCCCTTGGGACGCTGTCCAGATCGTGGTTCCTTCGGGGCGAACATCGGCGACCGCGCACGACGGACCGAGCGACGCGTGGCTCTGAATCGGCCATGCGTACAAGGCCGACAGCTGTTTGGTGGTGCCAGGCAAAGCGGCCGCCGGATCGCCTTTGTTCACGATGGTTTCATCATGATCCGGAACGCTTTCGCGGACGTGCCGGTCCAGGTTGTCACTGCCGGGCAGCCCTTGTTCTTCGGTCCAGGTGACTTTGAGCTCCTTCGCAGCCCGAATTGCGGCCCATTCATCGGGAGCAACGATACCGAGAAAATTCTGAATCCGGACAACGCGGGCGCCGGGAATCGTTCGAATCGAAGACTCGTCGAGCGACATCAGCTTCGCACCAATCGAGGGCGGATGGATCACGCGTCCATGCAGCATGCCGGGAAGCGAAAAGTCCTGTACATAGACGTTGCGGCCGGTGCATTTATCCGGAACGTCCGGGCGCAAGATCGGCCTGCCGACGATCGTGTAGGTCTTCGGATCTTTCAGCGGAGCATTGGGATCGACCTTCAGATTGAGCCGCTTTCCGCCGGCGAGCGCGCCAATATTCGTTCCAGGCTGCGCGCCCAGTTTCATCAGCGCCTGGCGCGCTGTAGCGGCCGCCCGCCGGAGCTCGACACCTCCTTGCGGGATACCGGTGCTGCCTCCGGTTCCGCCGTGGTTGGGCGTGATTGCGGTGTCGCCTTCGACAACCGTAACTCGATCCACAGGGATGTCGAGTTCTTCGGCAACCATCTGGCTCATCGCGATCCGTAAGCCTGTGCCGACATCGACCTTGCTTGTGTAAATGGTCACGGAGCCGTCTCGGTGAATCGCAAGGAAGCTGTCGACTTCGCGCGGATCGACAGGTTTCCCCAGATCCGAAATTTGAGCCGAACTCGTGTTTGGGAGAGCTCCATCAAAAGCAAAGCTCACGATGATGGCGCCGCCTGTTCGGAGGAAATCGCGTCTTTTCATTGCCGCCTCCTATGCCTTCGCCGCGCGGAGTACGGCGGCTAGAATTCGAGTGTAGGTTGCGCACCGGCAAAGATTCCGTCCGAGGCCCTGCTTGACCTGTTCGGCTGTCGGATGCGGAGTCTGGCGGAGCAATGATTTTGCCGTCATGATCATTCCGTTGGTGCAGTACCCGCACTGGGCCGCTTGCTCTCGGATGAACGCGGCCTGCACCGGATCGGGTTTCTCAGGAGAACCCGATCCTTCTATCGTTGTGATCGCGTGTCCTTCTGCCTGCTTGACGGAGGTGATGCAGGAACGGGTCGCTTTCCCATCGATCAGTACCGTACACGCTCCACATTGTCCGAGCCCGCATCCGAATTTCGCACCGTGCAGGCCCATCGAATTCCGAAGAACATAGAGCAGCGGCTGCGCTGGATCCCACGACTCCACTGTCACAGCGCGGCCATTAACCCGGAGTTTGAAGTTCGGCATTTGTCCTCCTTATCTCAACTCGGCCAGAGCCCCATCAAGACCGCGATCCATGTGCAATTGCTCCCAATGGAACTCTTTTCGCAACATCTGAGCGATCTCATCTCTGGATTTCTTCGCGACGATCATTTCATGAATACGGTTCCGCAGCGTGAGCGTGCTGTCGCGAAATTTCGCCATCTCTCGCTTCGTCGTGACGTTCGGCGTCTATGACCGCCGCTCGAGCGCTCATGAGATTGCCTAGATTAATCCACTCCTCAGGCAAGGTCAAAAAGAAGGACTTCGCCTTTGCCGGCCAACTGCACGGCCGTCTCGGCGCTGTACGCAGCGCCGTCGCCGGCCTGCAACGACACGCCGTTGGCCTGCACATTCCCGCGGGCAATCTGCAGCCATGCGTGCCTGCCGGTTTTGATCTCGTATTCCAGAACCTGATGATCATCTAGAACAGCGGCACACAACTTCGCGTCCTGCTGAATCTGGACAGCCGACTCGGACGGATTCCGCGAGGCGATGAGAAGCCACTTGCCGCGCATGTTATCGTGGTCGATTTTCTTCTGCTCATAACTGGGCTGTATGTGCAGCACCTCCGGCATTATCCAGATCTGAAGCAGGTGCACCGGTTCGGTTTGTGAAGCGTTGAACTCACTGTGCCTCACACCCGTGCCTGCGCTCATGCGCTGAATCTCGCCCACACGGATGACCGAGCCGGTTCCGATGCTGTCTTTGTGCTGTAGCGCCCCGTCGAGAATGTAGGTGAGGATCTCCATATCGCGGTGGCCATGCGTAGGGAACCCCCTTCCTGGTGCCACCCGATCTTCATTGATAACCCGCAATGAGCGGAATCCCATGTAGTTTGGGTCATAGTACGTATCGAACGAAAACGTGTGATACGTGTCCAGCCAGCCGTGGTTTGCATGGCCGCGTTCGTTTCGATGCCGAATGGAGATCATGATAGTAACTATACGGCGAAATATGGTCGTCGACGAGCCATGGCAGCGGGATCACCTTGCCGCCGCTTTTTTCTTTTCCACTTCAACAGCCTTTGCCGCCTCGTCTTGCGCGCGCTTGACCCATTTTGCAAATGTCGCCGGATCGACAAAGGGGTGAGGATCGCCAGGCTTGCGCGACTTCAGCATCATGCCGCGCTCCAATACACCGCCGCCGGGATAGCCGTCGTCGCCAGCCCAGCTATGGATCTGCAGGTTCACCTGGACACCCTGAATTTGCGCAACTTTATTGGCGCTCTGGAGCGACTCTTCCGCGTCTGCGAGCCCGCCTCGATAACCTGCTCCGCCCCATACGATGGCTTTGTACGGAGTGCGGCCATCATAGACGGTGATACCCTCGGTCGTGAGCACGCCCGGTGTGTGCCCCGGAGTCTGGTGGAATTTGAGCGACTGACCACCCAGACTTAGCGTGTCGCCTTCCTTCACCACCATGTCGCGCTTGGGCACACGCGGTGCCGGCCCGCCCTTTGCGTCCGGACGGCTGCCGACCTGTTCGATCATCTTCCAATCTTGTTCGACTGCAACCACCCGCGCGCCCGACGCTTCTTGGATCTTTGCAGCCCCGCCGAAATGATCGAGATGCCCGTGGCTCAAAATGATGTATTTGATCGTCTTCGGATCGACACTGACTTTGCGGATGTTGCTAATGACCCAGTCGACATAGGGTTCCTGAGCTGTGTCGAACAGGATGTTCCCTTCCGGCGTCGTCAGCAGCCACACAGAGACATAGCCCGGTCCAATATAATAAAGGTTGTCGAACACCTTGAAGGGTTCGATCTTCTGAAACTCCACATCATTGGCGCGGGTGACTCGATAGGTTTTGCTGAGCGGTTCCGCCGCTGTTTGAGCTGCGGCCGAAGTGACGCTGTAAAAGCCGAGCAGAAGCACCACGACCATCAG
>Ga0209056_10003001_pt1 | contig 18086 bp, 15 predicted proteins | sample GraSoiAngelo_114_FD_185876 | JGI IMG/M metagenome (GOLD analysis project Ga0209056, IMG submission 185876) | Grasslands soil microbial communities from the Angelo Coastal Reserve, California, USA - 14_0903_13_40cm (SPAdes) (version 2) | ecosystem: Environmental > Terrestrial > Soil > Grasslands... | reverse complement strand
TGATTTTAATCGCGGCGGCGGTGAGAATTCCGCTACTCGGCATTCCGCTTGAGCGAGATGAAGGCGAATACGCCTACATCGCATGGCGGCTGGGTCACAACGAACTGCCATATCGCGATTGGGTCGACCAAAAGCCGCCCGCAGTTTTTTGGACATACCGCGCGGCGCTGGCTTTGCCGTTCGATCCGATCCGGGCAGTCCACCTCGCGGCGCTGTTATTTTCGGCGGCTTCGAGTTGCGCGCTATTTTTTCTCGCGCTGCGATTCATGAATCGATTCTGGGGGTTTATGGCGGCCGCGCTGTTCACGCTGCTTTCCGCGGACCCATTCGGGCAGGGGACCGCAGCCAATACCGAAGTTTTCATGTTGCTTCCGCTGATTTTGTCTCAAATCGCTTTTCTGAAGGCAGCCGACAATCCCCGCAACGTCTTGCTCATGATCGTCTGCGGCGCGCTGACCGGAATCGCGATCGCGTTCAAGCAAGTCGCAGCGCTGAATTGGTTTCTGTTGATCGCACTGTATCCGATTTTCGCCGCAGCGGAAAAACGACGGCGTAATTCACTCGCATTCGCAGCCTGGTCGATCGCCGGAGTAGTCGCTGTTGCTGGATTTGTTGCAGTGTATTTCTGGATACATCACGGGTTAACCGAGCTGGTCGACAACGTGTTCACACACAACTTGGAATACATCGGCGCGATGACTTGGTCGGACCGGCTCCAGTTCTGTTCGGAAACGCTGACAAGGCTCGCGCGAACAGAAGTGCTGGTTTGGATTTTCTCTGCCGCCAGTTTGATCGCGTTGATTGTCGCCGGCAAGGGAAAATGGTTCGCGTTTCTCGCGGGCTGGCTGATTACGAGCACGATCGGTGTGAGCGCGAGCGGCTATTTCTTCCCGCATTATTTCCAGCAACTGCTGCCGCCGCTTGCGTTGATCTCCGTTTTCGGTGCGCTATGGCTGAGCGAACTTCGGCCCTGGAGAACTTCGTGGCTTCCGGGAGCGCTGTTCAGTCTGCTGCTTGCTCTTCTTCCGCTGAAAACCCTTTGGCCGTTTTGGTTTAGCTACGCGCCCGCGGACGCGGTCAGAGCGATTTATCCGGGAAATTTCTTCGCCGAAATGCCGGAGTTCGCGGCCCGCATCGCCCAAGTCACATCATCCGAACAGCGCGTCTTCGTGTTTGGGGCTGAGCCTGAATTGCTCTTTTACGCGCAACGTGTTTCGGCGACGCGCTACATTTTTCTCTTTCCCCTTTACGGGCCCTATCGGAACGCGCGCGAAAAACAAATCGCTGCGGCCGACGAAATCCAACGCGCTGCGCCAGCAGCGGCGGTTTATGTTCCGAACGATCTCTTTTTCAATCCCGGGAGCGATCAATATTTCACCGGGTGGAGCTTGTCCTACCTGGAGCAAAATTTTTACCCGGACACATGGTTGATTAAAGGATCGCCAACGGTTGCGCAGATTATGCGAGCGAAACCGGATTCGTCGGCGCCGGAGCAGTTTCTTGGGGCAATCCTGGTGAAAAACGCGGGTGCGCCTTAGCTTAAAGCGCAGGCATTCCGCCGGTTGTTAGACGCCAAAGGTTGCGCTAGTTTCCGGCGCAATTTGCGCCCGTAGCTCAGCTGGATAGAGCAACGGATTTCTAATTGCCTAACGAGTTTTTGCGCAGCTTTTCGTGCCGTTGCACCGCGTGTTTTTTAGAGGTGAACCTAACGAATCCGGTTTGCACCGCGTGTCGGGATCTTGCGTAGTTTTACACGAAAAAATTCGCGAACCGTAGAAGCGACCGTGAAAATCTCGGCCTCGCGTGCGCGTGGAGTTGTTCGCGTCGAGGTTCGAATATTCTAAACCTTATCTGGCTTTCCGATTTTTACTGGTCAGAGCGGGGTACGGATCGTTCTTGTGTTTTTCAATATCCTCTACGGTTCCGCGGTGAAACACGCCGGAGAACTTGACGCGCCAGATCCAACTACCGCCGCGTCCGCCGCCTGTGTGGGACTCGAACATTCCACTTTCAGATAGGGTATGCCCGTCCGCAGACAAAGTGAGTTCTAACTTGGTGTTGCCTGCTGCCAAACCCAAAGTGTTGCCACGCCGGGTTACGCTTTCGTAACGACCTGGTCCCGGTCCCCGGAATTTGCCCACGATCTTGCCACCTTCAGAGATGACAATTACTACGGTTCCGCTGACTGAGTTTGGCTTATCGTTTGGGCCCCAACTGTCCGTCTCTGTCTCGGTGCCGATCCATATTCCATCAAAGCCCTGGTTCCCGGTCTGCGCTGTGCTTTTCTCCTTTAGTTTGGTCTTCGCGTGTTGCTCGGCGCCAGGAGTTGGACTTTCTTCTGAAACTGGCGCAGGGAGACGACTCGGCGTGCTCAAGAGTGCCGTCGCGACGAAGATGACCTGAAATAGCGGGCTGATCTTCACGATCTAACGAGACAGAGATAAGCCACGGGCGGGTGTTGTGGCAAGATTGATCGCGATCGTTTCGTTCGGGGTCCGTGGCTTCATGAATTGCTTAGGTCTCCGCGATTATTGCACACTGATGTCTTCCAAACCGAGCGCCTTCCGTCGCTCGTGAAAATAATCTGCGTAGTCAGAGTGGCGATAGTCGGTTCCACAATGGAATGCACTTCTGCCAAATACTCACGACAGCTCGCATATCCCCGAGGAGGCTGACTGCCCCGCTTCTCTGCCTGCAACGCAGCGTCGATGCCGGACGGTCGTAAGTCGTCCATCGTGAATTCCATCGGAATCTTCTAGCGGCGTGTAGTCATTTTCCGCCGCGTCCATAAATGTCTGCCAGCAATGTCCATTGGAAGCCGCGTATACATCCTATCCGGACTCACATCCATGACAATTAGTGGGAAGGTCTGGCCCTTCGATGCAGGCTGAGTGCCGGTCCGAGTTACATGAAGAAAGAGCGTATTTCCCGATGTGCGCCAATCACCTGCATAAGCCATTCTTCCGCTGCTGAGATCCGTACAAACAAAGGTGTGATCTGGCTGTACATTATAGCTGGTGCAGCTTTTGGAACCGCACGACTGCCATTCGCCGATAATCTGTTGATTAGTAAGATCCGCCCAATGAGAGGCGCCACCACCCGACTTCCCTGTAGATTTCGGCTTGGGTTTTGCGGAGGTCTCCGAAGCTTCCTGAATCGGCGCAGGGAGACGACTCGGCGTGCTCAAGAGTGCCGTCGCGACGAAGATGACCTGAAATAGCGGGCTGATCTTCACGATCTAACGAGACAGAGATAAGCCACGGGCGGGTGTCGTGACAAGGTTGTTTGCGATCATCGGCTGGTTACGCGCTTGCAGCTACAACAAGTCGCAATCTCGCTGTCATCCAGTGAACGTGTAGTGAATCGGCACCCGAACCTTCGTGTACGTTCCCGCCCGGAAACGCCAGCGAAGGAAGGACCGCACCGCGGCATCGTCGAGTATTTTATGGCCGGTGCTTTTCTCAACATCTACCGAAGTAACGTTGCCGCTTGGCATGTCGATGTGCAGGAGGAGCATGCCGTCGCCTTTGAGGTGTTTCTTCCGCGCCTCTAACGGGTATTCTGGTTGCGGGGCAAAGATCACGGCGATTTTTCCCGAATTCCAATCGGTGCCGGTCTCTGTCGTCTCCTCATGAATTGGAGCGGGAAGCCGGTCTGTGCTCATTAGCAGCAGCGCCCCGGTAACAAAGGCCACGCTTGCCTTCATAATGCTCGATTCGTTTCAGTTGTGAGCCGAAGCGTTAAGTCGTTTCAGCGGATGACCCGCTGCAACCCTGCGCCGGAACGGCTGGCCGATTTCGGATTGAGCTGAAAATGCGCACATCCGCACTCGTTAGACAAGGTTATTTTCGCTAGAACGAAATAGAAGCGATGCTCTACGCCGGAACCGATTTCGATTCGGGTTCCGTCACGCCCGCTTGATGAACTCGCTAAAGCAGCTTTTGTATCCATGAAGTGCCGGCATAGCTCAGTTGGTTTAAGAGCGGCTGATTTGTAATCAGCAGGTCGTCGGTTCGAATCCGACTGCCGGCTCCCCTGTAATAAATTCAGCAACGCGCGTAACTGCTTCTGTCTCCGCGTAACAAATTGCGTTACACATTTTCGAGAACCCAATCTGAGACTGGAATTGGCTCGTAATCGTCAGGTATTATCGGGTCAACGGGAACCCACTTGCCCGACGAATCTCTCACTGCTCGTCCGTCGCTGCTCTCGCATTCTGCTGCTTCTCTGGCTGCTGCATCTAATTTAATAAGGTTCGCTCTGGCGTCCCTTTCCTGCTGTTCTTCGACGGCGCGAGGCACGATAGCATAGTACAGAAGTGCATCGTCTTTTGTCACGACCTCTCGATATGTGCTGTACAGAAGCGCAGGATTCGGATGGCCGAGCAAAACTGCCGTCTTTGCTCCATCCTCGTGCAAAGCAATGTGGTAGCTCGAAAAACAGTGCCGCGCAGCGTTTTGGGGGTACGGAATTTTTGCTTTTCCACGCAGTCTCTGCATTCGCTTCTCGTAGTTGCCTGCAGCTTATCGTGGATTGGCTTTTCGTTATCGGAAATTGCTCCGGCGAGTCGCGGGCGCTCTGGCGTACCTAATTGTGAGTGAAAGGCGGCGGAGAGAAGCAAATTTTTTGTGTGCGTAGTTGTGCGTACGACCACTTCCAAGCCTCGATTATACGAGGGAAATCGACGTTTTTGAGCCAGCTTCGAGTCCTAGCGAGGCAGTTGATTCGGAGGTCAGAGGTCAGAGGTCAGAAGTCAGACATCGGACGTCAGATGTCGGAAAATCACGCGGTTCGTTGGACCAAAGCGAAGCCGCGCGCAATTAGTGTTCCTCGCGTTAAACGCCGCGGGAAAAGATTTGCAGCCAGAGCCGTTTGAACAAAGCCATGCGCACGACGTCCTGATGTTTGTCGCCGACGGTAATGTCGTCGAGGAAAACTCCTTCCAGCTCGAAACCAAACCGGCTGTTGAGATTGATATTGCGCATGTTGATGTCGCGCGAGTGGATGTAAACCTTGTTCAGGTTCCGGATCATGAAAGCATAATAAAGAAAGCCGAATGTCGCCCGTTTCCCGATGCCTTTGCCCTGCGACCCGGACTCGCCCACCAGCTTTTTCATCTCGAGTTTCCCCGCCGTCGGATCGATGTTCTCGCCGCCGACGATTCCCACCGGCTGGTCGTTGTAATAGACGCTGAAATAGTCCCGTCTCGGATCGGTGAAATACTTTTGCAGCTCGCTTAGATTCTCCGGAAATGCCGGCACGAAGCTTTCGCGGACCGCCGGAACCTTCAGCCATGCGATGATCTTGCCGATGACCTGCAATTGCAGCGGACGAAGCGTCACGTCTTGGACGACAAGTTGTTTGCGTTCCGCCCATTCGTCCTTCACAGATGCCAGCGTAAATATTCCGTTGTAATACTCCACGCCTTCGGCGGGCTTCCTTCCCTGTGCCATGAGATTGTCGAGCAGGTGCGACGCGACCCGGAGGATCTCGTCCTTCCGGACACCGTAATTGATGAGTTCGTTGTAAAAGCCTTTCGAGACCAGTTCCAGCATCCGATCGCGCTGCTTCTTGCCGGCGATTTCTTTATCGCTTTGCTCGTCCATCGCTGCCGCCAACCACTATTTCAGCTTCGCAAACTAAGTCCAGACTACTCATGCTTCTTTCATGGCAATGTCCCTTCAATAAGTTTGCGGAGTTCGCCGTTTGCCGGTTGTCGAGGCGTGGTTCTGGAGGAGGACTGGCGCGCACTTCGACCGTCCGGCTAGTGATACCAGCACGGTCGATTCTGGAAACGATCTGAAAAAAGGCGGGTTATGCGATAAACAAGTTCAGGAATCAGGACAGGAGCGGTCCATGCGGTGGCGATGCAAACATGCCGCTACGTAAAGTATTTTACAAAGCCTGTGTCACTGGAAACGGCTAATCGCTGTCCGCGGCGCAAAAGCATTTCGTTTGAAGCTGTTCCGTGACGTGTAAGTCGCGCGCCTAAGCATTTGTCCGTAACTGAACTTCCAAGCGGCAATGATACGAGGGAAATTTGGATTTTTGAGGTACTTTCGAGTCCGTTGCGCGACAGGCGTGTTTCGCAGCGAGCCATTGATACCGAGTCAGAAGATCGAGAATTTGAAGCACTTACGGGAATCGCGTCTGTCGGATTTGTAATCAGCGGGTCGTCGGTTCGAATCCGACTGTCGGCTCCCTCTTAAATCAGCGATTGGCCGATAGTTCCAAAAAGTTAGCTTGGCCACTTATCAACAGCATCCCCTATGTTTCATGCGCAGCCCGATGGCCCTCGTCCCACGCTGTCCCGCATCCCGGCGTCCACGTGTCGCGGGACGAATTATCGAGGGAAAACTTGTCCAATGAGACAACGGGGACAGGACAAAACGCTGTCTCTGCTGCGGGACAACGATTTGAGCCAATTTCATAGGTAAACGCCTGTCCGTAAGTTGTCTTGTTTCGGCTAAAAACGCGTTTGAAGCCCTTTGTCACACTGAGCCGTCGAGCCGTTCCACGAATCTTCCCATACTGATGTTGAGTTTCCGTTGACTGATGGCGAAATGAATTGTCCTGACTCGCTTTCTATCCGGCGCGGACGCCGCGACGCAACCAAATATTCGCGTCCCGATTGCGAGAAACAATCTCAGTAGAAAGGCATCCCACCAGCACAGAAATTTGAGGCGAATAATTTCAGCGTTCATAAGAGGACGGGCGCAATTGTGATGATTGAGCCGTTCGCGATGACGCGAATCTTCTGACCCGGCACGAAGCCGAGCGCAGCCAACCACTTGCCATTTAATCGAACACTCGGCACAACGCATTCGCTTTTGCGATGCGCGCCCAACTGTCGATATAAACTCGAAACGGTAAGTGTTCTTTGGCTTCCGAGTTGAGCCTGCTCTTTTTGTCTGTCGTTTTCCATGCCCCCTTTCGCGCGGCGGCTTTGCCGTCATGCACCCACGCGCGAAGAATGCTTTGAAATTGGAGGGGGGAGTCCTACCCCTCCATGAGGCCGCGTGCGAAAGGCCGCTGCCTTATATAGAATTGACAAAATGCTATTTCCTGACTAAAGTCATTCGTCCCGAAACATTTACGCAGCGCATGAAAGTGCTCGCGGCTCAAATCGACCGCCAATTGCAAGTTGGCGAATGGAAACACTGCGCTGTTTACGAGGATGAATTGAAGCGCCTCTGGCCGCTACATTCGCAAGATCGGGAAGCAAAGATCGCTCAGTTCGCGAAGAAATACGGATTCCGCATGCGATTTTACCGCAAGGGAATGTGCGCCATCTTTGACAAATGGCCTCCACGCCGCCGCCGTTTGTAATTCTTTCCCTCCAAATTAGGACACTACCGCGCCGTGCTCCGTTAAGCTCCAATTCGCGACAACTCATCGCCTAACGAATCCCAGAGTGCAGGGCATCAGGGGTGCAATCATTGCGGCTGCTTCTCCTCGATAGGGCGAACGAAATTAACGCTTGGGGGCTTTCGCTATTCCGCGCATGAAGAGTGATCAGGATATATTCGATTATCTGGACGCTTTACTCTGGCCAGTCGCACATGGTTTTTTGCAATTTGCTCCAGATGGAAGCGCGAAATGTTCGTCCTATTGCTTAACGAACGACGGCTGCGCCGCTAACCTGCGGCGTCCTCAAGAGAATGAGCGGTCCCCGATTATCCTCTCAAAACGTAGTGGCCGTGGATCCAGACTCTTTGACCGCGGCGCCGTGCCCAATGTCCCGGCCTCCAGACGTAATAGGAGCGGCCGACGTTATAACCAGGGCCGCGAGTGTAATACGGCCGATCGCCAATCTCGACCGTGACGGGGCCTGGGTAGGCAACGCCAGGGGGACCGGCATAACCCGGTCCGTATGGGCCGTTAGCCGCATAACCGGGGCCGTATGGGCCAGCATAATTCGGTCCGTATCCCGGATACGCGCCGTAATACTCATCTTCGCATCCGCTTATACCGAACGTAACAGAAAGCAGAAGGAAGAGGAGGAGCACCGGCAATTTCCGTATCGTTTTCGTTCCATTGCTGGCGGAGACCGCCTTCTTCTCCGCGCGATTAACAATCTTCATACAATCATATACGGATTAGACAGAGCTTTCACGCGCCTGAATTGCAGAACGCACTGAAATCATTGCTGCTCGATTACCGGGAAGCAGTGCCGGCCGGCGAGCCGGGGCTGCGGAAGGACCCCCGGCTCCTTCGGCCTTGCTCCAAGGCTACGGCGTGGCAGGCCAGCCCTCAGCTTTTCCCCGCAAAATGGAGGAACTTTAGGATGTCGCTGCGCAGACGCAGAAAATCTCCGCTATCACGCTGACGCGGACGCGCTAACTCCACCGGAATCGTGCGCTCGATTCGACCAGGGCGCGGGGTCATGATCATGATCCGGTCGCTCATGTAAATCGCTTCGTCGATATCGTGGGTAACCAGAAGCATCGTAGTGCGTCGCGCTTCCCAAAGACGAAGAACTTCATCCTGCATTCGCATCCGCGTGAAAGCATCGAGCGCCCCCAATGGTTCATCGAGAAGAAGAATTTTGGGATGATTGATCAGCGCGCGGGCGAGTGCGGCGCGCTGCGCCATTCCGCCGGAAAGGTGATGCGGATAGACGTTGGCGAAGATCTCAAGACCGACCAAACGCATGAAGTCATCCACTTCGTTTTTCTTTTCGTGCAATATTCCGCGGGCAACGAGCCCCGCCTGGATGTTGCGCCGCACCGTCAGCCACGGAAAAAGATTCGGGTCCTGAAAAACGAGACCGCGCTCTGCGTTGGGAACAGTGATCGGTTCTGTGCCAATCAGAAGATCGCCCGAGTCGGCAGAATCGAGACCAGCAACAAGACGAAGGAGAGTGGACTTACCGCATCCACTCGGCCCGATCAGAGAAATCAATTCGCCGGCTCCGAGTGAAAAGGAAACACCATCCAAAACTTGACGACGAGAAAGGGGATTGTCGGGCGCCGGAAAACTTTTTCTGACGTCGCAAAGTACGAGCGAGGAAGCTTCAATTTCAGCTGGCGCTACCATTTGATTACGCCTTTTTGCCAGACCAGGGCGCGGTCCCGGATTTTGAACAGAACCGTCATGATCGTTGAAAAGAATGCCGCCATGATGATGAGCGCGGCGAAGACCTTCCCGTATTCGGCCCAGCCTTGCGCCCAGCTCACGTACCATCCCAGCCCCGACTTCACGCCGACGGATTCGGCGACGACCAACGTCAGAAACGAGGCACCCAATCCCATAAACAAACCGATGAAAATATTTGGAACGGCCGCTGGAATCGCGACGTGGAAAATCAAATAAGCGCGTCCGGCGCCGAGTGTCCGAGCAACGTCGAGATACGAAGCGCGCGTGTTCGAGATTCCGGATGAGGTGAGCATGGTGACCGGAAACCAAACTGCCAACGCGATCAGCGCCGCGGACGAAATGATCGCCGACGGCGAAAGAACCATCGCCAGCGGGATCCAGGCAGTAGCCGGAATTGGTCCGACCACTTTCAGAAGCGGCATCCCCCAATATCTGATCGGAGACGACCAACCGATGCAGATTCCGCTAATCAAACCGCCGATTACTCCGAGCGTGTAACCGCTCAAAAGCAAAACGAGAGAGTGCCAGGTGCTATCGAGCAGAAGTACGCGATCGTTGATCAAACTTCTGAGAACCGCTGATGGACCGGGAAAGTAGGGAAGCGGCAGCATCCGAAATCCCAAGGTGATGATGTCCCAAACGCAGACCAAAACGATCGCCAGGGTAAAAATCGGCCACATGTTCGCCATCCAATGCCGGAGTCCCGGTGAAAATCGGCGCAACAGCGCGAGCAGGATTGAGACGGCGATGACTTCGATAAAAAGAAGCCGGTAGGAATGCGTTTCGAGCGACGGCTCGCGTTTGGCAATAAACGCGTGGACAGCTAACGCAAGTCCCGCGGCGAACGGGACTGCCAGCATGGTTCGCCAGCGCAGAGCTGATGGCGGCTCAACGATGGCGGTCGGGACTAAATCCTCCTGAGGTTCCATCGATTCCGAATAAGGCAGCGAGTTTCGTCGCTTACTTTTGTGCCGCCAATACTTTCTTTGCTTTGCAGCACGAGCCTTCGGTGTCGTGCAGAATCATCTCGGCGTAGAGGCGAATGTCCTGGTCCGGCGGTACCTGGCCGCCCGCGACTTTTTCGACCTGCAAATTCTGCAGCCAATCGTCTGTGACGCCGTCCAAATGAACAAACGCCCGCTTTGCCAATTCAGAAACATCGGTTGTTGGGCTGAGCATGCCGGCGGTTTTCATTTCGACCGCGGCCGAATTCACGGCGAACTCGGCGCCGGAAACGCTTGGAACGTAACGCAAATGCGAAATCGCAACCGTGTTCAACTCCGGATTGGAGGCGAGATATCCCTTTTCCACCGATAAACGCGCAGCGGCAGCGGGATTTGTTTCGACCCATTTTGCGGCCTTGAGCAGAGCGCGTGTCGCCCCGGCCGCGGCCTTCGGATTGGCCGCCAGAAATTTTCCATTCACGATGACAGCGCAGCAATACTCATCCTTGTAAGGAGCATCCTGAGCTTGATCGGCGACGTTCTTCACCTTGCCTTCAGCGATTAACAAACTGCCAATCGGCTCCGAGTCTGCGACTGCGTCGACTTCGCCTTTGTCGAGCGCGAGCCCGAGCTCACCGGCGGGAAAAACGCGCCACGTAATTTCCTTCGACGCATCAATGCCGTGCGCGCCAAGCACGCGATTCGCGAAAATGAACGGCGGCGTCCCCATTCCAGGAACGCCAATTCTTTTTCCCCGCAAATCTGTAATCGAATTGACGCTGCCGTTCTTGGCCGACTGGACTCGCAAACAACCGCGATGAATTCCGCCGGTGAATTTCACATCAAGGCCCTGTTCGATCGGTTTTAGGAAATACATCACCAGGTGATGGGTAATGTCGAAACCTCCGAGGGCCAGGATATCCTTGTAGTTCGCCCATTCGCACTTCACTAAACTGACATCGAGCCCTTCCTCTTTGAAAAAGCCTTTCTCGACCGCGGTAAAGATTGGCGCTTCGCAGGTAATGCCGATGTAACCAACCCGGACCTTATTTGAATTGGCGGTCGAATCTGACTTGTTCCGGCCACAGCCGATCAGAAGGAAAAGAGTCGTAGCAACGAGTGCGATCGATCGCAGGGCGCGCATGCACCGCAAGTATTCGGCAGGCGCCGATCGCGTCAACGATTCTTTCTCGGCGCTGACTCGGGCGGGCGAAGATAAAGATTCATCCCGCCAACGTCCACGATTCCAAAATTCCAGGAGAGGTATTCTTCCCCGAGAAGTCCAGCGCCACCGCCGACCTTAGATTCGCCGATTGTGAGCTCGGCATCGTGAACAAGGAGGTTGCCCAGAGCTAATTCCTGAACTCGGGCGATTTTTGCCGGCAAAGCGCCTCCGGTTGCACCGCCCATCATGAAATTGACGCCGGATGTCGCGGCTCCGGAGTTGTACGCCACAGGAGCCGGCAAAAAGGTGGTTGCTGCACCAGTATCTACAATCATCGCAACCGGGTGGCCGTTGACTTTAGCTTCTATTTCCAAATGGTGACTCGCATCGAACCGCATCGGAATGCGGCTGAAGCCCCGCCCTGTCAGGAATTGCGCCAGGTTTTGATTCGCTGCTGGCGATGCACCGTGTGGATTGACATACAACATTTGCCGCGCGCAATCGATGACGACTCCGAACTTCGACATCTCGTGCGCTCCGAATAGTCCATCAAGATGAGGCCCGCGGACGGCATTGATCTCTGCAGTGTCTGCTACTCCGACCGGCACGTTTAGGAACGTGCAATTTCCCATTCTCAGTGTCGCGATGCTGGCAGCATCAGCGCGCTCAGTCAGTCCGGTTACTCCCGTTATATGTGCTTTCGTTTGCTGCACTCGTAAGCCGATCCCCCTTGCGCTCGCAGAATCGACTAAAGTAAAAGGAGCGCCAGTGTCGATGGCCAACGCCATGCGTCGCCCATTAATGATGGCGGTGGCGAACAAATGATTTCCCAGGCGTCGTTGGAGGGACGAACCGCCGTAGCCTTCGTGCTCCAAGAACGTTTTCAGCGCAGCGGGCGGCGGTCCGGCTGCCAGACTAACCAGCGTTGGGAGGCAGACGATTATGGCAGCGACGCGTCCAAGGGGGAACCTTTTCATAGCTTTCTTTAATCCAATTCGGAACGCCGAAGCAATTCGGATGTTTAGAGCAGTTGATACGGATCGACATCCACGGTGGCCACGACGTCTTCCGGCAGGGGCAATTTCTCGAGCGTCTCGCGCACGAGGCGGCTCAGCCGCATGATTGGTTCGCCGCGCAGCAAAATGTGAAAACGAAATTGCCCCTGCAGCTTTTCCAACGGCGCCGGGGTGGCATCACCGAGGATGAATTCGGAGCCGAGCGATTCTTTTAAACGGCGGACCAAAGTTTCGGCGGACAATTTGGCCCGGCCTTCATGCGCAGATCGGACCGTGATCAAAATAGCGTGTTTAAACGGCGGAAAATCGCAGCGTTCTCGAAACTCGAGCTCCTGCTCGAAGTAACCGGCAAAATCGTGATGCCGCGCAAATTGGATCGACGGACTAAACGGCGTGTAGGTTTGGACAAAAACTTCTCCCGGCGTTTCGCCGCGGCCGGCGCGCCCCGCCACCTGCGTGAGTAATTGAAAAGTCCGTTCGCCCGCGCGGAAATCGGGAAGATGCAACGCCAGATCGGCGTTGATGATTCCGACCAGCGTCACATTTGGAAAATGGAGGCCTTTCGCGATCATTTGCGTCCCGACGAGGATGTCGATCTTTCCGGTGCGGAAATTCCGCAAAGTTTCGCGGTAAGCCTCTTTGCGCGTCATCGAGTCGGCGTCCATTCGGCACACGTTTGCTTTTGGAAAAAGGTGAGAAACGGTCGACTCGACTTTCTCCGTGCCGAAGCCTGCGTAGATCAGCGAGTCTTTTCCGCACTCGGGGCATTTCTTCGGCACGGCCGCGGTGTGTCCGCAAAGATGGCAACTCAATCGCGCCATGTGCCGATGGAAAGTGAGCGCGACACTGCAGTTCGGGCAGTTCCGGGCCTGACCGCAATTGCTACAGAGCAGCGAAGTCGAAAATCCGCGGCGATTTAAGAACAGAATCGTCTGCTCGCGTTTTTCGAGCCGATTGGCAATCGCTTGCGACAATTTTTCCGAAAGAATCGGAGCGATCTTCTCTTTTCGCCGTTCTTGACGGAGGTCGACAATTCGCATCAGCGGCATGCGCTGATCGTCGACGCGCTGGGTCAGATTGAGCAGCTCGTACTTGCCGGTAATGGCATTGTGATAACTCTCGAGCGATGGCGTGGCGCTGCCGAGCACCACCGCACATTTCTCGATTTTCGCGCGCACGACCGCGACGTCGCGAGCGTGATAGCGGGGCGCTTCTTCCTGCTTGTAGGTCGTCTCATGTTCTTCATCGACAATGATGAGTCCAAGTTGCTTGAGTGGCGCGAACACCGCGCTGCGTGCGCCGATCACGATCCGGGCGCGTCCGGAATGGATCTTGTGCCATTCGTCGTGGCGCTCGCCTTCGGACAAATGACTGTGCAGAACGGCAACGACTTCGTGCAGCTCGGAAAAACGGCTTTTGAAGCGCTCGACTGTCTGGGGGGTGAGCGAAATTTCCGGGACGAGAACGATCGCACTTTTGCCGCGCTCGAGCGCAGTCCGGATCGCCTGCAAATAGATTTCGGTTTTGCCGCTGCCGGTGACGCCGTGCAACAAAATCGGTTTGGCTGTTTCGGGCGCAGCCAGTGCGTCGGTGATTTTGCTCACCGCGAGAGCTTGTTCCGCATTCAGCTCAAGGTTTGTCGTCGCAATAAACTGCTCGTCCGCATGTGGATCGCGTTCGACCGCTTCTTCACGCAACTCGATCAGGCCGCGCTTGGCGAGGGCCCGCAGCGTCTGGTTATCGAACGAAGTTTTGCGCAACAATTGCGCGGCCGGCATCGGTTTCTCCAGTTTTGCAATCGCTTCGAGCAATTCGGCCTGACGCGGGGCCCGTTTTCGCAAGTTGTCGATCTTGTCGCCGTCGATCTTTGTCAGCGGCTGCACGAAGAGCTGTTTTTTCCAGCCGACCTCTGCGCGCCGGATCACCTGCGGCAGCAAGCTGCGCATGACGGTTTCGAGCGGGCAGCAATAATAAGTGCTCATCCACTTCGCCAGCTCGAGCAGCGACTCACTGATTGCAGGCGCTTCGCCCACCAGCGCTTCAATCGGCCGAATTCCCTTCGCGTCGCTGTGCTCCAGCGTCGCGAGAACTGTGGCGAGCGCGGATTTGTCGCGAAACGGAACTCGCACTCGCGAGCCAATCCCGATTCGCTCGGCCAATGTTTCAGGCACGGAATAATCAAGCTCGCGCTGAATGGCGCGGTCGATAATCACGCGAACGTAATTAGGCTTCATCATCTTGCTGGCCGACAATTTAATTGAAGTTTAGGTCGATCACGAGCATGAGGAGCACGAAATAAGATGGCCCGGTTCGTCCTAAAACTGATTCTGTGTTTGCTGGTCGCTTTGGCGGCAGGATTCGGTTATCTCGCGCTCCGATCGGGCGATGCGCTTTACAGTTTTTACGAATGGGTCAGTCCGGCGCGTTTTCAGCAATACGACAAACTCATCCTCTCAGTCGCGGCGGAACACCAGCTCGATCCAATGCTAGTTAAAGCTGTCGTCTGGCGCGAGAGCCGGTTTGATCGTCAAAAATATGGAACCGCCGGCGAGCGCGGCTTGATGCAGGTCAGCGAGAAAGCCGCGAATGAATGGGCGCGCGAATACAAGATCGACAACTTCCAGGTCGAACAACTCTTCGATCCTAAAACGAATCTCGAAGCCGGTTCGTGGTATTTACGCCGTGCGTTCGACCATTGGCAAAACGAATCCGAGCCGTTGCCGTTTGCGCTTGCTGAGTACAATGCCGGAGCAAGCCGGGTCCAGCGGTGGGTTAAAGCCGGTGGAACCACGACCAGCCAATTTCTCGGCAGCATCGATTTTCCCACTACGCGCAAATACGTTCAATCGATTCTTGATCGCTACGCGTTTTACAAAAAGCGTGGCCGAATGTGAGTCGGCCTTTGCTTAGGCGAATTCGCTGCCAAGTTTCGCGTTGAGCGGAATGACGGTGTCGATCTTGAGCGGCAGATCGCCGCCGCGTTGCTTCAAGGCCGCGATCACGCTTTCGGTCGGGATATTTCCAACGAGCGCATTTTGCGCGAACGGGCAGCCGCCGAGTCCACCAATCGCGGAATCAAATCTGCGGCAGCCGGCGTCGTAAGCGACGAGAATCTTCCCGATTGCATCGGCCGCTGTGCTGTGCAAATGGACGCCGATCTCGCACGCGTTGCTCGATTTCATCACGTTTGTGACGACTTGGTGAATCAGTTTCGCGTCTGCCAGTCCAACCGTGTCGGCGAGTGAGATCGCTCGAATGCCAAGCCCGGCGATTCGCGCAATTGCTGTCCGAAGCTCATCTTCGTTCGACGGATCCCCGTACGGATTGCCGAATGCCATCGAGACATAAGCCACAAGATCGAGATTCGCGCGATCGATCCGGCGCGTAATTGCCTGCAGCGTCTTGAAATTTTCTTCGGGTGATTGGTTCTGGTTTCGCCGCAGAAACGTGGGCGAAATCGAGCAAGGGTATCCGAGCGTCGTCACGCGCTTGGTCGAAATTGCCCGTTCCGCGCCCTTTTCGTTGACCACGATTCCAATGATCTCGACGTCATTGGGCGGATCGAGTTGTTTAAGAACTTGCTCGCTGTCGGCCATTTGCGGAACCGCTTTTGGCGAAACGAAACTGACGGCGTCGATATTTTTGAAGCCGGCGCTTATGAGCGCGCGCAAATATTGGACCTTCAATTCGGTCGGGATCTGGCGCGGCAGGCCCTGCCAGGCATCGCGCGGGCACTCGATTAACTTTACCGACTGGTTCGCCATGTTTGGAATCTTCGGTAACGGTTCAAGGGAATGACAAAATCGCAAATCGCCGAGGTGTTGGAAGAAATTGCGACTCTGCTCGAATTAAAAGACGAAAACCCGTTCAAGATTCGAGCTTACGCCAATGCCGCGCGGTCGCTGGAGACATTTGGCGGCAATTTATCTGATCTTCAAGACGAGGAAGCACTCGCGAAAATTCCTGGAATCGGCAAAGCGATCGCGGCCAAGGTCAAAGAACTGGCCGGCACTGGAAAACTCAAATACCTCGAAGAATTACGGGCGGAATTTCCGGCGGCGATTCTCGAGTTGTTTTCGATTTCCGGACTCGGCGCCAAGAAGATCAAAGCGCTCTACGAGCAACTGCACATCAGTTCGATCGAACAATTACGGGAAGCGTGCGAATCTGGGCGGGTCGCGCGATTGCCCGGCTTTGGCGAAACGACCCAGGCAAAGATTTGCACCGCAATCGAGCAACGCGCGAAACATTCGGGATATTTTCAATTTGGCCAGATTGCGGCTGAAACAGAATCGCTTCGAAGAGATTTGGCGGCGCATCCCGATGCGCTCCAGGTCGATGTTGCTGGAAGTTACAGGCGGCGAAGGGAAATTGTGCGTGACGTCGATCTTGTCGTCGCAACGAAAAAGCCGGCGGCGATTACGGAATTCTTCATCAAACACGCGCTGGCGGAATCGATCATTGCCCAGGGTCCGACAAAAACGAGTGTGCGACTTCGCTCCGGAATCCAGTGCGATTTGCGAGTGGTGACCTCGGCCGAATATCCGTTTGCACTCAATTACTTTACCGGGAGCAAGGAACACAACATCGAAATGCGCAGCCGCGCGTTGCAGCGCGGCTGGACCTTGAACGAATATCGGCTGGCACGTTTACCGCCCGATCCAAAAGCAAAAAAAGCGCGGGGCGGGCGGGCAATTAAAAGGCCGACAGTTAAGATTCCAACGGTTCGCGACGAAGTCGATCTATATCGCGCGCTCGGGCTCGATTTTATTCCGCCGGAATTGCGCGAGAACTGCGGCGAATTCGAAGCCGCGGAAAAACATTCGCTGCCGCGATTAATCGAGCAGGATAATTTGCGCGGCACGTTTCACTGTCATACGGTCGCAAGCGACGGCCATAATTCGCTCGAGGAAATGGCATCGGCGGCGCAGAAACTCGGCCTGGAATATCTTGGGATCGCCGAGCACAGCAAAAGCTCGATTCAGGCCCACGGAATCGACGCGGCGAAGCTGCGCGCGCAAGTAGCCGCTATTCGAAAGATGAACAAAAAATTCGATGGCTTTCGACTGTTCGCGGGCGTGGAGTGCGACATCCTTCGCGAGGGCACACTCGATTTCGACGACGAGATCTTGGCTGAATTGGACTTCGCGGTCGCCTCCATTCACTCCGTTTTCAATCTCTCGGAAGCGGAAATGACCAAGCGAATCATTCGCGCAATGGAAAATCCGTTCATCACCATTCTAGGCCATCTGACCGGGCGGTTGCTCTTGAAACGCGATCCGTATCTGGTCGATATTCCGGCGGTGCTCGAGGCCGCGGCCGCGACTGGAACCTGGATCGAACTCAACGCCGCGCCAAAGCGACTCGATCTCGACTGGCGTTGGTGGCCGCTGGCGAAACAGCAAGGCGTCAAATGCGTGATCAATCCGGACGCGCATCGCACGGAACGATTACAGGATTTATGGTTCGGCGTCGGCATCGCACGAAAAGGCTGGCTGACGAAGTCAGATGTGATGAATTGCCTGCCGCTCGGCAAAATTGAATCAGCCTTGCAAGCAAAGCGGAGCGCGAAAGCTTAGATTTTTTCTCGCTGCGGCAAGAATAGAGTCAGACATTTGCAGGCGCCGCCGGCTTTAAGGAATTCGGTCATTGGGAGCTGATGGCATCGGTAGCCGCGACCAGTCAGCGCGGCGACGAGTTTGGGCGCGCCTTCCGGCACAACGATGTCGCGCTCGATCACAACGGCATTGCAACAAAAATGCATTGCCTCCTCCGGTGCGACGTCGATCAGATCGGAAACGTGCTCGCGAATGGCGTGCTGACCGTATTCATCGAAAGCAGCGGGAAACCAAACCGCCGCGC
>Ga0209056_10002998_pt1 | contig 18092 bp, 18 predicted proteins | sample GraSoiAngelo_114_FD_185876 | JGI IMG/M metagenome (GOLD analysis project Ga0209056, IMG submission 185876) | Grasslands soil microbial communities from the Angelo Coastal Reserve, California, USA - 14_0903_13_40cm (SPAdes) (version 2) | ecosystem: Environmental > Terrestrial > Soil > Grasslands... | reverse complement strand
ATGCTGTTCGCGACTAGCCCGGGTATGATGAATCCGATGACCTGGAAGAGTCCGGTTGGTCCAACGTTTGCTACTTGACCGTAGGTGAGTGCGAGTGCTACGAGGGACTGGATTCCCCAGGCGATTATGAAACTCATCAGCATCATGAACGAGAATTTTCTTCTGCCAAACAGGACAACGTATCCGGCAACTTTCTTGAGCGCGAACAATGTGATAATTGCGACCGCAAACGTCGAGAGTAGCAAGTAGGGTCTATCGAGAGTTAGGGCTACGTAGCCCGGGACGATGACTCCTCCAGGGACGAGGTTCTGTTTCTCATAGAACAGCATGCTGACGCCGATTCCCAGCGCGATAGCGACCTCGGCGGTGTCGAGGGTAACCCCGTAGACCACCATCTAGTTCCGAGACTCCATCGGATGTGAGTCTTCCTTCTCAGACAGTTTCTCGAACGCGTCGATGAAATCCTCAATTCCGATCATATTCCCACAGCCGAACAGGGTTACGCGTAGACCTGATTCGAGAGACATCTTCGAGAGGAAATCCATGATTGCTGGAGGGTCGACAGCCCCTAAATTCACAATCTTCTCCTTCGCGTAGCCTTCTCTGGTAGCCTGGCCTATGAACAGGTTCGTCATTTCTCCCACGACGAATATTTTCTCAAACGGCATTCGCGCCATGAGTGCGGCAAATTCTAAAGTTCTCGTAACCCTGTCCTCTCGAGCGTGGAACATTCCGACTAGCATTCTCTGTTCTTCTATGACTCGTCGGCGGCTGAGTTCTTGGAATACGAGTCTCGTCGAGTCGACGTCGTTGACTCCGAAGGCTGCGATGAGCCTCACGTTGTCATTGGCGATCACACCGTTGAGGATCCGTGTTAGACCCGGGTCAGGTCTGGCCTCGAGCATTCCCTTCAGTGCTTCATCCGGTGGGACGCTGAGTAGTTCGCAGACTCTGAGTGCTAGAGCGATGTTTTCCTTGAAGATCATGTAGGGGAATTTGGAGAGGTTCTCGTCCGGGACTGTGTCAGGGTCGACCTCTATGACCTTCGCTTTCTTCTCTTCCGCTCTCTTTCTGATGATCGGAATGTACTTCTTCTCCGCAGTCACAACGACCCCGTTGGTTGGGACTATTCCGGAAAGGTTCCAAGCAACATCTTCCAATGATGGTCCCATGACGTCCAGATGATCTGCACGGACGTTTGTTATCACTGAGATTGTTGATCTAACGAACCTGCTCTCTGCGATTATGTTCTTTGGCCGGATGGACATGCATTCGAAAACTATCGCGTCTGCGCCGCCGGCGTCGGCTACACTCTCGATTATTCTAGGCTGTTCTCTGAGGTTAGGCTGTTCATGATGGCCGCGGATTCCACGCTCTGTTCCTTCAGGGTCGATTAGTCTCGCGGCCTTTCCAGTGGTCTTGGTTACTACCCGCCAGCCGTGGTGTCTAAGGGCGGCTCCGATTAGTCTCGTAGTGGTTGTCTTTCCTCTTATTCCGGTCACGTGTATTCTCGTTGGGATCTTGGCGATGGCCTTGGAGTCTGCCACATATTCCCTTACGAAACCCGCGACGAAGCAGGCTAGGATGGAGCCAATGAGTACGCCGGGAGCCTTGACTAGTGGAATGTAGTAGTCTACTCCGAACCAGTGGTAGATGGGCCAGAGAAATGCGATTATTGCTTGGATTGGGATCGTTCGGGGTAGCCAGATTAGAAGGAACGTAATGAGAAACGCGGTCTCGCCGAGTCTCCGGAGCGAGAGCTTCGGCAATTCACTTTTCCACCAGTCCATGATACTTCGTCCTGTGTTTTCTCTCGTATGCGATGGCGACCGCGACAATTAGGGCGAGGGGGATGACGATGTAGAGCCAGGAGAGATTCTGGAATAGGGAGGGAGACGATATGGTCTGGCAGTTGGCAAGGTTGACCGGGGTCTCGGGGAAAAGTACGTTCGTGTTACGAATTACTAGGTACGAGTCGACGATGCCGCTTACGGTATTGACTGTTGTTAATGCGTTGCCGGGGTTGGTTATGTTGAGGAAGAAACTGAAAGTCCCATCGGGATACTGTGCTGTTAGTGTGTAGTTGAGTAGTCTTGATGAGGATGTGAGGATGCCGTACCAAGCGTTGCTGGAGCATGATCTGAGATCGTTCGCGATCGAGAGCATGTGATAGGCGCCCGTCGGGTACAGTCCTTCTCCGTTGTCCGGAAGGGAAAAGTTCCCGTTAGACTGGAGGTACAGGCTAGTGAGATAGGACTCGGCCCGGTACGCGGAATACGCGTAGGTAAGATTGTTGTGGAGGTAGACGGTTGCGTCCAGATCTCTCGCGAAATCTTCTACAAGGTAGGATTTGTAGGGGTTGACCGTGACGATGTTACCGTCTGACTGTTGTCTCTTGACAAGCTGGTTCGCAACCCCTGTCTCTAGTGTCTGATAGGATTGGCTGAGAGAATTGCCTTGGAGCCTGAAGTAGCTGTCAGTGTAAGTGATTGGCTTGAGAAAGCGGAGAAGCTTGGCAAAATCGATTAGCGGATCTGCGGCTGCTGATGTGGCCCCTATCTGGTTGTAGTTCGTGTTCAGGTCTTGGACTGTTGTTGTGAAGTCTGAGGCTGGGGGTAGCGTAGATCCGCTATAGTGTGCGAACCAGACAGCATTCGAGAGGGTCCAGGCGACAGTGTCGAAATAGTCGCTTCTGGAAGGCAGGTTGAGATGCATGTTCTGAGTGACGTTGATCAGGTCTGACCTTGCGGTCGAGTCGAGCGTTAGCCCGTAGGTTCTTGACAGGAATTTCTGCGCGTCGAGGTTCACCTGGAACTGTGCATTCAGATTTGCAGGGGACCATATTCCGTATCTGATAAACGACGGATTCTGAAGCAGAATGTGCTCTGCCCTGGTCATGTTCTGAATAATTGTCCGGGTCGTTGAGTTGCCAATTTCTAGTTGAAGGTAAGTCATAGTTCTACCTACTAGGGACGTTGCCCAGAGATTGTTCGAAGTGCCTTGAAGCGTCGCGGTGCCATTAGGAAGAACTCTTGACTCGGCCCACGTGAGGACTTGCCTCATTGAGGCGTTTAACGCGGCGGTGTTCAAGGTGGGAGGATTTATCGGACTGACTGCAGCCGAGGATTGGAACGAAGGAAAGATGTTAGACGTAATTGGGGTGCTCGACAAGATGACTCCGATTAGGAAGAAGACTGGCATTCGAGCCACGGAAGCTCTAGACCCCATTCTACACGCCTCCTCGCGTCCGCGTTTGATCGCTGGATAATTGATGATTGTTACTGTTCAGCCAAGTTGTCGAAGACTTTGGTCGCTCTATAGGTAATATGGCTGAATTCGATGTGAACTATCATCTTTGATAGAATGTGCCGGACGACGAACTTGGCCGAGACATGAGTCTTAAGTAGGAAATTCACGGAAGATCGGTGAATGTGAGTTCCGAATCAGGTTCGCCAATTGTCTCTATGCTCTGTCCAAAGTGCGGACAAAGGATAGACTCTGCTATACTCTGCTCAACCTGTGGTCTTTTGGGGAATGAATCAGATTCGGCCAAAGTTGAGTTTGCGAAGACGGAGAATCACACGCTGAGAAATTATGCGATACCCATCCTGATTCTCTCCGCTTTGTTAGTATTAGTATTATTACTAGGACGTCCTCCTCCAGAATGATAACGCTTCTAATATGGACCGCAGAGTCCTAGTGAGGCGGTCTCGGTGATGCCCAGGATCACTAGTAGCACTTAGCACTTAACCGGTTTCTCGGAACTTGAGGGACGCTTCGACATACTTCGCCAGTTTTCTCTTGAGCTTCGCGGAGATCTTAATTGCAGATCTGGTCTTGTAGTCGTAGGCTACCTGTGTAGTCCTGCCTATTGCGTATTGGACCCCTCTGGGTCCGTGGATGGAGTAGTCGAGATCCCATGAGCGGTCTCCTATCCTACTCACCCATACTGAGACCGTGATTCTGTGTTCGTCTCTGATCGGCTTCTTGAACTCGGCGCGCGCCGAGGCGATGATAAAGCCGGGACGGAACCCTTCTCTTACCTGTCCCAGCCTCCTTGCAAGCTCGACACGGGCAGTCTCCATGTACTGGAGATACGTCGCGTTGTTGACATGACCCATGACGTCAATGTCCCGGAACTGGACAGGCAGATCAATGCTAAGCTTCAACAGCAATCCTTCCTTCGATAGAGAGAACTACCAAAATTCTGCTGGGTTAAGTAGCTTAATGGTAGTAATGCTTGGGTTCAATCACAGACGTCATCAGACCAGCCCGAGATACGCGTGACACTCCTTCTTGCCTCCTTCCGTCTCATTGTTCGCCAAAGTACCTCTGTCTAATTCCGCCTTTGTTTAATTGTCTAGGATTGTTTTGAGCCCGAAATTAGTTTAAACCGAAAACAACGTGGCGTTTTGTAACCCACTAAGCCACAATCGGGTTTCGCAACTGGCATAGCTCTGCCGAAAGCGTGTTTCGATGAATCCCGATGAATAGAACGGTCCGGTTGCCGTTTGTCAATCGTAGAATCCGTGTCCTATACTTCTCCGTTCTAGTCGCGATAATAGTCGGGTCGGTCAGCGCTTTCGCTGCCAGCGTCACGATAACGAACACGAACAATGCCGGTTACCAAGGCGTCTATGTTAATGCCAACGGGTTCTACAGCATTACTGGCACCGCTTACAACGTGGTCGAAGCCGTCCAAGCCGCCACTACCCAACCACTAGCATGGGCGAACGGGGCTACTGGTTATGTCAACGCGCTTGTTGCAGCGGACTGGGAACTAAGCTACACCTTGACGATTAACGCCGGTGGTCTGACGAGTCACACGTACACGATAACTGTCTTCAGTACTGCGGCTACTGGAACTACTACGCAGCTGTACACGTTCCAGTTCACGTCTCCGGCCGCTATCACGGCTGGACAGACAATGACGATCATCTGGGATACCGGCGCAACTACCTGGACTGCACCGGCGGCGCTCTCGGTCACAATCGCATGAGAGCGCATGATGTCCGGTCAGTCGCAGAGGCCGAACCGTAAGCCCAACAAGACCGCGCTCCAAGTCTACATAATCGCCATTGTCCTCCTCGGCATAGCATCTGCAGCAACAGTTACGATCAGCAAGACGAGCTACGCGGACTTTTCCGGTTTCTTTCTGAAGCCCTACTATGAGAATCTCAACGCACCAGTCACGGGATGCACGGCACCGTGCTTGACTGTTGACACTCAAGCGGCCCAGCCAGGCACGTCCGGATCTTTCTCTCTCGCAGCCAGTTCCAGCATGTACCTCTGGACCCCTCAATTCGCATCGTCCGCTTCCATCCCAGCCGGTGCTCTCTCCCTCCAACTCTTTGCGGACCTACCCGCCCCCTCGCTTGACGGCAGCGGAACAGGGACATGGGTCTCAGGCACTTCATTCACGATTACGCCCTTCTCGACCACCTCTACCAACGATGTTGTGATCTTGTCCATCGAGACATATCTCTCCGGCTCTTCAGTCACAGTCTCATCCATATCAGACACTCTTAGCGGAATAACTTGGCAGGCTTCCGCACGAAAGTCCTTCGTCTCTTGCACCGGAACGCAAGAGTCCACTCACGTTGAGTGGTACGGAAAGGCCGCAACTACGCTTACCGCGGACACCATCACAATCAATCTGTCGACAACTCCGACATCAGCCTCAGGAATATCCTTCGGGGTCAAAGGGGCAGACAATACAACACCGTTTGATCCTGCCGCTGGACTACCTGCCACCGCTGTCAGCTCTTGCAGCAATTCAAATTCTTCTCCCACAGTATCCGGAGTGACCACAGCCGCGGACACTGATTTCGTCATCTCCCTCTTTGGTGGCTACACCTCAACAACCGAGACCGCTGGGACCATCGGCGGCACGACAGCAACTCTAGTAACCGCAGTAGCGGGCACGGGTGATTCGAACGCGGCGGAGTACATCAAAGCAACGGCTGCGCAGTCGTCCGTCTCCTGTTCGTACGGTGTTGCCACAAAGTACTGGAACATTCTCTGCGATGCAATAATGGCCGCACGACAAACGATTACAGTATCATACGCAACGACCAATTCGGCAGGGACTGTCCAGTCTACAATGATTGCTGGTTCTTCAGCTACGATAACCGCTGTCTATGCGCTTGTCTCGGTCTCATCTTCTGCAGGGACGATTCCCGCGTCAGGCTATGTCCGTGTAGTGATTACTGCCCCCGCAGGCGCTGGACTAACGATATTCTGGGGAACTGGCAAGCCAACCCAGTTCCAGGTCGCATTCACATATCGGTCGTGAAGACATGCGCATTCAATTCAAGATCCCACTCAACTTCCAGTTGAAGATCTCCAAGAGAGTGCTCATTGTCATCGCGATCATAGTTCCCGTTGTGGTGTTGGCAAGTCTACCTTTGATTGCGAAAACGTCGACGTATCCTATTGCCGTAGTAAATGGCAGCAGTATGGTCCCAGCACTACATAACGGCGACCTAGTCTTCTACACGGCCCCGCATGGTCCCGTCAAGAACGGCACGACAATCGTCTTCATTCAAGAAGGGACAGGAGTCAACTCTCTGGACTCTCTGCTCAAACCCATAGTGATTCACAGAGTTGTAGGGTTCGGCTATGAGCCGGATGGCAGCCTATACTATGAGACCAAGGGAGACAACAATGTGGGAACGGACCCTTTTGCCACACCGGCTTCCAGCATTCTCGGCGTTGACTCAGCCTCCGTCCCTTACGCAGGTCTCCCAATACAGTTCTTGCAAAGCGCCTATGGAATGATCACAGTGGTTGCGGCCATGTCTCTCTTCTTCTTCTCTGGGGTTGACACTAGAACATGGGAGGAGAATGAGAGGAAGCGTCTCACCACCGCGTTTGCCAAACACTCGCTTGACGGAAGTATTCCGCTTGACCAGTTTGAAAAACTGAAGATGATTGTTGAATGTTCAGACATCCCCGAAGAGCTGCTGAAGGACACAAATCTTCTCTCACTCGCTCAATGGCTGAGAGAGGGAGGTCTAGGGGAGAACTGGACGGAAGAGACCGAACCGTGCCCGAAGTGCGAAGCTTCTGCCTACCATATAATTGGAACGAATGAATCGTTCCTTGTCTGTCCACAATGCATGGGCCACGACAAACATCCCAGATCAACAGAAGCCAGTCCAGCATCACGCTTGTCGTGGGCGAAACGCGTCTCCACTAAGCCCTCTAGCCCGCCAGGGATTCCTCCGACATATCAATGGACTAGTCAAAGCACTACACAATGCGGGATTGTTTGCCCAAAACATGATGCACCATGCGACCTCCGAAAAGAACATCTTCGACACCACCACCATACGAGCCTCAACGGATCTTTCTGCTTCTTCGACTAAGACATTAAATTGGATCACCTACAGCTTTTTCTAAGCAAGAAATCTTTTGGTCCCGTCTTGGAGAATAAGTTCAAGCATCCGGTTCATCACTTCCAAATCCAGGTCTCGAATATTCAGAAATCCGAAATATTCTACGGCGAGTTGCTAGGCCGCCTCGGCTTTGCCAAAGTCTTCGAAACGGAGGGAATGGTGGAATGGCAGAAGGAGGGAACCAGAATAATCATTGCCCAGTCTCCAAAGAGATTCCTTGCCGAGGGCTATCATCGGAAACGTGTCGGTCTCAACCACATAGCGTTCCGAGCATCAAGTCGCGCAGCGGTCGACGAACTCTATCGCAACTATCTAGTTCCCAAGAAAGTTCCGACACTCTACGGCGGGCCTAAGGAGTGGAAAGATTACGATCCGGGCTACTACGCAGTCTACTTTGAGGACCCCGACCGGATAAAGCTCGAAGTAGTCTATGTTCCAGGCGATCTGTAAACGAGATAGTGGTTTGCTTGTGGGCGTAGTAGATTGCTACTTGCCCAGTGTTAATGCAGTTGAATACCGTTCCCGGGCTACTTTGCATGGTAAAGGAACCGGTCGATCTCGGACGATTTGATCCTCTTCTTGAATCGGACCGGCCTAGCCTTGAATAGTGGATCATCCTTCAACTCCATCGCTGACATACTCCACTCCAAGAGCGCCCGGCGAGCAGCCTCCTTGATGGTCAACCCCTCCTTCTTCGCCACGTCCGAGAGAAGATCGTATTCCTTCTCCCCAAGTTCCGTCTGGACCACCTTCTTAGTCGCTATGTCCCAAGAATCACCGATGGATCAGAGAAGCCACTTGCGCCATTTGAATGTTGAATGTAAATGCGACATACAGGACGACCGTGGCCTCAGGCCCAGCGCTAGATTCTTTGAATTTACCTGTGGGCGTAGTAGACTGTTACTTGCTCAGCGCTAATCTTGTCGATTCTACCGAATCCGAACCGGACCATCTGGATAATGCTCCCCACCGTCTCCTGGCGAATATTCGTCTCAACCGGACCCTTCGTTCTCGACGCATCAGGCATCACTACCTCCCCGACCATATTGTTCTCGCTTGGTAGCCAGTTGACCAGGGGCGCCTTGACCTCTCGCGCCTTCATGTAGTCCTGACTGTGAAACGCGGCTGTGATCGAGTTGTTCTCGACATTTTTGATTTCGACGTTGAACAGTTCCATCAGCCGGATGACCTTGCTCTTTCTGAGAAGATCAATGTCCGATGAAGAGATCAGTAGGTTGGCTGAGCCGTTCTTTGGAACCACCTTGAAGATTCTGTCTGGAAGGTCCTTCCTTTCTGGATGTAATGGCAGACGCGCATCGTAGGTCCGTTCGACTCCTGAGACTGTTATTGTGATCGGGTTTGCGATGAAACTATACCTGTGTGCGATCTTGTCGATCTCCTTCCTGTTCGTCGCGTTCACATTGTCCCAGCTTAGCGTAGCGTCGACGGGTCTCAGTCCCATCTCGTAGACGATCTTCCTCAACGCATTCGGAACATATCCTCTCCGACGGAGCGCAGCGAGCGTCGGGAGTCTCGGGTCCGAGTAGCCGTCCACAAGGCCCTCCTCGATCTCCTTGACCATCAACGACTTGCTGAGCTTGATATCAGTCGTCTTCAACCGGCCATAATGCACATACTCCTGAATCTCCCAGCCTAACGCCTTGTACAGATACTCAGTTCGTGGGGCGTTTGTTAAGTGCTCCTTTCCCCGGATAACGTGGCTTACTCCGAGCAGATGATCATCGATAGCCGATCCAAAGTTGAACAGGGGCCAGACCCGGTACTTCGAGCCCACCATAGGATGAGGATAATTCACAGGATCAATGATCCGAAGCGCGGGCCAGTCTCTGACCGCAGGGTTCGGATGAGACAGATCAGTCTTTACTCGTAGAACCGCCTCTCCCTCTCCAAACCCTCCGTTCAACATCTTCGCCCAGTCAATCAGATTCTGCTCCGGGGTCTTAGAGCGATCGGGACACGCTCTACCAGCGTTGACGTAGAGGCGGAAATTGTCGGGAGTACAGGTGCAGATGTATGCGTCTCCTGATTTCAGAACCTTCTCAGCATACTCATAGTAGACCGGTATCCTGTCGCTAGCAATGTACTCGGCGTCCCACTGGCATTCCAGCCAGCGAACATCCTCCCGGATCAGATCATAATACTCAAGCGCCGACTTCTTCAGCCGCGGATCAGTATCATCAAACCGCAGGAGAAAGCGTCCCTTGTACATCCGCGCATAGTCGTGGGAGAGAATTATCGCCCGGATCGAACCTAGGTGCAACACAAAGTCCGGGTTCGGCGCGAACCGCGTCACGATCGTAGCGTATTTGTCCGCATTCGGTAAAGGAGGCAGCGCCTTGGACCCGGACTGGTCGTGGGACGATACTGCCTGCGCGGGCATGAGTTGGACACTGCTCAACTAGGTTCTATCTCTTATCACTCAAAGGAGAAGGGTGCACTTCCACGCGGCTATGTGGTCGTTTGTTCTGGCCGTGACAACTTCCCGATTCTCCTCTGCACATTCCAATCGTCGGACGGCGAAGCCTCTGATACTCTCCGTAGAGATGTGATCAACTGGTCCCTCCCGAACAATGTAGCCGTTTCGTTGTCCGCGATCCATTTGAACCTCCGTAATGTGATCACGCTAAAAATGAGCAATCCGATTGTCAAGAAGGCTCCTATGATAACAAGCACATTCCAGGCCGGGTTATCAATGGCGCAACGGCCATTTGCGCAACTTGTGGTCGTGGGAAAGAGGGGAGGCAGTAGGATCCAAGCGACGACGTATGCCCGAAATATGGGAATGTTCAGGGTCGTTATCCATGTAGTTTTTCGTCTGCGGAGTTTCTTCTGGTTGATTAGGGCTGAAGCGATCAGTGGCTTCCATTCATCCACCGACAGTTTTCCTTCCATGTTCTGAGCGAGATAGATTGTCTGGTTGCGGAAGAGAGCCCCGTCTGACGGAATAGGAATGAATGACGTCGGTTGTATTGTTGCAATCCGGCCTCGATTCCTCTGCACTATGCCTTGCTGCCACATGACCGATGAAAAAGACACGCCAGAAAGATCAAGTTGTCTAGCCAGGCCGTTGGCCAGATTGATGATCAAGTCGTCGTACGACCCCATCAGAAGACCGGGAATTGCTTGGACCTCTGAGAATAAGTTCCTTGCGGAGCCTTTCCTTCCAGCTGCGTTTCACCAGAGTAGATGGGCTACGACGCCCTGTCCAAGAACAGATAGAAGAAAGTAAGTCTTTTCTCTAGTTTAGAGAAATCGTCGGAGTATCCATACTACGATGCTTATGCCTCCGATAATGGCCATCCAAAATCCGATGGCGGCGATAACAACAAGGGCTGAGCAGGTAGTGTCCATGCAGACAATCATGGTTTGACCCTGGGCGTAGATGTTACCTGCGACGAATCCTGACCCCCAGAAAATAGCGAAACCGACAACAACAGCAATCACACGTCCGCGAAGGCCAATTCTCGGAATTCTGGACGGTCTCGGAAGGTCTAAGGGGCGCGGCTTGCTCAGCTCTCCGGTTCTTTCCCTGATGCTCGGGTTCCAGTACGCTATCCAGCCTGCTAGAAAGGGAAACCGAGGGTATGTTGGTATTCGCTTCTGATCTAGACTCAGTATTTTTTCGAGAACCTGTAATACCTTCACGGTTCCGAGTTGTTCCGCCATATCTCTGTCCAGTTCAAAGTCCCGTCTCTTCAGAGAATTTCTCAGGGATCTCCGGATCCAGAGTGCAGCGATAAGAAATATGGGACTCGGGAAGTAGAGAACAGGACCCGACAACCCTCCCGAGGAGGCAGCAGGGATTTCGAACAGTAGAAGGAAGAATAGTTCGCGGGGGGCTAGAGCGATTTTTCCGAGAAGCCTGCTCATTCTTCCTTTGTTGTAAGCCTTGAACCTCACCATGTGCAATGCGATGAGAATCTTCCATTCATCTAGTGACAGTTTTCCTTTCAGGAATTCCGGCAGCATAAGTTCGGCCACGGGGAGCGACCCCGGAACAGCAACAGTCTCTTCGGAGCGCATTGTTGGTTTCGATATCATTCCGCCTGTGCTCTGATAGCGGTCGAGTCTTCCCCAGACAATCTGTCTGTACCAGTACGGTATCTGGAATTGTACTGATAGTTCTCTTGTCAATTGTAGAAGCGCGTTGTCTTCTGGACTTGGACCTGTCTTGATTCTCTCGTACCTGCTACGCCAGCCCAGTCTATCCAAGAATAGTTACTGGAATTATGTTCGAATGTTATACATTTAGTGGAACTGCGGGGAGGCTCGCTGTTAGCGATGCCTGAAAGGGAACACCATTCAATTGACCGGAAGCGTAGCGGGGATAGGGGAAGAACAGTACGAAAGTGAAGATCGCTAGGTTCTCGGTCTAGACAAGACGCTACTAACCAGATTCTATCTCTTTTCCCACCGAAAAAGACAGGCACTGTCATATTGTTAAGGCGGTGGAGAAACAGCACGAGCAGAAGCTGTGTCAGAGGAAGCGCGATGAGATCCTCGGAGGCTACTCCATCCATTCTGACCTTAGGACACTCGACGCGAACACTTGAAGGTCTCATTCGCCTACTGAAAGCTCATGGAGTAGAGTTGGTCGTCGATGTGAGGACGATTCCACGTTCAAAGCGAAACCCGCAATTTAATCAGGAAAGTCTTCCCGATAGTCTACGAACATCAGGAATGGACTATGTTCACTTGAAAGAGCTAGGTGGACTACGTCATCCGAAGGGTAGATTCAGAGAATAAGGCTTGGAGAAACTTGTCTTTTCGAGGCTTTGCTGATTACAAGCAGACCGCCGAGTTCGAAGCTGGGCTGGAGAGATTGATCATCTTATCCCAAGAAAAGACAGTTGCCGTCATGTGTGCGGAGGCGCTGTCTTGGCGGTGTCATCGGTCGCTAATTGCGGACGCGTTAACTGTTCGAGGAATACCGGTGGAGCACATTATGACTGAGAAGACTCGAACAAAACACGTTATGACGAGGTGGGCTCGCATAGAAGGCATGAAGATTGCTTATCCCTTAGATCCGGACATGCCTCCTTAGAGTGGACAGACCAATGGCAAAAGATAGTCTTAAACAATGAACGCCGTTGAGAAGTGTTCCCATGTCACAAGTTGTAGAGAATCTGGCGAACTTGATGCAGACTCTAGACGACGCTTGGAACGCGGGACCCAAGAGTCCACTGTGGGAGACCTTCAGAAAGCGTCATACTGAGGACGTCGCCGTCTACTGGCCAGGTCAGCCCGAACCGACGAGGGGACGGAATAACCATGACTTGGAAGCTGTAGAATTCTTCAAGACTTTTCCCGATAACCATCTGATAAATCGACCTTACAAGATCCTATTCCAGCAAGGCAATCACACTTGCTCTGTAGCCGATTTCTATGGAACAATGAAAGGACAGATGAAAACAGCCGACGGTAAAATGATTCAGCCTACGGGAAAGAGCTTCCATGTGGAGTTTTGCACCGTCGCCACCTGGAACAGCAGAGGCGAGATTACTGAAGAACGTCTCTTCTACGACCAGGTCGGACTGATGAAGCAGATTGGACTGATGTAGAAAGGCTAGCCCCAGAACGAGAGGCTCACAAAGCGCCATTCACGCGCCATCTCTCGTTTCACTTCCTAGGTACTCGAATCCTTTAGCAGGGCGTCTATGATGTCTGTGTTGGTTGCCATCGACCTTTTGTCAAAGCCTGCTCCTCTTGCGATGTCGATTTCTGGAACCTCTAGCCCTAAGTCTCCGACTGCCTTGAGCATCACGCCCGCGGCTCTACCCCTGTAACTCATTTTAGGGCCCAGCCCCTTTTCGACTGCTGAATCAAGATAGTCATAGGATCGACGGACTAATTCCTCCCTTTCGTTGCTGCTTACTAGTCCGCGCTCGGCAAAGCCATCGGCCATGCTTTCTATCTGCCTTTTGTGAGCTGCGAAACAAGATCTGGAAAGGGTAGGATGCTGTCTTGGACTCCAAATGATTTGATGATGCGCTCCTCGGCATCGGCAAGCCTTTCCCTGCTCACAAACATCCTAGACTCGAATTCGTGATCAGTTCTTAGATCTCCCAAAGCTTTCGCTGCGAGTGATACTGACGCAATTAGGAAGATGGTCCAGATTCTTGTGATCGGCGTTGTATTCGCCGATCGGCCTACTCTTGAAGTCAAGATAGAGCGCAATCGCAGCCTGCTTCACTTCATTCGACAACCCGAGCCTCTGCACGGCGTCAAAGAATAGGCCGTGCTCCTCCTTGCTCAGAGACTCTACGCCTCTCTTTAGACTGTAGATCCTCTCTTGAGCTTTCACAAAAGCACATGGACAATCTGTATTTCCAAATATATACGCGTTCATTAGAGCCAAGATTAGGCTAGAAATCTTGATGGCACGTCCACACCGGACATGCAACGTCGAAGAAGTCGCCACGAGTGTGGTATGTTCCATTCGAGGCTAATGGTCGCGGGATGATCCCGGCAGGGAGCGTGACTATCTCTCAATGCAAATAGTCAATAACTACTCTCATCTGGGATAACGCCTGAAGAGCACTATGAGCGATTGGAATGCTGGCGTTATTCAGGAGTTCCGGAAGAACCGTGGAAGGGTAGGCGGCAACTTCGAGGGCGCACCTTTACTACTCATCAATCACACCGGCGCGCGCACCCGCAAGATCCGGATCAACCCGGTAATGTATCTCAAGGACGGCGACCGCTACCTGGTCTTCGCGTCGAAGGGTGGAGCCGACACTCATCCCGACTGGTACCACAACCTCAAGACTCATCCCGATGTGAAGATCGAGGTCGGGACTGAGACGATCGACGTACACGCGGAGGAAATTAAAGGTCCCGAGCGCGACCGACTCTACAAGAAACAAGCCTCACTCTACCCCCAGTTCGCACAGTACCAACAGAAGACCAAGAGGATCATCCCTGTAATCGCATTCACACCGAAGACGAAACGATAGGACCCAGAACTCGATAATCCTACGGGGCTGCTTCCTCAATCGTGTAGTTTACTAGGACAAGGTATGACGACCACAAGCAAGAATGGGGACAAGAGGATTCGTGTTGGCATCATCGGCGCCAATCCGGATCGCGGCTGGGCGGCGCAGGCACACATTCCTGCTTTGAAGTCGCTCTCGGATGACTTTGAGATCACGGCGCTGTCCACCAGCCGACGCGAATCTGCCGACGCCGCCAGCAAACTCTTTGGTGTGCCTGTCGCGTTCGACAATCACCAAGACCTCGTGAACAGGGCCGACGTGGATGTCGTCGCCATCACCGTGAAAGTGCCGTATCACCTCGAGCTTGCGACGGCAGCGCTCGACGCGGGGAAGGCCGTCTATTGCGAATGGCCGCTCGGCAATGGCTTGAAAGAGGCGGAGACCTTGGCCGCACTGGCGAAGGAAAAAGGCGTCCTCGCCGTGGCGGGGCTGCAAGCTCGCTCTGCTCCATCGGTGGCTTACGTACGTGACTTGATCAAGCAAGGGTACGTCGGTGAGGTGCTCTCGACCACGTTGATCGGTTCGGGAATGGGCTGGGGACCAACAGTGGAGCCGTACAACGTGTACACCAACGACAGGAAAAACGGCGCGACTATGCTCTCGATCGCGCTCGGCCACGCGACGGACGCGCTGTGTCACTGCCTCGGCGAAGTGCTAGAGCTCTCGGCCACCATGACCGTGCGCCGAAAGTCCTTCACGATCACAGGCACAGGCGAAAGCAGGCCCATGAACACGGATGATCAGGTACTGGTCACCGGACTACTCGAGAACGGGGCGGCGCTATCGATCCACTATCGCGGCGGGGTGTCGCGCGGCACGAACCTGCTCTGGGAGATCAACGGGACCGAGGGCGATTTGCAACTCACCGCAGCCGGCGGCCAGGCCCAGATCTTCGAGATGACCGTACGGGGCGGCAAGGGCGCGCAGTCCTCGCTCGAGGTGCTGCCCGTGCCGGAGAAGTATTGGTGGTCGCCGCCGCAAGGCCCTTCCACCAACGTCGCCCAAGCGTATGCGCATTTCGCCCGCGATTATCGAGAGGGAACGCATTTCTGCCCTACGTTTGACGACGCGGTCACGCGCCATCGCATGCTGGACGCGATCGAGACGGCCGCGGCAACCGGTCAGCGTCAAACGCTCCATTGATCCGGCGAGTTCGTATGAAAAATACTGTAGTCAGCTAGGGTCCTAGAAATCATCCTCAGCTTCTGGAAAGCATTATCTCAATCAGATCCGGACGTTTAAGCGTCACGTGCACAAATGGAAAACCTAAACGGGAAGGAGATGTCCAAAGTGCAAACCGTGCAGCGGCCTCAGCTGTCGAGCACAAATCTGATACTATCGGCCGTTGTCGCAATCTGCTTACTAGCTATCACAGTCTCAGAAATCGTTGGCTACTATTGGACAGTATACGACGGCGAAGGTGTCTACATATCCCTCGACAATAGGCCAGTCCCCTCTTTCGCGTTCGGCATTTTTGTCGGAACAGCCATCTCCCTTCTTATCCTTGAAATCTACAGCCGGCGAGGGATATCACCGAAACAACTAGGGACGCTTACCCGATTTCTTGCTCTGTCATGCCTCTGGTCGCTGGGGTTCTTAGTCCTCGTACATCCGGAGAACACGATCTTTTTCGGCTGGCTCGCATTTGACATTCTGATATTTCTCGCCATTTTGTTCGTCTCGATGCCATGGCGCAGGGTTCTGCCGTCAAGTCCGTCTAGGATTCGGTTTCTTGGGGCTCTCGTGCTCACGGTGGCTTTGACTTCGTCCCTTGCTGTTCCCGGAGCATTGTCGGCTCAAAGGTCAATTCTCTGGTCTTTTCCGTTGCACTGCAATGCGAGCAGGTGTCCGCTCGGTCTCGCCGACGAGACTTCGCCTGGACCCCCGTGGAGAATGCTCGTTCAGGGCAGACTCTACGATTTTTATTTCAACGTGGTCCAGGGCGGCATAGAAGCGTCACTCGTTTCATCACCCGGAACCGGCAACACGACCTACTGGAGTGCGGGAGGAGTCTCGAGCTTCTGGCATTGGAACGGAGCAGGAGTCAGTGAGTTCCAGTGGAGCCCTGGCACGACCGGCTTTTACCAGATACTTTTCCTAAACATGAACTACCCTTCTAGCTCGATCATTATTGTCAGAATAACTATCGCCTGACTCAGCACAGAAGGAGACTGAGGGTGTTCTTATCAGAAGAGGTGGTCGGAGATAATCTCTGCAGGGCCGCCTGGATCGGACAATATCATGTTGCCGGCCAGGGCTCTAATTCTCCTCTCAACCTTCGAGGTGGCCTTGGGCGTAGTATTAATGAACACCGAGGGTCCGGTATCGAGAGAATACCAGACTGGAGCCTCTTCCTCCTCACGCAGCCTCCGAACCTCGTCCATAATCCTGATTGACAAAGGGCTAACAAGAATCGTTTCTAACTTGCCAGTCATCGTGATAGCATGCAAGTTCAGCGTATCTACTTCGGCTAGTCTGCAGATCTCCGAAACATCCTTTCTTCCTATCGCACGCCTCATTCTCCGAAGGACCCCCTTCAGATATGCCAGCCTTGCCTTGAAGAACGGAGACGTCAAAACATCCGCGTGAGCCTTGTCAGTCTTTATCGTTGATGGAATAGGAACAATCAGCGTCTTCATCTTGATGGAACTCGCGGACGCAAGCTGCTCCGCATACGAGTGTCCCTTTCGGTTCGCATACCATATGGAAAATCCGCCGACGAGACTCCGGGCCGCAGACCCGGCTCCAAGCCTGACGACCTCGGACAATTCCCGAGGTTCGAGGCTGAGCCCTAGAGCCTTTGACGTTGCAAGGCCCAGAGCCGCGAAACCAGACGCGGAAAAGCCCAGACCCTTTCCTTTGAGATTCGCGTTCCTCGACTCGACTCTGACCCGAGTCTTGTCGCCCGCGAGCTCTCTGAGCTTATCGATAACAACACGCACCCTCAACTCTTCGCCTGTCGTCGGAACAGCTCCATTGATCAGTATTCTGTCTCTCTGGAGGCTATTCCCCGTCTCCACCGTAGTAACAGTGTCCAAGGATTTCATGCAGACAGAGATACTGTCATGGTAGGGAATCCGTAATTTCGCGTTCTTCAGGCCATGATACTTGACTAGTCCCTGGATAGCATACGCGCGCGCTGAAGCCTTCAACGCCGACTATCCTATGACGCCAGTCGCTCGGGCAACCTTCTCCGCTGCTCCCTCAGTGACCCCAGTCTCGCCGAGGATCGTGTACCTCTCGGGCCTCAGACTGTGAGCCATCGTCAACGCCTTGACCACCTGTTCCGGTGAAACCTTCAGCTCCTTAGCAGTCGACGGCGCGCCTATCTCCTGGAGAAACTCTCTGATCGATTCCCAGTTGGACCCGTGAAGGTAAGCGCACATTATCGCTCCCACCCCAGTCCTGCCACCGTGCAGACTCGTCTCACCAGCCACGATATCCAGCGCGTGGCTGAAGAGATGCTCGGCACCACTACATGGCCTAGAGCTACCAGCAATACTCATCGCAACGCCACAACTGATTAACGCCTCCACCACTGTGCGGACTCCTTCCTTGCTACGCTCAATGATCTCCTTCGAGTTCTTCGTGACCAGTTCTGCGCTCATCAACGCCAGCTCCGCCGCATAGTCGCCATAGTATTCGTTCTTCAGCTTGTGAGCAAGCTGCCAGTCCT
>Ga0209056_10002997_pt1 | contig 18095 bp, 17 predicted proteins | sample GraSoiAngelo_114_FD_185876 | JGI IMG/M metagenome (GOLD analysis project Ga0209056, IMG submission 185876) | Grasslands soil microbial communities from the Angelo Coastal Reserve, California, USA - 14_0903_13_40cm (SPAdes) (version 2) | ecosystem: Environmental > Terrestrial > Soil > Grasslands... | reverse complement strand
CGATCAACGTGTCTGGAGCGAGACCGGCTGCACGTGCGTTCTTCTCACCTCCACCCGAGACGTGCTTCGCTGATTGCGCTACTCCTTCGTCACACGCTCCACACGCAGGTCGAAGCCGCTGGGATGCAGCTTGAAGCCCTTCACGGCGGCACGCGTGGCCACGACCTGCACCTCGTGGTCGACGAAAACCCAGGGGGCGTCCTCGACGATCAGGCGCTGGGCCTTCTTGTACAGCTCGGCGCGCTTGCCGCGGTCGGCGACCTGGCGGGCCTGGACGAGGAGCTGATCGACCTCGGGGTTGTTGTAGTTCGACCGGTTCGGTAGCGGCTGGTTCTTCGAGAAGAAGAGCGGGTACATCGAGAGGTCGGGATCCTCCGACTTGAGGAACCACGAGAGCGCGAACATCGCCGGCGCCTCCGCGCGGATCTTGCCGAGATACGACCCCCACTCGAACGTCTTCAGCGAGGCCTTGACGCCGATGGCGGCCAGGTTCGCCTGGATCACCGTCGACATCTCGACGGGCGCCTGCATCCCCGACCCTGACTCCGGCATCCAGAAGTCCACCTCGAGGCCGTTCGGATAGCCGGCCTCCGCGAGGAGCCTCCGCGCAGCGGCCGGATCGTACGCGTACTTGCGCACGTTGGGCTCGAACGCCCACGTGCCGGGCAGGAGCGGCCCGACGGCAGCGATGCCGGTCCCCTTGAGGATGTCGCGGACGATCGCGTCCTTGTTGACAGCGTGGTTGAAGGCCTGACGCACGCGGCGGTCGGTGAAGGGCTTCTTCTCGACGTTGAAGCCGACGTACCACACCGTGAGGCCCGTCTTCTTGTGCACAGTGATGCCGGCGGTCTTCTCGAGTCGCGCGACGAAATCGGGCGGGATCGGCAGGATGAGGTCCACGCCGCCCGTGAGCAGCTCGGTCACCCGCGCGTTGGCCTCTGCGATGCCTCGGTACACGAGCGTCTGCGGCTTGCCCTTGTCACCCCAGTAGTCGTCGTTACGGCGCAGCACCAGGCGGCTACCCCGCTCCCAGGACTCGAACTTGTAACGGCCGCTGCCCACCGGCTTCGTGTCGAAGTCCGCGGGCGCCTTCGTGAAGGCGGTGGGGCTGACGATCGCGCAGTTCGGGAGCGCGAGCAGCGCCAGGAGCGAGCTGGTCGGGTACTTCAGGTGGAGCTGCACGGTCTGGGGATCGAGCGTCTCGACCGACTTCACGCTGGAGAGATAGCCGGTGACGAACGACCACTTGCCGCTCTTGGCGTGCGGATGCGCGGGATCGATCACGCGGTCGAACGTGAACTTCACGGCCGCGGCGTCGAGCGGCGTGCCGTCGTGGAAGCGGACGCCCTTGCGCAGCTTGAAGGTCCACGTCAGCCCATCGGACGACGTGGTCCAGGACTCGGCGAGGCCGGGGATGACGTCCGTGCTGTCGTCGGGCGTGGCGACGAGCGTCTCGAAGATCTCGGCGGTCACCCGCAGCGTGTGGAGCCCCAACGCCTGGCCGGGATCGAGCCCCGGCGGCTCCGCCTCCATGCCGACGACGACCACATCGCGCGGAGCCTGCGCCCAGACGGCGGCTCCGAGCAGAACGACGGCGAGCAGCGTGGCGACGACCGCGGCGAGTCTCGACATGTCAGGCAGGTCCTCCACGTTTCGAAGTCGGCCGTATCATACTCCGGGCGTTCGAGCGTTCGCGCTCGACGACGCACCAACGTGACCACAGGGAGGCTTGGGCATGACCAGCAGACTGAGTGTGTCGATCCTCGTATCGATCGCGATGCTGTGCCTCGGCACGGCTGCCGTCGCGCAGGCGCAACCGGCGAACATGAGCTTCTTCGTGACCAGCGCCGGCCCGGGCAAGGGCGCCGACCTCGGCGGCCTCGCCGGCGCGGACAAGACCTGTCAGACGCTCGCACAGGCGGCGGGCGCGAGCGGCAAAACGTGGCATGCGTACCTGAGCACGCAAGGGCCCGGCGCGGTCAACGCGCGCGACCGCATCGGGAGCGGCCCCTGGCAGAACGCCAAGGGCGCCGTCATCGCGAAGGACGTGGCCGAGCTCCACGGCAAGAACAACCTCACCAAGGACACGGCGCTGACGGAGAAGGGCGAGAAGGTCAACGGCCGCGGCGACACGCCGAACATGCACGACATCCTCACCGGCTCCCAGCCGGACGGCACCGCCTTCGCGGCCGGCGACGATCGCACGTGCGGCAACTGGACGAAGAGCGGTCAGGGCTCGGCGATGGTCGGCCACTCCGACCGGCAGGGCCTGCGCGACGACGACGTGTCGAAGTCCTGGAACTCGTCGCATCCCTCACGCGGCCCGGACGGCGGCTGCAGCCAGAGCGATCTGAAGAGCACCGGCGGCAACGGCTTCTTCTACTGCTTCGCCACGAAGTAGCCGACTGATCCCCATCGGCGGGGGCAGCGTCGCGCGCGCTGCCCCCGCCGTCTTTCAGGCCGCCCGCTCGCGGATCTGCTCGAGCACCTGGTGGGGATGCTTGGCCGCGTCGGCCACGCGCGCCCAGTGCTTGCGCACGGTGCCGTCGGGGCCGATCCACACGCTGGAGCGGATCACGCCCCTGGTCTTCTTGCCGTACATCATCTTGTCGCCGTACGCTCCCCACGCCTCCATGACCTTGCGGTCGGGATCGGACAGGAGCGGGAACGGGAGCTTGTACTTCGTCGCGAACTTCGCGTGGGAGGCGGCGCTGTCGGCCGAGATGCCGAGCACGACGACTCCGGCCTTCTGCAAATCCTTCCAGGAGTCGCGGAAGCCACAGGCCTCCTTGGTGCAGCCGGGCGTGTCGTCCTTCGGGTAGAAGTAGACGATCACGTCCTTGCCCTTGAAATCGGCGAGCGAGACCCGCTTGCCGCTCGCGTCCTCCAGCGTGAAGTCGGGCGCCTTCTTGCCTTCGGCGATCTTCGTGGCCATCGGCTCACCTCGCGCGCGCCGTGTCGGTCGCGCAGCCTTCGGGGTTGAGTTTCAGCGCGACAGTGTACTCGCGGCGTGCCCGGCATGCCGAGGCCCGATTGTGGTATCCAGGCTGGCATGGCGACAGACATGTTCAGCGGGTAGCGCACGAGGCAAGAGGAGAGCACCATGCACAACCATCGTCATTGGGTCGGCACCTGGACCACGGCACCCGCGCCGGCCGAGGGCGTCGCGTTCAGCAACCACACGGTGCGGATGAACGTCCGCGCCAGCATCGGCGGCGACACGCTGCGGGTGCGCCTCTCCAACGCCTACGGCACTCGTAAGCTCCTCGTCGGTGCGGCGCGGGTCGGGCTGCGCGACAGCGGCCCCGCCATCGTCAAGGGCTCCGATCGCGCGCTGACCTTCGGCGGCGCCGAGTCAGCGACGATCGCCGCCGGATCCCTGCTGATCAGCGATCCGGTCTCGCTGCCGCTGCCGCCGCTCGGCGACCTGGCGATCAGCGTCTATCTCCCGGGCGATCTGCCGGCGACCTTCGGGATCACCGGCCGCTACTCGCGCCAGACGAACTACATTTCGCCGCCGGGCAACTTCGCCTCGGCGGTCGCGATGCCGGTCGGCAAGATCACCGACGACTGGTATTTCGTCTGCGGCGTCGACGTGCTCGCCTCGCGAGAGACCGGCGGCGTCGTGGCGCTCGGCGACTCGCTGACCGACGCCAACATCTCGACGATCGACGCGTTCTGCCGCTGGCCCGATCAGCTCTCGCGCCGCCTGCACGCTCGTGCCGGCGGCCGCCCGATGGCGGTCATGAACCAGGGGCTCGGCGGCAACCGGATCCTGCACGACATCCGGGGCGACAGCGGCCTGCGTCGCTTCGACCGCGACGTCCTGGTCCAGCCCGGCGTCACCCACGCGATCGTGATGCTCGGCACCAACGACCTCCGCAACCGCTGGGCCAAGCCCGACGAGGAGGTCACGGCCGAGCAGATGATCGCCGGCCTGAAGCAGCTCGCGGTGCGTGCCCAGACACGCGGCATCAAGATGTTCGGCGGCACCCTGACGCCGTTCGAGAACGAGACGTTTCTTCCCGGCGCCTGGACCCCGGAGCGCGAGTCCAAGCGCCAGGCGGTCAACGCCTGGATCCGCGACGGCGGCGCCTTCGACGCGGTCGTCGACTTCGACGAGGCCCTGCGCGATCCGGACCATCCGACCCGCATGCTGCCGATCTACGACTGCGGCGACCACCTTCACCCGAGCGATCTCGGCTACAACACGATGGGCGACGCGGTCGACCTGTCGCTGTTCGACAAGCCGTGAGCGCGAAGCGCGCGACGGTTACAGAGCGATCGAGAGTCCCGCGTCCACGGTCAGCACCTGGCCCGTGACGTAGGACGCGGCGTCGGACGCGAGGAAGATGGCGGCGCCGACGATCTCGTCGGGCCGGCCGAAGCGCCGCAGCGGGATGCGACGCGCCAGCTCGGCGATGCGCGGCTGGGAGAAGAACGGAGCGTTCCGCTCGGTCAGGAAGAATCCGGGAGCGATCGCGTTGGCGGCGATGCCCTGGTCGCCGAGCTCCACGGCGAGCGCGCGCATCAGCGCCTCCAGCCCACCTTTCGAGGCGACGTAGGCCGGATCGCCCTGGAACGACTGCGGCCCCACCATCGAGCTGATGAACACGAGGCGGCCCCGGCCTCGCGCCGCCATGGGCCGCGTGGCCAGGCGTGAGAGCTCGTACTGAGCGACCAGGTTGGTCTCGATCAGGCGACGGAAGTCCTCGGCCGTGATGTCCTGCAGCGGCCGGCGATCGCGGACGGCCGCGTTGTTGACGAGACAATCGAGATGGTCGTAGCGCGCCACGATCTCGTCGATGGCCGCCGCCGCCGCGCTCAGATCGGTGATGTCGAACGGCGCGGCAAACGCGTTCGGGATGCTCTTGGCGATCTCGCCGGCCCGCTCGGCATCACGCCCGTTGATCCCGACCACGGCGCCGGCCGCCGCCATGCCGCGCGCGATCTCGAGCCCCAGCCCGCGTGTCGCGCCCGTGATCAGCACGATGCGCCCGGACAGCGAGAAGCGTTCGAGCCCGGAGGAATCTGGCGGCCGTGTCATTGACAGGCGTCGTCTCGATTCCGGACAATAGTCCACTTTTTCGAGAGGGGAAAGCCGTGCGCAAGAACTTCTCCGTGTTCGACTGCGACAGCCACGTCGTCGAGCCGCCGGCAATCTGGGACGAGTACGTGCCGACGAAGAGCCGAAGCTGGATCAAGACCCAGTTCTGCTTCCACACCGACAGCGACCTCCTCTACATCAACGGCCGGGTCGTCCCCGCCGCGCGCGAGCGCTCGAACGCCGCCGAGGTGGGCTGGGCGCGCTGGGACAAGAAAGAAGTCGGCAAGCTCACGCCCGGCACCGCGGCCTGGCAGGAGAAGTTCGGGCGCCTGCTCGGCTGTCGCGACCCGCACGCGCGGCTCAGCGACATGGACGCGCTCGGCACCGACCAGGTGATGCTGTTCCCGACGTGGTTCGTGCGCCTGGCGCTGGTGCGCAGCGCCGAGGCGGCGACGATCCTGGCCCGCGCCTACAACGACTGGGTGCTCGACTACTGCGCCGCCGACCGGAGACGGCTGTTTCCCTGCGCCGTGCTGCCGCTCCAGAGCGTCGAGGCGTCGATCGCCGAGCTCCGGCGCATCGCCGCGCTCGGCTTCAAGGCGGCGGCAGTGCGCCCCTGCTTCTGGAACGGCCGCTATCCCACGCTGCCCGAGTTCGACCCGCTCTGGCGCGAGTTCGAAGCCACGGGCGTCGTGCTCGCCATGCACACGTTCCCCTCGCGCGAGGCGCTCACGCCCGACTGGGGCCAGCGCATGGCCCAGGCGCGCGGCCATTCGGGGCAGGGCCTGCTCTTCACCGACGAAGCCGTCGTCTACTCGCCCGGCCAGTTCGTGTCGAACATCACCGCGGCGATGGATCCGGCCATCGACGCCTCGGAGACGCTGGGCTTCCTGATGGAGGCGATGACCTGGGTGACGGTCGTGGTGCAGACCGGCTGGCTGGAGAAGTTCCCTCGGCTGAAGGCGGCGGTGCTCGAGTCCAACGCCTCGTGGCTGCCGCTGATCCTGGCGCGCAGCTCGAACTTCTCGAACCTGTTCGCGTTCCAGCGCGACAACCGGCTCATCCGCGATCCGGTCGAGGTGTTCAACGAGCGCTGCTTCATCGGCTTCGAATCGGACGAGACGATGGTCTATCGCCTGTGGGACGTATTCCAGGACGTCGCGATCTGGTCCTCCGACTATCCCCACCACGACGCCGAGGACGCGTGGGACGCGCTCCGCCACATGACCGAATGCGACGTCCCGGCGAAGGCGCAGCAGAAGCTGCTCGGCGAGAACGCGCGACGGCTCTACGGCATCGAGCCGGTGACGACGGTCGAGGAGCGAATCGAGAAGTACGAGCCGGCGATCCTGCCCTGGTAGACGCCGCGGCGACGCGCTATGGCGCTTCCTGCCCTGCGTCTCGAATGATCGACCTGCCGAGGAGACGCCGGCGATCGCTGGCCACCGTCCCGATGACGCCGATACGCTCTCCCGACCTCATGAACGCGTACTCGCTTTGTGGGACGTCGCGAAGGTCGACGTTCACGGTCGGGCGCGGGCCCGGCACAACCACCAGGTACTGCCCCACGATTTGATAGTAGCCGGGGACGACCTGCCCATCCAGGGCGAGGGTCAGGGTCTGGCCAGAAAGCCACATCACCGTTCCGTCCACCCGTATATCATCCTGAGCCATCACGGGTGCGGGCGGAGAGATCACGACGAGAGCCACGACGAGTGGCAATACGCCAGCCAGCCCACAGCGAAAACGCGCGGCGGCATCCATCGGCATCGGATGCTAGCACACGGCGTTACAGCGCGCGCACGGCGCGAAGGACGTCGTCCGGGTCGGGCCTGACCTGAAAATTGCGCGTGACCGAAAACCAGCGCACGACGCCGTCGCGATCCAGCACGACCGTCGCCGGGCGCGGAACGTCCTGGCCGTTCGGTCCGGCGCCCGCGTGCACGAGGCCATAGCGCCGGGTCACCGCGAGGTCACGGTCAGCGAGGAAGCGATAGCCGAGATGCAGCCCCTCGGCGATCTTCTGACTCCTCTCGTTGGGATCGGGCGAGACGGCGACGATCTCGACGCCGGCCTTCTCGGCCTGGGACAGGTGAGCTCCAAGGCCTTGGAGCTCCGCCATGCAGAACGGTCACCAGTAGCCGCGGTAGAAGACGATCACGACGGGCTTCTTGCCGCGGTACTCCGAGAGTGATACGTCCCTTCCGGCCGCATCGGACAGCGTGAAATCAGGCGGCCGCTCGCCGACTCGCAGCACCGTCGGGGTGTCGGGGACGCGCGCGGCGACGAAGTTGAACCACGCGCCGCCGGCGAGCAGGAGGCTCGTCAGCCCGAGCACCAGCCAGGCCGGCCATCGCCGAGCGCGTGCGCGCGCCACGGCCAGCGCCGCCAGCGCCGTCGCCAGGGCGAACGCGACCACGTAGCCCTCGGGATGATTTCGGACGATGGCGACACGGAGCAGCAGCGCATAGGCCGCGATCGCGGCGATGGCAACGACGACGCCGAGCGCAGCGAGCTTCGACGAGACGGTCATGTGAGAATTCTACCCGACGCGACGAGCCGAGCGTCCCACGGAGGAGACACCCCGATGCCCCATCCGAAGAAGATCGTCCAGCCCGACGATTTGCCGGTACGCAAGACTCACTCCCAGGTCGTGACGGTGGCTGGCGGCACGCTCGTGTTCGTCGCCGGGATGACGTCGCGCAGCGAAAAGGACGCCTCACCGGTCCATCCCGGAGACATGCGCGCCCAGGTCCGCCAGGTGTGCCAGAACATCGGCCGGGCCCTTCGGTCGGTCGGCGCGGACTTCTCGGACGTGGTCAAGACGACGACGTTCACGACGGACGTGGAGGAATACCACCGCGTCGCCGATGAGCGCTTCAAGTACTTCACGAGTGATCTGCCCACGAGCGCGTTGATCGGTGTGAAGCGCCTCTCCGCGCCCGAGCTGATGGTCGAGATCGAGGCGATGGCGGTGATCCCGGCCAAGCGCCGAAAGACCCGGCGGTGACGGGTACAATCCCCGCAGGAGGAGCGGACCCATGAGCGACCTGCGCACGCATCCGAAGCTGGAGCTGTCTCACACGGCGATGAGCGAGCCGGACGCGCTGCGCTTTCTCGAGGGCCACCGCATCCGGCTGGGGGACCGCACGATGGACCCCAAGGCCCAGATCGTGGGCGAGTTCGTGAAGTCGATCCGCGTGCCCGGGTATTTTCCTCCGCTGCCCGAGCTGCGCCAGCAGCTCCGCACGATGGTCGGGCTGATGGACGAGCCGGCGCCGGCGCTGGCGCGCATCGAGAACATAGAGATTCCAGGACCGGCCGGCGAGATTCCCGCGCGCGTCTATGCGTCGAGCGTCGGCGGTGCGCCGCTGCCGGCGGTGGCGTACTTCCACGGCGGTGGCTGGGTGCAGGGCGACCTCGAGACGCATCACGGGCTGTGCGCGCGGCTCGCCAGGCACGCGGGCGTGCTCGTCGTCGCGATCGACTATCGACTGGCTCCCGAACACAAGTTCCCCGCCGCGGTCGAGGACTGCGTCGCCGCCTATCGCTGGCTCCGGAGTCGCGGGCGCGACGTCGGCATCGATACCGCCCGCGTGGCCGTGGCCGGCGACTCGGCCGGCGGCAACCTCTCGGCCGTCGTCTCTCAGCTCGCCGCCTCGAGCGGCGCGCCCGTCCCCTCGTGCCAGGTGCTGATCTATCCCGCCGTCGACTTCTCGCTCGAGACGGATTCGCACCGCGAGCTGGTAGACGGCCACGTGATCCCGCGCGAGCGCATCGTCTGGTACATGGAGCAATATCTCCGGAACGAGGCGGACAAGTCCGACTTGCGCGCCTCGCCCCTGCGCGCGCCGAAGCTCGCCGGCCAGCCGCCGGCCATGATCGTCACGGCCGGCTTCGACCCGCTGCGCGACGAAGGCCGAGCGTACGGCGATCGGCTGAGCGAGGTCGGCGTGGAGGTCGTCTACCGCGAGTACCCGGGGCAGATCCACGCGTTCGTGTCGCTGACCCGGGCCATCCCGCAGGGCATGGCGGCCACGCTGGAGATCGCGGAGTACCTGCGCAAGCGGCTGGCCTGAGCCATGCGGATCGGCGTGAACCTTCTCAACTTCGGCCCGGGCGTCAGCCCGGACTCGCTCGCGCGCTGGGCGCAGCTCGCGGAAACGCTCGGCTACCACTTCGTCATGATCTCGGACCACGTCGCGATGACGCCGGACGTCGTCGCGCGTTATCCCGCGCCCTACTACGATCCGTTCGTCACGCTCGGATGGCTGGCGCGCGTCACCCAGCGCGTGGAGCTCGGGACGACCGTCGTGATCCTGCCCTATCGCCATCCGCTGCACACGGCGCGGCTCACCGCCAACGTCGATCAGCTCTCGGGCGGCCGGTTCATCTTCGGCGTCGGCGTCGGCTGGGCGAAGCAAGAATTCGCGACGCTCGGCGTGCCGTTCGAGCGACGGGGGGCGATGTCGAACGACTACCTGGCCGCGATCAAGACCGCGTGGACGAGTGATCCGGCCTCCTACAACGGCCCGTTCGTCTCCTTCCGCGACGTGCACACGGGGCCGCGCCCGGTGCGGTCGCCTCATCCGCCGATCTGGGTCGGCGGGGCCAGCGACGCCGCGCTGCGACGCGCGGTACGTCTCGGCAATGCGTGGCACCCGATCCGGGTGCGTCTCCCCTGGCTGCGCGACACGGGGCTGCCGAGGCTCCGCGAGATCGCCGACAAGGAAGGCCGGCCGGTGCCGGCGCTGTGCCCGAGGATCCGGTTGCGCATCACGGAGGCGAAGCTCACCGACGATCAGCGCATCGCCGGCGAGGGCAGCCTCGACCAGATCCGCTCCGACCTCGAGGCCCTCGCGAAACTCGGAGCGAGCCACGTGCTGCTCGACACGTACACGGACGACGCGGAAGCCACGCGCCACCACGAGGCCGCGTGGCGCATGCTGGTCACGCTGGCGGAGCGGGTGGTGGACCTGCCGAAGGAGAGCTTGCGCTAGGTCAGGTCGAGCCAGGCGAACCACACAGGGTGGTTGGCCTTGTACCAGGCCAGCACCCTCTGGATGGTCGCCTGCTTCTGACGTGACAGCACCATCTCGTTGATCCGCTCGAAGCGCACGCGGATGTGGTCGCCGTCGTGCTCGAGGGCCTGCGGGATCATCGTCTGGAGCTCGTTACGGATGCGTCCCGAGTCGGAGATCTTGACCGGCCGCGTGGTGTGATCGACGCCCGAGAGGAATCGCACGAGCAGCGGGCTGAAGACCTGGCGCGTCGTCTCGAGCGACTCCATGAGCCGTAGCGTGAAGGTGACCCGGCTCGACGCCTTGCGCGTGGCCAGTCGCGTGGTGACGCGATAGACATGGTCGGCCACCTGGGTGACCCCGGGGGCGCCCGTGTACGGGTCGTCGCACATGTAGCCGACGCTCGCCAGCACCGACCAGTCCTTTTCGGGCAGGAAGTCGTCGGCCTGGAGCACCGGCTTGCCCAGCGGCATGTTGGAAGCGGCGGCCTCCCGGATGGCCTCCGCGTACGTCCTGACCTTTCCGGCCTCGACGTCCTTGCCGCCGTGGAGCGTCCTGAGCCGCTCGGCGAAGTCGGGCGCCGACGGATCGAGCTGCATCAGACGGCTCTCGACGTCGACCGGCAGGTCGAACGTCGGCGAGAACAACGACATGGTGCTGCGAACGTCGAGCACGTCGGACAGGCTGGCCGCCTGCATGGCCTCGGCGGTCGCCGCGTAGCCGTCACAGAGGAAGACGTGCAGAGCCTGCGCCTCGTCGCGCCAGCTCCCGACGAGAAACGTCGGGGCGTACGTCCCCGAGTCGGTGAACACGGCAAGGCCTGACGGCGCCTTCCAGCCGTCCTCCACCAGGTGAACGCCGGCCTTCTCCCATTCCTCCCACAGCCGCCCGAGTCGGTGCACTCGGCTCTTGCCGCGAAGGGTCCACACGTGAATGTGCGCGCGGCGGATCCCCGGATACGCCGCCTCGATCGCCTCGACCACCTGCTTGCGAGGCGTGCGGTAGTCGAGCAACACCGACGCGCTCTCGGCGGCCTCGGCCACGCGCGCGGGCACGGTGAGGCAGCCCATGTACGACTCGTACGGCCGGGCCAGCCGGAGCGGCGAATCGAAGAGGTGAAAGACCGCCATCGGCCCGGTGGACTTCCCGTCGGCGAAGCGCGAGGTGTTCTCCAGCGTGTCGACGGCCGCGCCCCACAGCGTGATGCCGCGGCTCAGCAGCCACTCGTAGAACTGCGCGAACGTGTGCCCGGGCTCGTTGAGCAACCGGCTCACGCGGCGATCAACGGTCCGAGCCAGCTCCGGCCGCGCGTACACGCGGCCGAAGCCGAGCATCGGGTTGGCGCCCATCTCCGGCGTCTCGCCGACCTTGGGCATGAGGCCTTCGCCGAGACACACCATCAGCGCATGGTTCTCCGGCAGCGTCCGGGTGAGGTGCCAGAGCCCCTCGCTCATCACGTAGGCGCTCACGGCATCCGCCGCCTTCTTGACCTGGTTGACGGCCGCCTTGTCCTGTCCCTTCCCCGCCCCGAAGTCACCGAAGAGCCGCGTTCCGAGCGCCGTCGCCGCCGACGTCATGGCGAGGCACCGGGCGATGCCGCGAGGAGCGAACGAGTGGGCGGAGACCGGTTCGGCCTGGGCGCGCTCGACCTCGACGTTCTCGAGCCAGAGGTGGAAGCGGAGCAGGACCGGGCGTGTGTCGAACGCCCACTGAGCCGCGAGGTCCCGGTTGGTGGTCGTCATCGCACAGACAATGCCACGGAAATGGCATGACCACCAAACGAGGCGATGTAGAGGGCGGCTGCTATACTCCCCGCGGCATGGGCCTCGGCGAGGCCGATACGCGGGCCAAGCTCATCGACCCCGCGCTCCACGCGCGGGGCTGGACCGAAGATCTGATCCGGCGTGAGGAAACTGCCGGTGCCATCGAGGTGGTGGACGGCCGGCCCCGGCGTCGCGCCCGAGGCCGCATCGATTACGTGCTGCGCGTGCGGGTGAATACAGCGAGCCAACCCGTCGCAGTGGCACTAATCGAGGCCAAGGCCGAGGATTTGCCACCAACGCATGGTCTCGAGCAGGCGAAGGCCTACGCCGCCTGCAAGCGTCTCAATTTGCCGCTGGCCTACGCCTCCAACGGGCACCTCTTCGTCGAGTGCGACCGTGTGTCTGGCTTCACAGGCAGCGCGCGGTCGCTTTCCGAGTTCCCGACACCGGGCGACCTTCGCGTTCGGTATGAGAAGACGATGGGCTTCGGCCTGGAATCTCCCCTGGCCCGGCCCCTGCTCATGCGCTATCCCGGTGGAGAGGGGACGCGCCGCTACTACCAGGACGCGGCGATCCGTGCCGTGCTCGAGAAGCTGGCTCGCGGAGAGAAGCGGGCGCTCCTGTCGCTGGCCACCGGCGCGGGCAAGACCTACATCGCCGTGCAACTCCTCCGGAAGATCGCGGCCGCCGGACAGCTTCGCCGGGCGCTCTTCGTCTGCGATCGGGACGAGCTGAGGAACCAGGCGCTCACCGCCTTCCAGAACGAGTTCGGCGCCGACGCGGCGGCTGTGTCGAGCGGCAATCCACAGAAGAACGCGCGCATCCTGATCGCGACCTACCAGACGCTCGATGTGGACACCGAGGAGGCCGCGGCAACGTTCCTGGTCGCGAACTATCCCGAGAACTACTTCAGCCACATCGTCATCGACGAGTGTCACCGGTCCGCGTGGGGCAAGTGGTCCCAGGTGCTCACACGCAATCCGGACGCTGTCCAGGTGGGCCTCACGGCCACGCCCCGGCAGCTCGAAGTCAGCGAACGGAGCCGCGAGGCCGAGGCCGACCGCGAGGTCAACGCCGACAATCTGCGGCACTTCGGCGAGCCTGTCTACGAGTACGACATGGGCCAGGGCATCGAGGATGGCTACCTCGCCGCGTGCGAGATCGTGCAGCGGGACATCTTCCTCGACGACAAGCCGGGGAACGAGCGTGAGACCGGTGTCGAGCAAGCAGACCTGAAGGACAAGACGCTGAGGGACGCGAACACCGGCGAGCCGGTGGGCTGGGTTGTGACGCGAGCTCGCTACGACGCAGCCGCCTTCGAGGACCGATTGCTCCTCCCCGAGCGCGTCGCGGCGATGGCCCGGGACTTGTTCGACCATCTCCTGGCCACCGGGGGACCCGAGCAAAAGACCATCGTGTTCTGCGCCCGCGATCGCCACGCCGACGACGTCGCGACGGCGTTGAACAACCTCTACGCGGCCTGCTGCGCCGCCGAGGGGCGCCGACGCCTCGAGCCCTACGCGTTCAAGTGCACCGCGGCCTCCGGCGGGCAGGAGTACCTTGCCGATCTGCGGGGTGCCTCGCGGCACCACTTCATTGCGACGACCGTCGATCTCCTGACGACCGGCGTGGACGTGCCGTGCGTCAGGAACGTGGTCTTCTTCAAGTACGTCCGCTCGCCGATCGCCTTCCATCAGATGGTCGGTCGGGGCACCCGGCTGGACGCGACGAGCGGCAAGCTGATGTTCCGCGTCTACGACTACACGGACGCTACTCGGCTCTTCGGCCAGGGATTCGTCACCCGGCCCACGACGGTGCGGGTGTCGAGACCCGGCGAGACGCCGCCACCGCCTTCCGAGCGAACGCTCCAGGTCGAAGGCTTCGACGTGCGCGTGACCGACGCCGGCCAGTACATCGTCACCTCGGTGGACGGGCAGGCGCGGCTCGTCACCGTCGACGAGTACCGCGCGCGACTGGCCCGACGGTTAGTCGAGGAGGTGCCGAGCCTCGAGCAATTCCGCGCCCGCTGGATTGTGCCGCCCGAGCGCCGGGAGATGCTGGGCCGACTGCCAGACGCCGGCCGGTCGGCGCTACTCGTGCGGGCACTCGCCGAGATGACAGACTTCGATCTTTATGACGTGCTGGCCGAGCTTGGTTATGGTCTCGCCCCGCGCACTCGCCCCGACCGGGCAGAGGCATTCGGGTACAAGCACGCAGACTGGCTCTCGGCTCTTCCGCCAGCGACGGCGGCCACCCTGCAGGCTCTCACCGCCCAGTTCGCCCGCACGGGGACCGATGGGCTGGAGAGCCCGGAGGTGTTCAGCCTCCCCGAAGTCGTGCGCGCCGGCGGCCTTGCTGCGCTCAGGAGCCTCGGCAGGCCGGCCGAGATTCTGCGCGAAGCGAAGGCGAGGCTCTTTGCCGCGTGAGTCCGATCTACTCGCCGACGGGTCGCGGAGTCGCCGCGAGCGGATGGAGGACGTCGATCGCCCAGCCGACATCCAGGCGCTCTCCGAGCCAGCCGGCGCACGCCGTTCGGGCGTTGAGGCGCAGACCCTGAGCGTCATGACGCCGCTGGAGAGCGCCGACCGGATCGGCGGGCACCTCGGCCGCTGGTGGGACCTCGGGCAAGGGTCGGCCATCCGGCCGACGGAACCGAAGCGCGCCGTCGAGCCCGCGATGGACTCTGTAGCCCTCCTCGTGGACCGCGCGGTGATGCCGGCGACAGAGCAGCGCGAGATTGGAAAGCGTCGTCGGTCCCCCTTCCGCCCAGTGGCGGAGATGGTGCCCTTGCGTGAAGCGGACGCCGCAGCCGGGAAAGCGACAACCTCGATCGCGATGATTGAGCGCCCGCCGCAGGGCGGGAGGAATCGTCCGGGTCCGGGCCCCGACTTCGATCGGCCGCCCGCCTTCGTCATGCCGCATCACCACCCGGCTGGCATCGCACGCCAGACGGCGAGACGTTTCCGCGGAAACGCGCACACCCTCCTCGAGGACCGAACCGCCAGGCTCATCCGGATTGGCGAGCGCCGCAGCATCGACGTGGACCACTACCTGGTAGCGATCGCTCGCGGCGCCGGGATCGAACTCGTGGTGAAGTGCCGTCTCGGCGAGCAGGGCCAGCGCATCTGCTTGCTGCTGGGGCATCGTCGGCGTTTCCGAGGAAACGCCCTCGCTGGCGTCCGCGAACGTCTGCCACGATCTCTGATACAGAGTCTCCCGTGCCGCCTCCAGCGCCTTCATGACCACGGCGCCGACCTCCGGCGCGAGGCGGCCGCGGATGACGACCATACCGTCCTCGTCCTGATGCACGTGCAGTGCTCGGACCGCGTGGCGCCGGGCGGCCTCGCGCGCCTCTGCATGCCGGTCCACCTGCCGCCAGCCGCGCACGATCCGCTCCACGTGCGCGGCCGTGCCCTGGCGCCCCACGGCCAGCAATCGTGCTTCAGTCTCCGGCGTGGCCACACGGGTCAGCGCTCGGACCTTCGCGTACGACAGTTCGCCTCGGGCGAGCGCCTCGGCCATGAGCGGCAGCGCGCCGAGTGCGTGCGCGACCCTGACCCGCTCTCGCGCGGCACCCAGGTCGAGCCCTACCCGCCAGGAGAGCCACTCTGCGCACGAGCGGAAGCCCGTGTTCCAACCCGCCCGCGCGTCGAACTCGCGGATCAGGTCGAGAAGCCGCGCGGTCGCGGCGTCGAGGTGCGCCGACAGCTCGGCGATCTCGTCGCCCAACCGGTCGAGCTCTGCAACACGATCGTGCGTGGCAACGACGCTGAGCGAATCTATCTTCATGGCGAGTCCCCCGCTTCGATTGAGGCGACTCTACACCCCGATTTTCGTGGCCTCTCGGACCGTGCAGGACGAACACGTCGGCGACGGGAAATGATTTTTGGTCAGCTCGCTCGCCGCTGTGAAGCATCAGGCTCGTGCGGGCCGCACGTCGGACGTTTGCAGAGTGAAGTCGATGCGGGACGATCCGCTACGACGGAGGCTGTCAAGTGAAAAACTCACCCGCGGCTCCCATCTACCAGCTCAAGGTCACGCTGGCCGAGGTTGGGCCGCCGGTCTGGCGGCGCATCAGGGTCCGTGGCGATCTGTCTCTCGAACGCCTGCACGCGGTCGTTCAGCGAGCCATGGGCTGGCACGACTCGCATCTCCACGAGTGGACTGTGGAGGGCCGGCGCTACGGCCAACCCGAGACGGACGAGCCAGAGTACGAGGTGGACGACGAGCGGAAGGTGACGCTTCGCGAGGCGGCGCCGGCGGCGCGCTCGCGTTTCGAGTATCTGTATGACTTGGGAGACAGTTGGACCCACGAGGTGGTCGTCGAGAAGATCGAGCCGCCCGATCCCAAGTTTCGTTCCGCCGAGTGTCTCGGCGGCGAGCGCGCCTGTCCACAGGAGGACTGCGGCGGTCCTCCCGGTTACGAGGAGTTCCTGGCGGCAATCCGCGATCCCCGGCATCCGGAGCACAAGGATCAGTTGGCGTGGGCGGGTGGGAAGTTCGACCCGGAGGCGTTCGACTTGGCGGCAGTGAACCGCAGGCTGAGGACGCTCAGGTGACTAAAGTGGCGGTCGGCGATTGGCCAAGCGCTACCCTCGAGCAAATTTGCGACATTCAACTCGGCAAGATGCTGTCACCGAAGAGCCGGATTGGGCTTAGACCGCGGCCGTACCTCCGTAACGCGAACGTGCTGTGGAATCGCTTCGACCTGTCGAGCATGCTCGAGATGGACTTCGCGGAGGAGGAAGAAGAAAAGTTCGGTTTGAGAGATGGAGATGTTCTGGTTTGCGAGGGAGGAGAGCCGGGTCGAGCCGCCGTCTGGGTGAACCAGATCGCCCCCTGCTTTTACCAGAAGGCTCTGCTGCGGCTGCGGCCGCATGATCGAGTCGTCGATCCGTACTTCATGATGTTCAGGCTATGGCTAGGCGCCACGACCGGCGAGTTCACCAGCGACCACGCGAAGACTACCATCGCGCACCTTCCTGAAGTTCGACTGAGGGCACTTCGTATCGGCGTCCCTTCGATGGCTGTGCAGAAGCAAATCGTCAGATTACTCACTGATGGAATGGCCCAAGCCGACCGGGCGCGGGCGGCGGCCGAGGAGCAGATTAGTTTGGCCTCGTGCCTGGCTCAGGCTCTCATCTCAGAGCAGTTTGAAAGCGCAGCGGTCAAGGGATGGCCTCGAAGGCGGCTCGGTTCCTTGGCCGAGACATGCAGTGGGCTGACCCCGAACCGGGGCCGCCCCGACTATTTCGGGGGACAGATTCCGTGGGTCAAGACCGGCGAACTGCTCGACGGCACGATTTTCAATACAGATGAGTTTGTGACGGAGGTGGCTGTTCGTGAGTGTGGACTCCGAGTTCTTCCTCCCGGGACTCTTCTGGTTGCGATGTATGGTCAGGGCAAGACGCGAGGTCGGACTGGTCTTCTCGGTTGCGCCGCGACAACAAATCAGGCCTGCTTCGCAGTGCTTCCAAATCCAGTCGAGTTCGACTCCGCGTTCCTGCAGCTGTGGTTTCGACACAAATATCAGGAGCTTCGAGATCTCACGGAGGGCAGAGGCGGGAGCCAGCCTAATCTGAATGGTGAGATTTTGCGGACCCTTGAGGTTCCGCTGCCTGCTCTCCCTGAACAGCTCCGAGTCGTGCGGGACACCGAGGCCGGTCTTGGCCACGTTGTGACCGTGCGACGTGTAGTAAAGGAGCAGATGGATTCGATCGCGGCCCTCCCAGCGGCGCTTCTGAGACAGGCGTTTAGGGGCGAACTGTGAAAGCCAGATCACGGCTCCGGCCATTTGCGCCGAAGCAGGTCGTCGAAGACACCGCGTCCGGCCCATCTTCGTCGCCGCTCACACAGCAGCGTGTGGCTCGCACCGCGTCGTCTGATGGACGGAGATGCCACTGATGGCCCGCGTCCGCGCGCGCAACGGCAACGGCCGTCGCCTCACCACCCAGCAATCGGTGAACGCCGCCGTGAAATCCATCTGCGACATTATGCGGCGGTCGAACTGCGCGGGGGCGCTGCAGTACGTGCCCGAGCTGACGTGGATTCTCTTCCTCCGAATCCTGGACGAGCGCGAGCAGCGCGAGGCCGAGGAGACCGAGGCGGTCGGCGCCGAGTTCACGCCCTCGCTGGAGCCGCCCTATCGCTGGCGGGACTGGGCTGATCCCGACGGGCCGAAGCGCCGGGACCTGGGCGCCGCCACTCTTGGCGCCATGTTCTCCTTTATCGACGACGAGCTGCTGCCGTATCTCAAGAAGCTCG
>Ga0209056_10002995_pt1 | contig 18100 bp, 19 predicted proteins | sample GraSoiAngelo_114_FD_185876 | JGI IMG/M metagenome (GOLD analysis project Ga0209056, IMG submission 185876) | Grasslands soil microbial communities from the Angelo Coastal Reserve, California, USA - 14_0903_13_40cm (SPAdes) (version 2) | ecosystem: Environmental > Terrestrial > Soil > Grasslands... | reverse complement strand
ACGTCGGCTAGAAAATACCAGACCTTCGCGATCCCAGTCCAGGCACGCGCAAATGTCGGGTCTTTCTCGAGAACCCGCTGAAAGAAATTGAGCGCCCTTCGCAAATCCTCTTCGCTGCTCTTGTTAGAGAAGAACAGGCCTTGGAGATAAAGATCGTATACCTCTGTGTTACGTTGTTCAGCGACGGGAAGCGAAACGGCCAGCTTGATCTTAAGCGCGTCAACAATCGAGCGAGTTATTTCATCTTGCAGCGCAAAGACGTCCTTCAGCTCGCGGTCATAAGTTTCCGACCAAAGATGAAAACCGCTGCGCGCATTAATCAATTCGGCGGTAATACGAACGCGGTTACCCTCGCGCCGCAAACTTCCTTCGAGCACATTCTCAACATTTAGCTTTTCCCCAACCTTACGCGCGTTCACGCTCGTCCCTTTGAATGAAAATGATGAGGTCCGACCAGTGACACGCAACCCATCGCCCTTCGCCAGCGCGTGAAGAATTTCCTCGCTGATGCCGTCGCAGAAATATTCCTGATCTTTTGTCTGGCTTAGATCGAGGAATGGTAAAACCGCGATACTTTTTTCTGGAGGATTAAACTGCGACGGTCGAAAGAGTTCGCCGCGAAACAACCAAATTACGGCAGCGCCCACAAGGAGACAGGCAGCGCCCGTTGCCACCAACTTCCGATTCCGCCGCATCCATTTCCTTCCTCGGGTGAAGATCCCGGTGCGCCGGGCGCGGATCGGCTCATGCTTGAGCCAGCGTTCAAGATCTTCGGCGAGCGCGAGGGCGGATGAATAACGTCGCTGCGAATCTTTATCGAGGCACTTCAAGCAAATGGTTGCAAGGTCGCGATCTATTTTCGGATTCCGCAGGCGTGGTTGCCGCGGCTCGGTGTCCAAAACCAGCCGGACCGTTTCAAAGGTTGTTCCCCCAGCAAAAGGCGGATGGCCAGTGAGCAGTTGGTAAAGCACTGCGCCCAGTCCGTAAACATCGGTCGCGCTAGTGACGCGCGCGTTATTACCCACCGCTTGTTCCGGCGCCATGTAACTGGGCGTGCCTAAAACTTCCATCGTGCGGGTGACGGTACTCTCTGTCTCGACCAGCCGTGCCAGCCCGAAATCGGTGAGATGCGGTTCGCCTTTTGCGTCGAGCAGGACGTTTCCGGGTTTGATGTCGCGATGTAGGATGCCGTGTTCATGCGCATAGGAAACGGTGCGGGCCAGCTTGACGATTAGTTCGGCTGCGTGACGGATCGGCATCGGTTCGCCCTTCGTGACGGCATCGAGTTGGCCACCGTCCACGAGTCCCATGCTGAAGTAACAAGCGCCATCGCGCTCCCCGACTTCGTAAATCGGGACGATGCACGGATGGTTCAGGCTGGCGGCGGCTTCTGCTTCGAGACGAAAGCGCTTTACGTGTGCTTCTGTCGCCCAGTAAGCGAGACCAATCACTTTAAGCGCCACAATCCGGTTCAGACTTTTTTGCCGTGCCCGATAAACCACGCCCTAGCCACCGCGTCCGATTTCTTGGAGTAATTCGTAATCGCCGAAATCTTTCAACATCCGCGCGATCGTCGGTCCAAACCCCTCGTCATCTTTGTTGTCGGGTGAGGCGAGCCCAGTCCGAAACAGGCACACGCTGCAAACTCCCTGGGGCGCATCCGCGAACACGGTGGCTCCGCATTCTGCGCAAACTCTCTTGGCAATTGTCATGCGGTTTTCCGGCCGATTTACCGTCTCCAGTTGTACTGCCGGAAATTCTTTCACAGGTTACGTTTGCAATACGGCGATGAAATGTCGCAGCTCATCCTCGACGTCATCCTGCACCGCCACCGTGTGGGCAATCTCTTCCTGCAACAACTGCCGATAGCGATGGCGCATACGGTGAAACGCTTGTTTCACGGCGTTTTCGGTCATTTGCATTTCGGCGGCAATCTCAGCCTGCGACGGCTGGCCGGATTCCCTGGCGAGCAATTCCTTCAAGCGATCGAATAACGGCAGTTTGCCAGCGGCTTCATATTCGGCTCGGAGCCGGGTGAGCACTTGCTCCAGCAATGTTAATGCCCAGCGACGCTCGTAAATGCGATCCGCGCTCAATTTGTGCGCCGGTTCCTGATCCATGCGCTCTCGCGCGAGTAAATCGTCCAGCGAAACCAGAGGCCGACCTTCCCCTCGTTTGACGGTCATTTCGCGATACCGTGCCTTGGAGAGAAAATTCTTGAGCGACGCCAGCAGATAAGAGCGCAAACGTCCCCTTTCCTGCCTGACAGTTTCGAGGTCCTTCCGCTCGAGCAGCCGCGCAAAGAAAGCTTGAGTAAGATCCTGCGCTTCCTCCGGCTTATAGCCTTCGCGTCTAACGAAGCCGTATAGTGGCCACCAGTAGGTGCAGCAGAGCTTTTCCAGCGCCGCCTTAGCCTCGGCTGATTCGCCCTGCGCTGCCAGCACCACGCTCCAATGCGTGGTGGTAAATTCAGCAGCACCGTTTTGAGTGCCTTGCTCAGTCGCCCTCCCCGGTGCTCCGTTAGCTACCGCAGGCACGGTACGACATAAGTAAAAAGTCGTACAGAAATCAAGCCTATACGTGTCGCTTGAATTTTGCTGGTGCGGCACGTGACCCTGTCAGTGGCAAATTCTTTGTGTCCTTCGTGTTCTTCGTGGTTAATTTCAGCCGACTTCGACCATGTCTGACGAACGAAAAACTTTAGAACAGCGCGCGCAGATGACCGACCTCGAGCGTCTTCGCCACTCGGCGTCCCATGTACTGGCGACGGCCATTCTAAAAATCTGGCCGGAAGCGCAGTTCGCCGCCGGCCCGCCGGTGGAGAACGGTTTTTATTACGATGTTGATCTTCCGCACCGCATTTCGCCTGACGATTTCGAAAAAATCGAGGCGGAGATGAAAAAAGAAATCAAAGCGAACCATCCGTTTGAGCGGATGGAAGTCTCGCGCGATGAAGCGCTCAAGCTCGGAAAAAAAGGCCGTCTTGCCGCATTAAGTGAGCGACGAAAGCCAAGCAAGTACAAGCTCGACATCATCGAAAACATTCCGCTCGACGAAAAAATCTCGCTGTACCGCAGCGGCGAGTTCATCGATCTCTGTGCCGGCCCGCACGTGATGCGCACGGGGGACATCGGCGCCTTCAAAGTCACGAGCGTGGCGAGCGCGTACTACAAGGGCGACGAGAGCAATCCGCAGTTGCAACGCGTTTACGGCACCGCATTCAAGACGAAAAAGGAGCTCGACGACTACTTCGCAATGCTTGAGGAAGCAAAGAAGCGCGATCATCGCAAGCTCGGCCGCGAACTCGAGCTATTCGTGTTCGACGACGACGTCGGCCCAGGTCTACCGATGTTCCTCCCGCGCGGTGCAGTCATCGCCGAGGAACTGGAGAAACTGGCGAAAGAAACCGAGTTCGCCGCCGGTTATCAACGCGTCCGCACGCCGCACATCGCGCGCGAGAACCTGTACAAAAAAAGCGGCCACCTCCCCTACTACGCCGAGTCAATGTTTCCGCCGATGCAGTTGAGACGTGAAGATGAGGAATTCGAGACTAAACGCAAACGGTTCGACGAGCTTCAAGCGCTTGTCGATTCAAACCGGGAATCTCCAGTCGAGTACTTGGAGTTCAAGCACCTGCAGCACGAGCTGCTGGAATCTGACAAATACTACCTCAAAGCGATGAATTGTCCGCATCACCACAAATTATTTGCGGCGGTGCCGCGAAGTTATCGCGATCTGCCGCTGCGCTTCGCGGAGTATGGAACTTGTTATCGCTACGAGAAGAGCGGCGAGTTGTTCGGATTGATGCGGGTGCGTTCGCTACAGATGAACGATGCCCACATCTACTGCACACCGGAGCAGTTCGAAGCGGAGTTCAATGCCGTGAACGAGATGTATCTGAAATATTTCAAGCTATTCGGGATCGACAAATATCTGATGCGTTTCTCGACGCACGATCCCGCAACGCTCGGCCAAAAGTTTGTAGATGAACCAGAGCTTTGGAAAAAGACTGAGGAGATGACACGCAACGTCCTAAAGAACTCTGGAATTAATTATGTCGATGTACCGAACGAAGCGGCGTTTTATGGGCCGAAGATCGACGTGCAGGCGTGGAGCGTGATCGGACGCGAGTTTTCCATCGCGACGAACCAGGTCGATTTCTCCCAGCCACGCAATTTTGATCTTCGCTACAAGGACCGCGACAACATCGATAAGATTCCGCTTTGCATCCATCGAGCTCCGCTGGGCACTCACGAACGGTTTATTGGATTTTTGATCGAGCACTACGCCGGCAATTTCCCGCTCTGGTTGTCTCCCGAACAGGTGCGCATCCTCACTATCGGCGATGATGCGAAGCTAATCGATTACGCACGATCAATCCTAAGGGAATTGCGCGCTCATCAAGTCCGCGCGGAGATCGACGACAGCAGCGACAAGATCAACGGCAAGATCCAGCGCGCCGAGCAAATGAAAGTCCACACCATGTTCGTGATTGGAAAACGTGATATGGACGCCGATGCCGTGAGCGTCCGCGTCCACGGCAAGGGAAATCTCGGCGCCAAACCACGAGGCGAAGCGATCGCGGAAATCTTATTGTCGATCAAGGAGCGGCGACCATAAACTGGCGAGAATGAAACTCGTTCGTTTCGCCTTTGCATTTTTAGGCACTTGTTGCCTCGCTATTTCTCTTAACGCCAGTCATGAAGTGATTACCTGCAAATCGCCGGACGGCAAATTTGCGCTGCGGCATGTTCACGCCGAACAACAGCCGTACGCGGGAGATACAATGATCATCGAAGTGGCGACGGGCAAGACGGTGCTGCCGTTGGATTCGAACTGGAACATCGGCTATCTGAAGTTGTTGTGGTCGCGCGATTCCCAAAGAGTTTCCTATTTTGCGCAGAACGGGGACGGCTACTCGACTCGCGTCTTTTTCAGGAACGGTTCTTCGTTCAATGAAAGTAAATTGCCGGAGCTTCCTTCGCCGCAAGTGCCGTCGAAAGCGGCGGCGACGACAGAACCAGACGCGCACACGACTAGGCGAGTCGAACCGATGGAGTGGCTCAAAGCTGGCGACCTGGTTCTGGAAAGCGAAGTGCTAAATGACGCGTGGGGCCGAGCGGCTTCGAAAATCACGATCGGGTTCGACCAAGAGAATCGGGCGTCGATTCGCAACGTCGAACAAGAGAAGGGGTCGATCGTCGATTATTTTTTGTTAATGCCGGCCGATCTGTTTGAAGGGCCGCCGTCGGTTTGGTTGCGGCACGCGCGAACTGGCGGCGAAGCGTACCTGTGCAATGCCGAACCGCGCGAAAAGCATGTCGATGAAAAAAACGGCTACATGAGTTGCAGTGGCGACGGAGCGCAGGCCTCATTCGATGTGGCGCTTTTTCGTCATCGCGACGGACGGCCGTTGCTTGCGCTTTGTCAGGCCGGCGAGCCTGAAGTGGAAAGAGGAGCGTTCCGTTTACTCATACCTATCCTTCTTTGAATTAGGCGCCGATGGTAAGATGCACGAAATTACGAATTCGATATCGAATGATTCATCTCTCTCCCTCGCCTTGTTTCCGGGCGTTCAACGCGAATACGATCGGTGGGTCGCAGAAGGAAAAGGGGACTGGGAATTTGTGTTGCCGCGGAAAGGCAAGACGATTCTGGTGCGCGCACCGAAGACCAAGAAGATCCTCCACAAGTTCACCTGGAACGGCGAAAAATTTGAGGAAGAAAAATGATCGGCAATGAATGGAGACCACAAACCTCGAAAGCTACAGTTGAAAGAATCGTAGTTGGCCTTGCTGCTTTGTTGATCTGCGCGACGGCGGGGGCGTCCGAACTCCATCCGATTGTCGCGGTCGAATTCGGATACTTTTTCGGTGCAACCGCTGACGGGAAATGGATCAAGGCCGATGAAGCAGCGAAGTCGATCAGTGATGAGACCACCTACCGAGTTTATGGATTGACGCAGTCACTCGGCGAAGCCAAAGCGGGGAAACCAAAGCCAAAGCCGGAGGGTCTCCCATGTGAAGACACTTTGGTGGTTTCGCCTTCGCCAAAGCCGGAGAAGGGCGTGATCGCGCTGGCCGCGCCTTAGAATGCATTGCCGCGAAAACCACAAGTGACCGATCCAACTCAAAAAACTTACGTGGATGCAGTGCGCGAATTTTTGCGAACAAAGGAAATCGACCAACCGAAAGTGAAGATTGATAACATCGTTCGCGTCGATTTGGAAGGCGATGGCGAAGAAGAAGTTTTAATCAGCGCGACAAATTATTTCAGGAAAGACGAAAGCGTGCCAATGCGATCGCCAGCCGCAAGTTATTCGATGGTGTTGTTGCGGCGCGTGGTCGCTGGAAAAGTGGAAACGCAATTGATTGTAGGAGAATTTTATCCCAAGGCTTATCCGAAGGCCGCACAAGAAGAGGGGCGCTTCGACGCGCCGAACGCGTACAAGGTGATCGCCATACTGGATCTGGACGGCGACGGCAAAATGGAACTCGTGGTTGGCTCGAATTATTACGAAGGAGAAGAGATCACAATTTACCGTTGCGATCCGAAGAAGAGTGAAGCTTTACTTTCTGTTTCTTGTGGCGCGTAGCTATGCGGGTCGGTAAGAGATCATGACAATTCGATGACTCGAATAGGTCTGTCCTGTCTCTGTATTGGTGCTTTGCTCCCGCCCGTTTCGCTGCACGCAGACCCTACGCCAACCGCCTCTCCGACGCTGGAAGAGTTTAAGGCAGACTTTGAAAAACAAGACGCCGAACTAAACCAGGTTTACACGGAAACAATGGCGCGCCTGCCCCCAGAACAGCAGAAGGAGTTAAAGAAATCCGAGGTAGAATGGATCAAACATCGGGATCAAGAGGGCAAAGACCCGGGACTCAATTGGCTCATTCTCTCCTTTAAAACCAGGGAGCGAATAAAAGACATTCGCGCGGATTTCCCGCTGGAAAATGGGCCTTATCCGCCGCCGGGTTACAGCGAAGCAAAAGACGAAGGCGCCGAATCCCCCAGGGGAGATTTTGTGATCAAGGTTTTTCGAGGAGAAGGCGCCGATATTCGCAGGCAGGAGGCGTGGATTGTTTCGAAAGATGATCCCTCACAACGCCAACGATTGCGGGGTAGCACCGACGCGTCCTCCACGGAGCATTTCATTTCACCAGACGCGCGGTGGATTGTTCGGTGGCAGCACGACCATAGCCAGAAAGACTCAGCCTATCTCTATCGCCGGAAAGATGGCCTTGTTTTCGAATCGATAACCGATCCGCTCAGTGAGCTGGCTTGGGAATTTTTCGAAAAAACTCCAGCTAACAAACGTAAGTATAAGATCGATACCAAGAATCTGACCCAATCGTTTATTCGCTTCGAATCCTGGAGCGGTGATGGGAAGAAGGTGCGACTTAGCCTCACCGGCCTCGAAAGCTACAAGTGGACCATTCATGACTGGCAATGCGATTACAGCATGGAAAAGAAAGCCCTTGAGCTTCCGGCGAGTCTGAGCGAGCACAACGCCAAGGCGGTAGAAGCCATTGGACCAAAAGAAGTCATGGCAACAATCAACGGGCCGGATGCGTACACGGGGTCTGGTTACACTCCCATCAAAGGCGACGAGGTTCGCATCACCATAAAGCCCGGCGAACGCTTCATCGCCGCGCCGCCCTATGCGGATTTTGAACAAGATACCTCGTGGCGTGTTTATCTAAAATCGGGAATTGAGTGTCGAATCGATCGGAGCCGGATTCGTTTATTGCCGGACGAGCCGTTGATGAAGTTGAACTACGACGCAAGCAAAAAGGAATGGCGAAAATTGCGGGACAAGCCGGTGACGCAAAGCGATGAAGCGGCATGGGAAGCGAAACAGCATGGGGTCAATTACTATGGAACCCTGGTGCGAGCGAGCGAAGGCAACCTAAAAGCGATCGCGCGGTTCGATTCCCTGTCTGATTTTATGGGTGGTGTTGCCGGAGAGAGTTACGTGAACGTGTGGTGGAGGCTTTTTCACGTCGCGGGCGATGAAATTTTCGCCAATTACTTGAAGAGTTGTCCTGAAAAAACCCGAGAATCCTACAGAGATTCTTTCAGCATCGTCGGCGGCGACGCTTGGGATCCGATTTCAAAACCGAAACCGTATCTCAAACAGAATTTTCCAAAGACATATGAAATACTCTTCGGCAAGGGACAATAATTTGGTTACCGGCTTGCGAATGAACGAATTAAAAATTCTTGGGACTTGTTGCGCATTACTCCTGATTGCTCCTCTTTCCCTTACCGCGGGCGAGCGCATTGATTGTAAATCGCCCGATGGAAAATTCGCTCTGCGCGAAACGTTCAACGAATTGAACCCGATTCACGGCGATAGTGCGATCATCGAGAGCGGCACGCGCAAAGTTCGCAGTGCAGCTCCATGGCGATGAGCCAGCTGGCAGCGAGAAGTTGGTTTGGTCGAAAGATTCAAAACGTGTCGCTTATTTTTTTGAGAAGGGAGGCGGCTCAAATGGGGATGCGCGTGTTTAGCCGCACGGCCGGCACTTCATCTTTCAACGAAATCGCGTTGCCGGAACTGCCGACGCCGAAGCTCCCAAAAAATGCAACCGGTTCCGAGCCCGACACTGCGAAGAGAGTCGAGCCGATTGAATGGAATGGACCGAATGAGTGTTGCCGCAAAAAGGCAAGACAATTGTGGTACGCGCACCGAAGATCAAGAAGATCCTCCACAAATTCACGTGGAACGGCGAAAAGTTTGTGAAGGAAAAAAATGGGCATCGTGATTACTCATTTCGGGAAACACAGATGTTGGCGCAGCTCCATCTTGCACCCTGAAGTGAGTGGGACCAAAATGCGCGCTCAATAACTCGAGGTTTCGCTGCGAGAAGGCATGCCTTCGCAGTTTATCACACACCGTTGCTTTTAGATCGACAAAGCCTCCCGATTGTTGCGTAATGCTCATGAGATTCGACCGGTAAACTCAAACTCGAGCAAATCGAAAGGATCAACTATGAAACACGTCCTGATATCAACGGCCGCGATCATTATTGCTTTGAGTAGTGAAGCCATCGCGCGCCTCGGCAATACCGAGGATCAAGTCAACGCGCTTATGGGAAAGCCGACTGACCCAGGCAAGCCAGATAGCGACGGCATAACAACAAACATGTACAAAAACCCAACAGGTGAATACCTTGCTGTGGTACAATTTCTAAAAGGTCGTAGCGTCGCCGAAGCTTATTCCCGCGTGGATAGGCATAAGCTTTCGGAGAAGGAATTGTCGATCTTCCTCGAGGGGAACGCGGCCGGCAACAAGTGGGAAAAGAAGCCGGGCAAAAAAGCCGCCTGGATACGATCCGACCACAGAGCACATGCCTCGTACGAAACCGTCAGCGGATACCCCACGCTAATGATCCAAGCTCAAGACTCATCCAAGTGACCAATAGGCATGACGCAAAAGCGTTGTTACAGACGATCCGAAAGTAAAAAATTTTCCTTCCTCGCCCGGTGTGCGTGTATTGCGTCCCTAGTCGTCGGTCGGGCCGCCTTGGCCAGTGTTGGCATTGACTACGGCAAGAGCCTTGCCGTTCAGACCGATGGAAAGATTGTGGTGGCGGGATACGCCGGCGTCGGTCGCGCCGATCAGATCGCGCTGGTGCGTTACAATGCGGATGGGAGTTTGGACACAAGCTTCAACGGCACTGGCAAAATCATTACCGCAGTCGGTGACGGTGATTGCCATGGTGAAGGATTGGCATTGCAGAGCGATGGAAAAATCGTTGTCGCCGGCTATTCGTTTAATCCCATTGGGAAAAACCGCGCGGAGTTCACTGTGCTGCGATACAACGCCGATGGCACACTCGACACAGGCTTTGGCGAATCTGGGAAGGTCACGACAGAAATCGGACGCAACTCCGACAGTGCGAATAGCGTAGCTTTGCAGAGCGACGGGAAGATTGTGGTGGTGGGACACACGTTCGCGCCCGGCAACAATGATTTTGCGATAGCGCGGTACAACGCAAATGGAACTCTCGATGCGGCCTTTAACGGGACCGGCAAAGCAACGGCCGACTTTAGCAAGCTCGACTACGGCCGCGGTGTCGCTGTGCAGAGCGACGGGAAAATTGTCGTCGCCGGTGACGCAGCGCACGGCGACGGCCGAACTTTTGCAGTCGCGCGCTTCAACGCGAATGGGACGCCGGACCTCAGCTTTAACAAAACCGGCAAAGTGACGACCGATTTCGGCAGCGGCAACGCCGAGGCTAGAGGGGTAGCGGTGCAAAGCGACGGGAAAATCGTTGTCGCCGGTTTCGCTTCCACGGATGGGACTGAAAAATCCGCGCTAATACGCTACAATCCCGACGGGACGTTAGACACGAGTTTTGGCGGTACTGGCAAGGTGCTGACCCTTGTTGGCATGAGCGGCAGCAACGCCACTGGCATAGCACTGCAGAACGATGGGAAAATTGTCAGCGCTGGTTATGCCATCAATAACAGCGGCCGAGACCGCGACTTCGCGATTGTCCGTTACAACCCCAATGGGAGTCTCGACACAAGTTTCAACGGCAGCGGCAAAGTGACTAAGGCCGTCAATGACTACGATGGCAAGTGCGAGGCCGTAGCGTTGGAAAAGGATGGCAAGATCGTGGCAGCCGGCGCTGCTTTGACTGTTACCACAAGCGATTTCGCAGTCGTGCGCTTCGACGCCGACGGTAAACTGGACGCAAGCTTCAACGGTACCGGCAAAGTGACGACCACTGTTGGAAGTAAGGCTCCTGAAGCGGAGAACACCGCGCCGCGTGCATCCATGGCTATAATCGACGACCCGGACGGTTACACAAACGTGAGAGACTATGACGGCAAAGTCATCGCTAAGGTGAAAGCGGGCGAACGCTTCGTTGCCGCAAAGCCATGGAGTCAGTCTGACGACCCGAAATGGAATGTTCGCCTGAAGTCAGGAATCACGGGCTTCATGGATAAAACCCGAATCCATCTGCTGCCGGACGAGCCACTGATGAAGTTGAACCACGACGCGCGCAAAAACGAATGGCGAAAATTGCAATCGCTCCGAAATGCCGAACTGAACGAGACCGCCTCTCAGGCCAAGGGACGCGGCCTTGACTATTTTAAAGTTCTGAGCGCGGCGAGAAACGGTGATAAGAAGGCGCTTGCGAAGTTTTTCTCCCTCGCGGAATTCATGGATGGCGCGGCAGCCGAGGGCTATTTCCCGGACGCGTCAGCGCTTTTTCACCTCGTCGGCGACAAGACTTTTTCGAATTTTGTGCGTGGCTTGCCATTAGCTGATCAAGTCGGTGTAAGAGGAACTCTGATCGGCGGAATGTCTGAAGAAGAATTCGCTAACGGGGCCGATGTGGATTATCTCCAACGCTACTTTCCTGAGACGACGAAGCTTCTCTTCCGCGGTGAGATTGTTGATTGGACTTCGCCGGATGGGCGCTACAGCATTCGCAAGACTTTTACAGACCCGCTTGAACTGTCGGATTCAAAAGTCAGCCACGCAGAACTAATCGAGAAAGGAACTAGTCAGGTGCTGTGTGATCTGACTGACGCCGACATTGGTGCCGGCGGTGATCGTGAGGGCGGTGTGCTTTGGTCTCCAGATTCAAAGCGTTTTGCCTATGTGACGTCAGACAAAACTCACGCCGGAAATCTTTTCCGCACTCCAGCGCCTCCTCCACAAAGGACACAAACAACGGTTTACCAGAGTTCAGGCAAATCGTTTGCGAAAGTTAATCTGCCGCTCGACCAGCCGCCCGGCAAAGAGAGCGACGCCGAAATCAGAGGCGCAGTTATGGGCCACGAATTTGTAACGCCTGTCCGGTGGGCGGATGCCAACACGCTTATGCTCGAAAGGCATGTCTACTACGAGAAGCTGACGCCATCCTCGGGATCCATTCACAGCTTTGGTCATCTCTACGAAATTACCGTCTCCTTCAAGGAAGACGGCACGGCTAACACCAAATGGAAGCTTCGCGACGACTGATAATTGGCAATTCTGTTTGTCGAGAAAGGGCCCGCACGATCGTCGTGCGCTCAGAAAAGACAAAGAAGATTTCGCACAGGTTCTGCCATGAACAGCGGAAACAAGATCGCAAGGATATGAAAGCGAGTCGGTTGATATTCGTGTTTCTGTTGGCGTCGAGTGTCGCTGTCGTTCAATTGGCCGCGCAACAAACCAAGGCTGACCAAAAACCGATTAAGGAAAAAATTGTGCAAGCTCGCTGAGCGGCTAGTAGGCCTACACGCCTGAGCTTACCTGCGAGCGGTGCGCCAGCACCGCGAGTCAGGTGGAGCGAATTGTTGGGCATCGCAATTTCAATGCTCAGTTTCTCAGCAAACGATCAACAATCGATTGGGCCTGCTTCTTAAGGGAAGCGAAGAATTTTTGATTCTTTGCCTCTCTGTCGTAACAGCGCTGGTATGCCTCGAACCCTTGCTGCTCATATTGTTGAACTCCTTCATCGAACGCCTTTTCATTGTTCAAGCCGGAGGATCGATAAAGCTCATTTGCGTCTGCCTTCTTCTTGGCAAACTTCTCCCACTCGTTTCTACACTGCGGAATTTCTGTGATCTCAGTTGCCGCTGGCGACTGGACTGCGAGTATTCGATTTCCCTTCGTAACGAATACAAAGATCTCTTTGGGAATGAAGGGGCCAATATCTTGAGCAGTTAGACCGAGAAACGCGCGAACATAAGATTTTCCGTTCGCGCTTTTGACCGGGATCTCTGCAAAGTACGTAACAGCCTCACCCGCCGTAAAGGCGCGAGTATAAAATTCACCAGTCCTGGAAAGTTCAGCCAGGTCTTTAGGTAGCTTTGGCTGTCCAGTCAGATATTTCTTCAAAATGTTATCGGTGTGACAAAAAGGTATTCTTGCTTGGCACTGAATCTAAGCCCATCGACCTGACCAAAGCCCAAGTCGCCGTTTTGGAGAGTTTCAAGGTTTATTTTGCCCTCTTTCGGAAACCCTTCAACATTAACTGGCCCTACAATTGCCTTCAGCTGTTTCTCAAGTTCAGCAAGGGCATGCTCATCTTTTTCATCAAGGGCGTGCGCATCTTGTTCAGCGAGGCTATCAAGCGGGGTCGATGCTTTTTCAAACTGCCGGATGAAATTGTCACGAGTTTCAAAATACTTTTCCTCTAGGGAGGCAGCTACCAGAGTCATGGGCGCCGACAAACAGCTGAACAGCGCAAGGACAAGCAGGCTAGTTTTTGTGTTCACTTAGTTTTCTCCCGTAGATGCCTAACGTTTTGCTGAACCGCGCCGGCCTCAGACAGGACCGCGAAGCGCTACCGCCAGCTCCCGGCGTCGGCTCGAGCTAAAAGTTAGATTTTTCACTATTTCTTACCAAAACCTTGTTTAATCCGCGCCACTTCTTCTTGGACGTCAAGTCTCTTGTTTACCAATTTGGTGGTGCTGACAAACTCCTTAACTAAGGAGTCGATATTTGTTTCAGGACTCGATATCGAAAAAACAAATACTCCGTCTCCAGATGCTAAACCTATTACATGCATCTTGATCGGTGGATTGTCTTTTCCTTTGATAGTTAATTCAGTCACCTTCAGATCTTTTCTTTTTTCACTAAGGTCATCTCTACTTTTCTACCTGCCACGGCTGGTTGTCGGACAACTTTTTTGCCGCCGCCAGAATCGCTTCCGGTTTTTCCTCCGCTATTAACACGGTGCCAGTGAACCCGAAGAAAAGCGCGAATATTCCGATCGAGACGTTCGTGTTCATCGAATGCTTCTTCTCATCGCAAGATCCACATTGTGCTTTTGATAGGCTGATGGTTGAATCGTTATTGGCCTGTTTCTTCTGCCAGTAGCTTGGTCGCCTCTTCAAGGTTGGCCTTGGTGGCGATTTTCTTCAAGCCGCGATTCAGTTCCTCGTCGGAAGTGGCCCCCAGAGCGATAGATTTTTTAAAATCGGCAATGGCACGTTGCAGATCGGCGATCCGTGATTGCGATTCGGTCGAAGCTTTCGCGCGATTGAGGTAAAGCATACCTCGATTCTGATAAACAAATGGCGTGAAACGGCCTTTCAGATTAATCGCTTGCTCATAGAGCTTGAGCGCCTCTTCATAATTCTTGGCTAACTCGGCCTTCTTTGCTTTCATCGCCAGCTTTTCATCCTCTGGATAAGCTGACTCTGCCTCTGCCCCGGATTTGGGCGCACCTTCCTTCTTCTGCCCATTCGGATTTCGGATGGCAGGTCCGACATGCATATGTCGATCTTTCGTGATTGTTACTTTCTGGGTAGCTCCATCGGGGTAATGGAGTGTGATCCTTGAATCAGGATCGCCTTCCCACGTCGCGATTTCCTTTCCGTTTCTCAAGATGACGTGACGCGGTGACCTCTTAATTTCGAGATCGAGTTTGTTCGGGCTTCCTATCTTCGCCGGCGGAGCGTTTTCGGGGCTGATGTTAACATGCAGGTCCACTGGCCAGCCTGGGTGTGGAGGAGCGGACAAATGCAAATCGCGCAACTTCTCTCCGACACAGGCCGCGGCCGCTTGATCCGGAGAAGCGAACACCTGTTCCACGTTCCCGTTAGCCGCAAAAACAAAAACAACATCAAACACGACTCGCGGCCCGGAATTTTTTGTGCACTCACCAACAATCTCACTCAGTCGCGGCACAACCGCCGCTGAGAATTCAACGTCGTAAACCTTTCCCGGGTCGGTATCAGTAAGGCGCTTAGCTTCGGCGTAAGCTTGCGCGAACGTGGTGAAGCGACTTGGGCTCGCCGCCGGCGTCGCTTCCAAGGCGAGAGCTTGAATAGAAAGAAGGGCCAAAGTGAGGCAGAGGCTTATTAATTTCATAGCGTCGCCGGCCAAATCGCGCAGCCATCGATTTTTGAAATCGCAGCAACAAGGCGATTCATTCCTAACAGGATTACGGGGGACTGGCTCATTTGAAGAAAAATCGCATTGCTTTCGTTCAAGATTTTGCTCTATGCGAACGAACAAAGGCGAGATAAAAAAGCATGGAATCGATATGTGCGGAGCACCGAAGAACCACTTTTGGTATGAGGATTTTCGGCCGCCAGCAGAAAGAGACTGGATTCACTGCGCGGGAAGAAGCAAAGCAGCACCTGCCATGATATGAAAAAATTTCACTGCTCGCGATCCGTCTTTGCGCCGTCTATGAACAGCGGAAACAAGATCGCTAACCGATTTTGTTCATTCCTCTAATGAGACCTAATTATCTGCTAGCGAGTTTTGCCGCGTTTGCGTTGTTCCATTCGACCGCGAATGCACTCGATGAGTGCATGGCGACGCTTAAAGATCCGCATGGCTCGGTCATTGTGCGAGAATATGGAAAGGTAGTCGCAAGGTTAAAAGGGGGTGAACATTTCCTGGTAGAGCGTATGCCCGACGGTTGGAATGTTTACCTAAAGTCTGGCTGCGATGGATTCATCGAAAAAAAAGTAGCCCTTCAGCTTTTGCCGAACGAGCCGGTGATGAAACTAAATTACGATCACGAGAAGAAGCTGTGGCAAAAACTGCAATCAGCCCGGGATTCCGAGCGCTACGACGCAATCTCGGCCAAAGAACACGGCGTTAACTATTTTCAACTTCTGACCGCGGCGGGTAACGGAGACTTGAAAGCGATGGCCAGGTTCTTCTCCCTGGCGCGATTTATGGATACTAGTGCAGCCGAGGAGTATTATCCGGAACGGTGGGTGCTTGTCCATGTCGTAGGCGATGAGCGCTTCGCCAGGTTCCTTAGCACGCAGCCAGCTAAAGTTCGGGAAAACATTGGCGTAACCCTCAGTAGTCCGGGAGATACAGAACCGATTTCGAAACCGAAGCCCTACCTCAAACAATATTTCCCAAAGACCTACCGGATACTCTTCGGCAAGGGACAATGACGGTTCCGATAAAGCGTTAGTGTGAAACCCCCGCATTTGTTTGCCGGCTAACTCTGACCAGTCTCTAATCTTCATCTCACCGGCTTGGCAGCAGCGATGACCTTCTGCGCGAGTTCCGGCTGTCCTTGCTCCCTGAGCATTTCCGCGGCGCGGGCGCGGATGGCGGGATCGACGGGCAGACGTGCGATGCCGTAGGCGCGGAGGAACGCGTCGCGTTTCTTATGGGCTTCTTTTGCCATCGCGATATGCACAAGCGGATGCGTGGGATCCAGCGCGTAAGCGTTTGAGATTCCTTGCCATGTCCCCTTGGCGAGTTCCTGATCCGCGCGTTCACGGCGAGTTAGCTTGTCGCCGGGGCAGAGCGGGCGATCCTGCGGCGCCGTGAGCCACCAAGTGATGAGCGGTTGCCACTCCGATGCGTTCTCGGCGGACGCCCGAAGTCGCGCACGGAGCGCTGCCGTCTCGGTGTCTGCTATTTCATGCAGCACGCCATCGTCGGTAAAGCGATAGCCGGACAGTGCCTCAATGAAGGCTTCCGGCGGGGCGCCTGCTGGCGCCATGGTTTTCTGCTCCACGGGCAGCAAGGATTCATCTAGCAGTCGCGGCTCATCCACCTGCCAGACGCGAAGAGTGTTCTGCGCATCCACGGTCAGGATGCGTCTGCCTTCAGGACTCAATGCGAGGCTTTCGATTCCGTCGCCGCTGCGATACGCATGACGCAGGGGCTGCCCGACCAGCGCTTCGGTTTCCGAATCCCACTCGCCATTAACACCTTTCTGATTTCTACCGAACACCCGCACGACATGATCCTGGCAGGTCGTGACAATGCGCATCCCATCGGCCGTGAACTGAACGTCCAACACTTCCTCCGGATGCTCCAAAATGGGAGGAACGAGCCTCGAGGAAAAAACACTAAACGGCTCGCTGGTTTCGCAATTCCAAGCACTGACCAATTTGTTGTCCCGGGAGTCAGAACAGCTAATAAGGAAGCACGTGCTATCTGGGCTGAAGGTGGCTTGTGCGCCGCCTTCCGCATCCGATGAAGCACAAGCGTGCTCACTTCCCACGCGCTTGCCGGTGTCCGCGTCCCACAATTGCACTGACCAGTTGGCCACTGTAACGATGCGTTTCCCGTCCGGGCTAAACGCGGCTGAGGCCCTGGCGAATTCGTCCAAACTCCCAAGCGTATGGAGGATCTTGCCGGTGGTCATGCTCCACACCTGCGCCTTGCCGCTGCGGATTGTCACGGCGCGCTTGCGATTCGGGCTGACAGCGATGTCCTGGACCCCTGATGGAAGGCGCAGCGGTTTGCCGAGGCTCTTGCCCGTCGTCGAGTCCCAGGTGTGCAGCGTTCTGTCTTCGATCGTCGTGAGCAACTTGCCGTCGGGGCTGAATGGCACAAGCGTCCAAGCGTAATTTGGCTTATGCGGCATCGCTTTACCCACTGATGCGCCTGTGGCGGCGTCCCACAACTGCAGCAGGTCAGCTTCGTCGCAATTCGTCACGATCCGCGTGCCGGTGGAATTAAATGCGACATGGTCGACCGGATGCTCGTGCCGCATTGGCTCGTCTATCGGCTTGAAAGCCGCTGCGTCCCACAAACGCGCCGTGCGGTCCTTGCTGGCCGTGGCAATGCGCGCACCATCAGGACTAAATGCCGCATCCACGACTTCATCCTCGTGCCGCATAGGCTCGCCGATTGGAGCACCGGTCGTTGCATCCCACAAGCGCGCTGTCTTATCCGCGCTGGCCGTGAGAATGCGCCGGCCATCCGGGCTGAAGACCGCGACGTGAACGTTTGCCTCGTGGCGCAGCACGAGCGCGGGCACCGTGTTGCGATCACCCTCGCCATAAACCACTGCACTCCATAGTTGCCGCGCGGCCGCGGAGCTCTCCGGATCGAGTCGGAGCGCGCGCCCGAGATACGCCACGCCTTCGCGCCACGCGCCTTTGCGCAATAGCCGCTCCGCTGTCGCGTAATCCCACTGACTCGCGCGGCGCTGATGCTCTTCGGGTTGGTTTGAGGCCGGCTTCGCCTGCGTGAGAAAGCCGGCAATTGCGGCCAGCGTAAGCAGGATGGAATTGGGCACGGATTTCATGGGCTAATGATGTAGGCGAAAGCACGAGACCCACGGCGGACTAAGTGAGGAAACGAAACGCCGGCCGGAAGATCGACTTCGCCTGCTACTTCTTCTTCAGTTTTCGTAAGGCCTCCTTTGCA
>Ga0209056_10002992_pt1 | contig 18109 bp, 17 predicted proteins | sample GraSoiAngelo_114_FD_185876 | JGI IMG/M metagenome (GOLD analysis project Ga0209056, IMG submission 185876) | Grasslands soil microbial communities from the Angelo Coastal Reserve, California, USA - 14_0903_13_40cm (SPAdes) (version 2) | ecosystem: Environmental > Terrestrial > Soil > Grasslands... | reverse complement strand
GGCAATACCATGAGCAGCCCACCTGCGCCGTCCACTGTCTCCGAAGAATCGCCTCACGTCGCCCTTGGCGTCACCAACGCCCGCCGCTGGACCATCGTGTGGCTATTGTTCGCCGCCTCCCTCATCAACTATTTCGACCGGCAAACTCTTTCCTACGCACTGCCCCTACTAGCAAAGGATTTCCATCTCGACAAGGCCCTGCAGGGTCTGGTTGTGTCGGCGTTCTTTTGGACTTATACGACACTTCAAATTCCGATCGGGCTGTGCGCGGACCGGATAAATCTGCGCTGGCTCTACGCGGGCGCTTTCGCGCTTTGGTCGCTGGCGCAGGGACTAACCGGATTTGCCGGTTCAGTGGCTATGCTGCTGGGGTGTCGGATGCTGCTCGGCGTAGGCGAGTCGATTTACCTGGTAGGCGGAACGAAAGTGGTGAGCCTGTTGTTTCCCTTGTCACAGCGCGGGCTGCCCTGCGGGCTTTTCGACGCAGGCACACGCACCGGGCTGGTATTGGAAGGGCTGACGATTGGCTGGCTGTTGCAGACCTTCGGCTGGCGAACCACGTTCACCATCGTCGGGTTCGCCGCGCTGGCGTGGTTGGTGCCTTGGTTCCTGGCAACCCCGGCGCAAATGCGCGACACGTCGGCGGGCGCCGAGCGCACTCGAATTACCTGGGACCAATTCGCGACCCTGTTGCGCAACCGCGATTTGTTGGGAGTGTTGCTCGGCTTCTTTTGTTTTGATTACTACTGGTATTTCCTCATCACGTGGCTGCCCAGCTACTTCGTGGATGTGCGCCACGTTACGATTCTAGAAGCCGGCGTCCGCGCAGCTCTGCCCTTTCTTGTTTTTGGCGTCTGCCAGCCGCTCGGCGGGTGGATCGCGGACCGCCTTATCCGTCGCGGTTGGGATCCGGCCCGCACGCGCAAAGGGATCATCAGCACGGCTTTTCTCAGCGGCCTCCTGATCATCCCTGCGGCATCTACGACGAGCAAGGATGTCGCGCTGTTGCTGATCATGGGCGGCTGCCTGGTGGGGCTGTCCACTGCCAATCAAATGGTGCTCTTACAAGCCTGCACTTCACCGAAAGAAGTTGGTCTGGCGGTCGGCGTTTATAATTCTGTTGGCAACATCGCCGGCACCCTCCAACCGATAGTTACCGGCTTCGTCATCAAACTTACCGGCTCCTATACGACCGCGTTCGTGCTGGCTGCAGTGATGCTCGCCGCGAGTCAACTCTCCTACTGGTTCATCGTCAGCGAATTGAAAGCGGATCACGGCGAGCGTACCGCTTGAGCCGCGGCGTTCCTCCCGGTGTAGCCGCCGAGGTCACGAGGCGGATTTGGAGGCAGGCCGAGCCCGCCTCCTCACGTCGGCGGCTACAAATTTCAGCGCGTCACTGGAACCGGCGTCATGTTGTCGGCCCCCGGATACGATGCCCCTGCCCACGAACCGCTCCCTCGCGTGGCCGAGCCGAGGTAGGCATTGATCACCGCCTTCTGCTGAAACTGGTCGAAGTTCATTTTCCCTTTCGCGAATGCTTCGGTATCCGATTTCTTCACGCGCACGGCCAGGACAGTTCCTCGGCCATTCATGGACGCGACGGCAAATCCCGACATTCCGGCGCCAGGAGTCATCCCCCTCGACGCGTTCCCCGCGCCACCAAATCCTCCGGTGGCGCCACTCGCTTCGTGCGGCGCATACCTTCGACCCACGGCATACCGCCCCCCGCCAGGTCCTCCGGCGGCGCCGCGGCCGGCTTCCACACTTTCGCTACCGAAGACCGTGACGATGGCCGACTCATCCGATTTCAAACCGCGGATATTCGCCGCGTTCTTGAGCGCTTCAAGCAACGCCGCTTTCAGCGCGCCGACTTGCTCGGCGTCATACGGCACGCGCGCGCTCCCATACGGGTTGACGATGTCGCGCGATTCGCGGACTCCGTACAGTTCCTTTCGGGCCTTGTCCCAATCGTCGGAACCGGTCGTGTCTTCATTTTCCTTCGCTTTGTTTACCGGTGGCGGCACGAGCGGGAAATTGACGTTCACGGTGAATACCGCCCCGAAGCCGTCGAGATACAGGCTCTCGATGCTGCGTTGGCCAGAGCGGAGCAGTAAAGGAATTCCCATCTTGTAAGTCGGCGAATTTTCGCCCAGGGCGTCCTCCAGTTTCCTTTGCAGCAACAACGACATCACATTCAAATCCTCCTGCATCGCGTCCAGGTCCAGGCCCTGCGGGTCGGGCTGGGAAAACTGGATGACCGTCGCAGGTCCAGCGGAACTGCCGTGATAGCCGTAAGCACCGGGCTCGCCGGAATAACGCAGGCTGAGGTAATAACGATCGACAGGGACACCCGGGACAAAGACGCCACCTCCGCCGCCCCCGCCCCCTCCCCCTGGCACGGTTTTCGGGGCCTGGACGACTTCCTCTGGCGCGGGTAAAGCGGTCGGGGGCGCATCCTGAGCCGGCGCGAGGTTATGATTGAACGCCAGGACGGCAACGAGCAGAGCTGCCGTTGAAAGTTTCGGTTTCATTTTCCTTTCCTCTGGTTGGATGAGTTTCATGGTTTGCTGGACTGGTTTGATTTATTGGCGGCGAACTGAATCAGGCTCTGCCGGGCGCGGCGAATCTCCTCGTCGGTCAGCGACGCGACCGTCTCCAGATCGCTCCGCAGCGAGAGGTAATCCGCGCAGTGCTGTTTCTGCATTTTTTCAAACAACAAAAGCGTGGTTCGCCGGTCCTCCTCGCGCGCGGCATGGACAGCTTGAACGAATTCGTTTAACTGCCGGCGTGTCTCGGTGGCGGAGGCGTTCGCAGCTTCGGTCAACATCATGTTCAACTGCGCTCGCAATTCGTTCGTGATCTGACTGCGCGTCGCAGCCAGGGCCGCCTGCACGTCCGCGTTGAACTGCTTCCGCATCTCGGACGCGAGCGATGATTTGATCGTCGCTTCCGTCTGGGCCCGCATCGCGTTCAGATCCACAGTCGTCGGCGCAGACAACCGGCCCAGGCCAAATCCCGCGCCCAGGACGAGCGCTGCCGCGATGCCCCATTTCAAAACCGGTCCGGCCCATTGCGATGATCGCGCCCGCGCCGCGGGCAATTTCCAGCGGTCAAGTGTCTTGAGGCTCCGCTGCCAGCCGGCGATTTCCGCGGCGCACTCCGGACAGTTTTGCAAATGTGCGGCGAGCTTTCGCCGCTCTTCCGCCGTCGCTTCATCGAACAGGTACGGGGCCCATTCTTCACGTTTTGGATGGTTCATAAGAGGACCTTTTGGAGTTGTAACCCCGGGCGCGAGGCAGGGGCTGAAATATCCTGGGAGCCCGACGCGCTGCCAGTCCGCCTCCCGGCGTTGACGGCGACGTTCGAGTGCATCGGGTTGGCGCGCCCCTGCCGGTCATCAAACTGCGGCTCAAGAATGCGGGTGAGCCGCGCCAGTCCTTCGGCGATGCGCGAATTGACCGTGCCTTCCGGGATTTCCAGAACCTCGGCAATTTCGCGCAGTTTGAGATTCTCGTAATGCCGCAGGACGAGAACGCTGCGATAGATCTCCGGCAAGCGCAGCAGAGCCCGCCGCACCAACTCGCCTTCCTCCTGGCCCGCCAGTTGCGCGTCGGGCGTCGGCGTCTCGGCCGCGAACTCGCACCGCGCCGCAATGCTTTCGCTCTCGTCGGCGTCGAGCGGCGATTCCCCTCGGCGATTGATTCGGCGCAATTCGTCATAGCAAAGGTTCAGCGCGATGCGCCAAAGCCAGGTGGAAAATCGCGCGTTCGGCTGAAAGCTCTTTCGTTTTTCAAACACCCGCGCGAAGGCTTCCTGCTTCAAGTCCTCGGCGCGATGCGTGTCGCCGGTCATGCGCGCGCAGAGCCGGCGAATCGGTTCCTCCCAGCGCTCCACCAGTTGCGCGAAGGCGTGATGATCCTCCTGCGTCTGGACCCGCCACATTGCCTGCTCGTCGGTCATCGAGAAAAGCGCAGACAAAAAGTTCATTTTGCGCATGGCCTGTCTCGAATTGACCCGTTGACCCGCATTCTGTTTGAACTCCGCGCTCGATTGGCCGCCTCACACGGCCTTCCATCGGCTCATCCAGTGATACGCAGACAACCTTCATTTCCATCGGAACTTTTTGATCAGCGGCGGATCATCTTGCGAGGCCGGCGGTCAGGCCCACAGACGAATCGGGTTACGGTTTTTCGCGACGGGCAGACTCTCGCGGCCGCGCTGGAAAGGTGAACTTGATTTCCAACGAGTCTTCGCCCGCGCTTACCAAAGGAAGGATTTTTGTTCTGCGAGCAGTTTGTCTCCTTCCCACAGCGTCGCACGCCAGGAAATCACGTCGCCGGCTTTCTGGTAGGACTCCCCGTCCAACGTGAGCGAACTCCAACAGTTGTACCAATGGTTGCGCCGCGCGGGCTGGTCCAAAACGAACGGTTTGCCCTCCTTGCTTCCCCGGATTTCCAAACGGAGTCTTAATTGCGACCAGTCCGCCGCCTTTACCTTCCATTGAACGTCGAAGCGGAGCCCGGAACATTTGTCCGGGTTCTTCCGCAGGAAAGCCTGGTACGCGTCGCGTTCGTACAAACTGGGGGAGAGCGTGTGGCGGCCTTCGTTGTCCAGGAGGTGGGGCAGACCCTTGACGATCCTGGCGGTGGCGGCTTCTGCGTTCAAAGCAAAACCCGCCGCCAGGATCAACTGCAACAACATCTTAAGCCGGCGCACCGGGTCAGGTTAACGGTCGGCAGCCGCGAACTCAACGTTGATTTGCTCGGTTAAGTGCTTGTTCTTATCCGTCGAAAATGAAACCCTGCCGCCAGGTCGCCTGATGAAAACCGTTGTGTTAATTGATGACGACGCCAGCTTCCGCAAGCTGATGGGCAAATGGCTCACGGTGGCGGGCTGGAACGTGCTGGAAGCCGGCGATGGCGAAGACGGCATCCAGCTCGCCCTCGCACACCAGCCCGCGGCGGTGATTTGCGACCTGCTCATGGCGCGCTGCAACGGGTTCCAGGTCTGCCGATCCATTCGCGAGCAGGGCGCCAATATTCAACAGCCGAGAATCATCGTCACGTCGGGAAGCGGTTACGCCACCGACCAACAGAGCGCGATGGAAGTCGGCGCCGACGAATACCTGATCAAGCCATTCAAAGGTGATGATCTCATCAGGATCCTGGAGCGCCAGTCCGCGCGCCAAACCTCGATTGCTGCCGCACCCGTGCCGCCGCACAAAGCGCCCGCCAGCCTGCCGGCGGACCAGCCGCCGCGACTCAAATTCTGGGGTGTGCGCGGCTCGATCCCCACGCCCGGCCCGAGCACCGTTCAGTACGGCGGGAACACTTCCTGCGTCGAGGTCCGCGCCGACGGCGAAATTATCATCCTCGACGCCGGGAGCGGCATTCGGCGGCTCGGTCTGGCACTGGCAAAGGAGTTCAAGGACCAGCCTGTCGAACTGACGTTGCTGATCACCCACACGCACTGGGACCACATTCAGGGGTTTCCCTTTTTCGTTCCGGCCTACAACCCGCAAAACAAGCTGCGGATCCTCGGTTACGAGGGCGCGCGCAAGGGTTTGTATTCCACCCTGACGCATCAGATGGAAAGCCCTTACTTTCCGGTCAGCCTGCAGCACGTGCCTGCAAACATCGATGTGACGGAGCTGAAGGAATTCGAGTTCCACGTCGGAAACGTCCGGGTGCAAGCCACGTTTGTGAACCACCCCGGCGTCTGCGTGGGCTATCGCCTGTTCACCAGCGCCGGGTCCATTGCTTATCTGCCCGACAACGAACCGTTCCAACGAATGCGCTCACACCCGGGCGGGCAACAAACATCGGACCGTCTCGAAGCGCTGAACTACGCCAGCGAGCAGGACCAGAAAACCATCGAGTTCCTCAAGGACGCGGACGTGTTAATCATCGACTCCCAGTACGATGACGCGGAATATCAGTCGCACGTCGGCTGGGGACACGGCTGCGTGGAAGACGTGGTGGCGCTGGCGCTGTTTGCCAAAGTGAAGCAGCTTTTCCTCTTTCACCACGATCCCGATCACGACGACACTCAGATTTCCAAAATGCTCGGCTGGGCGCGCCAGCTTGTGGCCATGCAAGGCGAGACGTTGGCGGTTGATGCCGCGCGCGAGGGTCTGGAATACGTTTTGCAGCCGTTGCCTGCGAAACCTTGAGTTCCTCAGGAAAACGGAAAAGAAGGACCCGCCGCTATCCCCCTCCCGCACTGCGACGAATGCGCCAGAGCGAAAGCAGCGTGTAAAACGTCACCGCCAGGGCATAGCCCAGGATGCCGAATCCGACGGCAAAGGGTATCAGTGATTCGCCTGAGAAATACATCAGCGCGCCGCCGACGCCCGCCGTGAGCAGTGTCTGGCCAAGCAAACAAAACAGATAAAGCGGCAAGCTCGTGTGCCGCAACTGTTCGACGTACCAGTCGCGATAGTTTTCCTCGCCCAGCGAACGCATCAGCCAGGCGGCCTGAAAATTCCGCGCGGCCACCAGCACACTCGTCGTGCCGATGACAATGGCCGCCAGCGGCCAGGCTGCAAACGCACCGCAGAGGACAAGGTTGATGAAGGAACCCCATTTCCAGCCCAGCTTTTTGGCCAGCGGATTGCCTTCCAGAACCAGGTTCGGCGTGGCGATCCACGTGCTCAGAAAATCCGCCCCCCGGCTCACCAACAACAGCATCAGGAAAAAAAAGTAAAGCCGGCCGCCGAGTGGAACCATGCCGTCCATTATTTCTTCCCGTAAATCCGTTCGGGCGTTTCGAGTTGTGGCTCGGTCACCTTGAACGAGCGGCCCTTGTTTTCCGCCGCACGGAAAAAGCATGATTGGTAGCCTTCATGACAGGCGGCGCCGATCTGTTCGACCTGAATCAGGAGCGTGTCGCCGTCGCAGTCGAACGCGATGTCCTTGACCTGCTGCACATGGCCGCTGGTCTCGCCTTTCATCCAGAACTTCCGGCGCGAGCGGCTCCAGAAATACGTCTTGCCGGTTTCGATGGTTTTTTCAAGCGAAGCGCGGTTCATCCAGGCCATCATCAGAACGCGGCCCGTTTTTTGTTCCTGAATGATGGCAGGAATCAGTCCGTCCGCGTTGAATTTCAGTTGGTCGTAAAAGCTCATGGTTGCCTGATGCGTGCGTAGAAAGTAACAAAATTTGCGCGGCGAACCATGAAAAAGTTTTGGCCAGGACTAAGCCCGCCGTTCAGATACGAACCGGAATCCCTTTCCCGGCCAGAAATTGTTTCACCTCCTGAACGGTGTATTCGCCAAAGTGAAAAATGCTCGCGGCCAGCACCGCGTCGGCCTTGCCTTCGAGCAACACTTCGGCCATGTGCTCCAGTTTGCCCGCGCCGCCACTGGCAACCACCGGCACACCAACGGATTCGCTGATGCGCCGCGTGATGACCAGATCAAATCCGGCCCTCGTCCCGTCGGCATCAATGCTGTTCAGGACAATTTCGCCGGCGCCAAGTCCAACCGCGCGTTGGGCCCACCCGGCGGCCTCGAGTCCCGTCGGCTTGCGGCCGCCGTGCGAAAAAACCTCCCAGCGCCCGGGCGCGACGCGCTTCGCATCGATGGAAACAACGATGCATTGGCTGCCGAATTTTTCCGCGCCGGCGCGAATGAGGTCCGGTGTGGCCAGGGCCGCAGAATTGATGCTCACCTTGTCTGCCCCCGCCCGCAGCATCGCTTGCATGTCGTCCACGGCGCGGATGCCCCCGCCGACCGTCAGCGGCATGAAACACTTCTCGGCCACACGCTCGATGACTTCAACCATCGTCCTCCGACCGTGCGCGCTGGCGGTGATGTCGAAGAAGACCATTTCATCGGCGCCTTGTTCGTTGTAGCGCAGGGCCAACTCGACGGGATCGCCGACGTTGCGCAATTCGCCAACCTCGGCCCGGCCGAACTGGACGCCGCGCGTGACCTGGCCGTCATGCACGTCCAGACACGGGATGACACGTTTAGCCAGCATCGTTGTTGTCGGAATTGTTTCCCGTGAAATCGTGCGGAATCATCGGAGTTCAAGTCAACCGCTTTCGCGGGCAGCGAGATATATGAACTCGCCAGCTCACTGCCAAGCAAGATCCGAATGGCAGGTGCCAATCTCCTGGGGACTTCGGAACACACTTCAGTCAAACCGCGCCTCATGCGTGCTTTTGGCAGACGCGATTTGCGAGTGACGTTTTGCTTCGAGCTTTCCGATTTACTCGGCCCAAGGCGATGTTATCCTCGTGAATAGCGATAGTTGACCACCGTCTAACGAGCGAGCTTTTATGAAAATGCAAACTTTGATCGGACCCGCGGTGATTTCTCTGTTGGTCGCGCTCTTCACCGGCTGCGCTTCAAGCGGCATAAAAAATCCATCGGGCATCGGCGTGACCGAAATGCGCGCCGACGAAAAGGGCTTCGTCGCCGGCACCGGCGTGGAATCGCAGGATCTTGTCGCCGTGACGGACAAGATGGCGCGCAGCATTCTCGACACGCCCCAGATCAAGAGCGCCCAAAATCCGCCGGTGATCGTGCTCGACCCGGTGGTGAACGAAACGCGGTTCCCGATCAACAAGGACATGTTCCTCACGCGCATTCGACTCATGTTGAACTCGAAGTCCGCGGGCAAAGTGCAGTTCCTCGCGCGCGACCGCATGGCGGCGTTGGAACACGAGCGCGACTTGAAGCGTTCCGGTCAGGTCACCAGCAGCAACGATCCGAATGTGGCGGAGTTCAAGGGCGCCGACTTCTTTCTCACTGGCAAGCTTCAGAGCTTGACGACCCGCAATTCGCGCGGCATCAGCGATTATGTTCTTTACTCCTTCCAACTGGTGGACGCTCGCACCAGCGCGATCATCTGGGAAGACGGCGCCGAAATCAAAAAACAGGGGCTGGAAGACGCGGCGTATCGCTAGCCGCCGCTGCTTCATCCGGCCACACCGTTTATGAAAATGCTGGCGTCGTGTCTGGTCGGAGTCCTGTCGGTTGGCTGCGCGACGACTCAATCGGACCAAGGCTGGCAGCGCACGGGGGATCCGGTCGTTGATGGCAAGGCCGCCATCGAACACGGTCCAAAGCGGGACCGGGTGCTCTGGGAATATCGCGCTGCGGCGGCCGCGATGCGTCGCGGACAGTTTGCCGAGGCGAAACCGTTGCTGGATGACGCGCTGGTGACGCTCGGCGGCATCTACGGGCCGGACAAAGAAGCCAGACGTGCCCGCGGTTATTTTTCTCCCGAAGCCAAAAAGACCTTCATCGGCGAGCCGTACGAACGGGTGATGGCCTACTACTATCGCGGAATTCTTTACTGGTTCGACGGCGAACTCGACAATGCCCGCGCTTGTTTTCGCAGTGCGCAAATCATGGACGGCGACGCCGAAAACAAATCCTACGCCAGCGACTACGTGTTGCTCGATTATCTCGACGGCCTGGCGACGGCCAGGCTCGGCGGCGACGGCAGTGACGCGTCGAAACGGGCCGAAGCGGAGGCGCGAATGACGAAGCCGCCGGAATATGACCTCAAAGCGAACGTTCTTTTTTTCGTCGAGTTCGGCAACGGTCCGCTGAAATACGCGACCGGTCACTACGGCGAAGAGCTGCGCTTTCGCCCAGGCTACTCGGCTGTCCGCTCCGTGCAAATCAAGGTGGACGGTCAAGCCGCTCGGGCCGAGCCTTACGACGATTTGACGTTTCAGGCCACGACGCGCGGCGGACGCGTGAAAACGGCGACCGACACCGCCGGCAACGCGGCCATCATCAGCGGCGCCATTCTGGCGGGCCAGCAGGACCGGCACAGCGTCGCGGATGAAGTCGGGGTCGGGTTGCTGGCGGCCGGTGTCATTACCAAAATTTTTTCCGCGGCGACCACACCTGCGGCGGACACGCGGGCGTGGGACAATCTGCCGCAATATTTAAGCTTTGCTTCAACGCAGTTGCGCGCCGGAGCGCACACAGTGACCGTCGAATTCCTGGACGCCGGCGGGAGACCAATGGCCAACTTGACGAGGACGGTTAGAATAAATGTGTCCGATCCGGCGCGGGACACGGTTGTATTTGTGAGCGACAAAAACCAATGATCAACAGGTGAAGCTATGAAACCAAATGAATTTGTTCTCCTGATTGCGGGGTTCGGGCTGGTTGCGGCGACCGGCTGCATGGAAGTGTCCGAAAAAGTCGAGAGCGGCACGCGTTACCTCATCACCGGCCATCCGGGCGGCGCGTATCGACCGCGCAACGTCAACAAATACGACCTCGAAAACAGCGCCAGGTTCGTGCTGCTCGACAAGGGAGTCGAGCGGTCCGTCACCTGCCCCAACATTGAGGAGCGAGTGACCGACGACGGACGGCTCGAAGTCGTCGCCAACTTGCGCAACCGGCTGAACCGCCGCATCGAGGTGCAGGTCAACTGCGTGTTCAAGGACGACAAGGGTTTCCCCACCGATGAAGCGTCATTCAAAACGCTCATTCTGGATGAGAATGCGCAGGAAGGTGTGCGCTTCATTTCGATGAACAATCAGTCGCGAACCTACACCATCCGCGTTCGCCAGGCCCGCTGAATCAACCTCCGGCGGACTTCTCACCGTAATTGATGCTCATCACGCCGCCGAGCAGGTTCACGGCGCGGATGTTGGCGCAATTCAACTCCCGCATCCGCGCCGCCACGCCGTGCTGCGCCGGGTAGTGTTGCAAGGACTCCCAAATGTAAGCGTGCGTCTCGGAATCGCCGCAAAAGGCTTTGCCAAACAACGGCACGAACCGCTTCAAGTAGCCGAAGTAAAGCGAACGCCACCGCACGTTGTCCGGCCTGGCGAAATCGAGCGCCAGCAGCCGGCCGCCCGCTTTGGCCACGCGCCACATTTCGCTCAGCCCCTGTTCAAAGCTCGCCAGGTTGCGCAGCCCATAGGCGACGGTCACCAGGTCGAAGCTGTTCTCTGGAAAAGGAATGTTCGTCGCGTCGCTGCGCAGGAATTGCGGGTTGATCGATGGGCTCGCGGGCGGCGCTCGCCCCTTAAACCGGGTTTGAGCGACCGCCAGCATCGGCCCGTTAAAATCGAGACCGACGACTCGCGCGCCTTGCCTGGCCAACGCGAAAGCGATGTCACCGGTGCCGCAGCACAGATCGAGCGCGCGTTCGCCGGGTTGCACTCTGGCCAGTTGAATCAATCGCCGTTTCCAATAGCGGTGCATGCCGAAGCTTTGAAGGTCGTTGATGAGGTCGTAGCGCGGCGCAATCGCGGCGAACAGGTCGTTGACCCTGGACGCGCGTTGGTCGCCTGGTTCATGGAACTTGTTGGCCATGCAAGGCCCAGAGTAACACAGAGGCGCTTCGGCCGCAGTCATGATTCGCGCGGAAGGGTTGGGGGGCGCCGCTTCGGCAGGAACTGGCCTTCAGCAAAAAGCAGGGGTTGCCTTGAAGCGATCCACGCGGTAACGTCTGGCCGAGTGAAGTGGGAAAAGCCGATGAGAGCATCTGTGTCTCGACAAAGGCCTCCCAATCAGCAATTATTACCGGTTCGATGGCCGCGACGTTGACCGCAAACGAAGAAGCTCAATTGTTGCAAACGATTGAGATGTTCGAGGTCATTACTCAGTCGCAACCGCTCGACTATCAGTCGCTGGAAATCCTCAAGGAAGCCTATTTCAAACTCGGACGTCAAAAGGAAGTGGTCAACACCTCCAAGCGCATCGCGCAGGCTTACGTCCAGTTGGGCCAGCTTTCCTCCGCCATCCTCGAATACGAAAGCATCCTGCAGCGCTACCCTGACGATCCCGACGTGCAGGCGGCGCTGGCGGAAATCGAAAGCAAGGCCAGCAGTTTCGCCGTGCCCGGCGAGGTCGATCTTGTCGAGAAGGCGAGCGCGGCCAAAAAGGTCAAAGAAAAGAGAGCCCCCACTGAAGTCGATGATGGCAAGCCGGCAATGCAAAAGATTTTCGTGGATGGCAAATTGATTTCCTCCAGCGACTTCAACGGGCTTTGGCACACCCCTGATATGCACGATCCACCGGGTACAGTCGTCCAGCCGTTCATTCAACTCCTGGCCGACCGGGGGCTGTTGCCGCTGGACAAATCGTTGAGGCTTCTCTGTGACCGTTCCCGGCTCGGTTTTCTGCCGCTCGACAAATATGACATTGACATCGATCTGGCGCGGAGTTTCCCGCGCGAGGTTTGTCAGCGCTGGTGCATCCTGCCGTTCGACCGCATGAGCAAACTGGTCCTTGTCGCCACAGCTAATCCTTTCAACAAGCAGGCTGTTTGGGACCTTGAAAACGCGACGAAGAACCGGCTGTTGTGGTATATTTGTCCGCCTGCGGAACTGGTGAAAGTCATCCGGAAGGCTTTCCGCTGACCGTAGTTTTATGCCGCCCATCAAAAGCTTCGGAGAACGCATCGCCGACGCACTGGTCGAGGACGGTCTGCTCTCGACCAAGCAAGTCGAGGAGCTGCTCGATCTCCAAAAAAAGGAAGGCACTCGCCTGCTCAAGCTGATTCTGGAGAAATCGTACGTGGGCGAGGTGGACATGGTCGTGTCGATGGGCCGTGTGCTCAACGTGCCGCCCGTCAACTTGAGCCGCATCGGAATTCCCCCCGAAACCGCCGGCCTGGTGCCGCGGGAAATGGCCACCAACCATAAAGTGCTGCCGGTCTCCCGCCTGGACAACAAGTTGTTCCTGGCGATGGCCGACCCGCTGAATGTTCTCGCCCTCGACGACGTGAAGCGCACCACGAAGCTGGAGGTCATGCCGATGATCGCGTCGGAAAAGGCCATCCTTGACAAGCTGAACAACCTGGACAGCGGTCGCGGCACGATGGAAGACATCATCCAGGACGCGCAGCGCCAGGCCGAAGACGACGCTGAGGCGGACACGCTCGAAATCGCGCGCGAAGTGTCCGAGGAAATGAACATCGACCAGTTGGCGGCCTCCACCGAGGAAGCTCCCGTCATCAAGCTCGCCAACCTCATCATCGTGCAGGCGATCAAGGATCGCGCGAGCGATATTCACGTTGAACCTTTCGAGAAAACTGTCCGCCTGCGTTATCGCATAGACGGTTCGCTGGTGGACGTGACGCCGCCGCCCAAAAACATGCAGGTGGCGCTGGCGTCGCGGCTCAAAATCATGAGCAACCTCGACATCGCCGAGCGCCGTTTGCCCCAGGACGGACGCATGCGCGTCAGGGTCGGCGGCCGCGACGTTGATTTGCGGGTCTCTTTTATGCCGACGGTCCACGGCGAGAAGTGCGTGTTGCGTATTCTGGACAAGTCCAATCTCTCGGCGAGTCTGGACAAACTCGGCCTGGATCAGGACACGTTCCGCCGGTTCAAGGCCGCCGTGGACGCCCCGCACGGTCTGATTCTGGTCACTGGCCCTACCGGCTCCGGGAAGACCACTACGCTTTATTCTGCGCTCAACGAACTCAATAATCCCGAATACAACATCATTACGGTGGAAGACCCCGTAGAATTCCAAATTCCAGGGATCAATCAGGTGCCGACCAAAAAGGAAATCGGTCTGACGTTCGCCAACGCGTTGCGTTCCATTTTGCGACAGGACCCGGACATCGTCATGATCGGCGAAATCCGCGACCAGGAGACTGCTGAGATCGCCGTCGAAGCCGCGCTCACCGGCCACCAGGTGCTGAGCACCATGCACTGCAATGACGCTCCCGGGGCCATCGCGCGCCTCGACGACATGGGCATCGCGCCCTTCCTGATTTCCTCGTCGGTCATCCTGGCGGCCGCTCAACGGCTCATGCGGCGAGTCTGCTCGGTCTGCAAGGAGCCGGTTACTTATCCGCCCAAGATGTACGAGGATTTGGGCATCGACCCGGCCTTTTTTGAAGGTGTGCCGCTCTACCGTGGCCGGGGCTGTGAGCGCTGCAAAAACACCGGCTACTCCGGTCGCATCGCCATCATCGAGGTGATGACCGTGACCGACGAGATTCGCAAGCTCGTCATCCAGCGGGCCAGCGCGCATGAAATTGGCAAGGTCGCCATCGCGCTCGGCATGCAAACGTTGCGCATGGCCGCGCTGAACAAAGTGCGCGAAGGCGTCTCGACGCTCGAACAAACCTTGATCGCCACTGCCAGTTACTAGAGAACCGGTTCCACAAGGCGGGGCGGGCGTCCTCCGTCCGCAGTTCTGCTACGCCATGAGCCATTCCACCGGACTTTTTGCGTCGACACTTCGAAGGCCACGAGGTACCAAGCAGATTCGCTCATGCTCGAACTCGAAGAGGCGATAAGCCGCATCCTTTCGGCGGTCCGGCCGCTCGGCCATGAACTGGTGACTCTCCGCGAAGCCGCGGGCCGTGTGCTGGCAGAATCAGTGATCTCTCCGGTGGATTTGCCAATCTTCGATAACTCCGCGATGGACGGCTACGGCGTTCGCTCGGCCGATCTGGCGAGCGCGAGCGCGGGTAATCCAAGCGCCCTCCGATTGATCGGGAAGGCAGCCGCCGGGGAAGTTTTCAAAGGCAAGATCGAGGCTGGAACCTGCGTGCGACTGTTCACCGGCTCACCGATGCCGAACGGCGCGGACGCCGTCGTGATGCAGGAAGACGCGCGGCCCGACCCGGCACGGCCCGATCAGGTTTGGATTCTCGACACAGTCAAGACGGGGGAAAATGTCCGGCTGCGCGGCGAGGATGTGAAGCGCGGCGCGGAACTCGTGCCGGGGGGAAATCGCCTGACAGCCGGCCGAATCGCTTTGCTCGCGGCCGCCGGCGTCAGCGAAATCAAGGCGGCCCGCCAGCCGCGCGTGGCATTGCTGGCCACCGGCAGCGAACTGGTTGAGAGCGGCCAGCCGCTATCGCCAGGAAAAATTTACGAAAACAACCGCGCCATGATTGTGGCGCTGATGAAATGGAGCGGCGCCATTCCTGAAATTTTTCCGTTCGTGCCGGACACATTGGAGGCGACAAAGGCCGCTCTGGAAAGAGCGGTGAATGAGTGCGACGCGGTGGTGACTTCAGGCGGCGTTTCGGTTGGCGAATACGATTTTGTGAAAACAGCCTTCGCGGCACTGGGCGGCGAGCTCGCGTTTTGGAAAATTGCCATCAAGCCCGGCAAACCGTTCGTTTTCGGCCACGCGGGAAAGCCTTTTTTGTTCGGCTTGCCTGGCAATCCTGTTTCCGCGCTGGTCACCTTTCTATTGCTGGTTCGGCCAGCGCTGGCTGCAATGCAGGGCGCAAGCGAAAGGAGCCTGCCGAAATCAACCGGCGTGTTGGCGGAGTCGTTGGCGAATCCCGGCGATCGACGCCATTTTGTGCGCGTGGTTGTCGATGAAGTGGGACGCGTCCGTTCAGCCGGGACCCAGGCCTCGCACAGTCTCAGTTCACTGGCTGCAGCGAATGGCCTGGTGGACGTGCCCCCGCGAACCAGCCTGCCCGTCGGCGCTGCCGTGTCGGTGTTGCGATGGGACTGGTGAAATCGCCGGAGCGGAAAGAGCTGTTGACCGACAAAAAATCGAGGACCGGGCGAATCAGAATCTGCGTCGCGGAAACTCCGTTACGGTCGGCTTGGGCTGGGCGTGGGGAGTTTCTGTTGGCGCGGCGACAGCAGGCGAAAGGCTGGACTGCCCCAGAACCCTGGCATTCGGGTCACCCAACAGGCTCGAAGGACTTCCGATCGAGTCGCTGAGTGAACGCGGAGGATTCAAAACATCGCCGGCGGCTGGCTGAAGCGCGCCCGGTCGTTGCGCGGTGACTGGATTCAACGTCTGGCTGGTCGTGTCCACCTGAAGCTTGATCGGATCAAAACCTGGCGCCAGCGGATTGATCGCGCCCGGGACAGCCAGAAGTTTCTGAAATTCGTCCGCGTGATTTTGACCGCCTCGGCCGGTTGAAAGCGGGTCGCTCAAACCGGAGTTGCGAGAATCGCGCAGCCGTCCCTGGCTTTGCGAAATCCCAGAGAAATCCATGGGCAGCAAAAATCCGGCCGTCAACGTCCGCGTTGACTCAAACGAATTATCGAATCTCGAGTTTGCATTTGCCCCCACCTGGTCGTCTCGGTCGCGGGTCGGCCTTTGGCCGCGATCTTCAAAAAAAATCTCCAGCGCGGTTCTAGGCTTTTTGTCCGAGCGGCTGGAGTCCCTGAGGCCGAACACTTCGCCCATCTTCTGATCCCGCTCAAGGTCTTCGGACCGGACGTAGATCCAGTTTTTCTTGCGATCGAGCGCCTCCAGCAGACGCGCGTTGAGCGAGTAATTCGGGAGTGCGGCTGGCGCGGGGGCGACCAGTGGTTCAACCACGCCGCTGATGGAGTTCCCACGCTCAAGGAATTCAAACGGCCTGGACAATAACAGACGATCTTGCGGAAGAGCCGCCGGCGCGTCCACAACTTCGCTCGGGCTGGAGAACTGAATCTTTTCCCGAACCGGAGTCTGATCACCCGCCGCTCCCGAAATGCAAGCCGTCAAGGCCGCCGCCAACCCAACCGCTGCGATCGAATGATTCATCCGAGTTGTCTTCGCGAAGCGCATGTGCAAGATGCTATTTAACCACGATTCGGCCGTTCGTCAAAACAAAGTGTTCACTTCTTTTAGGCTCAAGTGACCCAACAAAATTGACGGGTTTGTGCGGTGGAATTAACGCTTTTACATTGACACCTGCCAAGCCGGAAACAGGAACGCCCCTCACCCTGCCCCCACCCTGCCCCTCTCCCCACTCCTTCGTCGTGGGGAGAGAGGGAAATATTCCCAGCTCACTATGGTGGCAGTCCGGATGCGCCCCTCATTCTGCGACCGGTATTTTCGCCTTGCATCTGAGCGCCGTTTTTCTAAGTTCAAAACTCGAGCTTCTGACTCTATGGGAACGCGGGCCAGCGTTTGGCTGTTCGGAGCGGGCCTCACCGTCTGCGTCATGATCTTTTCATCACGCCAAATTGGCCTGTCTGCCGACACTGAAGCCCCGGGCGTCAATCCTGAAAATCAACCACCGCAGTCTCAGGAGACAAACCTACCCGCCTCATCCGTAAGCTCCGAGGTGATTCAACAGGTTGTCCAGCAGCTTCGTCGTGAGATGGAACTCTTCGCCAAACAACCAGCCGATCCAGAGTCGATCACCAACAGCGTTGCCGCTCCTGATCGAACAGAAGCCCTTGAGCAAAGGCTGGTCCTGGTTGAACGGATGCTACAGGCTCAGCGCCAAAGCGAATTGGAAACTGTTCACAGTTCGTATCGCGCGCTCGTCATCGTCGCGGGCATACTGGGCGGCGTGGTACTCGCGGGTATTCTCTGCGCCGTGGTGGTTCTGACCCGCGCGATGAACCGGCTTTCCGACCTGGCATTGCGTCTGCCTGCCAGTGGTTATCAGAACCTTCCCGGTCTGGCCGCAAGTGAACTTTTGCCCGGCACTTTCAGCCAGGCCGAACAGATCAGCGCAAAGTTCATCGGCACCGTCGAACGACTTGAAAAGCGGATTCTCGAAATGGAACAATTGGGAGGCCAACGGTTGCCGGCGGAGCTTGAAAGTCCCGTTGCAACCCACCCATCGTCAACGACAGGCGCAAAGCCAGTGGGCGAGGAGAGCGTGCCGCAATTTTCGGTTTTGATTGGAAAGGGCCAGGCGCTGCTGAATCTTGGCCAGGTGGAGGAAGCGCTTCACTGCTTTGACCGGGCCATCACTCTCGATCCGAGAAGCGCGGACGCGCTGATAAAACGAGGAATGGCGCTCGAAAGACTCCATAAGATGGAACAGGCCCTCGACAGCTACGATCGCGCGATCGCCGCCGACAATTCGATGACGCTGGCCTATCTCCACAAAGGGGCGGTTTGCAATCGCCTGCAGCGGTTCCAGGAAGCCCTGGCCTGTTACGAGAAGGCCCTGAAGACGGAACCCGTGCCGGCCGCTTTATGACTTGAACAGCGGCGGTCCATCCGAACACTTCAAACAATGATTACCGGCGTTCGGTTTGGGTTTCAAAGAAGAACCATTCTTTGAAATACCAGGCGAAGAGAAGTAAGCACCGAAGGTCCAGTTCTGACTCTGGCAGGAGCGCGCAACGGCGGTTATGTCGGCGCGGCGGCCTGAGTTAAGGTTGGCCGCTGACAGTCGTATTTTTAAGATCTGAAAACCCCTTTGGATCTATGCTCCTGAGCGTATTGGCAACCGCC
>Ga0209056_10002989_pt1 | contig 18119 bp, 17 predicted proteins | sample GraSoiAngelo_114_FD_185876 | JGI IMG/M metagenome (GOLD analysis project Ga0209056, IMG submission 185876) | Grasslands soil microbial communities from the Angelo Coastal Reserve, California, USA - 14_0903_13_40cm (SPAdes) (version 2) | ecosystem: Environmental > Terrestrial > Soil > Grasslands... | reverse complement strand
TCCATGTAGTCAGCCAGATTCCAGCAAAACACCAGATCGAATTGCGCGTTCGGATAAGACAGGTTCTCTTCGAGAAATTTCTTCTCGTTGAGCGTCGTCCGGCCCTGATCATCGTGGATAGCAAGACTAGGGTCAGTAGAGGCCGCGAGCAGGTCCTGGCTGTAGATACGATGTCCGCGCTCGGTAAAGAACCGGATGTTGCTGGCCGAGGTAGCGCCTATATCGAGCACACACAGCGGGTCTTCAGACTTGAAAACCCGCGCCAGTTCCGCCATGGCGCTTGAACGCCGGTTCAGCCGCTCCTGAGTTTTCGACTCCGACGGTGCTGCTGGAGGGCCGCTGCGAAAGAATCTCATGCCAATTTGATGTGGACGCTTACCTCAGGGCCGATATTTTGGCCCTCGCGCCTGGCGACCTCAGGCTTAAACCGGCAGTGACTCTTGCAGCCGATATTGCCGAACCCAGGCAGAAATACGTGTAGCTCAATATAACCCGACAGGAGGGCTATAGGCCACATTACTTGTTCTGTTCAGGTGAACTAGAACCTGGTTTTGGGGAGGAAACAGTGGCCGCCGCAGCGCTTACTCCGGGTGCTGCCGCCTTGTTATCGGAAAGGATTTCCAGCTTGCCTTTGAAGTACGCACCTTCCTCGATCGCAATCCGGCGGGTTTGCACGTCACCGTTGACCACTGCCGACTTGCGCATTTCGGTGCGTTCGGTAGCGTGTATATTGCCCTCCAGTGATCCACCCACCGTCACATTTTTTGCCGCGACACTGGCGTGGACGCGGCCGTTCGGCCCGATCGTCAAGCTGTGTCCAAGCAACTGAACGCTGCCATCCACCTGGCCGTCAACGTAGATGTCCTCGCTGCCCGAAATGTCTCCTTTGATAACCACAGTCTTGCCGATGTTCGCGAATCCTCCCGATGCGGGCGTGGTACTCATGAATGGCCTCCCTCGACAGCGCTCTCGAATACGAAGTATGGATTGTAAATCATGGGCTCCGGCCGCGAACGCCGTCAATAGCCTGTCGAACAGATTACCGATTGTTTGCACTGCCGGAAGAACGGCGCTGCGCCGCGTAAGTCGGTTTGAATGATTGGGGCTTGAAGCCGCCTGTTCGGCCGGATCAGATCGAGGTTCTTGCTCGCAGCCTGATGCTGACCGTTGGGTACAACAGCGGGACGATATTTTCCGTCTAAAGTAATGTTAACTTTCGCGTTCCAATGCGCACCAGGCATAAACCACGGGTTTGGCTTTTGGCGGCGCTGGCGCTGCTTACCACGCGGACCTTTAGCGCGGCCAAGCAAGAACTTTCTAGCGGCGACCCCTCCCAGCTCGTTTCAAGCGCTGTTAAGAATGAAATTGCTGCCAACGGCCCTTCGGGCACGCATTTCATGTTCCGGAACCAGAGAAAAACGCCCCACGTCAATCAGACTAAGTTGATAGTTGAGACCCGCGAAGCCACCGCTGGATTGTTAGTGGAGGTGGATGGCCATCCGCTGACGCCACAGCAGCGAGAAGCCGAAGCAGCGCGCCTGCAAAACTATCTCCGGAACCCTGAAGAGCTCAACCGCAAACGCATGCAGGAAAAAGAGGACGCAGGGCGCACCATTCGTATCGTCAAAGCGCTTCCATTCGCTTTTCTCTATGAACGCGACGGGACGCAGCAGGGAAGTGCCGGCGTGGGCTGTCCCGGCGACGAACTGGTGCGCTTAAAATTCCACCCCAATCCAAATTACCAGCCTCCCTCACGTGTGGAACAAGTGCTCACAGGAATGACCGGCCATCTGCTGATCGACACTCGGCAGGACCGCATCGCGGAGATTGACGGTACCCTGGAGAAAGAGGTCGGCTTCGGTTGGGGAATTCTCGGACACCTTGATCGCGGAGGACGCTTTCTGGTCCAGCAGGCTGATGTGGGCAATCATCATTGGGAAATAACCCACATGGAGCTGGCTTTCACCGGCAAGATTCTATGGTTGAAAAAGCTGAACCTCCATTCCAGCGACTCATTTTCCGATTTCCGCGTGGTGGCTCCCGATCTTACGTTTTCACAAGGCGTTGCTCTGCTCGAGAAAGAGGCGGCGCATAACCAAAGCAGCGCGCCCAATCCAAAACAAGGCAAGGTCGAGGGAAAACAACAGTCCAAGGCTGGAATGAAACAAGAGGCAGAACAAACCATCTGCTGCAACCACTAGGGGCCGGGTAGACCAGCTAGACGCAATGCCACGACGTTAGGCGTGCCAGTCGGACATGCGTCGTGACCCGCCGGCTATGGTGTCGGGCCGAGACCTGGCCTCGGAGACATCCTCTTAGCATGCGCCATCGCGGACTCATGCACCACAGTGGAAGAGTGGCCATTTATGGCCGCGTTAGAGATCGCGGGCCTGATCGTGCGAGCTTCAGCTCGGAAAAACAACGACTTGGACTCGACCCCTTGCAAATTGCTCCTGACCCGGCGCAGAATGCCTCGGACACCCGGCATGTCCCAATCCACCACTGAATCCGGCAGTCTGCGTGCCTTCGCGCCTGCCCTCATTCTGCTGGCGATAAGCTTTCTCATTAATTACATCGATCGCGGCAACGTCTCCGTGGCCGGCCCGATCTTGAAGTCGGAGTTCCATCTCTCAGGAACGCAGCTCGGCATTCTGTTCACCGCCTTCTTCGTCAGCTACACCGGGATGCAGTTTGTTATGGGATGGCTCGTCGATCACTTCGACGTCAATCGCATCCTCGCCGCCGGTTTTCTGCTCTGGTCTGTCGCCACCGCCACCACCGGCATCGTCAGGGGCTTCGTGCTGCTGCTCTCGATGAGGTTGATTCTCGGCGTGGGCGAATCCGTCGCCTTGCCTGCAGGTTCAAAGATCCTGGCTCGCTGTTTGCCGGAGCACTATCGCGGATTCGCCAGCGGCGCCCTCATGTCCGCACTGCGCACCGGCAACGCCGTCGGGACCTTCGGCGCCGGTTATCTAATGACCAAATACGGTTGGCGTCCCGTGTTCATCGGGATTGGATTGATCAGCTTGCTCTGGCTCCCGGCCTGGGCGAAGTGGAAACCTGCTTACGTCATTGCTGCTCCTCATCCGGCGCGACCGTCAGTAGATACTTGGAGGATCTTTGAGCAACGTTCCTTCTGGGGCACCACTCTCGGCCACTTCGCCTGCAACTATCTTTTTTATTTCATGATCACCTGGCTGCCCAGCTACTTGGTTCTCGCTCGACATCTCTCGCTGGATAGCATGGTCCGAATTGCTGGCCTCTACTACTCCGTCGACGCAGCAGCCGCAATTGGTGGCGGCTGGCTGCAGGATTTCTACATTCGACGGGGCCATAGCTGCACGGTGGTGCGAAAAACCGCCATGGGAATCGCGTTCTCGCTGGGCGCAATCGGAGTGATGGGCTGCGCGCTTGCGGGTGGAGACAGTTACCTGCCGTGGCTGATGGTTGCCGGTGTGGGTTGTGGTTTGAGCTCTCCCGGTATTTACGCGTTTTGCCAACGCATCGCCGGACCAGAAGCCGTCGGCCGTTGGTATGGCCCGCAAAACGGATTCGCCAACTTCGCCGGCATCATCGGCCCGTCCCTCACCGGCTTCGTCCTCGACCGCACCGGCAGCTTCTTCTGGCCCTTCGCCGTCACTTCAGCGATCTCGTTCATCGGCGTTATCGCCTGGGTCTTCATCGTCGGAGACGTCGAACCGCTAACGTGGACGTCAGTACCCGATCGTCTGAAAACTGCCGTCCGCGCCGAAGCCTAGCGAACTTCTGAGTTCACCGCAGCTGCCGCGTGTACCACACATTCCCCGGCGTGAGCCAATCGTATCCTTCGCCCCAAGCCACCTGCGTATGGGACTTATTGTCAATGTCCATATCGAAGTAGTCGCCGAACGGGAACCGAAAACCGTCCGAGAAAATGTAGTTGTATCCGAAAACAAAGCTCGACAAAACGGTCTCACCCGACCACGTAGATCCTCCATTGTTAGAAGTCCGGTAATAGACATTCCAGTGCGGCTCATTTCTCTGGTCTATCCACGCAATGCGGATATCCCCACCAACTCCTGCCGCAAGGGCCGGGAATGCGTGGTCAACGCCTTGAGGTGCAAGGGAGACATCCCTCCGCGAACTCCACGTGGTGCTTTGATCCGTTGAAGTTGAAAAATACATTCGCTCAGGACCACCATCTGCGGCCCCGGAGTTCCAGAGCACGTAAAGTTGCCCGGCTGCATCGGAGGTCATCGCAATTCCCGGTCCCAGAAACGCCCACCCACACTGGAATGCCGAGCAATCCGGCGGAGCTGCGGAAATGTCGAGCAGCTTAGATGTCCACGTAAGCCCGCCATCCACCGACTTCGTCACGTATAGATTGACGGGGCCCTTGGCTCCGCCGTTCTGTGTGTAGCCATTCCAGCTGAAGTACACATTGCCCGCGGGATCAACCGTCCCACCGCCCGTCAGTGACCAGCCGAACTGTGCGTTCTGATTGACCTTCACGGATGTCCAGCTTTGCCCGCCATCATGCGACGACGAGCACCAAACCGTCTGCGAATGGTTGTAAGCCACGTACACATCGTTGCCGCGTACGGCGAGAATGTCTTTGTCCATCCCAGCATTATTTGAGTTCGCGATGACAGTGCTCCAGGTCTGGCCGAAATCGGTAGACTTGGCTACCTCAATCATGCTCTTGTTATTCTGCAACCAAGATGCGTACACGGTTTGTCCATCAATCGGATCAACTTTAAGCTGCACGTCAATTTGACCCGAGGCTGGATCAGCGATGATTCGCGGTGACGACCAGGTTTTCCCGTTGTCACCGGAAACGATCAAATAGTCAATCGAGCTCGGACACTTTTTGCAGCTTGGCGGAAAGTCAGGAATCAGCACGTATACGTGGCCAAAACGATCGGCGGCAATGCTTGGCTCCCATGTATCTCCGGGTAGACTTGCAGCCAGGCGTGTTTGAGGCTGAAAACTCTGGGAGAACAGTGGACGCGCGGTTGAGAACAAAACCAATACAACGAAGCAAAGCCGTAAGGCTGTAGACGTCATAAATCCTCCTGGCGGAGACGGACGCTCAGGCTGCTAGCCCCCCTGCGGCCCAGAAGTATACACCCGAACAGCGTATCCGGCGTGGGATTTCGCGCAACAGGGGATTTCGCGCAACCGGTAGTGGGCTACTTTGAAATTCTTTTCGGTTCCAGCGTCACAAACGCGTCCTCTGGCTCCGGTTGAGGAAGGGCTATTGCGCCAGAACGGAGATTGGGTTTCGGCTTCAGTGGAGCATGAACAGGGGCATCTGGTTCACCAAGAATAGGTGGTTCACTACCTGAAAGCTTGGCTAGAGCAGCTTTCTCTATTGCACGAATGTCTTCGCGCAGTGTTTGTTTTTTGGCTTTACGTTTTCGCTTATCGCGCCCTTTTCCCATTACGTTTTATGCCGCTCTTTCCGTCCTCCGCTCGTAGGATTCCCAGAGGGCCACAAGATCATTCACATCCTAGAGCCGATCTGTCACGCCAGCAGCCATCGCCGGGGACGTGCGAAGTGTACGATGAATCCTGATGAAATTGTAGGCAAAATAATTTAGCGCAGTTGCGGCGGCATGATTTTCCAACTTGCGACTAAACCCGTTCGACAAACGCGTGTAACGGCGCATCGTTGTGCGAACAGTCCAGTTCTACCTTTCGACAAATGAAGTCGAAACGTGCCTGAAATCAGGATTCCCACTCACTGCTTTCATGTCGCAGCCAAGGCACTTCGCTGGAGAGTAGCGTGTCTCGTTTTCTAGCGGAGCACGATAAACCTTGTGCAACTGTGCATAATCCACTTCCGAACCAAAGGCATCTTCAATCACGTTAACGTAGGTGCGTAGAGCATCGGTTGTGATTTGTACGCGCCCTTTGGCATGCATGGCAAGATCGAAAATTCAAAGTAGCCCACTACCGCGCAACCTACTTGCACGTGATGCGCGAGGGAGTGTAACCCATCTTTTCCTCGTTTGTGAATACTGCTACTGAGGTTGCCCCACCCTACGCGGTTTTCGTAGGGTAGGGATTTTCGACGCGTTGCCCGGTGGTTTTCGTCCGCGGAATTCGGGCGGATTCAAGGAGTCCCGCTCGTTCTTTGCTTGACCACATCCCGATACAGATCGCAGTACGGCTTTCTCAGGCCGGTTGATGTACCCACGCTGCCATCCTGCCTGAATTGAATGTATGTTTGCTCCCCATCGAAATCCGGCCACTTCGGCAATCCATTGGAGTTCGGATCTCCCGTACTCGCGAAATTTGCCCAATAGGTCTCAATCAGGTCTGCGAGTTTGAAATCGACGTCGTCGAAATTCCCGGCGATGTTGCCGGCTTTGGGAAAATACCCAAACACGTAGGGCAAATCGGCCGAGTGCACCGCACCCTGCGATTGCTGCCCCGGAATCGCGTGCTGAAGCTCGTACTCATAAACGGGACGATGGGCAGCCGTGTGCCACGCGGCCTCCGTCGTGGTTGGACAACGAAACGCGAGGTCGGCAAACCACTGATCGCCGGCTGAGCCGTACAGTGGATCAGTGTTGCCCACACCGCCATTTGCCAGGCCGTAGAGCGCGAATGCACGGTCGGCAACACTTCCGGTCACGTTTTGAATAACTTGCGTACTTCGTCCGGCGGGCCCGGCATACCGAACTCACGCGAAGTGGTCCCTATCAGCAAATCAACCGGTGCCTCTTGTCCGGCGCTTAATACCTCCGCTGGCGATCGCGAAATCAGCCACCCATCAATGATCGGACCTATAGACGGCGCCTCAGGATCTTGTTTGCCCGGCACCACGAGAAGTTCTTGCACGGACCGCTCGCGCAAAGATTGGAGCTCATGGTCAGCAGGCGCTTTCAAACTCGCCACAAGTTTCTGGTTTGCCTGCTCTGCCTCCGAGAGCTTAGGTAACGGCGGACCCAGCGGCGAGCCACTCTGTGCAATCAATCGTTGGAAGAGGCCCTTGGCCAGTGGCGAGACCATGAGATAGCCTGCATCTATTGCGCCGGCAGACTGGCCGAAGGCTGTCACATTTGCGGGATCACCGCCAAATTTCGCAATGTTATCGTGCACCCACTGCAGCGCTAGTAATTGATCCAGCAATCCATAATTCCCGGAGGAGTGATGCGGAGATTCTTTCGTTAGCGCAGGGTGGGCAAAGAAGCCGACCATCCCTAGCCTGTAGTTGACTGTAACCAGAACCACGCCGTGCTGAACCAGCATTCCATCTTTATAAAGGGCGCTCGACGCAGTGCCGCCGGCGTTCGCTCCACCGTGGAACCAGACCATCACCGGCAGCGGCGTTTTCGGCGGCGGCCACACCGGTGTCATTACATTCAGAAACAGGCAGTCTTCTTTGCTGATTTCCGCGTCATGCCGATTCCAATCGCCGAGAATCGCCTGTGCGCAAGGAGCGCCAAACGTAGTCGCTTCACGCACTCCAGTCCACGGTTTCGCGGGGAGAGGCTCACGCCAGCGCAAGTCGCCAACCGGAGGCTGAGCGTAGGGAATGCCCAGAAACTCCGCACCGCCTAGTGCACGAGTTGCTCCTTTTAGCGAACCCCCGGTCGTACCTACGATGAGCTCACCTGTAGCGGCGACCACTTGCGCCGGAAGCAGCAAAACAGGGATGAGTGCGAGCACAAAGAAGGGCCGTCGCGCCGGGGTCGAAAACGATCTCACTTATACCTCCTGGGATTGGATAAGAGATCGTATTCTACAAGCATGACGATTGTGCGTTAACCATAAGTTGCGCGCGTGCCCGGATGCTGATAATTTCAGTGGTTCTTCCGCGACACAAATGAAAAAACTATCTCCATCGCGCGTCGTGAACATAGCCGATTTGCGCAGCATCGCCGAAAAGCGTGTGCCAAAAGCGGTGTTTGACTATCTTGACGGTGGCGCCGAGGGAGAAGTCACGCTGCGGGAAAATTGCCGCGCGCTTGAGCGCATCACCTTTCGTCCGCGACATGCGGTTGCTGTGGGTGACTGCGACCTCCGCACCACCGTACTCGGCGGCGAGATTTCTTTTCCGGCAATTCTGGCACCCGTAGGCTACAGCCGCCTGATGCATCCGGGCGGCGAGGTTGCAGCCGCGCGCGCCGCCGGTGATGCTGGCACCGGTTACATTCTGTCTACAATTTCCGGACACCGGCTTGAGAACGTGAAGGCCGCCACTAAGGGGACCGCATGGTATCAGCTTTATCTGGTCGGGGGCCGGGAAGCGGCGGAAGGCGCAATCGAGCGCGCCCGGAAGGCGGGCTTTTCTGCGCTCGTTATCACAATTGATACTCCAGTGGCCGGCATGCGCGAGCGTGATCCACGCAACGGCACGGCTGAACTTCTCACCGGCAGCCCCTTTGCGAAACTTCCATTCCTGCCGCAAGTATTGGCCCATCCCGGCTGGCTGACGGCATTTCTCCTGGACGGCGGTGTTCCGCGCTTGGAGAACGTTCTTGTACCGGGCGAAACGGGCGGAATGCCCATGCTGGATGTCGGCACGGCGTTAAGGAAGTCTGTTGTCACATGGGAAGACATTCGCTGGATTCGTCAAAGCTGGTCAGGACCCATCGTGATCAAAGGCATCCTCACCGCAGACGATGCACGCCAAGCCGTAGATGAGGGCGCCGCTGCGATTTCTGTCTCGAATCACGGAGGCCGGCAACTGGATGGGGTTTCCGCCGCCATTGCCGCGCTCCCAGAAGTTGTGGCTGCGGTAAACGGCAAAACCGAAGTATTGATGGACGGTGGCGTGCGGCGCGGATCCGATATTGTGAAAGCCCTTTGCCTAGGAGCGCGTGCCGTACTCTGCGGCCGAGCCTATGCGTATGGACTGGCCGCGGCAGGTCACGCCGGTGTGGTTCGCGCGATCGAGATTCTGCGAGAGGATGTGGAGCGCACCATGCGGCTGCTCGGCTGCAGTTCCGTGCGTGAGTTGAATTCGTCCTACGTGCGATATCCCTCCGCCTGGATGCCGTCTGCAGATTGAGTTTTGCGGCATCAAAACAGCTCTGTCATCCCGACCAAGTGCAATGATTGGCGAAGCCGATCATTGCGCGCGGGGAGGGACCCGCTTTTTGGCACATCACGCGAGCTTGTGGTGGCAGATGTGGTTCTGAGAGCGACCTACCTCCTCCAGTGATATCCAATCCGGACCTCAATGCCATTGAATTCCGGATTCCGTCTTCCCAAATTCGCATTGGAAATGTGAGACCATCGAACCCCGAAATCCATAAAATGGTTTTTTGAGAGTGGAATATATAAGCCCCCGCCACCCTTAGCGGTAAAGTTGAAAGCTGAAGTATCACCTGAAGGCAGGTTCGAGGTGGTCCGCAGCGCGCCTCCGGCGATTTCGGCGTATGGTTGCAGGCCGCGAATCGCCAGAGACGAATTCCAGCACAACACAACCGGCTCGATTCCGCTGCCATAAATAAGTTGCGGTCGCGATTGCGCGAATGCAGGGAACAAATTGAGCCCGTACTCGATGCGCCCGTGCCACCATCGCGGACCGATGTCACGTGTGAGCGCTCGTCCTACGTATACGCCTGCGCTCCGCAGTTGGGATTCGCCAAAAGAATTGGTGAGCTCCTCGCCGGTCGAGCCGGAAACCCAGATTGCGATGTCCCAATTTTTCGACCACTCTTGCGCCCCGGCGGTGCACCCGACAAAGACAGCAGCCACGATCACCAATACGGGTGCGCCGGCATTCATGGCAGGGAAGACTTGTACTCGAGATTTCCCTTGCGTAACTGGTCAGACAGATAGACCTCGCGGGCATCGCGAGAAGCGCGGTACCATGGGGCCTTTCCGTGCAGAATGTTGGCTCCGCCGCGAATCGGATTCAGCGCGCAGCGCGTAAACCCAATCAGGAAACTGTTGCGGGTTGAGCCTTCCACCGGACGCGCAATGTGTTTATCGAGCAGGTCTTCCGCTAGAAGCCATGCCAGCCCTCCTACCGGCGTGGTGACCAGATCCACTTGCCCAACTCCGGTGAAGCAATGCCTTTGCGTGCACGGCCACGAGCCGTCTTCGTTCCACGGCGGGCGTGCCTTCGTTCCATATTTTTCTACGGTCAGTTCGCTTAACGGGCCGATGTTCCACTGCGTGCTGTAAGCGGCATTCCAGAGCGTTGCTTTGAATCTGCTCCACCAGTACTCGCGAGTGTTGGAGAACTCCAATTTCTCTCCCTGGGGATCATTTTGAATCTGAATGTAACTCGTCAACGCGCCCTGAACGGGATGTCCAACCTAGCTGTACAGAGCCGGATCGCCGTCGTTCCATCCTGCATTCACCCATGATGAAAGAGATTGCTTGTAGTCGCTCCAGTAGTGATTGAAGGGCACACCGTTCTCAACCACTACCCAGCGATAATCGTCATGGACCACATAGGCCTGTTCGATAGACAAGAACGCGAACGACTCAAAAAGCGCCCGGCCCCAACGAAATTCCCGACGCTTGGACACGGGTGCGCGAAAGAAGCTCTCAGTGATACTGTCGGCAAAGCTGGTAGGCGTGGAAATGAAAGCGTGAGCTGCGACTGATGTCTGCACCAGGTATGGGCAGTCCTCGAGAGCAATAGCCATCTCATCGCAGCGAGATGAAGGCAGTTGGCAAGCCCCGGCCGCAGATAGAATCAAAACCATGTAGAACCGGGCGAGAAGCCGCATAGCTTAGTGGCCAGGCAAGCAAGGTTCCGTACTTAGGATGTCCGCAGGAAAACGCAGGTTGTCACCAGACCGTCAGCATTGATGGTGTTGATCGGCGCTAACCGTTCGATTCCCAAAGCGTCAAAAACCCCTGATCGTACAAGCATCATTGCGGTTGGGAGGATTCTTGTTCCGAAAGTGGAGATGGGCCCTGCCGCAAGGAATTGTGTTCGTCATGGCCTGGCCACAGGTCTGCCATGCCACAACCTCCGTGGTCGTGCCCCGCGTTAACCAAGCTTCCAAGCTAGAAGATTTTGAGGGAATGACGCCGAAAGGCGCCGCGGTCCAGTTGCAGCACGTCACCAGCTTCATTCAGAACCATCCATTTGATGGCAAGCAACCCACCGAGCGTTCCGAAGCCTATCTCGGCTACGATCAGACGAACTTGTATATCGTGCTTCTGTGCTGGGACCATGAGCACGGCGTTCGCTCAAGCTTGACGCGCCGGGAACCTCCGACCACCAACCACGATAATCGCCCTTTTGACTCAGATGATTATGTCGAGATCACCCTGGACACTTTCCAGGACCAGCGCCATGGGTTTGTCTTCGATGTGAATCCTAGAGGAGTGCAGGCTGACGCGCTGTGGACTGAAGGTGAAGGCACGGACTATTCGTGGGACACTCTGTGGTATTCGCGGGCGCAAATCAATTCCGACGGCTTTGTTATCTGGGTCGCGATTCCGTTTCGCAGCTTGAGGTTTCATCCGACCGCCACCAATCGCTGGGGAATCACCGTCTCGCGCTACATAGCCCGCAGGGATGAACTGGATTACTGGCCGCAAGTTTCGACGCGGATTGCCGGCCGGCTCAGCCAAGAAGCGAAACTCACCGACTTCAAGGACATCTCGCCAGGTCGCAATATGCAGTTCATTCCTTATGTCGAATCCCGAACCTTCCGATCGCTTGACACGCGAGATCCAGCGCAGCCGCGCTTCGACTCAGCCAGTTTCCAGGGCAAAGCTGGTCTCGATGCGAAATTCGTTTTCCTCGATAGCCTCGTGCTTGATGCGACTATCAATCCGGATTTCGCGCAGGTTGAGTCGGACGAGCCGCAGAACACGGTCAATCAGCGCTTCGCTGTCTTTTTTCCTGAGAAGCGGCCATTCTTCATGGAAAACTCCAACTTCTTTGAGGCGCCATTAGTCGCGATCGCGCAATTGCAAATGCGGCTGGTGTTCACGCGGCAAATCGCAGACCCAACATTTGGGGTGCGTTTAACCGGCAAACGTGGTCCCTGGAATCTTGGTTTTCTTGTCGCGGATGATCGCTCGCCCGGTTTGATCGTTCCCAATAGCGATCCTTCTTACGGCCAACGGGCTCATTTCGCAATCGGTCGAGTCAGTCACGATCTTGGCGAGCAGTCCAGTATTGGGGGGATGTTCACAGATCGGGAATTTAACGGAACTTTCAATCGTGTTGGCGGTCTCGATGGAACATTCCGCTTAAATCAGAACTGGACGGCTCAATATCGCGGATACATGAGTTCCACTCTCGATAGCACTGGTTATTCTTTCGGCCAGCATAACGAGGGCGTGCTGGTCGGTACCGGGCGCCGATTTACTTTCGACTTGCAATATCTCGATATCACCCCGCACTTCCGGACCGAAGCGGGATTTCTGCAGCGCGCTGATCAGAGGTCCCTAAACGAGTACGGTCATTTTTACTGGCGACCGGAAGGGAAGTACCTGATCCAGCACGGACCTGAAGAAAATGGCACGCAACTTTGGGGCACTCACGGTACGACACTACAACAGCTCATCAGCGGAGATTATGTGTTCGGCTTTCGACGCAACATCATTTTCGCGCCCGTTTATTGGTACGAGTCCGATGTCCTGCGCCCCGCGGACTTCCCTGCGTCGCCTGGTTTTTCTGGGTTGACTAGCAACAAGCAGATGGCCCAGCAGGGCGGCGGAATTGTCTTTCGCGGCAGTCCCTGGCGCGCATTCAACTGGAGCACGCGCATTTTTCACAACGGCGTGGTCGTAATTGTCCCTGCCCCTGGACAATTGCCTTACACGGGCAATGAAACTGCAGTGAATCAAACCATTGGGATCAAACCGTTTGGGCGGCTTCAGATTGACAACACCTACATCCTGGAACGTGTGACCAACGGCATCGTCCATCATGCCGTAGTCAATAGCAACATCTTCCGTTCAAAGTGGAATTATCAATTCACGCGCGAGTTCTCGTTGCGATTGATCGCCCAATACAACGGTTTGCTGGCGAATCAGTCCTACTCCTCTTTGCAAACCACCAAGAACATGAACTTCGACGTTCTGTTCACTTATCTGCTGCATCCGGGTACTGCGATTTATGTCGGCTACAACTCGAACCTGGAGAACGTTGACCCCGATCTCTGTTTCCGATTGCCGGGTTCAACCCAATGCGATCCCAATGGCCCGGGCCTGCTGCGCACTCGCGATCAATTGACCAACGATGGACGCCAATTGTTCGTCAAGATCAGTTACTTGTTCAGAAGATGAGAGCTTGCAATGCGACTGTACCGGTCAGCCACTCGCGTGACCTGACTGAATCCGTACTGCCGAAACCTTACCTTCGCCTACATGGGTCACGGTAGAGTCGCAAGTCATCCCCATGCCACCTGCCGCATCAAAAATGTAATAGCGGAAGCCCAAAAAGGAGGTTTTATGAAGCAGATATTCTGCGGGCTAGTTCTACTTGCGGGAACTGCCTTTGGTCAGATGGGGCCGGGTCAACCGCAGCCTGGACAGCCGCCGCAAAGCACGCCGCCGACTTTCCCTGAGGGTCAGCAGTCTCCGCGGCAAACGATGCCGCCTGACCAGCGGGCTCCAGCCCCAACCCCGGAAGCAACTTCATCCGAGCAGATTCAGCAGCAAATCACGCAACAATTCAGCAACGAACCCACACTTGCTAGCGCGAACCTGCGCGCCGAAGTGGATGAGGCTTCCATCGTAGTCGCAGGCACCGTTGATACTGCCGAGCAGCGAGACCTCGCTCTAAGCATCGCGAAATCTCATGCCGGCGATCGCAACGTGGTGGACAAAATCAAAGTCAAACAGCAAACGTAAGACGACATCTCAGGAGGGAGCCGTGAAAGTTCGAGAGGTAATGAGTCAAAACCCAGCATGTTGCACGCCCACCGACAGTGCTCAGACCGTCGCGGGAATTATGCGTGATCGTAACGTGGGCGCGGTTCCAGTTGTAGCGGACCAGCGGTCACACACGCTGATAGGAATGATCACCGATCGCGACTTTTGTTGCGCAGTCGTTGCCGATGGATTGGATCCGAAGAAGACCACCATCGAAAAATTCATCAGCATGAATCCAATCTCCTGCCGCGAAGGCGAAAATATCGAGAAATGCGAGCGCCTGATGCAGTACCATCAGGTGCGGCGCATTCCAGTCGTGGACAGCGACGATAAAGTGATCGGAATCGTATCTCAGGCAGACCTCGCCCTGCACGATAGACCGGAGCGGGTCTCAAAGACCGTTGCGGAAATCTCCAAGGCTGACCGGCGACCTTCGATCGCGGCTTAGCGGTGATCGCTCGGAACGGAGCGAAAAAGAATACTCGAACAAGAAATAAAGAGGTCGCGACTATCGTAATTCTAACCGCTGCGAGCAAGCAACTACCATGGATTACATAAGTCGCGACCTCTTCTATGCTCACCCCACCCGGACTCTTCACAGCTGAACCAGCTCCGATTCAAAACCGTATATACTCTGGCGGCTAGCCGTTGCGGCTCGCTTGGGGAGATCAGGAATGTCTCATCGCGTTTGCCATCTTGCGCTCATATTCTGTTTGGTCGTCAGCGTTTCAGGCCTGGCTTAAGGCCCGAACTCATTGTCGAAATCGCAGATGCCGTCGGTGGTGGTTGTTCCCACCAGGCGCAACCATCACCCAACTTCAATGCGGATACCGCAACTAACGCTTATCTAGCCCAGATACCGGCCGCCGCTCGCGCCCGCTCTGACGCCTATTTCGAAGGCGGATCTTGGATAATCCTGTGGGATTTTATTTATGGGTTTGTGGTCGCGCTTCTGCTCCTCAATCTTCGCTGGTCGGCGAGAATGCGTGATCTCGCTGAGCGCATCACGCGCTTCATGCCAATTCACGCTATCGTTTACTGGATCGAATATCTTGCTCTGACTTTTATTCTTGGCTTTCCGATCGCTTATTACGAGGGCTATGTTCGCGAACACAAGTATGGCTTGGCAACGCAAACTTTTGGCCCCTGGATGAACGATCAATTCAAGGCCCTGCTGGTGGGAATCGTGCTCGGCGCGATTGCGGTCCCAATTCTTTTCGGCATTGTACGGCGACTCGAAAAAACCTGGTGGATTTGGGGCGCACTCGTCTCCGTCATTTTTGCCGCAATTGGAACCATGATTGCCCCGATTTTCATTTTTCCAATCTTCAACAAGATCACCCCACTCAATGATCCCAAAGTGACTGCGCCTATTCTGAGCTTGGCTCGTGCAAACGGTATCCCTGCGCGCGAGGTTTACATGATTGACGCGTCGCGCCAGACCACTCGTATGAGCGCCAACGTCAGCGGGTTTGGCAAGACCATGCGCATCACCATGAATGACAATTTGCTGCGCCGCGGTTCTCCCGAAGAGGTTCAGGGAGTCATGGGCCATGAAATGGGCCATTACGTCCTGCATCACATCTATTGGGGCACGCTTTTTATCGCGGTTGTGATGGTAATTTTCTTTGCGTTCTTGCGGAGCGCACTCGAATGGTCGCTCGCCCGCTGGGGTCAGAAATGGGAGGTGCGAGGCATCGGCGATATCGCGGTGCTGCCGTTAGTGTTCCTGCTTGCCTCGATCTTCTTCTTTATCCTGACTCCCATAATCAACACTCAGACTCGCACTCAGGAGCATGAGGCCGATATGTACGGACTCAATGCCTCTCGCCAGCCGGATGGATTCGCGCAAGCAGCGATTCATCTTGGCGAGTATCGCAAAATGGATCCAGGGCCCATAGAAGAGTGGCTATTCTTCGACCACCCCAGCGGTCGGCGGCGAATTCACGACGCAATGGTCTGGAAGGGAGAGAACCTGAAGCTGGCCGGATCTCCGCCATCAAGCGGATCAGAAAAGTAGCAAATTCAAACAGGGTACTGAGACGCAGAAAGGAAACGAGAAAACATGGGAGAAAAATAGAAAGGTCGTGACTGTGGTTATGCTCTAGCCACCGGCTCCTGCGAGGAAGCCAACAGCGTGGATGCATGTACCGTCACGACCCTTGATGTGATTACTGCTTTCGCAGTTCCAAACCTCAACTGTCCCTCGCAGGATCAGTCGATTTTTTCGGGTTTGGCGACCTCCCGGGTTTCCCCGGTTTGCCCATCACCCAGTTTACTTCGGACTGGCAACGATTTATTTTTGCCAACCCTTTCAACCGTCGACGGATGCAACCTTAACACTTCGGTTTATATTGTCAACGCCCACATTTTGTGCAAGGGCCGCGTTTCCCACAGAAAAATCAACAGCATCTAATTGGTTGTGCTGCTTTCGTTTATTAACGCGAGATAAATTATTGCCAGCTTTTGCACAAGCATTGCACAGGGATGCGGCGAACTGCCCGATTTCATTCATGGGGAGAATCACCGAATCATCTTGACGCCAGCAAAAATCTTAAGCATTTTGTATGTAGATGAAGTGGAGCCGCTGGGATGCTTGATTTAGTTGCGTATGTAGACGGCGGCTCTCGGGGCAATCCGGGGCCGGCCGGCGTCGGAGTCGTTATTGATGGTGCGGAATCCGGCAGGATTACCATTACCAAATGGATTGGTCACCAGGACAACAATGTTGCCGAGTACCTGGCCCTGCTCGAAGCCCTGCAATGCGCAGTGGATCTAAAAGCGCGCAAGCTGCACGTTTATTCTGATTCTGAAGTTGTCGTTCGACAGATGTTGGGCGACTACAATTGCCGCAGCGAGCGCCTTTACTCGCTGAACTGGATTTGCCGAAAGCTGGCGCGCTCGCTCGAATTCACCATCTCCCACATCCGCCGCGAAAGCAACGTCGAAGCCAACGGCTTGGCGACCGCCGCTGCGCGCAAAGCCGTTCCGGTAAGCATCTAATCCGAGCGCTTCCTCGGATTTTTTTGGGCGCTCTGAGCTCTGCAATGCAAGGATGGTCGAATGACGATGTGCGGCGCATGCGAGCCTTCCCGTTGCGCGTGTCCACGCTAGCGTGCGTTGTTCTATCCCTTAGTGCTGTTCTGGGGCAAACAACCCCGGTGCGAGCCGCTCCGGATTCCCACCTGCCGGAGATTCTCGCCTACATACATAACGGATGGGACTCTCTCACCCGTTCGACGAGTTCTTGCAGCGGAATTTCAGACCCGAAGCTTTCCGGCGCCCCGCTTCTCTATCTTCCTGCAGGTTTCAATGAGCCGATTGAAGTCGAAAAGATGCAGCGCGAATGTGGAGTGAAGGTCGCATACCTGCCGCAAGTCATTGACAAAGCCGGGACGGCCGAAAGCGACCTGATTGATCCACCGGGACTGCTCTACCTCCAGAACAAATATGTCGTGCCGGGTGGGCGTTTCAATGAAATGTACGGTTGGGACAGCTACTTCATTATTCGCGGGTTATTGCGCGATGGACGCGTGGAACTCGCACGCGGTGTGGTGGAGAATTTTTTCTTCGAGATTGAACACTACGGTGCTGTGCTCAATGCAAACCGTACCTATTATTTGACGCGCTCCCAACCTCCGTTTCTGAGTTCGATGGTAGTGGCCGTCCATGAGGCGCAAAAGGCCAAGGGCCAGAACGATCAGGCTTGGCTGGAAAAGGCCTACAGCTATGTAAAACGCGATCATGACATGTGGACGCGAGATCCGCATCTTGCCGGCAGCACTGGTCTGTCCCGCTATTACGATTTCGGTGACGGCCCCGCAATGGAGGCATTGCAGGACGAGAACGACATTTATCGTCAGGTAGCGGCGTATTTTGTCGTTCACCCAGCGGTGCCCCCGCTTCATGCCGAAGAGTCCGACGTTTCACCCGGGAGACCCTCGGGCCAGGCTTATTCGGTGCGAGTCTGCAGCGCGGGAGCATCGCAGTCATCGTGCGAACCCGCGCGCCTCATAAAGTTGAAGCCCGACTACTACAAGGGTGACCGCTCGATGCGCGAATCGGGATTCGATATCTCATTCCGCTTCGGCCCTTACGGTGCCGCCACTCACCACTATGCGCCCGTATGCCTGAATTCTCTGCTTTTCAAAACCGAACTGGACTTGGAGGAAATGAGCCGACTGCTGGGCAAACATTCCGATGCCGAGCAATGGCAAAAACTGGCGGAGGCGCGCAAGCTCTCGGTACAAAAATACTTCTGGGATGAGCAGCAGGGAATTTTCTTCGACTACGACTTCGGGACTAAACGGCGATCGAGTTATATC
>Ga0209056_10002986_pt1 | contig 18135 bp, 15 predicted proteins | sample GraSoiAngelo_114_FD_185876 | JGI IMG/M metagenome (GOLD analysis project Ga0209056, IMG submission 185876) | Grasslands soil microbial communities from the Angelo Coastal Reserve, California, USA - 14_0903_13_40cm (SPAdes) (version 2) | ecosystem: Environmental > Terrestrial > Soil > Grasslands... | reverse complement strand
CCCGCGTGCTCGACGCGTATGCCGCGGGCCGCGAGCTCTCGCGGCGTCGCCGCCGGCGGCTCGCGCGCTGGGTGGTGGCGAAGACGATCGCGCGACGCTGCGCGATCGACCGCATCCCGGCGGCGATCGCGCAGCGCGCCGGCTTCCGCGAGCTCATGCGGAGCGGTGGTCCCTTCGATCCGGCCCGGGCCGGCGGGTAGCCATGAGGCGAGCCGTCGTCACCCTCGCGCACCCGGCCCACGCCGGCATGCTGCGCGCGCTCGGTCTTCTCGAGCAGGCGGCCGCGGCCCACGGCTGGACGCTCGACTACGTGCTGGCCGCGCCCGACCCGCTCGTCGCCGCGGCCGGGCTGCCGGCCGGGCGCGTCGCCTATCTTTCGGGCCTCCGGCGCTCGCGGCGCTGGCCGGCGCGCCTGCGGCTGCTCGTCGCGGCGCTCGGCCTGGCACGCCGCGCGCGCGGGGCCGACCTCTTCTACTCGGCGACGCTGTCGAGCTTCCCGCTCTGCCTCGTCGCCGGCCGCCTGCGCCGCATCCCGCGGGTGGTGCACGTCTACTCGAGCTACGCGGACGGCGCGTCGTACCGCAAGCACCTCCTCGGACACGCCCGCGACCTGATCGCGCCGTCGGCCGACTCGCTGGCGCTCGCCCGGCGCGCGCTCGGTGACTTCCGGCCCGGGACGCGGGCCCGGGTGGTCTACAACGGGATGGACGTCGCGCGCCTCGCCCGCGAGGCCGCCGCGCCCGCGGCTCCCGGGCTCGTTGCCAACGGCGTTCCGACGATCGGCATGGTCGGCAACCTCGACGAGCGGAAGAACCCGGCCCTTCTCGTCGAGGCGCTCGCGGCCGTGCGCGCCGTGCTGCCCGATGTGCGGGCGCTCCTCATCGGAGCGTTCCCGGACGCCGCCTACGCCGCGCGCGTCGACCGGCGGGTCGCCGCCCTCGGGCTGCGCGACGCGGTCACGGTCAGCGGCTTTCTCACGAACCCGTTTCCCGTCGTGCGCGCGCTCGACGTCCTCGTGCATCCCGCCCGGCGTGACCCGTTCCCGCTCGCGCTGCTCGAGGGCATGGCGCTCGGGCGCCCGATTGTCGCCGCGGCCGTCGGCGGCATCCCGGAGATGCTCGTCGACGGCGAGTGCGGCGTGCTCGTGCCGCCCGACGACGCGGCAGCGCTGGCCCGCGCGCTCGTCGAGCTCCTGCGCGACCCGGGCCGGCGGGCCCGGCTCGGCGCCGCCGCCTACCAGCGTCTCGTGACGCGCTTCACGCTTGACGGCTTCACCGACGGCGTGTTCACGGCGTTCGACGAGGCGGTGACCGCGTACGGGTGAGCGCCATGCCGGATGTCTCGGTCGTCGTGCCGACCTTCAACCGGGCGCACGTGCTCGGCGAGAGCCTGGCGAGCCTGCTCGCGGAGATGGGCGTCGACCTCGAGCTGATCGTGGTGGACGACGGCTCGACCGACGACACGGCGGCGCTCCTCGGCGCCCATCCCGACCCGCGCGTCCGGGCGATCCGCGGGCCGCACGCCGGCATCGCGGCGGCACGCAATCTGGGCCTGGCGGCCGCGCGGGCACCCTTCGTCGCGTTTCACGACTCGGACGACCTCGCGCTGCCGGGCCGGCTCGCCGTGCCGGTTGCCTATCTCCGCGCGCATCCCGACGTCGACCTCGTGATCCAGAACGGCCGCATGCTGCCGGCCGACCGGCCGTGGATCGCGCCGCGCGTTGCCCGGCTGCTGGCCGGCCGCCCGCTCGGCGTCGCCGAGGTGTTCCGCTGGAACCTCGGGCAGCTGCAGGGCATGTGCTTCACCCGCCGGAGCCTCGAGGCGACGGGTCCGCTCGATGCGACGTTCGACATCCTCGACGACCTGGACCTCGTGCTGCGCGTCGCCCTGCGCTTCCGGGCCGTCTTCCTCGACCGCGCGGCGTTCACCTACCACGTCCACGCCGACGGGGTGGCCCGCGATCGCGAGAAGGTCCGCGAGGAGTCGATCCGGCTTGCCGAGAAGCTCGTGCACGAGCATCCGGAGGTGCTCCAGGTTCTCGGCTCCGCAGCCTTCGCGCGCCGCCAGGCGCGTCGGTACGGCCGGCTCGCGCGGATGCGGCTGGCGGCGGGCGACCGCGACGGGGCGCGGGCCGCGCTCGCTCGCGCCCGCGCGTTGCGCCCTCACGACCTGCGCTACCGCCTGCGGGCGTTGTGGCTCGGGCGCGGACGCGAGGCATGATGCGGGTCGCCCTCATGCACCGGCGGCTGGCGGGGGGCGGCACCGAGGCGGATCTCCGCCGTCTCGCCGCCGGACTTGCAAGGCGCGGGCACGACGTGCACGTGTTCTGCGCGCGTGCCGACGCGGTGCTCCCCGGCGTGACGCTTCACCGCGTGCCCATCGTGCGCGCCGGGAGACTCGCCCGGCTCGTGTCGTTCGCCTTCGCCGCTCCGCGGCTCGTCGCACGGGAGCGGTGGGACGTGGTGGTGGGCTTCGGACGCACGCCGCGGCAGGACGTGGTGCGCGTCGGGGGAGGCACGCACCGGACGTACCTCGCGCGCATGCGGGCGGCGGGGCTCCGGCGGGCGCCGCTCGGCCCGTACCATCGCGCCATTCTGTGGCTCGAGCGGCGGCAGTTCTCCCCCGGCGGCCACCGCCGCGTGCTGGCCGTGTCGGCACGCGTGCGCGACGAGGTGGCCCGCGACTACGGCGTGCCGGGCGAACGGATCGCGGTCATCTACAATGGCGTCGACCTCGAACGGTTCCACCCCGCCGAGCGGGCGGCGCTCGGCCCGCTCGTGCGCCACGAGCTCGGCGTGGACGACGGGACGCGCCTCTGCGTGGCGATCGGCACGGGGTTCCGGCGCAAGGGCTTCGACCTGCTCCTCGGGCTCTGGCGGACCGCGCCGCCGCCGCACACCGCCCTCGCGCTGGTGGGCGGCGACGAGCGGCTCGGCGCCTACCGCCGGGAAGCGGCCCGGCTCGGCGGAGGCGTGGCCGTGACCGGCCCGCGTGCGGACGTCGAGGCGCTGCTCGCCGCGGCGGACGTGGTCTGCGTGCCGTCGCGGCAGGAGGCCTTCGGCAACGTCGTGCTCGAGGCCTGCGCCGCCGGCGTGCCCGTCGTCACCAGCCGGCGAACGGGCGCCGCCGAGCTTCTCGACGGGCCGCTGGCGGCCCTCGTCGTCGAGGATCCCGAGGATCTGGACGGGCTCGGCGCCGCGCTCGCCCGCGCGCTCGGACCCGAGGGGCCGACCTTCGGCCGTGCGGCGCGACGGCTGGCCGAGCGGCTCCCGTGGGATGCGCACCTCGAACGCGTGGAGACGTTCCTCGCGGAGGTGGCGCGTGAGCGGTGATGCGCGACCCTCCGTCGTCGGCGGCGGGCTCCGCGCCTGGCTTGCGCCCGGAGTGAGGCTCGCCGACGTCGCGCCCGGCGGCGACCCCGACCGGCTGCTCACGCGCCCCGACTGCGAGGTGGTGAAGCTCCAGCCGAAGGTCGTGGTCGGCGTGCTCACCACGCCGGCCGGCCGGCTCTACGTCAAGCGCTACAATGTCTTCGCGTGGCGGGTTGCGCTCGGGAGCCTCTGGCGCCGCTCACCGGCCCGGAGCGCCTGGGGCGCGGTAGAGGCCCTCCACGCGCGAGGCTTTGCCACACCCGAGGCGCTCGCCGCCGTCGAGGTCCGCTGCGGCGGCGTCCTCGGGAAGAGCTTCTTCGTCACCCGCGAGGTGCCGGGGGCGCTGACCGCCGACCGGTGCTGGAAGGCGATCCTCGCGGAGCCCGACGCCGTGCGGCGGCGGGCCAGCCGGCGGGCGCTCGCGCGGGCGCTCGGAGACCTCTTCCGGCGCCTGCACGCTGCGGGCGTGTACCACAACGACCTGAAGGACGTGAACGTCCTCGTCAGCGGGCCGCCCGGCGATCCGCTCTGCCTGCTACTCGACCTCGAGCGGGTGCGGACGCTCCGGCGCGTCGGCCGCCGGCGCCGCGTGAAGAACCTGATGCAGCTCGCACGCACGCTCGGGCCGCAGGCGAGCGCGACCGACCGGCTGCGATTTCTCGCCGCCTACCTGGGCGACGGCGACGGCCGCGCCGAGCGGCGGACATGGGCGGGCGCGGTCGGGCGGGCGGCGGCGCGCAAGGACGCGGGTCGCCCGGACGCCGCGGCCGGGCCGCTGCCGCGCGTCTCTTGCACCGTCATCGCGCAGGACGAGGAAGCGATGATCGACGGCTGCCTGGCGAGCGTTGCGTGGTGCGCCGAGATCGTCGTCGTCGACGGCGGCTCATCGGATCGGACGGTCGCCGCCGCGGGTCGCTTCACCGACCACGTCGTGTCGCACCCCTGGCCCGGGCACCGGGCGCAGAAGCAGTTCGCGCTCGAGGCGGCGACCGGCGAGTGGGTGCTCAACCTCGATGCCGACGAGCGGGTGTCGCCGGAGCTCGCCAGCGAAATCCGGCGTGCGCTCGCCCGCGTGCCGGCGGGGGTCGGCGGCTTCGCGATCCCGCGTCTCGTCGCCTACCTCGGCCGCTGGTGGTACCGGGGCGGGTGGTACCCCCGCCCGGTCGTGCGGCTCGTGCGCCGCTCGGCGACGCGCTGGGGAGGGACCGACCCGCACGAGCGCGCCCTGGTGGCCGGCGAGATCCGCCGCCTGCGCGCGCCGATCCTCCACTACACCTACCGCGACATCGCGGATCACCTCCGGAGCGTCAACCACCTCACCACGGTGGCGGCCACGGCGTGGGCCGGCGGGCGGGTCGGCGCCGGCCAGCTCGTCCTCGAGCCGCTGTGGCGCTTCGTGCGGGCATACCTCGTGGCGCGTGGCGCCGCGGAGGGTTTCGCGGGGCTCTTCGTCGCCGGCACCGGGGCGTTCTACGCCTTCTTGCGCGCGGCGAAGGTCTGGGAGCTCCGGATGCATGCCGCCGCGGCATCTGCTAAACGCCCGGAGGGGCGCCGCGCCCCCGCCTCGTCGTGACGGTGTCGATTGTCGTCGTCAACTGGAACGCCGGCGCCGCGCTCGACGGCTGCCTCGAGAGCCTCGCGGCCGACGGGCTCGCCGGGCGCGACGTCGTGCTCGTCGACAACGACTCGACCGACGGCAGCACGGCGCGCGCCCGGGCGCGCCATCCCTGGGCTCTGCTCGTCGAGACCGGGCTGAACCTCGGCTTCGCGGGCGGCGCCAACCGCGGGGCCGCCGCGGCGCGCGGCGAGGTGCTGTGCTTCCTCAACCCCGATGCGCGCGTGCAGCCGGGCGCGGTGCAGACCCTGGTGGATACGCTCGGCCGGGTGCCGGGTGCGGGCATCGCCGGCGGCGGGCTGATCGACGATGCCGGCGGCTGGCAGCCGGCGGCCGGGCGCTTCGGGCCCGTGCGCCACCTGATGCTCGACACCACCCCCGGCCGCCTCGCCGCGCGGCTCCGGCGCGCGCCCTACCGGGTGGACTGGGTGTACGGCACGTTCATGGCGGTGCGCCGCGATCTGTTCCGCCAGCTCGGCGGCTTCGACCCGCGCTACTTCATCTACGGCGAGGACCTCGACCTCTGCTACCGTGCCGCCCGGCTCGGGTCGCGCACGATTCACGTGCCGGCGGCGCGGGCCGTCCATGGCACGAGCTTGGGCACCAACGTGAGTGCAGGCCAGCGGTTCGGCATCGGACGCGAGGCGGAAGTCGTGAAGGGCGAGATGCGCTTCTACGCGGCGCGCGGGGCGCCGCGCGACCTGGTCCTCTTCCGCGCCGTCGCGGCATGCAAGTTCGGTCTGAAGGCGACGCTCGCCGCGGCGATCGGCCGCCGCGGGGCGGCCGCCGCCTATGCGCGCGTCGTCCGCGCCTGCGTTGCCTTCGACCCGCTCGCCGCCGATGCGTGAGGGGCCGGTGTTGACGCTCGCGGTGCCGTGCCGGAGCGACGAGCCGGGCCTCGCCCGCACGCTCGAGGCCGCGCGCGCGGCGCTCGGCGGGACGCAGGCTGGGCCCGTGGAGTTGCTCGTTTGCATCAACGGGCCGGACCGCGTGGCTTCCGCCGCGCTCCGCGACGTGCGGGCCTTCGCCCGCGGGAGCCGGACGCCGTTCGCCGAGGTGGCGGTCGACGGCATCGGGCCCGCGCCGCTTCCCCCCGCGGACGCCCCGCTCACGGTCGCGGCGCTGCTCGTCGGACGGGCGGGAAAGCCGCTCGCCTGGAACGTGCTGCGGCAGCACGCGCGCGCGCCCGTCGCGATCTTCTTCGACGCCGACGTGTGGTTCGCGCCCGACGCGTTCCGGCTCCTGCTCGGGGCCCTCGCCGCTGCGCCGAGCGCAGGGCTGGCCTCGGGGAAGACGATCTGCGCGCCGCGCCCGCGCCCCTTCGAACGCATCATGGCGGCGCCCTACGGGGTCGACTTTCCGAACCTCTCGGCGCAGCTCTATGCCGCGCGCCTCGGCGCGCTGCCCCCCGCCATGCCCGAGGACCTGATCGAGCCCGAGCGGTGGCTCGAGCTGGTGGTCGGCCGGGAGCGGGTCGTGCGCGTGCCGGAGGCGCGCGTGGCGGTCCGCCTGCCCGCCACGCTCGCCGACTTCTGCCGCCAGCGGGTGCGGATCGAGATGGGGAAGCTGCAGCTCGCGCGCGAGTACCCGGACCTCGCCGTGCGGAGCGCGCCGCAGCCGAGGGCGCGCGCCGCACTCGCCAGCCTCGGAGCTGCCGACGCCGCCCGCCTGGGCCTGTATCTCGCGATGCGCAGCATGGCGCACGCGGTCGCCTGGTGGCGCTACCGGCGCGGCGCGACGGACGGCATCTGGCGCCAGGCGGTCACGACCAAGCGGTGGGACGCTGCGTGAAGGTGCTCTTCCTCGTGACCCGTCTCCCGGTGCCGCCCTGGCGGGGCGACCAGGTCCGCGCCTACCATCACCTGCGGCTGCTGGCGCGCGCCCACGAGATCACGTGCTGTGCGCTGCTCACGCGTCCGCCGCCCGCGCCCCTGCGGGCGGAGGTCGAGGCGCTCGGCGTGCGCCTCGTCGTCGTGCGGCTCGGGGTGCTCGGGGCCGTGCCGGCGCTCGCCCGCGCGCTCGTCGGCGACGCGCGTCCCCTCCAGGTGCTGCTCTACGCGCGGCGGCGCGGCGCGGCCGCTGTCGCGCGGCTCGGGACGACGCACGGCTTCGACGTCGCGCACGCGCAGCTCGTGCGTGCGGCGCCGTATCTGCCGCGGGACGGCCACCCGCCCGTGGTCATCGATCTCATCGATGCGCTCTCCGCGAACTTCGCGCGGCGTGCGGCGCGCGAGCGTGGTCCCGCCGGGGCGGTCGCGGCCTGGGAGGCCGCACGGCTTGCCCGTTTCGAGGCGCGGCTCGTCGCCGAGACGGCTTCCGTCCTCGTCGTCTCGGAAGCCGAACGGGCGGCGCTGGGCGGGCAGGGCGTGACGGTGGTGCCGAACGGCGTCGACCCCGTCGCCTTCCCGTACCGCGAGGATGGGCGGCCGGCGGCGCGGGTCGTCTTCGCCGGCAACCTCGGCTACTTCCCGAACGTCGACGCGGCCCGCTGGCTCGCCCGCGACATCTTCCCGCGCATCCGCGACGCGCTGCCCGCGGCCGAGCTGCGCCTGGTGGGAGCGCGGCCGGCGCGGGCCGTGCGCGCCCTCGCGGACGCGCCGGGCGTGTCGCTCGCCGCCGGGGTGCCGGCGATGGCGCCGGAGCTCGCGGCGGCGACGGTGGCCGTGGTCCCGATGCGCGCGGGATCGGGGCTGCAGAACAAGGTGCTCGAGGCGATGGCCGTCGGGACGCCGGTCGTGACGACGCCGCGGGCGACGGCGGCGCTCGAGGTCCGGCCCGGCGAGCATCTGCTCGTGGCCGACGACGCCGCGGGGCTCGCGGCCGCGGCGCTCGATCTGCTGCGCGCCCCGGGGCGCGCGCGAGTGCTGGCGCGCGCCGCGCGCGCGCTCGTCGAGCGGCGCTACCGCTGGGAGGACTCGGCCGCCGGCGTCGACGGCGCGTGGCAGCGCGCCGTCGACGCGGCGCGCCGATCTTGAACCCGGGCCGGCTTCTGGTATGTCGCCGTCGGTGTATCGGCGCGAGAGAGGATGGCGCCTCCGCTGGGCGTTGCTCGTCCAGGGGGACCTCCTGGCCGCCTGTCTCGCCTATCTCCTCGCCTTCCTGCTGCGCGTCGCCGTTCCGCTGCCGCTCACCCAGGGCTACCTGCCGGCGCTGCGCTTCGCCCAGGTCCACCATCACTGGATCGCCATGCTGGCGGCGCAGGTGGGTGTCCTCTACTTCCTCGGCCTCTACGAGCCCCGTGCGCTCGGGAATCCGCGTGCGCAGGCGGGGACGATCGCCGCCGCCGCGGGCCTCCAGGCCCTGGTCCTGATCGCCGTCTACTTCTTCCGGCAGGACCTCGTCTTCCCGCGCTCGATCTTCGTGGTGTTCGCCGGGCTCAACGCCGCGCTCCTCTTCGCCTGGCGGCTCGGGAGCCGGTCGCTGATGGGCGCCTACCCGCGGCGGCGGGTCCTGGTGGTCGGCACGAACGCCGCCGCCGCCGAGGTGATCGACACGATCCGCGTGCAGCACTGGCTCGGCATGGACATCGTCGGCGCGGTGTCCGGCGACGGTGCGAGCGCGGCCGCCCTGCGCGACGTGCCCCTCCTCGGGCCGCGCGAGGAGCTGCCGGCGCTCTGCGCGCGGCACGACGTGGACGAGGTGATCATCGCCTCCGAGCACTCCTGGCAGGACCGGCTCCTCGACTCACTCAGCCGCCTGCAAGGCCCGCGGGCGCGCGTCTGCGTCGTGCCGTCGCCGTATGAGATCCTGATCGGACGCCCGGAGCACCTGCGGCTGCACGACATCCCGCTGATCGAGGTGATCCGCGAGCCGGCCACCGGGGGCGCGAGCGCCGCCAAGCGGCTCTTCGACGTCGTCCTCGCCCTGGTGCTCCTGGTGGCCGCGCTGCCGGTGATGCTCCTCGTGGCGCTGGCGATCAGGCTCACCTCGCGCGGACCCGTGCTCTACACCCAGAGCCGCGTCGGCAAGGACGGCCGCCCCTTCACGATGGTCAAGTTCCGGACGATGCACGTCGCCGCCGAGCGCACGACCGGGCCGGTGCTCGCGGCCGAGAACGACCCGCGCGTCACCTGGCTCGGCCGCTCCCTGCGCGCCGCGCGCCTCGACGAGCTGCCGCAGCTCTGGAACGTGCTGGTCGGCGACATGAGCTTCGTCGGGCCGCGGCCCGAGCGCCCGGAGTTCGTCGGGCGCTATCAGCGCGAGATCCAGGGCTACGCCGAGCGCCTGAAGGTCCGTCCGGGCCTCACCGGCTACGCGCAGGTGAACGGCGAGTATCACACCTCTGCGCCGACCAAGCTCAAGTACGACCTCGCCTACATCTACAACCGCTCGCTGTGGCTCGATCTCAAGATCCTGTCCGAGACCGTGAAGGTGATGCTGACGCGGCGGGGCATCTGACCGTGGCCGCGCGGCGGCTGGCCGACGCGCTGCTCCTCCTGCTCGCTGCCTCCGTCCCGCTCTCCACGACCGGCATGGAGGCGGCCGTGCTGGCGCTCGGCGGGCTCACGCTGCTCGGCGCCGCCGGGGGATGGGCGCGGGTGCGGGCGACGCCGCTCGACGGCGTCCTCGGCCTGTTCTACGGCACGCTCGCCGCCTCGACCCTGGTCAGCGGGCATCCCCTCGAGGCCACCGGATGGGCCCGGCTGTGGGTGGTGCTCACGTACTTCGTCGTCTTCTGGTGGCTCCGCGACCGCCGCCAGGCGATCCGCTTCGTGCACGTCCTGGTCGGCGCGGGAGCGCTGGCGGCCGCCTACGGGCTCCTCCAGCACGAGACGGGCGCCGACTGGTACCGCGCCGCTCTCGGGCGCCCGCTGCTCGTACACCCGCGCGAGACGGGGGGCGCAGGCTACGCGATCGTGGGCTTCTTCCGCAACTATCTCACGTTCGCGCATACGATGCTCTTTCCGCTCGCGTGGGCGACGGCGTCCGCCATGGGCGGCGCCCTCGCCGGCCTCGGGGCGGCGGCGCTGCTCCTCGTCGCCATCGCGTTCTCGACGGCGCGCGGCGTGTGGCTGGCGACCGTCGCGGTGGTCGCGACGCTCGTCCTGATGGCGCGCGGGCGGACGGCTGGTCTCGCGGCGGGCGCGCTCGCGGCCGCGGCGCTCCTCGCGTTCGCCGTCTCGCGCGACCTGCGCCGCGAGGCGGCGCACATGTTCGGGCTCGGCGGCCCGAACGCCGGGCGCGTCGCCATCTATGCGGCGAACCTCGACATCATCCACGCGCACCCGGTGCTCGGGCTCGGCTTCGGGCGCTACCAGCGGGCGGCGCAGCCGTTTTATGCAGCCCACCCGGAGGCCGACCGCCACTCGCACGCCCACAACGACTACCTGCAGATCGCGGCCGAGGCGGGGCTCACAGGGCTGGCCGCGTTCGGACTCCTCTTCGCCACCGCGCTCCGCTGCGGCTGGGCAGCCATCGCCGAGGCGCCCGACGCGGCGACCCGGGCGACCGCGGCGGGGGCGTGGGCCGGTCTCGTCGGCTTCCTGGTCGGCGGCGTCACCCAGTACAACTTTGGCGACAACGAGGTGGCAATCGCCATGTGGGTGGCGCTCGCCGTCCTGATGCGGCTCCGGGAGCCGTAGCCGTGCGCGTCCTGCACGTCGATCCCGAGCGCGCCTGGGGCGGTGGCGAGGCGCAGGTCATGGCGCTCCTCGGCGAGCTCGCGCGCCGCGGCCACGCCTCGCGGCTCGCCGCTCATCCGGGCGGGCCGCTGGCGCGGGCGGCGGCGGCGGCCGGCGTGCCGGTCGTGCCGCTGCCGGTCGCGAACCATCTCGACGTGGCGGCGGCGCTGCGGCTCAGGCGTGCGATCGGCGACGCCGAGGTGGTCCACTTTCACACGGCGCGCGCCCACGCGCTGGCACCCCTCTGCCGCCGCCCCGGCGTGCGCCTGGTCGCGACACGACGCATGGACTACGTCCCCGCGGGCGGCCCCTACGTCCGCTTCCTCTATAACCGCGCGGTCGACGCCGTCGTGGCCATCTCGGAGGGGGTCCGCGAGGCGCTGGTGCGCGTCGGCGTGCGGCGCGAGCACATCCGCGTGGTGCCGAGCGGCATCGACCCCGGGGCGTACTCGGCGGGGCCGGAGACGCGGAAGGCGCTGCGCGACGAGTGGGGCGTGGGCGCGGAGGCGTTGCTCGTCCTGGTGCTCGGCGCGCTCGAGCGGCGCAAGGGGCACGCCGTGCTCCTCGAGGCGGCGCGCCGGCTGGCGCCCGCGGCGCTCGGTCTACGCTACGTGTTCTGCGGGGAGGGGAGCGAGGCGAGGGCGCTCGGCGAGGCGGCGGCGCCCCTCGGCGGCGCGGTGCGGTTCGCGGGGTTTCGCCGCGACGTCTCGGCCTGTCTCGCGGCCGCCGACATCGTCGTGCTGCCGTCGCTGCGCGAGGGGCTCGGGGTGGCCGCCCTCGAGGCGATGGCGGCGGGACGGCCCCTGGTGGTGAGCCGCGTGGGCGGTCTCGCCGAGGTGGTCCTGCACGAGGCGACGGGCCTCCTCGTGCCCCCCGGCGACCCGGGCGCGCTGGGGACGGCGCTCGCACGGCTGGCGGTGGACGGCGCGCTGCGCGCCCGGCTCGGCGCCGCCGGCCGGGTCCGCGTCCACGCGCGCTTCACCAGCGCACAGATGGCAGAAGGGACCCTCGCCTGTTATCGAGGAGAGCCGTGAAGCGCGTCGGCCAGCGGCGACTCGTCGAGCTCATCCGGCGGTTCGGGCGGGTGCGCGCCCTCGTCGTCGGCGACCTGATGCTCGACCAGTTCGTCTGGGGCACCGTACGGCGCATCTCGCCCGAGGCACCGGTGCCGGTGGTCCAGGTGGCCGACGAGGACGTGCGACCGGGCGGCGCCGGCAACGTGGTGAGCAACCTCGCGGCACTCGGGGGGAGGGCGGCGGTATGCGGCATCGTCGGCCGGGACGTCGCGGGCGAACGGCTGGTGGCCGCGCTGCGCGCGCGCGGCGCCGATACGCGGGGGGTCGTCGTGTCGCGCGTGAGCCCGACGACGCAGAAGACGCGGATCATCGCGCACCACCAGCAGGTGGTCCGTCTCGATCGCGAGTCCGGGGTCGGGCCGGACGGGGCGGGCGCGCGGCACGTGCGCGACTTCGTGCTGCGGCATCACGCCCGCTACGACGTGCTCGTCGTGTCGGACTACGGGAAGGGTGCGATCGGCCCGGATCTCCTGGGCGCGCTCGCCGAGGCCTCTGGCCGCGCGCCGTTCACCTGGGTCCTCGACCCGAAGCGCGTCAACTTCGCCCACTACCGCCGGGCGTCGCTGGTCAAGCCGAACCGCGAGGAGGCGGCCGCGGCGTCGGGCGTGGAGATCCGCGACGCCGCGACGCTGCGCGAGGCGGGGGGACGGCTGCTCGAGCGATGGGAGGCGGGGGCGGTGCTCATCTCGCGCGGCGAGGAGGGGATGGCGCTCTTCAAGCCGGGCGCGCACGGCGTGATCGTCGAGGAGTTCCCGACCGTGGCCCGCGAGGTCTTCGACGTGACCGGCGCCGGTGACACGGTGCTCGCCACCTGCGCCCTGGCGCTCGGGGCGGGCGGCACGCTCGAGGAGGCGACGGTGCTTGCCAACCACGCGGCGGGCGTGGTCGTCGGCAAGATCGGCACCGCGACGGTCGGCGCCGACGAGCTCGCACGCGACGTGCGGCGGGGCTGAGCGGTGCGCAGCATGACCGGCTACGGCGCCGGCGCCGCCGAGGCGCCGGGCGCGCGGGTGACGGTGGAGATCCGGGGGGTCAACCAGCGCTTCCTCGACGCGAAGGTGGCGGTGCCGCGGGAGTATGCGGCCTGGGAGACGGAGATTCGCGAGCGCGTGCGGAAGACCGCGGACCGGGGACGGGTGGAGGTGACCGTGCTGCGCACCCCGATCCCGGGCCAGCGGCGCTACCGCGTCACCGTCCAGCCAGCGCTCGCGCGAGCGTACGTCGGCGCGGCGCGGAAGCTCGTCCGGACGCTGCGGCTCACCGGCAGCCCAACGCTAGGGGACATGCTCCGTCTACCCGGCCTCTTCGAGGTGAGCGAGGAGCCCCCCGACCTCGGGCGCGAGCGGGCGGCGCTCCAGCGGGCGCTCGGGGCGGCACTTCGGGCCTTCGACGCCGAGCGCCGCCGCGAAGGCGCCCACCTCGAGCGCGACATGCGGCGCCGCACGGCCCATCTGCGGACGCTGACGGCCCGCATCCGGCGCCGTCTGCCGCAGGCCCTGGCCGCGCTTCGCGGGCAGGTGGAGGAACGCCTCGTGCGCCTGGTCGGCGGCAGCGAGCTCGACCCGGGCCGGATCGCACACGAGGTGGCGATGCTCGCCGAGCGCGGCGACATCACCGAGGAGCTGGTCCGCCTCGAGAGCCACCTCGCCGCGCTCGCGGCGGCGCTCGGCGAGCGCGGGCCGGTCGGCAAGCGGATCGACTTCCTCATCCAGGAGATCCACCGCGAGCTCAACACGACGGGCGCGAAGGCGGGGGACCTCGTGATCACCGACCTCGTGCTGGCGGCGAAGGGCGAGCTCGAGAAGCTCCGGGAGCAGGTGCAGAACGTGGAGTGAACCGGGCTGCAAGCCGCCAGCGGTTCCGCATCCTGCCCGCTCGTGGCACGGCCACGAGGCGAAGCTGTCGGCCGCCGGCCCGAGGTAGGTGCACAAAGCGGAGGGGCACGGCATAATCCGACTGTGTTGATCACCATCTCTGGCCTCCCGGGCAGCGGCAAGACCACGGTCGCGCGCCTGGTGGCGGAGCAGCTCGGCCTCGAGCACGTCTACGCGGGCGACATCTTCCGGCGGCAGGCGGCGGCGCGCGGGCTGTCGCTCGAGGAGTATGCCCGCCGCGCCGAGACGGACCACTCGATTGACCGCGCCCTCGACGAGCAGATGTGTACGCGGGCCGCACAGGACGAGGCCGTCCTCGAAGGCCGTCTCGCCGCCTTCATGGCGGACGCCGCCGGCCGGCCCGCGCTGAAGGTCTTTCTCGACGCGCCCGAGGCGGTCCGCGCCCAGCGCATCGTGGCGCGCGAGGGCGGGGCGGCCGAGGCGAGGCTCCAGGAGACGCAGGCGCGCGAGGCGTCGGACGCCCGCCGCTACCAGGAGATCTACGGGTTCGACTACCACGACCGCCGGCGCTACGACCTCGTGCTGTCCACCGACGGCCGCTCGCCTGAGGAGCTGGCGCGCGAGATCGTCGCCGCCGCGCGGGCGCGATTCGGCCCATGACCGTCAGCGAGCTCATCGAGCGCGTACGCGCGTACAACCCGGCCGCCACCGTCGACACCATCCAGAAGGCGTACGACTTCTCGGCCGAGGTGCACCGCGGCCAGCGCCGGCTCTCGGGCGAGCCGTATCTGACGCACCCCGTGCAGGTCGCCGGCATCATCGCCGACATGCGCCTCGACGTGCCGAGCATCGCCACCGGGCTCCTGCACGACACCGTCGAGGACACGCTGGCCACCCTCGAGCAGATCGAGGAAACGTTCGGCAGCGAGATCGCGACCCTGGTCGATGGCGTCACCAAGATCGGCCAGATCAACTTCACCTCGCGCGAGGAAAAGCAGGCGGAGAACTTCCGCAAGATGCTGCTCGCCATGGCGCGCGACATCCGGGTCATCCTCATCAAGCTCGCCGACCGGACGCACAACATGCGCACGCTCGGCCATCTCCCGCCCGAGCGCCAGGTGGAGATCGCCCAGGAGACGCTCGACATCTACGCGCCGCTCGCGCACCGCCTCGGTATATACTGGATCAAGAGCGACCTCGAGGACAACGCGCTTCGCTTCCTCCACCCCGAGGTCTACTACCAGCTGAAGCGCAGCGTCGCGAAGCGGAAGGCCGAGCGCGAGCGCTACATCAAGGAGGTGATCGGGGTCCTCGAGAAGAAGCTCGGGGAGGCGGGACTCGAGGCCGAGGTGAGCGGGCGGCCGAAGCACTTCTACTCGATCTACCAGAAGATGCAGGCGCAGAACCTGCTGTACGACCAGATCTACGACCTGGTCGCCTTCCGGGTCGTCGTCGACTCGTTGGGCGAGTGCTACGAGGCGCTCGGCAGCGTGCACGCCAACTGGAAGCCGGTGCCGGGACGATTCAAGGACTACATCGCGCTCCCCAAGGCCAACGGCTACCAGTCGCTGCACACCACGGTCATCGGGCCGTACGGCGAGCGCATCGAGATCCAGATCCGCACGGGCGAGATGCACCGGGTGGCGGAGTACGGGGTCGCCGCTCACTGGCGCTACAAGCAGCCGGGGAAGGACGGCGCGGTCGACGACAGCCAGCGGTTCGCGTGGCTCCGCCAGCTCCTCGAGTGGCAGCAGCAGCTCCAGGACCCGCAGGAGTTCCTGCGCTCGGTCAAGGAGGACCTTTTCACCGACGAGGTGTTCGTCTTCACGCCAAAGGGGGACCTGCTGAACTTCCCCGTCGGCGCGACGGTCATCGACTTCGCCTACCGCATCCACTCCGAGGTGGGCCACCACTGCACCGGCGCGCGGGTGAACGGCAAGATCGTCCCGCTGCGCTACCAGCTGCAGAGCGGCGACACCGTGGAGATCATCACCACCGCCAGCCAGACGCCGTCCAAGGACTGGCTGAAGCTGGTCAAGAGCTCGCGCGCCAAGGCCCGCATCCGCGCCTACATCAAGGCGCAGCAGAGCGCGCGCTCGGTCGCCGTCGGGCGCGAGATCCTCGAGCGCGACCTCTCCCGCCACCAGCTCGACGCGGCCCGGCTCCGCAAGGACGGCACGCTCGAGCGCGTGGCGAAGGAGCTCTCGCAGCGCGACGAGGAGACGCTGCTCGCCGGCATCGGCTACGGGAAGATCACGGCGCAGAGCGTGCTGGCGCGCATCCTGCCGCCCGAGGAGATCGAGCGGCGCCGCGAGAAGGGCGAGGGCCGGCTGCAGCGGCTCCTGCGTCTGGTCGGGCGGCAGGCGAAGAGCGGCGTCCAGGTCTCGGGCGTCGAGGACATGCTCGTGCGCTTCGGGAAGTGCTGCAGCCCGCTGCCCGGCGAGCGCATCACGGGGTTCATCACGCGCGGGCGCGGCGTCACGGTGCACGCGCTCGAGTGCCCGAAGGTGCTCGAGAGCGACCCGCAGCGGCGGATCGACGTGCACTGGATGAACGGGCAGGGGACGCCGCGGCCGGTCAAGGTGGAGGTGACATGCGTCGATCGCCCGGGCCTCCTCGCCGCCATGTCGAAGGCGATCAGCTCGGCCGGCATCAACATCACCCGCGCCCAGGTGCACACCCTCGGCGATCGCAAGGCGCAGAACACCTTCGAGCTCATGGTGGGCAGTCTCGACGAGCTGAACCGCGTCATGCGGAGCCTCGGCCGGGTGCGAGGCGTGATGAAGGTGGCGCGGGTGCGGACGTGACCGGCAGCCGCGAAACGCTCGCGAGCGACGCGGCGCCACGCGCGATCGGCCCCTATGCGCAGGCGGTCGCGGCGGGCGACCTCGTCTTCTGCTCGGGGCAGGTGGGCCTCGATCCGGCGAGCGGCCGTCTCGTGCCGGGCGGCGTCGCGGCCGAGGCGGCGCGCGCGCTGGAGAACCTGGCCGCGGTCCTGTCGGCCGCCGGCCTCGGCCTCGGCGACGTCGTGAAGACGACGGTGTACCTGGTCGACCTGGCGGACTTGGCGGCCGTGAACGAGGTCTATGCGCGCCACTTCCTGGCGCCCTATCCGGCGCGCGCCACGGTGGGGGTGGCCGCGCTTCCGGCCGGCGCGCGGGTGGAGATCGAGGCGGTGGCGACGCGCCGGTAGGCGCCGAGCCGCACCCGCGGCGGCCGAGCGATCGTCCAACGTCCCGAGCCCCTCCGGTGTGAATTCGATCAGGCACCGTCCTGCGCCAGAAGCGCGCTCAGGAACGCGCGGTCCGAGAGCAGCGACGCGTCGGCCATGAACATCTTCCCGTAGCGCTCGAAGTACATGAGCTGCTTCGCGAGCAGAAAGGTGCCGCGGTCGAAGCTCGAGCCGACGGCGCCGTGCTCGAAGACGCCGGCGTGCAGCCGGCGCTGCGCCCGCAGGTGTCGGAGCCGAGCGCGCCACGACGGGCGCGCCGCCCCGCCGGCCTCCGGGACCCGGCCCTGGATGGCGGTCAGCAGGGTCGCGAGGCTCACCTCCCCGAACGGCCGCGTGAGGAGCGGCTCCATGACGCCGCGCACGAAGCTCTCGAGCTCGGCGTCGCCCAGTCCGAGCTGCTCGCGCAACGCCGGCCCGTAGGCGCGCTGGAGCTGCGCCGCGAGGTCGGCCCACGCGGTCTCGTCGCCGAGCGCGGCCTCGAGCATGCGGCGAAAGAAGCGATGCGTGTCCGCGTCGAGGCGGCCGACGATCCCCCAGTCGAGGACGCCGAGCCGTCCGTCGCGCAGCAGCAGCATGTTGCCCGCGTGGACGTCGCCGTGGAACGTCCCGTCGCGGACGGCGATCTCGATCCAGGCGCGAACGACCTGCTCCATGAGCGGCCGAGGATCGAGGCCGAGCGCCGCGACGCGGGGCAGATCGTCGATCGTGACGCCGTCGAGATACTCCATGGTGAGCACGTCTCGTCCGGAGAGGGCGGGGAGCGGCTCGGGCACGGCGACCATGGCGAGCCCGAGCTCGCCGAGCCGGCGGCGAAAGAACGCCATCGTGCGGGCTTCGTTGCGGAGGTCGAGTTCCTCGGCCACCTGCTCCCGGAAGCCGTCGACCAGCCGCACGAGCTGGCCCGCCTCGGGGACGCCCACCCGCAGCGACAGGAACGCGAAGAGCGGTCCCATGAGCCGGAGATCCGCCGCGACCACCCGCGCGACCTCCGGGCGGAGGACCTTGACGGCGACGAGCCGCCCGTCGTGCAAGGCCGCGCGGTGAACCACCGCGAGGGACGCGCAGCCGACCGGCGCTTCGTCGAAGCGCGCGAAGATCTCCGTGAGCCGGCATCCGAGGGTCCGCTCGACAGCTGTTTGCACCTGGGGGAAGGGGACGAGCGGGCCGGTGTCGAGGCAGGAGCGGAACTCGTTCGCGACCGCGTCGCCGAACACGCCGGGGCAAGAGGCGACGAGCTGGCCGAGCTTCACGTAGGTGGCGCCGAGGGTCTCGAACGTGAGCCGCAGCGAGCGCGCGACGGCCTGGCCCGGCCGTGGGCGCCGGAGGACACGGCGCACGACGACCCCGCTCAGGTGGCGGACCGCGCTCCGCACGGTCGCGACGGC
>Ga0209056_10002985_pt1 | contig 18136 bp, 18 predicted proteins | sample GraSoiAngelo_114_FD_185876 | JGI IMG/M metagenome (GOLD analysis project Ga0209056, IMG submission 185876) | Grasslands soil microbial communities from the Angelo Coastal Reserve, California, USA - 14_0903_13_40cm (SPAdes) (version 2) | ecosystem: Environmental > Terrestrial > Soil > Grasslands... | reverse complement strand
ATCCGATGACACCGCTCCGCTCCTCCTCCTCGCGTTGTTACAAACCGCCGAACCGCCCATCCGCCCATCGGCCGCTCTCGGTTTCGAGCCGGGCACCGACTCGATGCTCGCCGATTGGCGACAAGTCAGCGGCTACATGAACGATCTGGCGCAACGCAGCCCCTACGTGCGCGTGGACACGCTGGGACGCACGACCGAAGGGCGGCCGTTCCTGCTGATGACGATCACATCGCCGGTCAATCAGGACCGTTTGGCGGACATCAAGCGGGCGCAGGCGCTGCTCGCGGATCCCCGGCGGCTGACCGATGGCGAGCTCGAGGACATTCGCGCGAAGCAGCCGGCGGTGATTCTGATCAGCAACAACATCCACTCCACCGAAGTCGCCTCGAGCCAGATGGGGATGACGCTCGCCTATCGTCTGGCGACCGACCCCGAGTGGCGCCGGCTGCTCGACTCGGTCGTGGTCTTGATGATTCCGTCCATGAATCCCGATGGCCTGGACACGGTGGTGAGCTGGTACCGCCGCTACAAGGGTACACGCTACGAAGGCGGACCGCTGCCCTGGCTCTATCACAAGTACATCGGCCACGACAACAACCGTGACTGGTTCATGCTGACGCAAGTCGAGACCCGACTCGTCACGCGCATGCTGTACCGGGAGTGGTTTCCCGAGATCGTCTACGACGTGCACCAAATGGGCTCCAACGGCGTGCGCCTGTTCGTGCCGCCGTTCCAGGATCCCGTCAACCCGAATCTCGACCCCGCGCTCGTCGAAGCGATGAGCCTCGTGGGTACGCAGATGGCGGCGGCGCTGTACGACGCCGGGATGACCGGCGTCGCACACCAGCAGACGTACGACCTGTGGTGGCACGGCGGCTTTCGCTCGACGCCCACGCGTCACAACATGGTGGGCATTCTCACCGAAGCGGCGAGCACGCGACTCGGCTCGCCGATCACGCTTTCCAGCGACTCCGTGCGCCAACCAGGCCGCGGCGTGAACTATCCGGCGCCCTGGCCGGGTGGCACGTGGCATCTGGGCGACATCGTGCGCTACGAGCTGATCACGTCACAGGCGCTGGTGCGCCTCGCCGCGCGCGACCGCGTCACCGTGATCGACCGCTTTGTCGGCGTGGGGCGGCGCGCGGTGGCAGACGGGCTCGCCGGGAATCCCTTCGCCTATGTGCTGCCGCCGGACCAACGAGATCCGGAGGCCTGGACGACGCTCGCTAACGTCCTCGCGGCCGGTGGCGTCGAGGTGTGGCGCGCCGCCGAGTCGTTCACCGCCGACGGGCAGACCTATGCGGCCGGCTCGCTCGTTGTGCCGATGGGGCAGCCCTACCGCGCGCACGCGAAGGATCTGCTCGAGGCGCAGCACTACATGCCGGTCGCCGACCGCCCGCCCTATGACGTCGCCGGTTGGACGCTGCCGTTCACGATGGGTGTGCGGGCCGATGTCGTGAACACGCCGTTCAACGCGAATCTGGTGCGAGTAGACAGCGTCACGCCGACGCCAGGGCGCATCGAGGGAAGCGGAGAGATCTTTTTCTTGAAGAACCGCACGAACGCCGAGTCGCGCGCCGTCGCAGCGCTGCTGGCCGCGGGGCAAACCGTCTCAGTCGTGGGTGACAGCCTCATGGTGCGGGGCCCCAGAGCTCGGACCATTCTCAGCGAGCACGCGGCACGTCACGGATTCACCGTGACCGCGGTGCGCACCGCGCCGGCCAGCGGTCAGGGCGCCGCGCGCCAGCGTTTGCCGCGCATTGGGCTGTACCAACCGTGGACCGGCAACATCGACGAGGGATGGACGCGCTGGTTGTTCGAGCAGTATGGGATCAGCTATACGACACTACACGATGCCGACGTCAAAAAAGGAGGTTTGCGGCAGCGATTTGACGTGATCGTGTTACCAGATGCCGACGGGTCGTCGATCCTGCGCGGCGTCGACTCAACTCGCATTCCTTTGCAGTACGCTGGCGGGATGGGCGAGTCGGGGGCAAACGCGGTTTCGGAGTTTGTTCGGGGTGGCGGCACGCTCGTCTGCCTCGATGGTTCAAGTAATTTCGCGATTACACGCCTTAACCTCCCGGTGGTCAACGTTCTAGCAGGTGAGGCATCGGGTCCTCAAGTTTTGCGATTTTACGCCCCAGGCTCTATTTTCGGTGTGCTTTTGGGAAGGGTGGAGAGGGCGGGTAGCCCGGTTACGCTCGGGGTGCCTGACTCCCTCGACATCTACTTCGAGAATAGCGCTGCCTTCACCGTTTCGGCCCCGGCGCGGGCCCTGGCGACGTATCCCCAGCAGCCACTGCGGTCCGGCTATGCCCGGTTCCCAGAGCGGCTGGAAGGCAAGGCCGCGCTGGTGGAGGCACCGATAGGCAGCGGACGGGTGATCCTGTTCGGGTTCCGGCCCCAATTCCGGGGCCAGACGCACGGCACCTTCAAGCTGCTCTTCAACGCGGTTCTGTTGGCGGCTCCCTAACGGGGCCGTGGGAGGAGTCCCGATGAAGCGGCTGATTCATCTCCTGGTGGGCATCGTGAGCGTGGCGGCCGTCGCGGCCTCCCCCGCAGTGGCGCAAAAGTCTCAGAGCATCGAGTTCGCCGGGTTCGGCTCGTATTGGCGTTTTGACCACCTGTTCTTTCTCAAGAACTCGCTTGGCGGCGGTGCGCGCATCGCCTACGCCTGGAGTGACCGCCTATCCATCGAGGTCGCCGGCGACTTCACGAACACGGTGGACAGCGCCTCTACGCAAAACGTGTCAGTGTCCACGGTGAGCGGCAACCTCGTGTTCAATTTCCCCATGGGCGACAAGGCGACGCTGTATGCCACGGGGGGCGTGTCACGACTCGTCTTCGGCACCACCGCGCCCTACGATTTCACCGACAACATGATCAATGGCGGCCTTGGGGCCCGCGTGTTCCTCAGCCAGCATCTGGCGCTCCGGCTGGACGCGCGGGCTATGTATAACCGCGGGAATCGCGACCCGCTGAATCCCACGCCTCGCGGGACCTGGACGGGCCAGGTTCAGGGAGGCGCCGGCCTCTCGTATTATTTCATTCCGCCACAGCAAGGCCGCGGCTTCAACCGGCAGTATCAATGGTACTGGGGCGCACAGGGCGGCGCCTTCATCTCCAAGACAAACACGCAGCCCTACGTCTACGATCCGATCGTCGGCGGCCACTGGCTGATCACCGCGCGCCGCACTGCGCTGTACGTCGCCTATGAACAGGCGCTCTTCCTGTCGGACGCGCAGGCTGTGATCTTCGATCCGGGCTCGTCCGGTTGTTCGATTGGTAATGGCCCGTGCCGCGATGTCTCATTCCACGACGTGCGCCGGCTTATGTTCGGCGTGCTGGCCTTCCCGACGCAAAAGATCATCGAACCGTTCGCCGGGGGCGGTTTTGCCATCATGCAGGTGCTGAACCCGGTGGTGGACTGCAGCGGCTGCACCACCTCCGAATTCCAGCAGGCGGACGATCGGGTGAACGATCAGGCGAGCAAGGCGTTCTTCTGGCTCATGGGGGGATTACAGATCAATTACTCGAGCAAGCTCAACGTCTTTGCGCACTACCTCTTGACCTCGAGCGCCTCGAACTTCCTGCTCCAGAGCAACACACACACCCTGCAAGGCGGCGTGCGCATCAGCTTCGGCACGTCCAAAGAAGGCATCACCGAGCGGCACTAGAGACAAACGGCGAATCCTTGAGATAAAACCGCAGCGGCCAGTCGGCCGCCTGCTTGATGCCGATGCGCGGACTGGTAGCGATCTCCCCACGCTTCGGCGTCGTGCCCTTCACGATTCGCAGCAACCCGCGTTGCAGCGATGCACCATTCAACGCGCCGGTGACGCCCAGCGCTTCGCACAGTCGGGCGGGGCCGGAGCACAGCGGCTCCTTGCCGCGCCGCTCGCGCATCGTGGCCAGCCCGGCGATCGGCTCGAGCGCCCGGATCAGTACGGCCGCCGGAAAGTCGCGCGGTTCGGTGACCGCATTGAGACACCAATGCATGCCATAGGTGAAGTACACGTACGCCGTTCCGGGCGGTCCGTAAAGCGGCTCGGTGCGCGCGGTGCGCCGGTGACCATACGCATGACAGGCGGGATCGTGGGGGCCGATGTAGGCCTCGACCTCCACGATCCGGCCGGCGGTTTCCCGCCGGCGGCCGCCGACATCGCTCACGAGGATGTTGCCCAATAGCCCACGCGCGACCGCTTCTGTCGGTCGCGCGTAGAACTCTGCCTGCACGGCGCTGCCTCGCACCGTTAGGCTGTCCCCCCACCGCCGCCCGTCAGCCCGCGTTTGACCTTCGACCAGAAGGACTCTCCAGGCTCGCTCTCCGGCAATCTGGTGGCTGCTGGTGGAGGGACCGGAGGCGGCGGAGGTTCCACACGCTCCGGAGTCTGCGTCTGGATGGGCCGTGCGGTGTGGTTGGTCGTCTCGGCTTGATCGGACTCAAAGCGCCGGGGTCCGCGACCACGACCGCCGCGACCGCCGCGCCGCCCGCGTCCCCCCCGCTCACCGCGCTCGCCACGCTCACCGTTCTCAGCCCGGCCACGATCTCTCCCTCCGCGACCACCACGACCGCCGCGGCCGTCTCGATCGCCGCGCTCCGGCGCGGATCCGGAGGTACTGGGCGGTGCGGGCGGTTTCGCCGGAATCGCGTCGCCGCGCGGCCGGAAGTTGGGGTCGACTTCCACGATGCCGATCTTCGGGATCTCGGGCACTCCGCCCGCGGCGCCAGGACGACGCGCCCCTCCGCGGGAGCCGCGGCGGAAGCGCGCACTGCGCATCGGAATGCCGCCCGGTGTCGCGGACGCCGTGCTGTAGGGCGGTGGCGGCGCCGAGGAGGTCGGCATCGGAATGTCGTCTTCCTCTTCCACGTCTGGGGCGGGAAGGGCCGCACGCGGAGCCTCCACCTCCTCACTCACCGGCTTCTCCTCTTCGGCTGGAGCCGGCTCTTCGTCTGTGCCCATTCCGACGGCCTGTTTGATCAACCCAAACGCGCCGCCGAACGAGAACCCGGCCTTCGCGGCCGGCGCTTCCGGGTCCTCGGTCGGCGCGGGTTCCGCGGGCGCCGTTGGCGGTTCCTCACGGTCGCGCGCGCCGCGTCCCCGTCCCCGGCCGCCTCTCCCCCCACGGCTCCGAGGTTTCTCGTTCGCTTCGCTCATCGCGGCGAGTGCGGGCTGCGCCGCGGCGCCTGCGACCTGTGGGCCGAGGGCAATCTCGTACTGCCCGTTGTCGAGCCGTGTCAGGGTGATGAGGCCGCGGCGGGCCGCTTCGATGACGAACTTGCTGAACCGCGAGAACCCAGCGTCCTTCTCGTCGAAGTTGGGGTCGATCTCCTGCATCACCTGCTTCAGGCGGTCGGAGCGCATGACATCGTTGTGCGCCGTCATCTGCTTCACTGCTTCGACCACGAGCTCCCACGGATCGCGCTTCACGTATTCGACGTCGCTGGTCTTCGTGAAGCCGGCCAGCTCGTTGTAGGAGTAGTACTCGTCGCAATTCTGGATGAGGAGATCGCTCGAGGACTCGCGGATCCCCACACCGATCACGTACTTGCCGTATTCCTTCAACTTCAGGACCAGCGACGAGAAGTCCGAATCTCCCGACAACAGAATGAATGTCCCGATCTCGGGCCGCGTGAAGACGAGCTCCAGCGCGTCGATGGCCAGCCGGATGTCGGTGGCGTTCTTCTTATTCGCGCCATGCGCGGGCGCGAAGATGAGATCGATGGACGATTCGGAGAGCGGCACGATGTACTGCGGGTAGCGGCGCCAGTCGGCATAGGCGCGCTGCACGGCGACCTTGCCCCGGATGATCTCCGACTGGAGCAGGCGCTTCAGCTCGGTTTGGAGGTCCGAGCGAATCGCCATCGTCACGTTGTCGAAGTCGATCATCAGCGCCGCATTGGGCGCGTGGGCAGGCGGCTCTTTGTGGGCCGGACGTGGTAAATGATTGTGTGCTTGCTGCGGTGTCATAACGGATTCTGTTCCTGCCCTGGGGCCGGACAAGCTCGTAGCACCTCCCTCATCGCGAGGGAGTGAACGACGCGTGTCTGCTGCGTCGGGCTGTTTTGGTAAAGGCGTATTGCGCCGTAGTTATGGCTGGCTGGTGCGTGGGGAGGGTCGTCGAGTCACCGCGGCGCGCCCATGCGTGCTACCTCGACCCGTTGCCGAGGCCCGCAGGCGCCGCCTGATAGTTCGACCCCTCGCCGAATGTCACTGCCAGACGTATGAACGACTCAACATAAACGACTGGCACTGCAGAAGCCAGGGTTTTGCGCTAGGACCGCGGTTTTTCGTGATCGGTGAGCACGGGCAGAAACGGCACCCAGGGCCCCACCTGGGCCCGGTACTGCTTGGCCATCACGCGCGCGACCTGCGCAATGTGTCCCAGATCGTGCACCACCCACGCCGCCAGGAGCTGGCGGAGCGTGACCGGGCCGAGGCTGGGGTGCTCACCGGGGAGGTCGAGCTGGGCGTCGGTGAGATGCCAGGACTCGAGCACGCGGAGGTTCTCGGCACGCAGGCGCGCTAACTCGTCGAGCAGCGAATCGAGGGTGCGCGTCGCATTCCGCGCGTGGTGGCGGAAGCGATCATACGGCTCGAACCGTCGGTTCCTGCCTTGCGCGAGAATGATGCGGGCGCGAGGCATCCAATCGGTTTCCTCACCGTCGATCAGATGACCGATGTTGTCGAAAGGACTGAAGGTCTCCGGCCCCTCTGTACCGCGAGCCCATGGTGTACTGACCTCGCGTAGCAGCGCGCGGAGCGTGGCGGGCGTGCGTTCGAGAACCTCGGTCGCCAATCTGAGATCGAAGTCCACGTCAGCGGCCCCCCGGCCCCGCTTCGAAATGGAACAGGTGCGCAATGCGGTGAATCACTGGCACGAGGAAGAGTCCGGCCACGACTAGAAAGACCACGCCTGCGTACAGGGCGAAAATTCCGGCGAACACCTTACCGCCGTCGCTGCGCAGCGGATCTACGGGCCCCATCCCTCCGAGCAGCATCGCGGTGTTCAAGAACGCGTCGCGCCAGGGGAGGTGTTCGTAGTGCTCGTAGCCCCACATCCCTACCAGCAGTGAAACGCCAACCAGGGCGGCCGCCAACGCGACGTGATCGGCCATGCGTCGCACGAAACGTCTGCGTGGAAGCGGTGGGGTGTGGCGGTCTTCGTACATCGTTCTTTGGGCTACCGTCCTGGCGGCTTGGGAGGCTCTGGATCGCGCGGGATTCGCGCCGGCTCCCATGGCTCGGGTGGGCGCGGCTTGGGCGGTTCGGGCAGTTTGACTGGACCCGGGTCTTTTCTGAGTGGTGGCAGTCCCATCGTTCCTCCTTGCAGGTCAGCGGCCCATTTCGGCAATTCGCGCTCTGACCAGCTTCTTGACGAGGCCCACCGGTATTGGTTTCGCGAGCGGCAGCCGGACCGTCCCCTTCGACACTTCGTATCCCTTCAGGGCGGTGGCCAGCTTCCGCCGGATCGCACCAGTCATCGGATACAGACTGCAATGGTTCTGGAACGCCGCATACCAGACGAGCGGCCGCCCGTCGAGTCGAAACGCCGGAATGCGGTAGCTGAAGGCCTCCTGGGCGCCGGGCGCCGCGGCACGAATGGCGGCGCGAATCCGCTTCAGGGCAGCTCGCGCGTTGGATGGCGTCGACCGGAAGTAGGCCTGCAGCTGCTTTTTTGCAGGTGCGAGAGAAGGCATCAGAGCCGCTCCAGTGGAAACGTCAGCTCCATCGTAGCTCCAGAAGGCAGTGCGTACCAGCGGGCCTCGAATGCGTTCCGCAGCTCGCGCACCTGCGACAGTTGGCCATCGTGGAGCGGCCTGAACGCATCACGCTGGGCCGGCGGCAGGCTTGCGAGCACCGTCTCATTGAACTCGGCAGCCGTCATGGGCTCGCGCAGGGCGCGCTCGCGATCGAAGACACCCACGACATGCTCCGCGACGATCGCCTGAAAGGGCAGCTTCCTGCTTGCGCCCGGTTTTGTGAAGTCGTCAATGTCCCACCCCGTCGCGATCAGACCAAAGAAGGCTTGATCGAAGCCGAGCACGTTTTCGACGGCGCAGTGGGTCAGGTCGTGGACCGGGAAGAATGGATGCTCCTTGCCCCAGGTGCGCGTCCCGTCATCGCGGACGCACGCGAGTGTGGCTGGGCCGTCGCGACCCTTCTTCAGTTGAATGAACATCCCGACGCCTCGTTACGGTAGACTGAACGCCACATACGTGTCACTGGACTTCGACCCCAATTTACCGCCACCCGCCGCGACGACGACGAACTGCTTGCCGTCCACCGCGAACGTGCTCGGGGTCGCGTAGCCGGGCGCGGGGAGACTCGCTTCCCAGAGCAGCTGGCCCGTGTTCTTGTCGAACGCGCGGAGTTTGGCGTCCTGGGTCGCGGCGATGAATACCAGTCCACCGCGCGTGACGATCGGTCCGCCGTACTGTTCCGTCCCGGTGACGGGAATCCCGCGTGCCGTGAGTGCCGCGAACTCGCCGAGCGGGATGCGCCAGCGGTAGTCGCCCGTGTTCAGATCGATTGCGCTGAGCGTGCCCCACGGCGGCTTGGTGGCGGGGAAGCCGCTCGAATCGCGCCAACGCTCGTAGCCGACGAATTCATACGGGGCGCGCGTCGCTCGCTGGGCCTCCCACCCGCCCGTGTCGGATGGGGCCACCTCGTAGCCAAGGTACTGGACCAGGGCGCGTTTCTCCGCCGCCGGCAGACTCGCGAATGAAGGCATGAACCCGCGGCCCCAGTCGAGAATCTGCCGCACCTCCGCTTTCGACACCCGCGTGCCGAGATCGATGAGCGACGGCGCACGGTCCCGGCCGCGACGATCGGTCCCATGACACGCGCTGCACACGGCGGCGTACACCGTCGCGCCGGTGCGTGGCGCGCCGGTGGTCGGGGGAAGGTGGGCGGATTCGCGCATCGCCGCGATCCAAGGCACGTCGCTCGCATTCACGTACAGCGTCGCGGTCTCGGGATCGACGGCCGCGCCACCCCACTCGCCGCCACCATCGAAGCCGGGGAGTACAATGCTCCCTTCGCGGCTCGGCGGCGTGAAGAACGTGTGCCGCAGCGTCCGAAAGCGCCCCAATTCCTGCTCGGCGACGTCTCCGGCGCCTATCGCCTGTCGCGCGAACGGCGCGGGCTTCACTGGAAACGGCTGCGTGGGCCAGGCGTGCTCGCCGCGCAGGGCCGAGGCCGGGACCGCACGCTCTGCGATGTCGAAGAGCGGTTTGCCCGACTGCCGGTCGAACAGGAAAACGAACCCGCTCTTGGCGATCTGTGCGACGGCATCGACCCGTGCCGCACCGCGCGTCACGGTCACGAGATTGGGCGCGGCGGGCAGGTCGCGATCCCAGAGGTCGTGGTGCACGGTCTGGAAGTGCCACAGTCGTTTCCCGGTCGCCGCATCGAGCGCGAGCAGTGAGTTGGCGAACAGGTTCGCGCCGGTGCGAGCGCCGCCGTAGAAGTCGGGCGTCGCCGAACCGGTCGGCACATAGGCGATGCCCCGCGCGGTGTCCACGGTGATGCCGGCCCAGCTGTTCGCACCGCCCGCCGTTTGCCACACGCCCGCGGGCCAAGTGTCGTACCCGAATTCCCCGGGGTGCGGAATCGTGTGAAACGTCCAGCGAATCGCACCGGTGCGGACATCGTAGGCGCGCACGTCGCCCGGCGCCGAGCCGTCGTCCTCGCCGACGCGCATGCCTTGAATCAGCAGATTCTTGTAGATCGCGCCGGGACTCGTCGCGACGAGATAGGCATCGCCGATCTCGCGCGACAGACCGGCGCCGAGGTCGATGGAGCCCGAATCGCCAAAGGTGGGAATCGGCCGGCCAGTGCGCGCGTCGAGCGCGTAGAGCCGGCGCTCGACGGAGAAGAAGATGCGGCGGTCGTGCCCCCCCCCGTCGGCCCAGTACACGACCCCGCGGTTGACGTGAGGCTGGGTGGAGCGATTGGGAAATGCATCGAATCGCCACAGCAACGTGCCCTTGTCGGCCCGCAGCGCGATCACGGCGACTTTCGGAGTCGTGGCGTACAGGACACCGTCCACAACGATCGGCGTCGCCTGGATCTCGCCGCGCCCGTCCGGGGGCAGATCGCCGGTGTGGTAGACCCATACCGGCCTCAGCTGCGCCACAGTCCTGGTGTTGATCTGATCGAGGGTGGAGTACCGCGAGTTGCCCGGCGCACCACCGGTGGTGGGCCAGTCACCCGCCGGGATGTTGCCGGTCGTGCAGCCCGCGAGGAGAAGGAAGAGCAGGCCGGCCGAGCGCACTCAGGGGGTTTTCCAAAGGTCGATTGGCTTCGCCACGCCCTTCGGACGGAAGGGCAACGTGATCTTCCGGCCCTGCCCGGCCGACGCATATGCAGCGTAGATCACTTCCTGCACCACTCGCCCCGTCTCGCCGTCGGAGATTGGCGTCTCTTTGCCACGCACGCAGCGGGCGAAGTGGCGCATCTCCTGCGGGAAGCCGTAGTTCCAGTGCTCTTCGAACACGGGGTAGGTCCAGCCCTTGGTGGTCGCCGCTTTTTCGACGGCGTACCCGAATCCCACTTCGGAATAGGTCGGGAGCGCGTTGCCCATCAGCATGTCGGCGTAGGTCTGGCCTTTGTCGCCGAAGACCTCGATGCAGTCGTCCATGCCGCCGGGGCGGTTCCAGCTGCTCTCGACCATGCCGACCGCACCGTTCTCGAATTCCACGATCGTGATCGCTTCATCCTCCCCCTCGGTGCGATCGCCGTGCACCTGCGTCGCCATCTGCGAGTAGACACTCTTGACCTTGGGCTTGCCGAGGAACCACCAGCAGAACGCGATGCCATGGCACCCAAGATCCATCACCGCACCGCCGCCCGACTGCTCGACGTCCCAGAACCACGGCGAGTGCGGGCCGGAGTGCTTCTCGCCTTGCTTTACCAGATGCACGCGGCCGAATGCACCCTCGTCAGCCATCTGCTTGGCCTTCACGTATTTCGGCGCGAAGAACAGCTCCTCGGCGTAGAGCAGCAGCACGCCCGCCTTCGCGCACGCGTCGATCATCGCGTCGGCCTCTTCGAGCGTGATGCACAGCGGCTTTTCGCACACGACGTGCTTCCCCGCCTTCGCCGCGTCGATCGTGATCGGCGCATGCAGGCGGTTGGGGGCGGTGATCGAGATCAGCTCGACCTGGGAATTGCGCAGCAGATCGTGGTAGTCGGTATACGCTTGCGGGATGCCGTGGCGCTTGGCGAATTCGGTCGCGTGGCCTTTGGTCGGCGAGGCGACCGCAACGAGCTCGGCTTCTTCCGGAATCGCTTTCACGGCGCTCGCAATGCAATCGGCCTGGAAGCGGGAGCCGACGATACCGACTTTTACCTTGGACATGGAGCTATTCTAGCGCGGCATTCTGCCCACCGCGATGCGCCGCACCAGGCGATGGGCGGGCAGCTCGCTGAGATCGCCGACGATGGAATCACCACGCACCGCGAACGTCCAGCGTCCACGGAAGCGGGTGTTGATGTCGACAAACCAGTTTTGCAGAGTCGAATCGTGGGTCAACGGATGCGGTCAGCAGGCGCCTGGGGGTCCCACACCGCGACGCCCACGCGAGAGTCGGCGGTCCCATAATAGAGGTACCAGCGACCCTGAAATGGCACGAGTCCCTCCACGAATGTCGTTCCCGCGGTGTACTGCCCCGTCCGCTCGTAGCTCTCGGTTGGCTTGATGAACGCGCTGTCCGACCGCGCGATCAGCCTGGTGGGATCGCGCGCATCGAACAGCGCCTGGCCCGCGGAATAGGTGCGCGACGGGAGGCTGCCCGCGTTGTACAGCACCAGGATCCCCGCAGTCGTGAAGAGCGCGGGCGGGCCCGCCTCGACCAGCCACGAGTCGAAATGGCCGGGACGCGGCGACAGGACTTTGACCGCCTGCCCGCTCGAGTCCTCCACGGGCGTCCAGTCCAGCAAGTTCTCGGAGGTCGCGATCCGCAGATCGGGCACGCCGAAGTACATCCAGTACTTCCCGTTCACGCGCGTCGCAATGATTCGATTGCCGTCGATCCGGCTGAGAATCGCGCCCGACTTCGACTCCGTGCGCAGGTACTTACCGCCGCCCACTTTCGCGAACGCCGGTCCGTGCTTTGTCCAAGTGATGAGATCTCGCGACGTCGCGACCGCCAGGCGCGGCACGTCGCGATTCCATTGCGTGTACGTGAGGATGTAGCATCCGTCGTCGGATTCCACGATGCGCGGGTCCTCGACGCCGCCGGGCCACTCGTTCTGCCGCTGCGCATCGCTATCAGGATACAACACCGGGGTGGCTCGCCGCGTGAAGTGCAGACCATCCGTGCTCTCCGCCAGGCCCAACCGCGACGTGTGCCCACCAATCTCCTGTCTGCCCGTCGCATCCTCGGCGCGATACAGAAGAAATATTTTGTCGTCCGTCACGACGGCCGCGGGATTGAACGTGGCGTAGGCTTCCCACGCGACGGTGGGATTCGGGGTGATCACCGGGTTGACCTGCGCCGGCTTGGCAAAGGGACCGAACATCCACGACTGCTGCGGCTGCCCGCCCTGCACGGCGAGCAGCAGAGCAAGGCTCGCTCTCACGAGCTGGGCGCTCCCCCTCGCGCCGCGGTGTGCAGACTCTTCACTGCACCCCGAGCATGCGCAGCGCCAGACCGGCGAGGACGCCGCCGAGCAAGGGCCCGACGACCGGGATCGACGCGTAGTTCCAGTCCGACGACGCCTTGCCGGCAACCGGCAGCAGCGCATGCGCGATGCGCGGGCCCAGGTCGCGCGCCGGGTTGATCGCATAGCCCGTCGTGCCTCCGAGTGAGAGCCCGATGCCCCAGACGAGGCTTCCCACGAGATACGCGCCGAGGCCCGCCGCGGGTCCCGTCGCGGCGACGGCCTTCGAGAAGATCGCGCCAACGACAAACACGAGTATAAACGTCCCAATCACTTCACTCACCAAATTTGGGATGAACTGACGGATGGCGGGCGCGGTGCAGAAACAGGCGCGTTTGAGAGCGCCATCCGGTGTCTCCTTCCAGTGCGGCAGATAGTGGAGCCACACCAGCGCGCCGCCTGCAATTGCGCCGAGGAGTTGCGCGACGAAATAGGGCGCGAACTTCGAGAAGTCGCCCGCGCGCGCCGCAAACCCCAGTGTCACGGCGGGATTCAAATGCGCATCACTGCTGCCGCAGGCGATCGCGGTGAAGACGCCGGCCATCACCGCGAACGCCCAGCCGGCCGTGATCACGATCCAGCCGCCGCCCTCGGCTTTGGTGCCCTTCAGGAGCACACCAGCAACGACACCATTGCCCAGCAGAATGAGGACCATCGTGCCGAGGAATTCACCCAGTAGTGGTGATGTCATGAAGTCCCTTTGTCCGCTCTTGGACCGAGCATGATGAGCAACAAGCCGCCAATGAACACGATGACGACGACTGCCGCAACCGCGTGGGTGAGCGTGCCGAGACCATATTCGTCAAGCAATGCGCCCCAGGCACCGATCAGCACCAGATCGATCACGAGCAGGATGCACCCGGGCTTCTGCCATCGCCACGATGGTGGCGGCGGGCCGGCCCGCGGTGGAGCGAGGCGCGCGACAATCGCCTGCGCGCGCCCGAGATCGTCGTCGTTGAGGACCACGACGCGGACGGGAATCCACGGCATCATGCCAAAGCCGCGGTCAAACTCATTCAACACCTTGCATTGGATCCCCTCCGCCTCGAGGGCGACGCGGATTCCCTGTGCCCAGGCAATCGACTGGGTCTGGAGGACGGTCTTCACTGGCACATTCGGAATGCGCCGATGCGGGTCGAGTACGTCAGCGCATCCTTCTTGAGATAGTCGCCCACGTACCAGATCGTGCAGTCGTCGCTCGGATCGACGGCGGTCTGCGTGTAATCCTCCCACCGCACCGTGTTGATCTGCGGGGCCTGGCCCTCCGCGAGGACGGCTTCGTGCAACGTGAGAACGCCGAGTGGGTCGCCGGCGAGCCGGCCGGCGAACCGCTGTCCCGCAAAGTTGGGCGTGCCGCCGAACGAGTAACCGATCCCGATGTTGCCCTGGCTGTCCATGGCGGGACTCGCCATCCAGCGATAGTAGCCGTCGGGCGCGTACGTCCCCTGCTGCCGCAGCCGGAGCGTGCGGTCCGGGGCGATGGTGAACTCGTACCACCGCACGCCGCCGCCGAACACGGCAGTGCTCACCGAATGCACCGCCACGATCGACTCGCGCCCGTTGACGTTCCGGTAGACCACCCGCGCCATGAGCTTGTCGCCTTGCGCGTCGAGATGCTGGTCGGTCCCCGGTTGGCGGACGCACGTCGTGAGCTGGCCGTCGCACAGGTAGTGGTACGGCGCGACCGCAATCTTCTCGGGCCCGATGAGCCGCGTGTTCGCGGCACCGTTCCAATCCACCGCGAATCGCCACGCATAGATGCCGTCGTCATCGAAGTCGCCGTGCAGCTGCGTGCCGCCGGCGGCGAGCACGACGTTGGGGGCGCCGGCGGGCGGCAGGGTTGGGCCGTCGAGATCCGCGTTGTTCAGAAAGTTCACGCCATCGACGATCATGCACTGCTCGGTGGCGGGTTGGCCGAGCAGCATGTGCCGCCGGTCGACGGCGCAGGTGTGCTTCTGGATGACGTCGTCGCCGGTGCTGGTCGGCACGTAGTAACCGTCCGGCCACACCGCGGGGCGCGGGTAGTCGGGGAACAGCGGTCGCAGGAATTCGTAGCGGTAGTAGGAGCCGAGGGGATCGGGGCCCGCGCTCACCGCGTAGCACATCGAGAACGGGCCCTTCTCTTCTGGTGGACGCGGCGGCCGTACGCGTTGGGTCGTGTCGGGACGCTCGGGGGGCGACGGCGGCACCGGGGGCGGCACGAACAGCGGCGCCGCGGGGCCCGGTTGGTCCGCCACACCGGGCGGACTGACATAGGCACGGCTCGAGGCGGTCCACGCCGGTGGTTGGTCCGGCCGCTCGTGGGCGCGGGTAAAAACCGGCATCACGATCAGCCAGCGATCGGCCAGCTGATCGTAGCGCACGACGGCATCACCGTTGTTGCGCGCTTCGCACGCGCCCCCGAAACCCTTGAACAGCGTGTTCGTGGGAACGGGGCCGTAGACGATCTCGCCGTTCTTCCGGAAGATCGCCATGCGGGTGTTGACGATCTGGAAGACGTAGTCGCGTCCCACGGCGAGCGAGTTGTCGGAAGGGTTACGCACCTCCCAGCGGCCGTGGGGACCCTGCAGCCCGACGCCCAGGCCGTCGAAGCTCGCGACGAGTGTGGCGGGCGGCCGGCTCCCCTGCACGGTCTGCTCAATCGCTGCACTGGGTGTCACCCGCGGCAGATGGGTACATGCGACCACCACGATGGCACAGACGGCGGCAACTCGCGTCACACTCATCAGCGCGAGGGCCGTAGCTTGCGGACCATCTGCATCACCGGCTTATACGCTTCTCCCTTGATCAGCCACGACACCGCGAACGCGATGATGGCGATCGACTCGGGAAGGAATATCGGTGCGTGCGTAAACATGGAGCTGGCAGCCCACAGCACCGCCACGATCATGAGTATCCCGCAGGCGAGGCAGATGTCGTCGCGCCGCCGCTTGTCCGGCGGCCGGTCGCGGCGGAGCGGGACGTTCGATTTTCGAAACAGCCAGATGGCGAAGAGAATAAACGACACGAACAGCACAACGGCCGACGTATAGTGGACAAGCGCCATTTGCGGATGCCACCACGAGGGCGCCGTCTGCCCGGCCGGCGGCGTGGTGGGAAACAATCCGACCGCGATGGCGGCCAGACCGCCCAGTCGTCCGACCACGCGGTCCGCTGTGACTTCGCGATATCCTGGATAGGTGAGCAGGAACAGCGCGAGGGCGAAGAGCACACCGACAAAGACGCTCACGCCCCCCGTGTAGTAGTAGGCGCTGAGCGAGTTCAATGCCCTCCACCGGGGCAGTCCCACGGTGGGAAGCAGGCCTGCCAGGACATAGACGAGGAGCGGGAGCAACAGCCCCAGATACCCAATGAGCTGGCGATGAGCCTGTTGCGACAAGTTCTGCGATGTGTACGTCACCCCGGCGGGCGCTGCCGACACGCGAGCTCCTGAAGGGATGCTAGATCACAACCATAATCATTTATCGGACGCTTGACGATCTCGCGCCTGAATCAAGACTCGCTCGGCGAAGTCCACACGCTCTTGCAGCTCCGCGAGCTGGGTCGCCTGACTGGCCAACCTGGCTTGCGCGTCTTCCAGCGCCTCGGCCTGCGCGTCCAATTGCTGTTGCATGGAGGCCGGGTCGCTTCTCCCCGATACCTGCCGCAGGCGCTGCGCGCCGAACGCGAAGGCCACGGCGAGTGAAACGTGAACCATGGCATGCCACGGCTCGGCCGATGCAATCGCGAACCCGGCGCCCGCCACGTTGAAGACGCTCAGCGCGATGGCGAGGCGGCGCCAGAGCGTGGGTGTAGCCGTCACGGAGCGTTCACGCCTTTGACGAGGAGCCAGAACGTCAATGCGCCTTCGCCCAGAATGGCAATAGGAACGACAAAGGGCGCCACGTGAGCCCCGAGCGCCGGCGACAGAAAGTTGGTGAACGAGTTGATCACGTAACTCGATCCCCCAAACATCAGCAGCACACCCAGAGCCGGGGAATGAGCGTCGATCGCGTGATCAGATATCCGATGGAGATGATCTGCGCCCCAAAGAACACCATCGCGATGAAGAAGCCTTGGGCCGGCGAATTGGACTGACCCAGCGAGTCTGCTGCGGCTCCACTGGCGACGCCCGCGAGGCCGCAGAAAGCCGCGAAGAGGGCCAGGCTCGCGCGCACGGGCTTGAATAGCTCGTAAAGCAGAACGGACACGCCCAGGTAGCACAGACCGGCGAACTGATTGGCGGCAAACGCGAGACGAGGGTGTACAGATTGGTTGAGAAAGCTGATCACGCCCGCGACAATGACAATGAGCCACAGAGCGCCCGCGAGCCTCGCCGTACGGCGGAGGTCGTTCATCGGACCTCCGGCGCTGCGGCGCCCTTCACGATCAGCCACACCGCGAGCACCAGCTCGAAAACGGCGACCGGCAGCCACATGAGACGTGTGACGAGTCCCGTGAGCACCTCAGTAACCTGCAACGGCAGGGCCACCGCCACCACAGCCGATGCGATGACGCCGAGACCGGCCAGCCAGACCGGAAGCAGCTCCGGTGATGCCCTCGGCAACTCGGCAGGTCAGGCCGAGCATGGCGAGGTCGTGATCCTGATCGCGCGTGATCGCGTACAGCGTCACCGCCAGGACAAGCGCGCAGAAACAGCCGATCAACGACAGCACGGCGGCGAGGCGCACGTCGGTCGCATGCAAGGCCATGTTCGCGAGCTTCGCGGCCATTCCCTCACCGCTTGTGGCTCGATTGGACAGCACCATGCTGGGGTATGCAACCGCGATGTAGAGAAGGTAGGCAATGCCGGCGATTCGCGCGTTGGTCCTGCGGGTCATGACTTCTCCGGCCAATAGGGGTATAGGCCCTACGGGGGGCGATGTTGCGGGATTCAACAAAATGCCGCAAAACTAGATCGATGAAAGCGCGAGATGTCACCCGCCGCAGCTTCGTAACACAGTCAGCTCTGGCAGCGGTCACCACCCTGCCGCTCGCATCCACACCCGCCGAGTCTGAGACCGCCAGCCTGAAAGTCGTTTGTGTCGGCGCGCATCCGGACGATCCGGAGTCCGGGTGCGGCGGCACGCTGGCGCAGTATGCCGCGCTCGGCCACGCCGTGACGATCGTCTATCTCACCCGCGGCGAGCGCGGCATCCCCGGAAAGCCTCTGGACGACGCAGCACGGATTCGGAGCGCCGAGTCTGAGACTGCGTGCCGCGTCATGGGCGCCAAGCCGGCGTTTTTTGGACAGATTGACGGCGCGACTGAAGTAACGCGGGCGCACGTCGATGCGATGAGCCGACTGCTCGCCGCCGAGAACCCCGATCTGGTATTCACGCACTGGCCAGTGGACACGCACATGGATCATCAAGTCGCGAGCATGCTTACGATTCGGGCCTGGATGAATCTCCGCACTCCTCGGCTCTACTTTTTTGAAGTGAACAGCGGCAGTCAGACTGAAGGCTTCCTGCCGAACACCT
>Ga0209056_10002980_pt1 | contig 18154 bp, 16 predicted proteins | sample GraSoiAngelo_114_FD_185876 | JGI IMG/M metagenome (GOLD analysis project Ga0209056, IMG submission 185876) | Grasslands soil microbial communities from the Angelo Coastal Reserve, California, USA - 14_0903_13_40cm (SPAdes) (version 2) | ecosystem: Environmental > Terrestrial > Soil > Grasslands... | reverse complement strand
GCTACAACACTTCAGCCTTGTTGCGCGAGATTTCAGTTGCAGCGGGAAGCCAAAAACTTATCGCCGGTCAGGTTGCTGATCTCGAAGCCGAAGGCAAGGACGTCAAACGCGACCAGTTGCAGTTTATCCATGAGAACAAAACCGCAGCCATCTTGAAAAGCTCGGTGCGGCTCGGTGCGATGAGCGCCAACGCAGACGCCCGAAAACTTTCTGCCATCACACGTTTCGGGCAGCGGCTTGGTCTCGCTTTCCAAATCATCGACGACATTCTCGATGTAACGCAGACTTCGGAGGTATTGGGCAAGAGCGCCGGCAAAGATCTGGTCGCAAAAAAAGCGACTTACCCCGCAGTGATCGGCTTGGAAGAATCCCGCGCCGAAGCCAGACAGCTCACCCGTCAGGCGCACAATGCTCTGTCGATGTTCAGCAGCAGCGATGCCGAACCGTTACATGTGTTGGCGAATTATCTGCTCGAACGCGAATTTTAAAGTAGCGCGACCGTCCCGGTTGCGAATCTTTACGGCGCAAGCGCGACGCTTACGCTACTCTTAAGTTCGGGTCGATCTCTTCGGTCACTTGCGATTCAAATCCCGCCTGCAATCGCAATAATGCAGCAAAGGCAATCATGGCTGCGTTGTCGGTACACAACGACGGCTCGGCGTTTTTGAATTCAAACCCGTTGCGACTGCATGCCTCGTGCAACTGCCTTCTCAATTCCTGGTTGCGACTCACGCCGCCGCTAACGGTCACGAGATCGACGTCGTATTTCTGCGCTGCCGCAATCGTCTTTGTCACCAGCACGTCGATAATTGCCTGTTGGAACGACGCGCAGAGATCCGCAAGGACGTCATCCCGAGCGAAGTCGACGGATCCCGTGGCGTTACTAGAAAGGCCGTTCACCGGGATTCCTCGACTACGCTTCGCTTCGCTCGGAATGACATCGATTTTCGGCAGCAAATATCGCACCGCGGTTTTTAACCCGCTGAAGCTAAAATTCTCCGACCCGAGCATGCTGCGGGGCAGATCAAAGCGGTTTGGATCACCGCCGCGGGCGAGCTTTTCAATTTCCGGACCGCCCGGATAACCAAGCCCAAGCATCTTCGCGACTTTATCGAACGCCTCGCCGGCAGCGTCGTCGACAGTGCGGCCGATCACCTGATAATCACACAGCGCATGCACTCGAACCAGCATGGTGTGTCCTCCGCTCACAACAAGCGAAACATTCGGCCTGATTCCCACCTCGCCATCTGCGCCACTGAAAAATGGCGATAGCAAATGGCCTTCGAGATGGTTGATCGCGAGATAAGGCTTGCCAAAGCCGATCGCCAATCCCTTGGCGATCGACGCGCCTACCATGAGTGAGCTGGCCAGTCCAGGTCCGCTGGTCGCCGCAAATGCATCAACGTCTGACAGATCGATCTTGGACGCCCTTGCAGCGCTATTGAGCAGTCGCGGCGCGTATACCAGATGGTTGCGCGACGCAATCTCAGGCACGATCCCACCGTATTTCTGGTGTGCAGCGATCTGCGATGCGACTTCGCTGGCGAGCAACTCCGGACCAGAGCGATCGTCGCGCCCGCGCAAGATCGCCACGGCAGTCTCATCGCACGATGTTTCGAAGGCTAATACTGTCATGTCGAGCGAAGTCGCCTGCCAAGCCGTAGCTTTATGCGAAGGTCTGGAGACATCTTTCACTATTTGATTCCTGTCGCCCAAAACAAATTACGAGATTCCTCTACCTTCGCATAAGCTCCCGCGCGACACGCGGCTTCGCTGGCGAGCCACTCATTGTCGCGAAGGATTGCAGCAGCTCTAGCTGAGGATCCCGTCCGAAAATTGCCAATTTGCAACTGTCAATTGCAACAGGGAATTGTGTGCGTTCGCGAACGGCGGCCGTCTAGTGGCCACTGGGCTCTGGAAGTAACCATGCAATTACTATAACAGCTATTACTGCTAACCAACCCAAAACCATCAACCATCGCGGTAGGTTTGTAGGGCTAGTTCTAAGAAGCGACGGAAATAACATGCCGAGAATCACAAGGCCTATAAGAAACGCGATCACACTATGCAATACGGCACAAATACAACTGGTCAACAACTCTTAATCAGGTATGGCTGAACAAGATGTCTAAGCACCTAAAGAGCTAAGTGGCTCCCTTTCTGAGCTGACTCGGTTAATTCCAACGGAGTAATTTTCGCGCCTTACGGCACTCAGATATTTATTCCAGGCGATTGGAGCATCGATGTAAACCGCGATTTCAATTGGGACGAAATCGCGAAACTTCACGCGCCCGGGGGTATCTCAAAGCAAGGAAAAAAACTCGATCGCAATCGAGCAGAGTCAATCGAGCAAGCCAAACGTGCTCGTGAAGCGAATCGCGAAGCGAAAAGGAAAGGTTTACGCGGGGAAAAACGCTATGGTTTCATTAAGGCCAGCGCGGGGTTGGACGAGCTGACCGATAACGCCGGAGTCCGAAAGCTTCTAAGGTGCGTTGTTGCTCAATGATGTTACGCAGAACGGGCCTTACGTTCTGTTCCTGTGTAGCCGGTCAAACTCCCGGTAGTTCTTCGTATGTTCCCTTATCGCCTGACCCAATGGCATCAAGAGCCGATCAAGTTCCCGGAGAGTGTCCGCTCCCGATTTTGTGATCAAAGATTTAAGACGTTTCTTAAAGATGTTGTAGCATTCAGCCGCGCTGGTGCCGGATCCGGAGCCTTTCCATCGGTCTTGAGTACCAATGAGGTAGTTCTTGCACTTTTCCTCCTCCTCCGGCGTGAGGTTCGGACATATTGCCCATAGCGCGCGAAGTGAATGCTGGTCAAACATTGGATTCTTGTTTGGGTTTTTTAGGTGTCTAGCAAACGCGTAAAAGACAATGCCGTTTCTAGGCTTCGACTGGTCGTCAGCGTAGTAATTTGCGAAATTCCTATATGCTTTCCACCTCCCAAGCTTCCACAGTAGAGCTTCGGCAAGCCCTTTTGGCGAATTGCTGCTCTCGTCTTTCCACGTGTTTGTATCTAGCAGTTCCGGAAAGGTTTCATCTTTGTACGACTTACCAAGTTGTTTCAATCGCTTCGTTGCGTCCTCAATGTCCCGAGCGCGCAACGGTCCTTTGGAAATCTTACGCCGAAGCTCGTTAACGAGTGCGAACAGCCGCCTTCGGTTCTCTTCCATCTTAGAGTCTAGTTGTCATAGCCTCGCCATCATTTAACAGCGTGTTTTTACAAACTCAAATAGGCTCGCTTGTTCTGCAAACCATTCCCCTGGGATATCAGAAACAAACTGAGATTCCTCGACTTCGCTCGGAATGACAAACGAGCGAAATTCGCCCTTTATTTTTTTACCGCTTCCGCTTTCGGCGCGCTCTGTTGCGCATAAATCATCACGCCCTTCAGCGCGTCGATTGCGCGCAACATCTGCGGATCTTTCGTCTTGATAATATTTTTCTCGTCCTCGGGTTTGATATTTCCGGTATTGCGCATCGCAAAGAGAGAGCGCTCCTGCTCGGCAGTCATAGCAACCCGAATATTGGGAGTAACGCCATTGCCCTGAATAACCTGTTTACTCGGCGTATAGTATTTTGCAGTCGTCAAACGCACCGCAGAGCCGTCCGGCAACTGCATCACATTCTGTACAGAGCCCTTCCCGAAAGTAGTTTCGCCGACAAGCACGGCGCGATGCAAATCCTTGAGCGCTCCTGCAACAATCTCCGCGCCGCTTGCGCTGCCTTCGTTCACGAGCAGTACCATCGGAAAGTTCGGACGCTCTTTCTTCACGACGGAAGTCGAGTAATCATGCTGCTGAGAAGCGACACGTCCTTGCGTTGAGACAATCTTTGTATTCGGCGGCAAGAATTGAGCACAGACGTCCACCGCGCTATTCAACAGACCGCCCGGATTATTCCGAAGATCGAGAATGAGCGCCTGCATGCCTTGCTTCTGCAAATCGTCCAGCGCCTTTGATAGTTCGTCGGCTGTCGGTTCGTTAAACTGAATCAGCCGGACATAACCGATCTTGAATGCTCCCGTCAGCTCTGAGTCGAGCAAACTTGCTCCTTTCACACTTTGGATTTTGATCTCCGCCCGTTGCAACGCGTATTCCTTGATCTCCTTGGTTGCAGGTCGCAGCAGCGTCAGAGTCACTTTCGCGCCCGCGGGTCCGCGCAAAACATTAATCGCATCCTGGAGATCCATTTTTTCCGTGGAAATGCCGTTGATTCGCAAGATCTGATCGCCGGAGAGAATACCTGCCTTGGCGGCAGGTGTGTCCTCCATCGCTGTAATCACCGTAGGCAGGCCGTTTTTCATCGAAACCTCAATCCCGAGGCCATTGAAGCGGCTGCGCGTATCGTCCTGCATGTCTCGAAAGTCATTCGGGTCCATGAACTGGCTATGTGGATCCAGCGAAGAAAGCATCCCCTTCATTGCGGCGGTGACGAGATCGTGATAGCTCGTCTTGTTGTCATCCACATAATCCTGCCGAATCAATTCGAGAGCCTTTGCGAAAATGGAAATCTGCGCGTAGCCGTTATCCTCTTGACTCTTTCCCGGCTGCGCTTCTTGCGCGAATGCGCCCGGGAAAGCGGCGAGCGCAAGAAAAGCCAGTAATGGGATAATCACCAGGCGCCTCATATTTCAACTAACAATGCGAAAGAACCCAATCATCGCTCATGAGGAGTTTTTAGCAACGGCCAACCTAAAGCACTGTCTTAATTGAGACTCATAAGGATGACCAACCCTTTCCCTGATCTCATTAACACCCGGCTTCAGCCGGGTGCCGAAGCTCAGTCAAACGCGAGCCGTTTTAACGGCTTTCTCGCCGCATCCAAACCGTTGAAACGGTTTGGGGCTTGTTCGTACCGTAACACCGGGCTGAAGCCCGGCGTTAATGAGAGTGCGCCAGGCAAACTGCTCTTGTTGATTTTCCTGCTCACGCTGTGTTTTTCCAGGGCGGCCCTGGCTGCTCAGGAAGAGGATGCCGAGTATGAAGCGGTCGCCGAGGAGTACATCAAAACCTATCTCGCGGCTCATCCGCTAGAGGGAACTGCTCTCGGTATTCACGAATACGACGGCAAAATCAGCGATTACAGCCGGCTCGCGCTCGACGCCGAACTTTCCCGGCTGCGACGCTTCGATGATCGGTTGGCCAAGTTCGATCCCTCGAAGTTAAGTCCACGCCAATCCATCGACCTGCGAATTCTTCAGGCCGCGGTGAAGAAGGATCTTTTTGAGATGCAGGACATGTCCGTTTTCGAGCGCAACCCCATGGTCTATGCGCGCGCAGCCGATGTGAATGTGTATATCAAAAGAAATTTTGCGCCGCTCGAGGATCGTGTTCGCAGTCTGGTCGCGATTGAATCGCAAATCCCAAACATCCTGATCGCAGCGAGAACAAACCTCAATGAGAAGCTTCCCAAACCGTTTGTAGAGCTTGCCATCCAGATCGCCAAAGGTTCCGCCGATTTTTTGAAGAAAGACCTCATTGCTGCGGTGAGCGCGCTGAAGGACGAACAGCTTCGATTGGCGTTTCAAGAAGCCAATCGCAAGGCGGCCAATGCACTCAACGATTACGCAGCGTGGCTGGAGCGGGAGAAACTGCCGAAAGCCTCGCTCGATTTTGCGTTGGGCGAAGAAAAATTCGGCCGCTTCCTGGCCCAAACCGAACTGGTCGATCTTCCGCCGCAAAAAGTCCTCGAGATCGGAATGGCGCAATTAAAAGCCGAACAGGACGCGTTTGCCGAGGCGGCGAAGAAAATCGACCCGAACAAGTCGCCAATCGAAGTGTTCAAGCAAATCCAGAGCGAACATCCGGCGCCGGACAAACTCATTTCCGATGTCGCCAAAGACCTAGACAAAATTCGCAAGTACGTCTTGAACCGTCATTTGGTCAGCATCCCCTCGGAGGTTCGCGCAAAGGTCAAAGAGACGCCGCAATATCTGCGTGCCACGTCCTTTGCATCGATGGATACGCCGGGTCCATTCGAGAAGCGGGCTACCGAGGCCTATTACTACGTCACGCCGACGGAGCACGAGTGGCCGGAGAAACAAAAACAAGAATGGCTCACCGCCTTCAACTATTACACCTCCGACGTCGTTTCGATTCATGAAGCTTATCCCGGTCATTATGTGCAGTTCCTGCACCTAAATGCATCGCCCGCCAGCAAGGTCGAGAAAATCTTTGGCAGCTACGCGTTCATCGAAGGGTGGGCTCACTACTGCGAGAAAATGATGCTCGACGAAGGATTCGGCAGCCCCACCAACTCGCCTCCAAGCGAAGAAGACGTGAAACGCGCGGCCAAATATCGCATGGCTCAAGCCGATGAAGCGCTGCTTCGTTTATGCCGATTATGTGTGTCCATCAAATTGCACACGCAAAACATGTCGCTCGACGAGGCCACCAAGTTTTTCCATGACAATTGTTATTACGAGGAAAAGCCGGCACGCCAGGAAGCCATGCGCGGCACTTTCGACCCCGGCTACTTGAATTACACGCTCGGGAAATTGGAGATCCTGAAATTGCGCGATGATTACAAGGCGCAACAAGGCGACGAGTTCTCATTGCAAAAATTTCACAACGAGGTGCTGAACCACGGCATGCCGCCCATTCGTCTCCTGCGAGAAATCATGTTGAAGGACCAGAGCAAATGGGACGCGGTGCTGTAAATTTGGACTGCGCGGACATGTCTGCGCTTTTGAAAGCGGCGACATGTCGCCGCACTCCAAAAACGTTCGAAATAGCTTGTAGCTGATTTCGAGAGTCGCATTACCCCATCGCCGCGAACTACGGTTCCCGTTATTCGTAGCCGCCTTTGTCGTCCTCGTTCGGCAACAGATCTCTCAGCAATGGCTGCGGATTCGATGGCAACTCCTCCACATCGCGCAGCTTTTTTGTGATCGCGCGGGAGCGAACATCAACGTCCTCTATCTTCCGGGAAGCTTGGTCGATTTTCTCCTTCACCGCTGACAACGCCTCGCCGAATTTTCCAAACTCAGTCTTCACAGCTGCCAGCAAGTTCCAGACTTCGCTGGATCGCTTTTGAATCGCAAGCGTGCGAAAACCCATCTGCAAACTGTTAAGCAATGCGGCGAGCGTGGTCGGTCCGACAAAGGTGACGCGGCAATCGCGCTGGACGTTTTGCACCAAGCCGATGCGACGAACCGCTTCCGCGTAAAGTCCTTCGCTGGGCAGAAACATCAGCGCAAAATCGGCGGTCTTTGGCGGGTTAATGTATTTCTCGCAAATATCTTTCGCGCACCGCTTCAACTGCGTTTCCAAAGTTTTTATCGCGGCGGCGACTGCAGCGGGGTCGCCTTTTTCCTGCGCCGCAGCGAGCCGCTCGTAGTGTTCCATTGGAAATTTGGCGTCAATCGGCAACCACACCGGCGCGCCGTTCTCGTCGCCGGGCAACTTGATCGCAAACTCGACGCGCTCATCGCTGTCATCGCGCATCCTGATGTTTTTAGCGAACTGCTCCGGCGTCAGCATCTCCTCCAAAAGAACTCCGAGCTGCCATTCGCTCCACCCACCGCGGGTCTTCACATTCGTAAGTACGCGTTGCAACCCGCCAACGTCACTCGCCAGTTGCTGCATCGCGCCGAGCCCTTGATGCACCTGCTCCAATCGCTCGCTCACCAGCTTGAACGATTCGCCCAAGCGCTTCTCCAACGTGCCTTGCAATTTTTCATCCACGGTGGCGCGCATCTTGTCGATTTGCTTCGCGTTGTCCTCCTGCAATTGCGTCAGACGAAGATTGACAATCGACCGCACGTTTTCGAGCGATTTGGTCAACTCTTCACGCTGGTTCTTCGCCGCCGCGCCTGCTTCCTCACGGTTGCGGGAGAATTCGTCGCGCAACCCGCGATCGATGATTTCCAATCGTTTCACCAACTCCCCTTCCACGCCTCCGCTGCTCCCACGGCGTACCACCAGAATTATGACAGCAACGACAAATCCGCCACCGATCAACCCGATCACGAGATAAAGCAGCGGACTCATACTGCGTCATTAAGCAATGCCGCGCCGAATTCAAGCACTGTAGCGGCGCTGTGCGAGCGCCGAATCACGCCGCCATGCGCCTGAGGTTAAGCGCAAAGAGACTGGAAACTTCGATTATGTTCTGGAGGAAATTTATATGTCGAAACGATCATTGTTTGCTCTGCTGATTCCAGTTTTTGCCTGCGCCATTGTGACCGCGCAGGAATCGCCGTTAATTCATCAACCAACACTAACTCCGCAAGATAGCGGCACTACCAACGGTCTGATCTCGGTTTGGCCGGTGAACCCGCAGGTGGTTTGGGCGTGCGGCCGCAACGGCACGTTCACCGTCACCACCGACGGCGGACAGACTTGGAACGCTAGTGTAGTGCCGGGCGCCGAAACGCTGCAGTTCCGCGATGTGCAGGCGTTCAGCGCCAGTGTTGCCTATCTGATGTCTATTGGAGCGAATCCAACAGATTTCCGCATCTATAAGACGACGGACGGCGGGGCCACATGGACGATGCAGTTTGAGAACCAGAATCCGAATGCGTTCTACGACGGCTTCGCGTTCTGGACGCCGCACCGCGGCATCGCACATAGCGACTCAGTGAATGGAGTTTTCCCGGACCTGCGCACGACTGACGGAATGACGTGGCAGGACATCAGTAACAATATGCCGCCGGCGCTGCCCGGTGAAGGCTCCTTCGCGTCAAGCGGCACTTGCGTCACAACACAAGGTGGCAGGAACGCGTGGATAGCGACAGGCGTCGCGGCGATTGCCAGGGTACTGGCTACCACAGATCAGGGGAACACGTGGAATGCTTATGACACGCCGTTGTTCAGTGGGACCCTCGCGGGTGCCTTCACAGTCGCTTTCCGCGATCCGTTTCATGGCATCGTAGGTGGCGGTGATTTGGACCCGATGGATCCCAATAACGCGCGAACTGCAACTTCGAGTGATGGCGGTCAAACGTGGACTGTTACAACGGCTCCTCCGGTCACAGGAGCTATTTTTGGACTTAGTTATGTGGGTCGCACCGGTCGCGGCGCGGGAGACAATCTCGGTCGCGCCGTGGTGATCACCGCCAATGACGGAGGCGCGGCCTGGACTCCAGATGAGGGAAACACCTGGTTCACGTTGCCCGGTGTAAGTGGTTACTGGGCGGTAGCTTTTGCAACTCCGAAAGCCGGATGGCTGGTCGGGACGGATGGTCGTATTTTGAAGATCAGCTTCTAGCGATCGCTCAAAACCTCAGCTTCAGCCGCTTTACACGGCGCGGCCGAGCGCAGGGTACCAAATTCATCGGTCGATTCGGAAGATGAATAGGTGCGGGTCGACTCGGTGGGTGGCCACAACGCTTCTCTTCCGGAATGCGCCTACTTTTCAAATAGCAGTTCGCCAGCGCGGCTGGTCGCTTTGACAACCGCCTTGATCAGCGTAACGCGGAGTTTCCCTTCTTCGAGTTCGAGGATGCCGTCGATGGTGCAGCCGGCCGGCGTCGTAACGGCGTCCTTCAGCAGCGCGGGGTGATCGCCGGTTTCCAACACAACACTCGCCGAACCCTTCATAGTTTGCGCCGCGAGAAGCGTGGCTACGTCACGCGGCAAACCAACTTTGACGCCAGCTTCGGCAAGCGATTCGAGAATGATGTACGCGAAGGCCGGCCCGCTCGCGGAAAGACCGGTCACCGCGTCCATGTGCTTTTCATCGAGCACAATGGTGCGGCCCACCGCGTCGAACATGGTGCGGCAATTTCGAGATGATCCGGTCCCGCATGTGCACCTGCGCAAATGGCCGTCATGCCGCAGCCAACCGCGGCGGGTGTATTCGGCATCGCTCGGACCACTGCCACTTCGTCGCGCTTGCCACCAGTGGCCGCAGCGAGTTGCTGCTCGACGAAACCTGTCGGCACCGAAGCCGCAACGGAAACGAGCAGCGTCTGCGGGCCAATTTCGGTAGCGATCTCCTGCAACACTTCGACCACCGTTTGGGGTTTTACCGTCAGCAGAATGATGTCGGCGCCTTTAACCGCTTCCCGATTGTCCGTGGTCACGGCGATGCCCAACTCTTTTGCAAGCGCGGCTGCTCTCTCCGCATGCTCTACCGTGGCGGTGACCCCACCGGACATAAAGAGTCTCTGCTTCAAATACGTCCGCACCAGAATGCCACCCAACTTACCTGCGCCGAGCACTACCAGTTTCTTCTCAGAAAGTTTCGGGGACATCGTTGAAAGCGTTTTTCCCAAACAACAGAGATTGACTCGTTCGTCTCCCGACTCTCTCGCTGCTGCCCTCGCAGCGCAACCGTCTATGTCGCTCGCCCCACTCGCTCCATTCCTCGACTTCGCTCGGAATGACAAGTGGCTGGCTCCAAGGTAGGGCATGCGTCCCGCTTGCCGTTGAGGGACTCGCAAGCTCGCCACGGGACGAGTCCGTGTCGCCGCAGCGAGCGGACCTGGAGGCTCGCGCTACTCTAAAACCTCAGCTTCAGACCTCCGTACGCGGCGCGGCCTAGCGCGGGGAAACCGAAAACTTCCGAGTAGTGTTCGTTCGTTAAATTGTCGATTCGGCCGAAGACCGACAGGTGCGGGTTTACTTCGTATTCGGCTGCGATGTTTGCGAACGAGTAATCTTCGATATCAAAATTTGGTCCGCCGAAATTCAATTCTTCGCGCGCGTTTACGAACTTTGCTTCAATCGTTGTGCGCAGCCTTTTCCACCAAAGATAGGAAGCTGAAACATAGATCTCATTCCGTGGCCTGCGCGGGAGACGCGCGCCTTGCAATTGCGAAATGTCTTTGGAGGAAGTCTTTTCCGCATCCAAATACGTGTAGCTCGCGGTGAGCAAAAAATCGGTAATCGGTTGTACGCGTAATTCGGTTTCGAGCCCCTGTGTTTCGGCGGCGCCAAGGTTGAGCGTTTGGAAGAGTCCGTTAAATCCGATCACGTTCGACAGGTCGTTGTGAAAATAAGTCAGGCCGACCGTGACGCGATTTTCGCAAAGCCGCTGCTCGATCCCGATGTCCCAACCAAGATCGTGTTCGGGTTTCAATCCGAAATTGTTCCCGAAAATCTTATCCTGGCTACTCGGCGGACTGAATCCCGTCGCCACACTCGAATGCAGCGTCGTGTTTGTCTTATCGATCTTGTAACTGCCTGCAAAGCGATAAGTCCAGACACCGCCGAACTGATTGAAGTGATCGAAGCGCCCACCGGCGACGAGGATCAAATTTTCGACCGGCATCAGGGTCGCCTGCAGGAATCCGGCGACCTCCTGAGTGTGATCGCTCACAAAGGTTGGCTGGGGACCGAAAATTTGTAGAACGAACGGGCGCTCCTGCCCTGCGTTGAGACGGCTATAGAAGAATCCTGAAGTCAGAGTCAGCCACGAAGTTGGGCGCAAATCGTTTTGATAATCGATTTGCGTTCGTTCGAATAGCGCCCGCGTTGGCCCGACAAATCCGTCCTCGTTTGGATCATTGATTTGCCGCTCGTGGTCATAGGAAAAAATCAATTTGTGCTCCCACCAGTCAGTCTGCCTCCAATCGATGTGCGGACCAATCAACCAACGTTCCGTAAGAAAATGATCGATGGGACGCGGGTCGAAAATTGAGTTCGGATTTCCGGTGTCGCTCACCGAATACGTAAATAGACTACCAATCCGTAGCTGGTCATTAGGCGACCAGCCAGTATCCGCAATCATCGCCGTATTGCGGTAATTGTTATTCGGGCGCGCGTTCTCGGTATCGAGCCGACTCGCGCCCATTGAGTAATCGAAGCCGTCGATTTTGCCATCGCTCTGGGTCCATTCGCGAAACGCGTCGTAGGAGCCGCCCTCGGCCGCTAGCAGGACTCCCGGAGTCCCTGTGCCCTGCTTCGTGAAAATTTGAATGACGCCTGCGAGAGCACGGGGCCCATACAAAGTACTCTGGGGCCCGCGAACGACCTCGATTCTGCCGATATCCTCCGTAGTGAGGTCGGCAAAGTTAAATGCGCCCTGCAACCCTTGATTGATCGGAATGCCGTCGAGCAAAACCTGAGTGTGTTCGCTGCGCAATCCACGGATGAAAACTGATGTTAGCTGCCCAGCTGTTCCGGTCTGCACGACAGACAAACCAGGCACTTCACGAAGTGCATCGCCCACGCGCTCGATTTGCTTTTGCTCGATATCTTCCGAGCTAATCACGCTCACGCTCGCCGGCGATTGATCGAGCGGAATATCAAATCGCGTCGCCGAGACAACCACTTGCTGAGCTTCCGCTTCACCCGGTGAAGGAGTCGGCGCACTTTCCTGTCCAAAGCAAACGACCGGTGCGAAAACCAGCAACGTGACGAGCCGAATCAGGTGGCGCGCGCGTCTCGCGTGATGGCGTGCCCGCCTCGCGATCGCGAACTTTTCTTCTGTGATGCCAATGGCAGAGATTCTCGCGTTAAGAAAAGATTGTTTCGGCGCGACGCCGAAACCAGCACGCGGGACGCGTGTGCGCTCCGGAACGAACCAAACTGGACGATTCTGCATACAAGTTTCCTCCAACTCCGAGAGTCGGACTTGTATGGCCGAGGCCGCATCGCCCAGCTCTCATTCTTCTTTTTGCGAAGAAGTTTTTTCGCGCTGTAGCCGGGATCGGTGATCCCGGCGGCCGCGATAACTGATCGCGGCTACAACCGAATGAGGTAGACCGGACAAATATTCTGGCTCCTGGCTTCATCCTTCTTCCCGCCTTCACCCCCGAAGACTCTCGGGGACTGGCCCAATGGGAAGTTGTATCCAGTTACAGCAGCGCAACTGCTCTCGATTCTCACGGGATTTCTTGCGCCGATCCACTTTTCCAAGCTCGCAAAGAACTGGATCGAGAAGTAGCGGCTCGCGCTCCGCGCTGCAAGATTTATTTACGCCCAGCCACAAAACGCCGGCCCAGAGCGACAATCGAGCCGTGCGCGGCCAGCGTTTCTTCCTGCTCGACAAACGCTCGAAGGATCGCGTCGCGTTTCTCCGTCGCTGTAATCGCATTGGCGATGTACCGAAAATAATAGGCCGAGCTCTCTCTAGTGACGCGCCCTAAAAGCCTTTCGAGTTGCGCGTCGATCTTGGCGGCTGTGTGCAATTCACTCTCGTGATTTTCTCGCCACGCTTCCAACGTCTCCGTTTTTGATAGCACGCTTTTCAGAAAGTCATCGCCCTCGAACAGCAGGCTCGCGGCCCCGAGGAGGCGAATTGCGCTGGCAAACCAGCCTAATGTTTTCTTATCGGCAGACTCATAAGCGAAATCTTCCACGATGATCACTCCGCCCTTGACGAGGCTATCCGCTGCCTGTCTTACCGATTCCTCGAGTGGATGAATGTGGTGAAGCGAGCGAGTGAACAGGACTGCATCAAATTGGCCACTCGTGAAATCAGGCCAGGTTGCAACGTGCGCATCCACGCCGAGCTGCCGCGCAGCCACGATCGAATGGCGGTCGGAGTCAATTGCCACAACGGAATATCCGTCCTTCGATAAACGAGCCGCTAGCTCGCCAGTTCCACAGCCGACCTCCAAAATCCGTCGACCATCTCGCGGCAGGAATCGTTTGACAAAATCGTAAGTATAGCGCGTTTCGAACCGCATTCCGGCGTGCGTTAACTCGCAGCTTGCGCTTCCCGGCTCAAGAATTATCTATGTCTCGCCAATTCTCATTTTCCGAAAATTGCACTCTTCTCCCAACTTCATTGTCACGGGTGGCGCCGGTTTCATCGGATCCAATCTCACGCTGGCGCTGCAGGAAAAATTCCCGGATGCGCTTATGACCCTGATCGACGACTTTCGCTCCGGCAATTTCAAGAATCTCACCGGCTACCGCGGCGATTTTGTAGCGCAAAACTTGGCGACTTTGGATTGGCGAAAACAATTCGGCGACCAAAGGTTCGATGCGATCTTTCACCTCGCATCGATCACTGACACAACCAACCACGACCAGTTCGAACAGGTGCACGACAACGTCGAAAGTTTCCGGCGTCTATTGGACTTTGCGCGCCCGACGAAGACCCGGATCATCTACGCCTCCTCTGGATCCACTTACGGTGCCGTCACGGAGCCGAGCGCCGAATCAGACGGCGCCGCGCCGGCTAATGCCTACTCCTTTTCAAAAGTCATCATGGACAACCTCGCCAGTCGCGCCGCTGCCGAATCGCGTGATTGGATCATTATCGGCTTGCGTTACTTCAACGTTTACGGGCCGCGCGAAGCGCACAAAGGCGTGCCTGCGAGCATGGTGTATCATTTGGCGCAACAGATGAAGGCCGGCCGGCGGCCGCGCATTTTCAAACATGGCGAGCAGAAGCGCGACTTTGTTTACGTGAAGGACGTTGTGGAAGGCAGCATACGCGCGCTCGATTCGCAAACGAGCAGAATTTACAATTTGGGCTCCGGTCACGCGCGCTCGTTCAACGAGTTAGTCGACGTGCTTAACAAATGTCTCGGCACAAATTTTCAACCGGACTACATCGATAACCCGCACGCGCATTATCAAAATTTTACTCAAGCCGATCTCACGAATGCCCGCAGCGCACTCGGCTACGAGCCACGCTTTCCGCTGGAAGACGGCGTGCGCGATTACATGCAGTGGTTGTACGGGTAGCGCACGCGTCTGGGGTTTAGCACAACGGTGGATCGGCTTCTCCGAAGACGATGGCAAATATCGCCGAAGGCCAAACTGGTGTTGCGCGGGAACCTTCTCAGTCAGGAAATCAGGCGGCAAGCCGCATGGGTTTGACAACGCGTTGAAGACAACGTGTTCCACCTCCGTTAGCCAGATGCGGCCAAATCCCGAAGCGCTTTTTCTGACAATTGAAATTCGTGCCAGTCGCTATCGGCCTTTGCACCGAGCCGTTTGTAAAATTCGATGCCACGCTTGTTCCATTTCGCGACCCACCATTTAATCATTCCGCAGCCACTCCGCGCTGCTTCTTTTGCTACAGCTTTCATCAGGAGTCGCCCGGTGCCTCTACTTCGGCGTGCGCGCGAAGAGGATCGTTCCCTTTTGATGCAGTATCTTGATGCGCGGCTGGCTGGGCAGAGAGTGAAATTCCCGTTGCCGCTTCGCAGGTTTCGCAAGCTGAACATTGTTTGGGAAAACTCGACGCTTCACTTCGATGACAAAGTTTGGCCGAGCAAAAACAAAAAGGCGAAAACTCCGAGCGACATCGAAATCATGGTAAAACCATCGGCGCTCGTGATCCTGCAGCCGGGACGCTGAGCACAAACTGGCGTGACCGCAAGCCGGTTCCCGTCACCGCGACGGCCGCCGATTCAAACAGCCGCCATATTTTGGCGTGAAATCACCGGAGAGAAATGTTACAGCACTGTGACTAACCAACATCAAGGTTGACAATGAGCTACCAATTACGGAACGGCGAAACGCTCGGCGATAATCTTAGCCGGATTTGCCATAAACAAATCGAGGCCGCCATTTGCGTTGCCAAAGACGAAGTCAAAACCGACGACACGCCGGTGCACGAAATGCGGAAGCATTTGAAGAAAGCGCGCGCGGCGCTGCGACTCGTGCGCAAGGAGATCGGACGCGGTCTCTTTCGGGAACAAAACCGTTGTCTGCGCGATGTCGGGCGGCTTACTTCGGACATCCGCGATGCCGAAGTGCGTTTACAGACAGTCAGGCAGCTTCAAGAAGTCAGGCAACGTAATGGCCGAGGGGCCTACGAAAAACTCGAGGCGATGCTCACGCTGGAACTGGAAAATTTCATGGCCGCATTCGCGGAGTGGCAAACACACGCGATTCCAATGTTGGAGCAGGCGGCCTCGGCCCTTAATCACTGGACGCTAGACCAATTCAACTGCAAGCAACTCAGTGGGGCGGTGCAGGCAAGCTACAAGCAGGCCAGGCAGGCGTTGGCGGAAGCAACAGCGAATCCGAACGTCGAAAATTTTCATGCGTTTAGAACCAAGGCCAAAACACTTTGGTACCAATTACGTATTCTCCGGCCGGTTAATCCAGTCGTCCTAAAAAGCCTGGCCGACGACCTGCGTTCGCTAGCCGATCTGCTGGGTCGTGCGCACGATTTGAGTTTTCTTGGCACAAGATTGCGGAACGAACATGGTAAATCGCAATGGCAACGCGAAGGTCACAAGTTGCTTGCCATTATTGAAGTCAGCCAGAGCGATCTGCAGCGTGGCGCGGCGGAGCTGGCTCAACACTTTTTCGCGGAGCGCCCGCGCGATTTCGGCTCTCGCGTTACGAGCTGGCTCCAGGAGTGGGAAAGCAAATCAGCACACTCGCTGGCGGAAGCGCTCGTCACTTAGATTTTCGCGCGAACTTTGGCGGGAAAAGCCAGAGAACTCTTCCTTCTTGAGACTCAGGATCGACATCGAGCAAGGCGACGCCTGCTTTCGAAAGCTTGAGCGAAGCGCCAGTCAATCCTGAAATCACGTTGGTAAAATCCGGTTCGTGACCGACCAGCATCAAAGCTTTCGAGCGATGCCGCTTGAGTATGTTTCGCAACTCGCTCATTCCAAAGCCGGGCGCGAGTAATTCGTCCTTCCGCAATTTCGGTTTCAAATAATCGGCTGCGATCTCAGCAGTTTGCGCTGCACGTGGTAATGGGCTGGTAACGATCAAATCCGGTCGCACCTTGAGGCGGTCGAGAAATTTCGCCACGTCGCGCACTTCTTTTTTACCAAAATCGGTCAATGGGCGCTCATCATCCGATTTCTTCCAATCCGGCCAATCGGCCTCGCCATGACGTAGGAAATAAAGTTGCATGTCGATCTATACGTGTTGTTACATGATTCGCCACTTCGCTCGGCGCGTTCGCGGATCGGTTTGCCAAAGGCGAACGCCACCGAGAAAAGCGTTTCGGTTGTGCCCCAACTCAATTCCGTTCGGCAGTTGGTCGAACTTCTTCGCACTTCCGCCGCCAAGAACGACATAATCGGCAATAAGCGACTTCTTTAACAACAAGACCGCGCGAAGGACTTCGCGTTTCCATTCTTTTTCACCGAGCTGTTTCATTCCCGATTTGCCAAGGTAATCCTCGATGATGTCGCCGTTACCGTAAGGCAGATCGCCGAGCTCCAGCGGGAGCACGTTGGTCTCCCAAATCAATGTTGATCCCAGCCCGGTGCCGAGTCCAAGAAACAGCATGCGCCCTCCGTGGAAACTGCCGAGGGCCTGCATGGCTGCATCGTTGATGATCCTAATGGGTTTGCCCAGCGACTTCTCGTAATTGAAGCGTGTCCATTCCGGACCGAGATGTTTGGGTTCACTCATAATGCGCCCATTGCGGACTGGCGCTGGAAATCCCATCGAGATGGCGTCGAAGCTCCAATCCTGCAGCAGCGGTTTCATCTGAGCCACCATTTCGCGCGGCGTCAGGTCCGGACCAGATTTGAATTTTTGTTTTTTCCGGCGGGAAATCATCAACTTCACATTCGAGCCGCCCACGTCGACGACGAGAATTCGTTTCTTCACGGCTTTTCCGACGTTGTGGCTGACGCAGCCGAATCTGGGTGCACGACGCTGATCGGAATTAATTTGTCCGCGCGCGGTTTTTTCTTCGATCCACTGAGCTTTTTTGTACGCTCGCGCGACACTTCGCGAAATTGCCACTGCGCCTGCCGACGCGGTTCCGGACCTTCCGGTTTCAAGCGCCGGTAGGTGCCGTCCGGCTGTAACTCGCGCGCTTTCACGCGATCGTGCAGAAAAGTTGGAATCACATCATTAATGATCTGATCGCGGAGTGCAGGCGTTTCGATTGGGAATGCCACTTCGATCCGCCGGAAGAAATTGCGCGGCATCCAATCCGCGCTGGAAAGGTAAACCGACGGATCTCCAGCGTTCTCGAAATAGTAGATACGGCTGTGTTCCAGGAATCGGCCGACGATGCTGATGACGCGAATGTTCTCACTCAGGTCCGGGATTTTTGGACGCAGACAACAAATTCCGCGCACGACAAGATCGATCGTCACCTCAGCACACGAAGCCTCATACAGTTTCTCGATCAGCTCTTGATCGACCAGGGCATTTAGTTTCGCGACGATGCGAGCCGGTTTGCCCGCGCTGGCGTTGTCGCGCTCGCGCTCGATCAACTGGATGAGACGGCTGTGCATGTCGAACGGCGCGACCATCAATTTTTTCAGACCGGGATAACCGGCAAGGCCGGTAAGCGTGTTAAACACCGTCGCC
>Ga0209056_10002979_pt1 | contig 18156 bp, 13 predicted proteins | sample GraSoiAngelo_114_FD_185876 | JGI IMG/M metagenome (GOLD analysis project Ga0209056, IMG submission 185876) | Grasslands soil microbial communities from the Angelo Coastal Reserve, California, USA - 14_0903_13_40cm (SPAdes) (version 2) | ecosystem: Environmental > Terrestrial > Soil > Grasslands... | reverse complement strand
GTCGATCGACAGGCCGCTGAACGTTGCCTGGCCGGAACTGGTGTTCACCGCCACCGTCGTCGTGCCGCTCAGTGTGCCGCCACCGGCATTGTTCTGGATCGCCAGCGTCACGGTCTGCGCGGTCCCCGTCACAGTGGTGCCGTTCACGTCCTGCAGCGTCACCACCGCGCTAAAAGCGCCGCCGGCGGTGCTGCTGACGCTCGGGTTGGTGGTGAAAGCGAGTTTCGCTGCGGGTCCGATGACCGTGAGTGCGGCAGTACCTTGCAAATTGCCGTTGCTGGTGTCCGTCGCTGTAATCGTTTGAGACCCATTGCCGAGTGAGGTCGCCGTATAGATCACTGAGCACTGGTTGTTGGAGTTAGGGGGGCCCATCTTGCAACTTGTGGGACTAAACGTGCCGGAGCCGCTCGGACTCACAGTCCAGTTGATGTTGTTCCCGTTGGAGGCGCCTTCCTGCGCGGTGCAGGTCGTCGAGCTGTTGAGTGCAACCGGATTGAGACTGCAAGTTACGGTGAGGCTCGCCGCCGCCTGATACGGCCCCACGAACGGCCCACCATTCCCCACCGGCGCGGCGCCCGCGGGTTCGATGAACTCCGTGCTCGTGTCCGCCAGCGCGCGCGGCATGTTGATGCGGCCGTTGCCTGTCTGATCCTGCCTGCCTGCGGGGTCGGCATTGCGCGCGATGCGGCCCACGATCACCCCATTCGACAGAGTCGGGTCCACGGCCTTCATGAACGCGGCGAGCCCTGCCACGTACGCTGCGGACGTCGACGTGCCGCTGACGACGATGTAGTTGCCGTGGATGTCGATCGTCTGGATCTCGACGCCGGGCGCGGCGACGAAGACGGCCTGGCCGGAGTTGCTGAACGAGGCGAGCGCGTCGTTCTGGTCGGTCGCGGCCACGCCCATGACGCCACGGTCGCCGGCCGGGAAGGTCGGCGTGCCGACGGTGTCGTTTCCGACCGCGGCGACAACCACGACGCCCTTCGACCACGCGTAGTCGATGGCGTCTTGCAAGTTCGGGCTGAAGTCGGGCGCGCTGAAGGCCATGAGGATGACGTCGGCGCCGTGGTCGGCGGCCCAGAGGACGCCGGCGATGACGTCGCTGTCCCGGCCCTCGCCGTTGGCGTTGAGCACGGTGACCGGAACGATCTGCACGCCCGCATACGCGACGGCCGCGATGCCGTCACTCGGGATTGTGTCCGTCTGCGCGGCAATGATGCCGGCCAGCCAGGTGCCGTGGCCGCTCGGATCCGTCATGCCGTTCGAGCCGTCCAGCATCGATGTGCCGGCAACCACTGTGCCGGCCAGTTCTGGATGAGAGGCGTCCAGTCCCGTGTCGAGCAACGCCACCTTCGCGGAGCCCGACGGCGTGATGACTCCGAATACCTGGTCCCATCCGATCTTGGGCAACGCCCACTGGTTGACGTAGAGCGGATCGGATGGAACGGACTCCGACACTCGGACTTTGTTCTGTTCAACGCTCTGAACCTGTGGATCGGCTTGGTAGCGCGCCAGCGTGGCGCCCAGCTCGGCCGGCGCGACGGCGACCACGAGCAGTCGCAGCGCCGGGATGGACGACGTCAGCGTGCCGCCGTTGCGCGCGACGATTTCCGCGTGCTGATCGCTGGTCAGGCCCGCGACTACCTTGACGATCAGGGACGATGTCGTTGCGGGCACGGTCTGAGCGGCGGAAGGTATCGGCACGAGCGCCGCGAACACAATGGCGAGTAGCAGCGCAGAAACCGCAAGTCTTCGGCGCACGAGCTTCCCCGCTCGCGTGGAATAATCGGGCGCCGCGCCGGGTGAGCCGGCGGCGACGACATGTCGGCTGTCTCGGTGAATCGGTGGGCGCGTTATGCGTGATGTGGCTGATGTGCGGGCACACGATGCAGAGGGCCGCCGCGGTACGCTGCAGAGCGAGGATCGCACCGGCATCAGGTCTCGCAAACCTTCGTTCGTATCCAGAACCGACGGACCTCCGGTGCGGATCTGGGCCGACGGCGGCGGGAAATAGCCGAGGTGCCGGCCAGAGACGAATACACGACGACAGCGTCCGGCACGCTCGGCCTCCAATAATGGTGGTTACGACATCTTTAATTCCCGCAGCCGCAGAATCGGAAATGCCCCATCTGTCTCAGCGTCTCGCCGCGCTCGGGACGCCGGGCGCCGATCCAATCACGGCGATGAATGGCAGGAGAACGCAACCTCTGTGCCGCATGTTGTCGCCGCCGGCCAAAACCCATGACCGATGGAAAGTCGCTCACTTCCACGACTATTTGAAGATCGATGCGATTGCTCGAGCTTGGATTTTCAAGGCTATCCCCGCGTTTGCGGGGTAGCGAGGTTCAGACCTCGTTGCACGGGCGACACGTGAACGTCGATCGGAACGTCACCGCCTTGGGCGCTATCGTCGTGTTGTTGAGCACGAAGCAGACTTCGACTCGCTCCGGACGGTCGAGAGGGTCGTTGTGCACATTGAAGACGTTCACGCCGTCGGGCCATGTCGCGGGCGGCGCGGCAGCCGGGCACGCCGCCACGGTCATCGCGAACGGGGCGCCCGAGAGCATGTTGAACGCTCCCCCGTCCGCGACATCTTCGATGAGTTGATCACCGTTCGCAGCGTTGAGGCGAAAGCACCACACGTGACCCGCGACATCGAGCCTGACGCTGCCGGCGATGCCGCCGCACACCGCCGGCTGGTTCGGTGGGCCCTGGACGGTCGTGGCGGGCCGGACCCTGCGTCCGACCTCCTCGAGTATCAGCGTTCCCTGGCGCTGTAGGTAGGCGAGGGACTCATCCTCGCGCCCGGCTCTCAGTGCTGCGACATAGAGGCTGCCGGTTGCGACCACAACGAGGCTGCCGACAAGGGCGGCGACCAGGACTTCTGGCAGGGTGAATCCGCGGTCGTTCACTGCCCGTAGACCGTCTGGACCGTCAGCGGATCGGATCTCGCCTGGGCCGGGGTCACCGTGACCGTGATTCGCTTGAGAGTCGTGCAGCCCGGTCCGGCGCAGTTCGTGCAGCCGGCTGGCTGTGTCGGGTCCGTGTCGAGCACGTAGTTGATACACATCACCCGTGTGAAGACTTGCGTGCCCTCGAGCCCGGCGACGACGGTGTCGGTGACATGGACGGCGCCCGCGGTGGGTTGGACGCACGGCGTCGCCGTACTCGCGCCGCAATAGATTTGCTCCTCGATCCTCTGCTGCGCGAGGTACATCGCGACGCGATTGTCGCCTTGCGCCACGATGAAGGCATGCGCCGAGCTCAGCATGAGGGCAAGTCCGGTCGCGGCGATCGCGACGATGACCGAGCCGATGAGGACCTCGAGCAAGGCGAAGCCGGGGTGCCCACGCGCGAGTCGTCCAGGACTTCGACGCACCGGACGTTGTTTACGTGCACGTGGCATTGCGACAGATCTTCCAGTTCTGGAGGGCGTACGTTGGGGTGCCCCCTGCGCCGACACCCGGCAGGCTCGCGACCTGCCACAGGGCCTTGTCGAAGTGAAGGTCCGCGCCGCCCTGGGCACTCAGAATGTTGCCGAGGGCGGAACCATACAGTGAACCCGACCGGACGACGACCGTTCCGTTCGGCGCGTAGGCAAAGACGTACGCGTTCACTCCGCCGGTGACCTGCATGGCATTGGCTCCGGTCGAATTCGTCAGAAGCCGGAGATACTGCGCCTTTCCCGTGTTGTTGATGAGTTGACCATTGAGGATCGCTTGTGTATCGGTGCCGCCTGAATTCGTCGAGCCGATGTTGATCACAACCTCGTTCGTCACCGTTGACGGGATCGTGAGGTTCTTCGCGTTCATGAAGATGCCGCTGAAGCAGAAATTCGCGGCGCTGCCGCCCGGATTGATCGTGATGTTCGCATTCGCGTTGAAGACGCCGGTGCCCGGGTCATAGGTGTACGCTGTGGTCGGCGTGATTCTGCTCCGGACGTAGGACAGCGAGCTGTACCCGCCGCCGGGGGCGGTGCGGCAATCGGTGACCGGTGGCGCCGTCCTCGAATCGAGCGATTGCGTCGTGACGCCGCCTTTGATCTGGCTACAGTCGCTCGGACCGTGGCAGAAGACGCTTCCGTCGGCCGGGTCGTACGTCACGCTTCCGTAGACGACCGCTCCACCACCGACGCTGAACTGGCCGGCGGCCGCCGTGATGTTGGCGTAAATCCTGATGCGGCCACCGGACGCACTCGAATCGATCAGCCCATTCGTCCACAAGTTGAGCCCGCAGGTGAAGGGCGCCGTTGCGATCTGACACTTGGTGGCGGCGTATGAGCCCTGGCTCGAGTCGAAACTGTCGAGCGCTCCGAGACCGTTGAAATTCATGTTCGACAGACCGACAAATGGAACGGTGTGCGAGCCCACGCCACCGCCCCCACCCGTCTGAACCACATCTGCCTGCACCCAGGCCTGTCCCGCACCGCCGCAGTTCGTCGAACTACCCGTGGCGATGAGCGTGATCGTCGGCTGCGCGGCCCCGGTCCGCATGCCTTGTACGCTGTATGTGTTCGTCGCGCTCAGGTAGAAGCCGTTGTAACTCCCGGGGAGATACTGATACGTGCTGCTCGTCACGTTCGGGAACCAGGTGTTCACGTTCTTGTAGGCGACCTGCAGTCCCGCCTCCGCGGCATAGAAGGCCCGAACGTCGCAATCGGATCCCAGAATCAGGCGGTTTTCGACGACTGCGAGGTCGAAGAGCGCAACGCCGAGCAGGCTCAGCACGAAGACAGTGACCAACGCCCCGATGATGATGCTTCCGCGCGAATCGAACCGGCACGCCGGTCGGAGTCGGCCTTTGGCGTGCCCAACACCCGCGAAACAATTGATTGAAATGAATCGGCGGGGTCCCAGCATCATCGACTTCACTGGTTTCGAGGCCCGGCTGACGTAGAGTAGAATGCGCGACGCCCAGGGCCGTCGGTCACCACGTCACCACTCCGCCGATACCGAGCGGCGCGGCTCGAGCTTGTACTTCTTGATCCGGTACCAGAGGCTCTGCTCGCTGACGCCGAGGAGCTTCGCCGCTCGCGCCTGCACGCCATTCGAGCGTCGCAGGGCCTCGAGGATGAGGCGCCGCTCCACGTCTCCCAGAGCTTCGTCGAGCGGGCGACTGACGTCTGCCGTCGCTTCGGCGGCGTGCTCGGTGGCGCACCGTCGGATCTGCGGAGGCAGATGTTCAGGCAGCACGGTGCCGTCCGAGAGAAGCAGGGCGCCTTCGATCACGTGCTGCAGCTCGCGGATGTTCCCCGGCCAGCCGTAGGCCCACAGACACCGCAGGGCCTCGGCGGAGATCGATGCGGTCGCTCGCGAGAGGTGCTGCCGCGCCCGCTCGACGAACGTCGAGATGAGCTCCGGAAGATCTTCGATACGCTCCCGGAGCGCCGGGATTTGCAATCGCACCCCCTGCAGGCGGTAGAACAGATCGAGGCGGAACTGGCCGGCGGCGACGAGCTTGTCGAGATTGCGGTTCGTCGCAGCGATGACGCGCACATCGACATCGATCGAGCGGTTGCCGCCCACGCGCTCGATCTTCCGCTCCTCGAGCGCTCTCAAAATCTTGGCCTGCATCGCGAGCGGCATATCGCCGATCTCGTCGAGAAAGAGCGTGCCGCCGTTCGCGGCCTCGAACCGGCCGCTCCGGGTCCGGATGGCCCCGGTAAAAGCGCCCCGTTCATGGCCGAACAGCTCGGACTCCAGCAGCCCCTCCGGAATGGCGGCGCAATTGACGGCGACCAGCGGTCCGTCTTTTCGCACGCTCGTTCGGTGAATCGCCTGCGCCAGCAAGTCCTTGCCGGTGCCGCTCTCGCCTTCGATCAGTACCGAGACATCCGTGCGCGCCACCCGCTGCACGGCGTGCAGCACACGAACGAACGCATCGCTTCTTCCGACGAGGCCTTCGAGGCCAGCCGTCTGCGCCGCTTGGAGCGCGGCGACTTGCTGCTGCAGGCGCCGACGCTCGAGCGCACGCGCCACGACGACCTCCAACTCAACCATGTTGAGCGGTTTGGTGAAGAAGTCGTACGCGCCACGGCGCAGCGCCTCGGTGGCTGTCTGCCGGACACCGAAGCCGGTCATGGCAATGATCGGGATGTCCGGCGCCAGCTCCCGGCACGGCCTGATCGCATCGAGCCCGTCGCCGTCGGTAAGCTTGAGATCGAGTAGGATCACGTCATACGAAGACCCCCGGATACGCTCGAGGAGCGGCGCGATACCGGTCACAACCTCGGCCTGGTGCTCCTTGCGCAGCATGGCCTCGCGGAGGACGAAGGCGAGCTCTTGATCATCCTCGACGATGAGAATCCGCGCGCTCATCGCGCGACGACCTCCGCCGACGTCTCGGCGCGTGGCAGCTCGACGACGAAAGTCGTCGCCGCACGCCCATCGCTCACGAGCTTGATCGTGCCGCCGTGGGCTTCGGTCACCTGTCTCGCGATGGCGAGCCCGAGTCCCGTGCCCCGGGGCTTCGTCGTGAAGAACGGCTCGAACACCCGCTCCTGCAGGTCGATGGGAATGCCGACTCCGTAGTTCGTCACGTCGATCTGCACCGTGCCGCCGTGCGTCGCCACCGCTCGGACGATAACCATACCGTCGCCAGCCTCAAAGGCGTTGGTGAGCAGGTTCGAGAAGACCTCGGCGAGCAGCACGGAATCGCCGAGGATCGGGGGGACAGGGTGCTCGAGCGCAAGGGTCGGCCGGTGGCCCGGAAGCGCCGCGACGACGTCCTGAAGCAACAGAGAAATCGATACCGACTCTGAGATGAGGGGTGCGGCATGGGTCAGCATCAGAAGCTTTTGAACGAGCCGCTCCTGACGGTCGAGTCCTCCGATGATCTTGTCGACGTACTCGCGTCCCCGATGGTCGGGTTCCAAATCCTGCTGGAGAAACTCGATGAGGCCCCGGATGGTCGCGAGCGGCGTGCGTACCTCGTGAGCGACCCTGGCCGCCAGCGCGCCGAGAAGCGCGAGCTGATCTGCACGCTTGATCTGCTCGCGAATGCGCCGCTTCTCCGTCGCGTCACGGAACAACAGCACGAGCGACTGGCCACGGTCATGGTCCTGCGCCGTCACGTCGAGCACGAGTCTCCGCCCTGTCCCGGTCGTCGCCGCGAGTTCGCATCGTGCCACGGCGTGATCATCGCTTCGCGCCTTCGCGAGTAAGCGCGCGAGCGGTCCGTTGCCCGCTTCGAGCGGAAAGACGCCGTCGTCGCTGAGCAGTGGCCGCCCACGAAAGCGCTCCAGGGCCGCACCGAGCAGCGTCTCCGCGGCGGGATTGAACGAGATGAGGGAATCGTCGGTACCGAGCAGGAGCATCCCCTCAGGCAGCTTCGTAAGGATGTCGCTGTCGGAGACGAAGCGGTCGACGGAGAGCGTGAGCCGACCGACCGCGGCATCCAGCACGCCGAGCTCATCCAGCATCGGGCGGTTCGGCGTATTCGCGGCGGGCGGCGCGGCCGCCTCGGCCCGCTCGATGATCAGCCAGATGCGCCGCGTGAGTCGTAGCCCGAGCAGAAGTCCCGCGACGGCGGCCAGTGCCCCGGCCACGATCGCCGTGCTGAAGAGAACCCCAGCCACCGGAGCCGTCCGCGGCTGCGCGCCAAAGACGAACGGGCGCTGGATGTAGAGCACCGCGAGCGCGCTACCGGTCGCGCAGATGGCCATGACGAGGGCCAGGATGATCCAGAGGTGCAACGTCAGGCGATACCGCCGCATCGTCGGGTTCACTTAAGGCCACCTTTGATCGCTTGCCCGAGGCTGAAGATCGGCAGATACAGGGCAACGATGACGCTTCCCACGATGCCACCCATGACGACGATCATGATCGGCTCGATGAGCGTCGCCAGCGTCGAGACCATGTTGTCGACCTGCTGTTCGTAGTACCCGGCGGCCTTGCCGAGCATCGACGCCAGGGAGCCGCTCTCCTCGCCGCTGGCGACAAGCTGGGTGATCATGCCTGGAAATTGTCCGGTGTCACGGAGCGCGTCAGCGAGAGTGGCGCCATCCCGGACACGCTGCATCGTCATGGCAACCGCCTTTTCGATGACGCGGTTGCCGGCAACGCGGGTGACGGTGTCAAGAACGTCCATCAGCGGCAGGCCGCTCTGGAGCAGCAGGCCCATGGTGCGACAGACCCGGGCCATGATGGCCTTCCGGATCAGCGTTCCGAAGATCGGCACGCGGAGCTTCAAGGCGTCCAACACGTCTCGTCCTGTCTCCGTTCTGGCGGAGAAGTACGCAAGGATGCCGAGGGCGACCAGCGCCGCCAGCGCGACTACCGTGTAATCGCGGAATGCGTGGCTGATGCCGATCAGCACGAGGGTCGGCGGCGGTAACTTCGCATTCGCTCGCGTATACACGTCCTCGAAAACGGGGACGATCTTGAGAATCATCACGACGACAATGAGAACCGCCGTCACGAGGATGACCGCCGGGTACGCGATCGCCCCCCTCACCCGGCGGCGCAGGTGGGCGGTCTTTTCGAGATAGACCGTCAGCGTATCGAGCACGATGGGCAGCGTGCCGCTCACCTCGCCGGCCCGGACGACAGCGACATAGAGTGTGTTGAAGATCCGGGGATACCGCGCGAGCGCATCGGCGAAACTGGCCCCCTCTGTGAGCGACTTCTGCACGTCGTCGATGACGCGGGCGAAGCGGCGGTCCGTCAACTCCCGACCGAGCGCGGTGAGGATGCGGACGAGATGGATGCCTGCATCCAGCATCGCCGCGAGCTGTCCCGTGAACAGGAGGAGCGTTCCGAGTCTGACACCGCGTCTGGTCGCCATCGCGATCGACCCGCGCAGCGCGTCGGCCACCGACCCTGAGGCCTGATCCGTCGTTGCGCGCAGCGAGACGACCAGTTGTCCCTGCTTCCGGAAGCGCTGCACGGCCTCATTGTGATCGTCCGCCTGCAACCGCCCGCGCCCGATCGCGCCCGCACGGTCGACGACCTCGTATTCGAAGGTCGGCATCGCTATTCCTGATCCGCGACCACGGCGAGGACTTCTTCGAGTGTGGTCACTCCGCTGCGGACTTTCCGGAGACCGCTCGCCTGAAGCGAGCCCATGCCGGTGTCCATCGCGTGCTTTCGGATGGTATCGGCATCCACGCCTTGGAGGACCATGCCCCGGATCTCCGCCGTGATCGGGAACAGCTCGTAGATCGCCAGCCGACCGGAGTAGCCCGTGTTGCGGCAGTTCTTGCACCCGCGGCCGCGATAGAACGTCTCGGGTATGTCGAAGCCAAAGAGCTCTCGTTCGTCGGCGGTCGGCGCATACGGCTCTCGACAGTCGCGGCAGATCTTGCGCACCAGCCGCTGCGCCGCCGCTAGGTTCACGGCGGAGGCGACGAGAAATGGCTCGACGCCGATGTTGACGAGACGGGTGAGCGTCGACACAGAGTCGTTCGTGTGGAGCGTCGAGAACACGAGGTGGCCGGTGAGGGCGGCTCGGACGGCGATCTGAGCCGTCTCCGCATCCCGTATCTCGCCGAGCATGATGATGTCCGGGTCCTGACGGAGAATCGAGCGGAGCGACCTCGCGAAGTCGAAGCCGATCTCTGCCTTGACCTGGACCTGCTGGATCCCGGGCTGGCGGTACTCGACTGGATCCTCGACGGTCACGATGTTCTTGCGTGGCGACTTGATCGCCTTCAGCGCGGTGTGGAGCGTCGTCGACTTACCGCTTCCGGTCGGCCCTGTCATGAGGACCATTCCCCATGGCCGACGGATCGCCTCGCGAAACACCCCGAACTGTTCCGCCTCGAAGCCGAGGCTCTCGAGGGTGTAGTGCTGGACGACGGCCTCCTTCTGGAGGAGGCGCATGACGATCTTCTCCCCGAAGAGCGTCGGCAGCGTCGAGACGCGGAGATCGATGTGCGTGCCGACGATCCGCGCCGAGAAGCTGCCATCCTGCGGGAGACGCCGCTCGGCAATGTCGAGACGGGAGAGGATCTTCACCCGCGAGACGACGGCGAGGTGCAGCTGGCGAGGGACCTCTAGCAGGTCGTAGAGCAAGCCATCGATCCGATAGCGGACGCGAGTGCGGTCGTCGTAGGGCTCGATATGCACGTCGGAGGCGCCGTCAGCCGCCGCGCGCGTGAGGACGTAATTGACGAGCTTCACCACGGGCGGGTCGTCGGCTTGCGTCCGCAGTTGTTTGATGTCGACGGTATCTTCGGTCGCTGGCGACTCGGACACGAGGCTGATGCCGAGGTCCTGTCGCAGGATGTCGTCGACGTTCTCGCGGACGGCGGCGCGATAGTGCCTGTCGATCGCGGCCTTGATGTCCACCTCCGGCGCGATCTTGAAGTCGACCTCGAGGCCCGTGACGCGCCGGATGTCGTCGACGGCGATAACGTTCAGTGGGTCGGCGGTGGCGACGACGATGCGGCGGGCCGAGCGCTCCATCGCGATGACGACGTTTTGGCGCGCAACGTCCTCTGGAATGATTTTCACGACGTCGACGTCGAGCTGAGCGAGCCCGCCCTGTCCCACCAGCGCCCGATCGAACTGCCACGACAGGACCTCGAGCACCGTCTGCTCGGTGAGGAAGCCGAGGTCGACGAGCACCTTGCCCAAACGCTGCCCCGTCCGGCGCTGCCGGTCGACGCCGGCAGCGATCTGTTGCGGCGTGATTAGGCGACGGTGGATCAGAATGTCGCCGAGCCGGGTCCGTCGTGGTCCGTGATCGATCGTCGTCACTTCGTCTCTTCAGGTTTGCGTTGTCGCGCGAGCACGTTGAGGTTCTGCTGGGCACCAGCATGTCGCGGATTCAACTGGAGGGCACGCTGTAGCGCTCGCGTGCCCGCGGCGACGTCGCCACCCAGGACGAGCACCACGCCGAGGTCGTTCCACGCATCGGCATCATCGGGCGTCAGGGCCAGCGCCTGTTCGAGCAGCGACCGTGCGCGCTCGCGGAGTCCGAGCGCGGCCGCTTCTCTTGCCTGCGCGATGCGATCCGCGGCGGACGGCGCGGATCGCGTGACGTCCGCCGCGGCGCTGTCGGCCGACGCTGCAGTCGCCGGCGGGTGCAGCTGCGCGTGGCCCGCGACAGTGATCGCCACCAGAGTCGCGACGGCGAGCGTACCCATTAGGGGCGCACCGAGAACAGGACGCCAGCGCCGGCGAGCCTCACCGAGCCGCGGCGGCGGGCTTTCCTGGATGGTCGCCGCGGAGCCGCGCAGCGCGTCCACCGCTCGCAGTCGGTCGTCCAGGCGGCTCATCGATCGTCGTGGGGGGCCCCGATATGGCCCCCCACACCCCCCATCGCTCGGACGCGCCCCGGCGCAGCCGTGGCGCGCCTCGGGCTTGACACAGGATGTCTCATCGCTGACCGTCGAGAATCGTCGGACCGAATCGCCCGGCCACGACGCGCGCGAGCGCCAGCGTGGTTCGGGGGCCCAGGAGGCCGTCTTCTGGCAACCCCACTGCCCTCTGAAAGCCGCGCACGGCTCGGCCGAGTCGGGGTTCGTACGTTGTGGGCAACGGTTCCGTGAGGTAGCCCAACTTGTAAAGCCGCAGCGCGACGGTGGCGATGACCGTGGGCGTCGCTTCGCGGAGCGGATCGGCGGGCAGCTGGTCGACGTTCCGCCAGAGGATCCACACGCCCATCGGAGGGGTGGCGCCGAGGCGCTCGGCGCCGTCCCGGATCTCCTCGCCAGCGGGGCCGAGGAGAGTGATGGCATCGCCTTGCGCACGGCGCAGAAGATAGAACTGTTCACCACCCGTCCCGCGCAAGACGAGGAGCCCCGGGAGGCCGATGGCGCGAAGCTCGGCCAGTGAAGGCTGCGGCAGGTACGTTGCGGAGAGTTGGTACCGCTCGGCAACGGCCACGACGTCAGGCAGTCCATTCGATCTTGACCACGTCGCCATCGCGGTTGTTACATCGTCGGGGATGCCCCACAGGCGAATCAGTTCTCCAAGCAACGATGCCGCCGAAGAAGCCGCCTCGGACCGCGGAGGACTCGACATGACGGGATCGGCTGTCGCGGAAACGATCGGCGGCGGCGCCGGCGCGATCGATACAGTGGTTTCCGAACCCGTCGCGCGGACGTCCGCCGTCGCGACCGGAACGCCTAGCGAGGCGTGCGACGTCGGATTCCGCGCGTACCGCCAGTGGACGGTTCCCGCGCCGACACCGACCGTGATACCTACCGCCGCTGCAGCAACTGCAACGGGACGGCGCCAGACGCGCGCGCGCAACGTCACCGGATTTCGTCCCCAGAGGTTTCGGATCGCCAGTCTGACGAGGCGGTCGTCGATGACGCGGGCGCCTGTGCTATAGGCCGCGAGCAGCGCCCGGTCGCAAACGAGATTCACCACGCGCGGCGTGCCGCGGCTGCGGCTGTAAATGCGCGCTATCGCTGCCCGCGTGAACGGCATGCTGCCGGCAAGCCCGGCTGCGCGCAGTCGATGCTCGATGTAGCGGAATGTCTCATTTCTCGAGAGCGGCTGGAGTCGGCAGCGAATGCCGATGCGCTGGTCCAACTGCCGCAGCTCGCGGCGCCGCAGGCGGTCCGCGAGCTCCGACTGGCCGGCGAGCACGATCTGGAGCAGTTTGCGGCTCGGTGTCTCGAGGTTTGACAGGATACGGATCTGCTCGAGCGCCTCAATACTCATCTGCTGCGCTTCGTCGAGAATGACCACCACGGTTCGGCCCGCAGCGCCCGCCGCGAGCAGATGTTCGACTAGAACCAACATCAACTCCGCCCTGGTGGCGCCGCGCCGCTCGAGCCCGAGGTCGTCGAGAATCGCGCCAAGCAGCTCGGTGTCCGAGAGGTGCGGGTTCAGGATGAGCGCGCTCTGCACGTCTTTCGGAAGCTCCTGAAGCAACGCCCGGCACAGCGTCGTCTTGCCGGTGCCGACGTCTCCGATGAGCGCCATGATCCCCTTCTGGCTGGCGATGCCGTACAGCAGCGAGGTGAGAATGTCGTGGTGCCCTCGGGACCGGAACAGGAAGCGCGGATCAGGGGTTAGGACGAACGGCGAAGCGTCGAGACTGAAGAACCTTTCGTACATGCGTGCCCTAGGACCGGCGGCCCGGAGTAACCACGCTCGGCGTGACGATGATGACCATTTCCGAGGAGTCACTGCTAAGCTCGCGGCTCTTGAAGAGCCAGCCCAGGATCGGAATCCTGCCCAGCGCAGGGACCTCCCGCACCGTGCTCAGGTCGTTCTCGACGATGACGCCGCCAATCACGAGTCGCTCGCCCTCCCGAACGATCACCTCGTTTTCGGCTCGCCGTTTGAAGATCGGGGGGACGCCCAACACAGAGCGGGTGAAATCGGGCTCGTTGTTTTCCACCAGGATCTTCATCCGGATCCGTGTGACATCGCCCTCTCGGATGACCTTCGGCGTCACCTCGAGCTTAACGAGAGCGTCTCTGAACTGGACCTGAGTGCCGCCGAAGCCGGTTTGGGACACATAGGGGATTTCAAACCCGCGAGAGACCACGGCCTTCGCATTCTCAATGGTGACCGTCTTCGGCTCCGACACCGTCCGGGCCTTGCCTTGGACCTCGAGCGCCTGAATCGCCAAGTTGATGTTGAAATTTTGAGCGACGATGCCGAAGAGCAACCCCAGCGCGGGATTCGCGAGCGTTGGCAGGAACGCGGTGGGGAGATTTACGACGTTGCCGCCTGTGGGCAGGCCCGTCCCGGGGTCGACGGGAAGAAACCCGCCTCCAGGGTTGAAGTTCGGGTTCGGAGACCTTTGGATGGCGCCCGTCCCGGTGGCCGGTGCCGATGGCACGCCGGTTCGGGTGTCGAGCGGCTGTGCGACGCCGCGGCCCACCAGCACACTGCGACTACTGTTGCGCTCCACGAACGAGCCGCCCCACTGGACGCCGAGCTGCTCGAGTGCGTTGCGGTTGACAATTATCATCTGCGCCGCGATCTGGACCTGGGGCAACGGAATATCGAGCTGCTCCTTGACGAGGCGTCGGATGCGCTCGACGTCGGCGGCATAGTGTCGGATGAAGACCGAGTTCGTAGGCTTGTGGGCGCGGACGGTCAGCCCCTTCGCCAGGACGTCGGTGGCAGGAATGCCGGGCTGAGCACGCGGACCACCGGCTGGTGGATAGATCGCCTCGCCTTCCGACGGGATATTCACGGGCGGCGGCGGCGCGAAGATCCCGGCTGGCGGGATTGGCGGGACGAGGCCTTCGGGCGGAATGCCGAGGATGCCCTGCAGCGTCTTCGCAATCTCCTCGGCGTCCGCGTAGGAGAGCCGGATCGTGTCCTCCCGTAGCGGCCCTCGGGCTTCGAGTTCATGCAGTTCGAGCTCGAGCTTTCGTGCGGCGAGTACTTTTTGCCGTGTGTCGGCTTCTTCCCGCACCCGCGCCTGATCGGCTTTGGCGCGCACGTCTTCGGCATCCCGCGCGACCTTTCGTCCCGCCTCTTCCTCCAGCCGCAGCCGGTCTTGGCTCGTTACCAGCAACACCCCGTCGCGCGCCGTGCATACGAGGCGCGACGAGTGAAGGATCGCTTCGAAGGCGTCCCGGACGGGGAGGTCGTACAGGCTCACGGTCACGAGGCTCGTCACGTCGGACGTCACCAGTAGATTCAGGCGATATCGCTCTGCCATGAGCCGCAGCGTGGTCGCCACGTCGGCTCCTCTGAGCTCGAGTGTGGTTCGATCTGTGGGAAGGCGCGGTCCGCACGGCCCGAACTCCTGCGCCGCCAGGTGGCCGCCGGGAAGAAGGGCGAGCAGTGTGGCGATTCCGAGAAAGGACAGGGTCCGCGCGGTCATTGTGATCTCCTCTCCCTGGCTCGGGAGGTCTGGTCGATAGCGAAATCGGCGAGCGGCACCGTGCGCCGGGTTCCGTCGGGCTGCCGCAACACGACGTGGCCCTTGGCGATGTTGTCGACGCGGTGGCCATCGACGACGTCAGCGACCTTGACGATCTTCTGATTCACAATCGCCAGATAGCCGCTCGGGAACTCGAGAATCCCCGATACCGAAATCGGTGTCGGGGGCGCAGCTACGTCATTCGACACGCTCGGCTGCCGGCCGGCCACCGCCGCGCGCACCGGACTCGACCGCCCGATCGCCACGAACGCGAAGGGATCGCGGAGCGTCTCCGGTGATGTCGGCCGCTGTACGGCGGCCGGCAACGTGAGCGTTGCCGTCGTGGCGGGCACCGCCACGGTGCTCCGATCAGCCGTGAGCGCCCGCTCGACAATCGCGCGCCCCTGTTCCGACAACTCCATCGCGGTCAGCCTGAATTGCGCGCGCAGTTCGTCACGCGGCCGACCCTGAGAACCGGTGTCCTTCGCCTCCTTCGGCACCTCCACCACGACGTCCTCGAGCACGGCGCCCTCAGCCTCGATCCGGCTCGCCAAGTCTTTGAGGTCGCGGAATCGCGTCGACACACCGACGGTGTGCCAGGACTTCCGGAACTTGTCAGTGTTGCCGCGCTCGAGCGGGCCAATGCTCACGACCTTGATCTGCTCGCCATGGGCGAGATCTGCCAAGCCTCGGAGAAATATGGAGGGATCGGTCCGATCCGGGCTCCACCGCATCTCCTTCAGCAGAGCAACGTGGCCGCGCAGCTCCTGAGCGATCTTTTCCTTCTGCGCCGCGAGCTCGGCACGGAGTCGCCGCTGCTCGGTCTGTGCCTGAGTCGACAATGCACCGAGCGAATGCCAGTACTTCATCTCCCAGGCCAGGCCGGTGATCAGGAGCAGCGGTAGCAGTATCCAGGCAATGGGCAGCAGGCGCGGGCTCATGACCGGCGCTCGGACAGCGTGATCTCCACGTGCAGCAGTGGCGGTCCCTCCTGTGCCTGCTCGGCCTGCGGTTTGATCTCCCATCGCTCGAGCTGGAACCGCCTGCTCACAGCGGGATCCCGCATGACACCCGCCATGAAGCTGGCGATCTCGAGCAACGGCGGGCTGCCCGCGATCTGCGGCGTCACGGCCTCGATCTGAAGCGTGACTTCCGGCGAAGCGGGCAGTTGCTGCTGCGCTTGTGTCTGCGGCTTTGCGACGGCCCGCCGAAGCGATACTCGGTGCAGCTTGAGGGCGGCGGGCGCCTCACGGCTCAGCGTGGCGAGTAGCTCCGTCCACCGGACCTGCCGCCGGGCCTCGGCGCTCATTGACGCGAGCTGGCCGCGCAGCACGGCCATGTCAGCCGTCGTCGTCGCAATCTCTTGCTCGAGCCGGGCGATTCGACGGAGATCCGCCGAATGCCGCCAGTATGGGGGCGCGAGCCCACCCGCGAGCACAAGGGCGAGAACTGTGACGCCCACCGCAAAAACTTTCAGCAGGCGCCTCGGCGCCCCCGGACCGACGAACCATTCGTATCGGCCATGGGCGATTTGCCCAGGACGGAGAAGATCGATCACAAACGTAGTCTTCATAGCCCTCTCAACGCGAGCCCGAAGGCCTGCACAAACTCGGGTCCGCCGTGTGCGTCATCGAGCGCGAACGGCAAGCCGGACGTCGCGACGACGCGGAACGGATCCAGGATCTCGAACGGTGCATCGAGCCCGACCGCGGTCGCCAGAGCACGAGGAAGCTGTGCCGTCCCGAGGGAGCCGCTCAATGCGAACCGGGGCAGGCTCTCGCGGTCGTACTCCGAGCGATAAAAGGCGAGAGACACTCGGATCTCATCGGCGATGCGCGCGACGGCAACGGGGTCCTGTGCGGCAACGTCGAGGTACCGAACGACGACGGGGCCCCGATCACTCAGCAGGCACAGTACCGCCCGCTGCTCACCGATGTCCGCAACGACGAGCAGCTGATCGGGTTCGAGCGCGGCAAGGTTGAGCGCCGCGTTGAGGAGCGCGAGCGGCTCGACGTCGAGAATGTGCAAATTGACCGCCGCCTGCTCGAAGAGCCTCGTACGTGCGTCGATCAGCCCGCGTGGAGTGCTGATCGCCAGCACCGAAGCGCCTTTCCGTGACCTCTTGAGCACCTGGACGTCGAGGACACCTTCCTCAGTCGGCAGAAGCCCGAACTCGCGACGCTGGACGTCGACGATCTGAAGAATACGGGCAGGCTGGACTGCCGGGAGCGGAAGCTGACGGATTACGATCGCCGGGCCACCAACCGAGCCGATAACCGCGCCGCCATTGGCGGAGATCTGAGCGAGCGTGGCGTGGATGGCCCGCGCGGTCTCGGCGGCATCGGCATTGGCGGGTACGGGCGTCGCGGCAGCGCCCATAATCCATAAACGGCGCCTGCTTCGCGCGAGGACCAACGCCCTGATCGCGCCGGGCGAAATCTCAAGCCCGACTGCGCGTCTACGCCTAAAGCCAGCCTCAAACGAGGGCAGCCACAATGGACTACTCCCAGGCCCAAATGCAGAACTCTAAGACCCTCGCAATACGAGGGCGTGAGGCGCGACCGAGCGGGACCATACTTCTTTCATGAGAGATCGTCAAGAAATTTTTTTCGCACAGTGAGATTTATTTCTCGAAAATGCGGGCTCGCTTTCGGCTTTCAGGCCGAGCCGGGAATTTTAGAGGCACCCCGCCGAAAGAGGAATGTGACACGATGTCTCTGAGCGATGGGATCAAGTCCCCCTGGATGATGAAATCAGAGGTCTGCAGTTGGTCCAGCGCTCTCCGGCGCGCCTGCTCGAGGGATGCGCACGAAAGTCGTTGCCCCGTCGGCCTTTCGAAGCAAACCGCGGTCGCGTTGTCTCGGATCAATACCTCGCTACGCGTGACGAAGCTGCCGTCCCGGAACACGACGAGGCCTGGCTGACCACTGGACAGATCCCTTCCGAGCATCACGGATCTGCGGACATCGATACCCAGCAATGCGAGGATCGTCGGGGCGATATCCAGATGGCCGCCAGTTTCGTGTCGCACCCCCGCATGGCTTCCGTGGGGTAGCCGGACGATGAGCGGCACCCGCCTTCTTAAGAGCCATATCTCATGAGATCGTTGTTTCGCGTTCACACGTGCCGTGGCCGCGTCGATGTCACCAACGTAGCCCTTGTGGTCACCATAGAGGACGACGATGGACTCGTCCAATAGTCCGCTGCTACGCAGCAGACGGACAAGCTGCCCGAACGCTTCGTCGAAGTAGCGCACCGACTGAAGATAATCGGCGAGTTCGGAGCGCTGCAGGGTTCTGGGCAGGCGCAGGTGGCGGTGCTGCGGTGGCGTGTCGAACGGGTGATGGTTGGAGGACGAGACGAGAA
>Ga0209056_10002976_pt1 | contig 18161 bp, 17 predicted proteins | sample GraSoiAngelo_114_FD_185876 | JGI IMG/M metagenome (GOLD analysis project Ga0209056, IMG submission 185876) | Grasslands soil microbial communities from the Angelo Coastal Reserve, California, USA - 14_0903_13_40cm (SPAdes) (version 2) | ecosystem: Environmental > Terrestrial > Soil > Grasslands... | reverse complement strand
CGTCTTCGCCCAGGGTCATCCCCAAGCCTTCCAGGAGGCCCTCCTGATAGGCGGGGGGGAAGCGCTCCAGCTCGGCAGGCGAGACCCAATGAGTATTGCTAAGACGATCAAACAGAAGTCCCCCAACGCCTTGGAGGAACGAGCGCTGCACGGAAGGATCGAGTCGTGGCACGAACGCTTGCAGGCGGGCGTTGAGAAGGCTTAGGGATCGATCAGCGTCGTACCAAGACCGGCCCCTCAAATGGCCGACGGCCCGCCAGTAGTGCGGGGACAACTCGGGAGCCATGGGAGACGGTGGGTTGAGGAGCGCTTCAGGAGTGCTGTGAAGGGGAGCACCCAGCGGCCACTGCCGGTAGATGCCGACCAAGGCCAGGTGATGCGCCGCGGCCGAGCGGTGACGCAAAAACTCCACCGCCGCGACCGCCTTGGGCAACTCGTTGAGATGCCGGTCCATGGCCATCACTCCAAACCGATAGTAGAAGTGTTTGTCGAAACCGGGCGGAACCAACCGTTCGATCCGGGCGAAGTCCTCGGCCTGTGCGTTCAACGGGACCGCCCTGGCGAGCATCCCAGCGATCACACGGGAGAGCTCCTGCTGATCGTCGCCAGACAGTTTAGGGAGAATGTCGGAGAGGAGGGGCCGCTGCACCAGTTGCGCGATGACCTTGGGATCATCCGAGCCTGCCGCGTTGTGAGTGCGCAAATAGTGCCGTGGCAGGACGGCGTAAGAATATCCCTTGGCGGAGAGAGCAAAACCCGGCCGGTCCAGCGAGAACACTGGAGCGTGCGTCCCCAGTCCCAGCGCGACCACGCTGGCCAGGAAGATGATTTGGATCTTATTCTCGGCGTTCGGGAACGCATCCTGACAGCGCGCAAGCGAGTATGCTGTGAGAATGAACAGGAAAGGATAGGCCGGGAGAAGGTACCTGGGATCCCTGAAATCGCTGAATTGCACACCCAGGGCGAACAGCACACCCAGGGCGAACACGACGACATACAGGACGCCAAACCCCACGAGCGTGGGTTGGGTCTGGTGGGTACGGGAGGGGCGCGTCTCGCGGGGCCCCCTCCCGCTATCGTTGACTCCGGCCGGTTCGGAGCGCCACGTCTTAAGACGCAAAATGCCCGCGGTGAGGATCGGGCCAAGATACAGGAGTGAGTAGAGCAGGTTCACGGCCCGCCGGTACAGGTCCCAAGCATCATCGGAGGCAAGTGTACGGAAGAATTCAACCGGGACGAGTCTGAGGGGATGGGCCAAGCCATCCCACAGACAGTCAAGTCCGAAGTGCTCCCACACGTTCTTGTCATAGATCACGAGCCCGGCAAAGTGAGTTTGCATATTGATGATGATCCAGGGTGAGAAGCCCACGAGAAAGCCGATGGCGAACAACAGAGCGTGCATTCTCTGGAGCATCCCCTTGTCGTGCCAGACCCAAAACAGCAGCACGGACAGGAGTGTAAGACCATAGATGTAAGTAAACCAGAGCCCGAATCCTGCGGTGAGTCCCAGGAGCACGGGGTACGCCAGCGAGGGCTTCTCCTCCGAGAGCATTTTGAACAGGAGAAACACGGTCAGCGCAGAGAAAAAAATGGATTCCGAATGAAAGCCCATGGTGGTCACGGAGAAGTCGGTAAACAGCGGCGGGGAGAAACAGAACAGGAGGGCGAAGTAGCCTGCCACCCGCTCGCCCGCCGCGCGCCGGATGGTCTGGTACCAGAAGAGCAGCGCGAGCGTGAACACTAAGAGCGGGGCAAGCTTCAAGGCGAACAGGGTCGGCCCGAACAGCAGAAAGAAGCATGCGGCGAGAGCCCCGATCACCAACGAGCCGCCCGAATAGTTATCCGCGCGGTACTCGGTGAAGGGCATTTTAAGGCCCGTGAGGAGTTCTTGTGCGACGGTGCCCCTGTACAGTTCTTCTAGTTGGGGGGACAGATAGCTTGGATCGATGAGCAGCAGGTACAGGAGACGGCTCGCGACGAACAGCAGCACGAATCCGCCGAGCACAGCGCGAGCATTGCCTGACGGCATCATCTGCTCAGGGACCCTCGCCTGAGAGGCCTTCTGGTCGCTATTGGGGTTCAAAATGGACTGTTTTTGATCTTCGAGTAACTTCCCAACAAGGTCTGCAATTCGCCAGAGACTCTCGCAAACAGCCCAGGCCAGTCCCCGGGAACTTTCTGACGAAATAGCTTCATGCTCGGGTACCATGGACTATCTGCACGTCTGTCCATCCAGCGCCAGTCCACGCCCACATGAGGTAACAGTACCCACACCGGCCGGCCAAGCGCGCCGGCCAGGTGTGCTACGCCCGTATCGACGGTGAGAACAAGGTCAAGTTGGCAAATGGCTGCTGCAGTGTCAGCCCAATCACCAATCTGGTCACTGAGGTTATAGACGGCCATTCCAGGGGTTACTTCACCCAGGCCTGCTGCTCTGGGCTGTTTCTGAAGACTATACACGGCAACACCAGGCAGGTCATCAGCAAGTTCTAAGAAATAAGACAGGGGACACGACCGATTCCGATCATTTCTGTGGATCGGCAAGCCTGCCCATACAATTCCTACCTTCAGCATGACATCGGGTTGCGCATCTACTTTCACCGAGCTCGACTCTGGTGGGCTGAGATAGGGGCACTGCGAGGGAATCGTCTCAAGGGTAGTCCCGATGATGCGGGGGAGGCTCAACAACGGGGCGTGTAAGTCGAAGTCCGGCAATGGCTCTCTTTCACTCACAACCTGGGCGATGCCCGCGACTGAGGATAGCAACCGAATGAGCTCTGGTTGACAGGCCACAATGACACGTCCCTCTCTCCTTGCAACGAGCGGCGCATACCGAATGAATTGGATGGTGGTGCCGAAACCCTGCTCAGCGTAGAGAAGAATTGTTCTTCCGTTAAGCTCGGAGCCATCCCAGAAGGGTAGCGGAAGGATGAGGCCTGCACACTGTTGTTCAAATTCCTTTACCTTCCAGCGCCACTCGTATTCCGTGAAGCCGCGCGAAAGGTCGCCAGCCCTTAATAAGGCAAGTCCAAGGCCAGCGTGGGCATGGACATCGTCGGGCTTGCGGGCCAGCGCCTGACGAAAGCAGGCGATCGCCTCGGTGACCTTGCCTTGGTCGAAGAGTACATTGCCTAAATTGTTGTGGGCCATGGGATCGTCCGGCGTGAGGGCCAGCGCCTGGCGGTAGCAGGCAGCCGCCTCCTCCAGCAGGAGTTGCTCATAAAGAGCATTGCCCAGGTTGTGGTGGGCCTCGACCAAGTTGGGCTTAAGGGCCAGCGCCTGGCAATAGCACGCGATCGCCTCGGTGAGCTTACCCTGGTTCCAGAGCGCGATGCCGAGGTTGTTGTGGGCCTCGGCGTAGTCCGGCTTAAGGGCCAGTGCAAGGTGATAGGAGGCGATCGCCTCGGCGAGCTTACCCTGCTCCCAGAGTGCGATGCCTAAATTTTTGTGGGCCTCAGCATGACGAGGCTCAAGGGTGAGGATGTGGCGATAAATCCGTTCCGCTTCTGCTAAATTACCCGCTTGATGGTGGTTTGAGGCTACGCCTAAGGCTTCGGCTATACTTGTCATGGAAGGCGTATCTTTCATTGGGCTACGGAGCGTGGCGCGGCGGCTCCAGCCCACTCGGGGCCGGTCCCTGGAAGAGCGCATCAAGTTGTGCATGCCCCTGCTGAATGAACACGAGGCTCCTGGCTGAGAGGCCCTTCGTCCAGGCCATCCAATACAGACTCTCGGAACCTTGCCACGGAAATAGGGGAATGGTGTCGTCCTCGTGCATTCCCATCCCCCAGCCTTCCCAGAGTCCCTGCTGATAGGCCTCGGGGGATCGCTCGATCTCGGCAGGCGGGAAAGGAACCATTTCCCAGTGATGAAACAGGGCAGTTCCGGCTCCTTGGAGCACATATCTCTGCACCGAAGGACTGAGCTTTGGTAAGAACGCGTGCAGGTGGGCGTCGAGAAGGCCCAGGGAGTGCTCAGTGTTGTGCCAGTAGTGCCCAGCCTGATGGCCGACGGCTCGCCAGTAATGCGGGGACAATTTCGGATCCACCGCTCCTGGGTGGTTGACGAGAGCTTCAGGGCTCGCGTCCAGGAAAGCAAATTGTTCGGGCCAAGACCGGTAGATGCCGACAAGGGCCAGGTGATGCGCCGCGGGCGAGCGATGACGTAAGAACTCCACGTCCGCGACCGCCTTGGCCAACTCCTTGGCATGCGGGCTCATGGCCTTGCCACCTAACGAATAGTAGAAATACGGGTCGAAACCGGGAGGAATCAACTGCTCGATCCGAGAGAATTCCTCGGCCTGTCCGTTCAACGGGGCCGCCCTGGAGAGCAACAGCGCGATTGCACGGGAAAGGTCCCGCTGATCGTTGCCAGACAGTTTGGGGAGAATATCGGAGAGGAAGGGCCGCTGCACCATCTGTGGGATAAAGTTGTGATCGTCCTTGCCTGCCGGTGCGTGAGTATGTGAATAAGTATTTGGCATCAGGGCGTAGGAGTACCCCTTGGCGGAGAGGGCAGCGCCCGGCCGGTCCAGGGAGAACAGGGGCGCATGCGTCCCCAGTCCTAACACGACCACGCTGGCCAGAAAGACGGTCTGGATCTGCCGCTGGAAATGCGGGAACCTGTCCTGACAGTATGCAAGCGTGTGGGCGACGATCAAGAACAGGAAGGGATAGGCCGGCAGGTGGTACCTCGTGGCCTTGAAATCGCTGAATTGCACGGCCAGAGTGAACACGACGAGGTACAGGATACCAAAAGCGACGAGCGTGGGTTGGGGCCCCCTCCCGCTATCGTTGACTCCGGCCGGTTCGGAGCGCCACGTCTTTAGACGCAAAACTCCAGCGGTAAGGATGGGGCCCAGATACAGGAGTGAGTAGAGCAGGTTCACGACCCGCCGGGGCAGATCCCGTGGATCATCGGATGCAATATCGGCGAAGAATTCAAACGGGGCGAGCTTCCGGGGATGGGCCAAGCCATTCCAAAGATGTTTGAGTCCGAAGTGCTCCCACACGTTTTTGCCATGGATCACGAGCCCGGCAAAGTGAGTCTGTACATCGATGACGATCCAGGGGGAAAAGCCCACGAGGAAGCCCAGAGCGAAACATGCGAAGCGCGTTCGCCAGAGCATGCCCGTGTCTTGCCAGAGCCAAACCCCGAGCAGGGCCAGGAGAGTGAGCCCGTAGATGTAGTCGAACCAGAGCCCGACCCCTGCGGTGAGTCCCAGGAGGGCAGGGAACGCCAGCGAGCCCCTCTCATCGGAGAGCATTCTGAAGAGGAGGAACACGGTCAGCGCAGAAAACAGGAGAGATTCCCCATGCCCACCGGGCGCAGCCACGGAGTAGGCGGTCAACAGCGGCGGCGAGAAACAGAACAGGAGGGCGAAGTAGCCTGCCACCCGCTCGCCGGCAGCCCGCTGGATAGTCCAGTACCAGAAGAGCAGCGCGAGCGTGAACACCAAGAGCGCGGCGAGCTTCAGGGCGAACACGGTCGGCCCGAACAGCAGGAAGAAGCCTGCGGTGAGCCCCCCCATCACCAAAGTTCCTAACATATAGTTATTTGCGCGGTACTCTGAGAAGGGCAGGGTAGGGCCCGTGACGAGTTCTTGAGCAATGGTGCCCACGTACAGTTCGTCGCCTGGGTGGGTGAGTAGGTAGCTTGGATCGATCAGCAGCAGATAGAGGAGACGACTCGCGACAAACAGCAGCAGGAATCCTCTGAGCGACACTTTCATATCAGACGCGTCCTGTGATCTGCAGCCATACTATTCTAGTGAAGAGCTTTACAGCTTGGAACAGCAGAGAGAACGGTCTGCAAAGACGTGTCAGAAGAGGATGAGTGTTCCATCGTTGGCCGTATCGATATCTGAGAAATGTCTCGGAAGGGAACAGGCGATCTTTCAGCCATCGCCATCTGTTCAATCCCGGCTGCGTCAGAAACAAGAGCAGATGGCCAAGCTCGGCGACGGGCTTGTCCGTCACGAGCTTCTCGAGAATCCCGTGCCATATCCGTTCCCTCAGGGTCGCGGGCGCCAGGCTCATGAGGATATGGTCCGGAATGGGGGTTCCGGCGTATCTCGTCTTCACGAAGGAAAGGCCGTGATAGATCGGAATCTTGAGATGGCATCGGGTGGCCTCGTCTAGGACAAAATTCCAATCCACGTCCTCCTTTTCGACCAGTAAGGCGATGTCGTTGGCGAAGGATTCTGAAAGAACCCCTCGGTGGACAACGCAATAGGCGATCAGATACAGGAGGAGATCACTCCCTCCCATGCCTTTGACTGGAATTCCTTCGAACTTCCTCTGGACCGCCCGTTGCCAAATGGTGTGCTGGTCGTCGACGTACCACACTTCTGTAATGATATCCAAAGCCAGCGCGCTGTCGGGATCGACGAATACGGGATTGCCGTCGATTTGAGTTCTGTAGCCGAGTTCTTGGAGGACTCTCGCGATGGCTGGGAGATCCTTGTCGTGAACGAGCAGGTCAACGTCCACCATCGGGTGCATACCGAGGACGCCGTAGAGCCGTGGAATCAGGTCAGCTCCCTTGAGCAGGATGTAATCAATACCCTGCTCGTAGAAGCGTGCAAGGACGACCTTTAGTTTTTGAAACTTCGTTTTATTGGCGAAGCTGACACGCGAATAGGCGGTGATCAAGTGGTCAATGGCTGCGAGGTTCATACCGAGTGAGCCATGTGAGGGGTCAGCCAGCCCCGATCCAACAGGCGTTCCCGAAGTTTCCAATAGAGCAGGATTGAACCGGACACTCCAAGCGTGCCGGACAGATACGCCGTGAATTCTCTGATGCTTGGTTCGCCGAGGACAGGGACCCGCTTCAGGAGATAGGGATCGTCGCCCCGGCGGACACCGCCGAGATCCACCGTGAATGCCACGTCAAAACCTGCCTCTTGGACAACCTTTCTGACACGGGCGTCATAGGCTCCGTATGGATAGCAGAACGCATTCACCGGCCGGCCCAGAGTCTTTTCAAGAATCTGTTTCGAGCCGTGCACTTCACGATGGAGGTCAGCCCCCGAGAGGCCCGTGAGGTCCGGATGGGAATGGCTGTGGCAGCCGATCGTGTGGCCGGACTTCTCTATCGCCCTCAGCTCGTTGCGCCGCAGCACTGCCAGGTGGCCGGGCTCCTCACCGAGATCGGCTGACACAGGGAAAAAGGTGGCAGGGAACTGAAACTGCTCGAGCGCCGGAAGAGCGTTCTCGATCTGATCGTCATAACCGCCGTCGAATGTCAGCAACGCAGCAGGCGGATGGATCAGCTTCGGGCCCCGCAGCCACTCCGTGAATTGCTCCGTCGTAAGGATGGAATACCCAAGTTCGGCCAGGGCCTTCATCTGGGAATGAAAGCGCTCGCGGCTTCGGATTTGGTGATAGCAGAGGACGAGGACATCGACCCCTTGAAAAGAACTCGCTAACTCGGACAAGGCTCGTGCCGCACCCATAGAGACTACCTTCGACGCCGTCTCATCCCGCCATTATCTGGAAAGATCCCGGCAGAGAACCGCGGTCCCATCAAGTTCCGAGCCTGTAAGTGGGCGAAACCCTATCTTGTCAAAGAGGGAGAGGGCGGCGCTGTTCTCCACCTCAACGGCCGCCAGAAGTCTCCCGGCGCCGCTCCGCGATGCGAGATGGCAGGCAAACGCCAGGAGCTGCGAAGCCACGCCAAGGCCTCGATACCGGATCCGGACATAGAGAGCTTCAAGCCGATATTCCTCTCCCTTCCGCACAGCATGGAGGCTTGCCACAGCGCTTCCGCCTAGCTTGGCCAGAAGATGAAAGCCCTGCTGACCGTTGAGCTTTGGAGCAGGTCGGTCGCGACAGAGCCGCTCATAGCGGTACCATCGCCTACCCTCCGGGACTCCGATGGAATATTCAAAGCCACGCCAGACAAGACCCCGCATGATCTGGCGATAGAGACGGATCCCCTGGAGTCGAAGGAGCGCCTGCACGACCGGCGGCCCGAACCGTGAGTGCCAACAATCGGTCAGGATGGCCAAGCCCGCGCCCCAAAGCCCTCTTCGCCTAACCGCTACCACCCGTCCAAGGACCTGTCCGGGTTCGAGAACTTCGCCTGGTCCCGTCGTCGCGTCACCTTTTGTGATGATCCGTATCCCAGCCCCCGCTGTGTCGAGCGCGACCACACGGTGACAGATCAGTTGGCCACAGTTGTGGTATAGAATGACGTCTCCCACCTGCAAGCTCGTCGCAGAGACAGGTTCCACTGTGAGCCGATCCCCTTTGCGCAGCATGGGATACATGCTCCAACTGGCCACTCGAAAACGGAACGTTTGGCTGTGGATGAGGAGGTTGCTGATTTCCAAGAGATCTGTCAAGCCGAGCTGGTCGCTGGCAATCGGCTGGGTCAATTCCTGGTGCATCGTCTCAACCCTTGGTAAGCACAGCGTAGCCCCGCTTCCACAGCCATTCTGTAATGATGAACTGCGCCTCCTGGAATTCATGTTTTAAGTCGTGCTGCTGGAAGAAGTGGACGAAGGTATCTGCAAAGCAGTCGCCAGGCTCGTATTGCTTATTAAAGGGGGCACATCGGCTTAATCCACCCAAGACCTGGAGAAAGAATCCTCGGGGGGCAGGGGAGCCATTGGTGCCGGGGGCAAATGAGACGATGAACACTCCACCGGGTTTTAACACCGAATAGGCCTGCCGCAAAAACCGTACCCGGCGCCACCTTGGAAAGACATAGCTATAGGCGATATTCGTGAGCAGCAGGTAGTCAAACGCATTCTCCGGATACCGGAGATTGTAGAGATCCGCCACCTCAAACCGGATGGGCAGATTCGCCTCTCGAGCACGCCGTTGAGCCTCTGCGATCATTCGAGGGCTCCAATCACAGGCCGTCACCGTCAATCCCCGCCTGGCCAGCAGCAAGGCCTCTCGTCCTGCGCCGCACGCCAAGTCCAGAAGCTCTCCCTTGTTCGTGAAATACCGCTCAACAAGGGTCAGTTCCCATATACCGAGCCAATCATCAGAATTAGCTTGATCCCGAACCATTGGCCAGCTATTCCAGTCGGTCCTCGAATGCCGGTCGATCTCTCTCGGGGTCCAGACGATGAGTGCAAATTGTTCGGGGAGCGAGACGACACGCCACATCGACTCGAGGACTTTCCTCAAAAGGCGGGCCAGAAGAACGAAGCTATATCCGGCGAAATAGCGGAGGGACATCAGAGACCTGCTTCTCCAATGTTGCGAATTCCTTGTAATGCGGAAGGCATGCGCTCATGTCGCCGGTCGCCAGCCAGGCATCGTTCCGCCCCTGCCGGCAGTGCGCGCGCACGTCGCAGGTTGGGCATTCGTAGTGTTCATTCGGCCGGGCCCCGTCCACCGTCTGCTTGAGGACTTCCCATCCCTCCTTGACCGTTCCCCTCCTTAGGTCGTATTTGGGGATGGGGAAGGCCTGGCAGAGGTTCATTTCCCCGTAGGGGGTGATCGCAAACTTCGTCTGCCCGCATGCGCACTCGATGAAGCTCCCGTTCCTGGCGCAGGGCTCATCAACTGCTGCCTGATCGCGAGGGCCTAGCATGGCCTGGTCAATGCGTACTTTGTCGGCGGCACTGAGGCGGTGCTCCAGGGGACTGGTGTCCCCGTTGGTTTTGGGGTGGATGTCCAGGCAGTATTGGAATTTGATTCCCATTCCTTCAACGAAGGTGCGGGCGTCCTGGACTTCATGAGCGTTCTCGGTCATGACCGTCATGCGAACGGTGACTGGCAGCCTTCTGGATACAAGGCACTCCAGCCCGCGGATGAACGGTTCGAAGGATCCCGGCACGCGGGTGACGCGTTCGTACGTGTCCTTTGTCGCGCCGTAGATAGAGATGGCGAGGCTGCGGAACTTCGCTTGCTGCAGGCGATCGGCAACCTCGGGCGTGATGCGCGTCGCGTTCGAAATCAGCTCCAGGAGCAACCCCAGGCGCTTCGCGTGCTCGAAGATGGCGAACACATCGGGCCTGACGAACAGTTCCCCTCCTGTGAAGGTGAGCGTAACGACGCCCAAGTCCGCGCATTGATCCAGAAGGGAGAAGACTTCCTCCGTGCTCAGTTCTTGCGGCAGGACCCGGTGCGTGGGGTTGTAGCAATGGACACACCGCAGATTGCATCCATAGGTCAGCTCGAACGTCACCGTCTCTGGCGATCTCGTCTCGCGTGTCTTGGTCGAGAGTGAAGCAAAAAAACGGTCCGATGACAGACGCTTCATGACGGCACCAGAGTGCGCGCCAGGCGCTGCTCCTCAAGATAGTCCACGATATCCGGGTTCTTGGCGAAGGCCAGTTCAAAGCACCCGACCCGCTCAATCAGCTCGTCCAGGAAAGCGAGCGAGCGACCCATCGCAGCGCGATCCCAATGCGGCAGGAAGCATTGCCGCAGCACAAAGAGACTGACGTTCCGGGCGGGAAGTCGGCGGAGAGCATGGGTGCCTTCTCCGTGGCGGATGCAATACAGCGCTGTCAAGGGGCCCGATCGGTTATTCGCCTGACGGCCGGTTCCCGGCCAAGGAGTGCCGCAGATGAGGATTTCGCCCGCCACCTTTCGGAGGATGAGTCGCTCGTCGCTGAGGACGCACGCGCCTCTTGCGGTAAACCAGTCTGACAAGGTTGATTTTCCCGCGCCCGATGGCCCAGTAAATACCCACCCGTTGTGTTCCGTCACGACGCCCGCCGCGTGGAGAAGCAGCCCGCCCTCCCGGGCCAGCTTGGTGGTGAGGCAGACTTCCATGATTGGGTTGATGATCTTCAAGGGCTCCCATGCGACGCGCTGTTCCCACAACGCCTCGTGCTGGCGGACCCAGACCTCGATCCGAGAGAAATCCCGGGAGATGAGCGCGCGGCTGTAGGACTCGAGGGTGTGCGTATTCGGCGATTCAAGGAGAAAGCCGGATTCCGCCTCATAGAGCTTCCACAGCCCGTGGGAAGCATCAAAGATAAGTTGACCATGGGTCATTTCAGGCAGGTGGTTCACCACCTTGACGGTAAAGTCAATGTCTGGCTGGTCGTTGGCCTGCGTCAGGAAAGGGACGAACGGTTCCAGCGGCCAGTCCAGGCACACACAGTTCTCAGCCTCCTGCAGCCGAATCCCGTATCGGCCGATCTGGAGATCAATTTTCATCGCTGAGAACCGGCGTTCATGACGGCCGAAGGCCACTGCTGGTGAGGGGGCTGCCCATGCACTTTCGGCAAACGCCTGCGCACAGGCTACCAATTGTATCATCGATATTGGTAGCGGACACGCTGCAGACGGATAATATGGCTTGCTCATGGTTAAGCTCAACCTGGAAGATCTGGGGCGCGCTGTAAGGTTTTTTGTCAGTCATGGGGGGCACCCTCCCTTTCTTTTATAGTAGCTAGCGGGTGAATGAGCTTTTGGTGGAGCACTTGCTCGGCGCGAATCAAGGCGATATCGCAGTCGTACGGAATCGCCGCTTCCGGGTCGCCGGTTTCCCAGCGGGCATCGGTCGGCGTCTTGTCGCAGAAGGCGTAAACCACGCATGTCTTGCACGGAGAGTCGGTCGTGTACCGCCGCGCGCGGACCGCCGCAAACACCTTGGCGATGGCGTCCTTCAGCGAACACTCCCGCAGCGAGGCGCGATGCTCATACTGCATTGTACAGGTTCCGAGATCCCCCCAAGCGCTGATGTGGATGGAATTCGTCGCACAGCCACAGCGGTAGAGCCGTTTGGGCGGGGTGGATGTCCAATCGGACGTATCTTGGCATGCTTCTTCCTCCTGGGCCGAAGAACTCTCTTTTAATCTATCTCCCAGCATCTGGATCTCTTCAGGCGTAAGACGGTAACCGAGTGGGGAGAGATCGCCGTTCAATCTTGGCGACAAGGGGGTACTGAAGCGGAACGGCTGGCCGAAGGATTCGACGAACCTCCGGATCTGGGGGATTTCCTCTTTGTTCCAATTCATGGCCTTGGTTTTAAGGCAGAAAGGCAGGCCGCTAGGTCTCAGCAGCTCCATCCCTTTCAGGAACTGCCGGAACGATCCCGGGACCTGCGTGAAGCGGTCGAAGGCCTCTTCGGTCACGGAGTGGCAGGAGACGTCAATGGAGAAGGGCGGGGAGCGCTTGAGCCTGTCGATGATGGCCTGGGTGAAGATGGTGCCGTTGGTGTACAGCATGAGAAGAAAGCCCTTGCGGTAGGCGTAGTCATAGATCTCGAAGAAGTTGGGGTGGGTGAAGATTTCGCCGCCGGTCAGATTCAGGTACAGGATTTCCAACTCGGCCATTTCGTCAATGATTCGTTTGATTTCTGTGAGAGTCAGCTCTCGCGGGAAAAACTTCCGGTCGTTATAGGGGTCGGTATAACAATGGACGCAATGGAGGTTGCAGCGGTAGGTCAGCTCCATCTGCGCCTTGATCACCCGATCGGATTGGAAGGCGCGTTCGTGGACCTCGCGGCTGAAGTCCTTGTATTCGACGGTCGGAATGGTTCGTGATTCAAGCATGGCTGGCGCTCAGTTGGATGAGAGGGGCGGGCGCATCGGCCTTGAACGGGCATGCGAAGCTCGGTAGGGCGTGGTAAAAGCCTTCGCTGAAGGAGCCCCGTCTCAGGTCATAACTCATCAGGCGGTTGCCGGAGCAGAGCTGGAGCTGTCCGTACGCGTCGATGTGGAACTTGTATTGGCCGCCGCCTCCACACAGTGACTTTCCCTGCCGAAGCATTTCCTCTTTCTTAGCATCTTGCCGGCAGCGCTCGGCGCGGAACTGCGGATCGGCTTGCTCGATCGCGATCACATCCCGTTCTGGAAGCTGATACTCACAGACATCCTCTGAGCCATCCAATCTGGGGCGGATGTCCGAGCCGAACTTATACCAGATCTTGGTTCGGTATCGCGCACCGAGCCGATCCACATACTCCTTAATCTCAAAGATCTCGTTCCGGTTCACGGTCATCCCGGATGTTTTGAGCGTGAGCGGAAGGTTTCTCTCAAGGATGAGGCGAATCCCTTCCAGGCAGCGCGCATAGGATCCGGAACCTTGGGTAATCCGCTCAAAAGACCGCTCGGTCAGGCCATGGAAACTGATCTCGATCATCGAGGGCGGATAGTGGACCCAATGATCGGCAATCCTCTCCGTAATCAGCGTGCCATTAGTGAACACGGTCACCAGGAAGCCCTTCTGCTTGGCATAGGTGTATATGTCCAGGAAATCCCTGCGGGCCAAGGGCTCGCCGCCGGTCAAGCAGAGTTCCACGCATCCGGCAGCCGCCAGCTCATCCATGATGCGGATGATTTCACTCGTCGAGAGCTCGTTCCGGATCATGTCGGGCCGATTGAAGCAGTCCGTGTAGCACATCACACAGCGCAGGTTGCAGCGGCAGGTGATCTCCCACTGACAGAAGAGTGGGTGGCGCTCCGGCGCGAGGTGGAGACGCTTGCGTTCAATCATACGTTCGGGGATTCCACTTTCCTGATCAGTTCCATCAGGGAAAGTCTCCGCAGGAACTTGAGTGCGTCTTTTCGCAGGCGATGGGGCGTCGCGTCGAACGCATTATCCAAATCGCTGATCATTTGGTCAACAGATTTTTTTCCGTCTAGCCCCTGCCAGATGCATGAGGCCACATCATTCAAGTGCATGAACAGGCCCTCGTTTGCATCGATCAGGACGGCGCGCCCCTCAAGAAACCGCCATTTGACGTGCGGGGCGCGCTCGTACCGCTCGGAGGCCTTCGGCGCCGACCGGACTAAGAGGTCTTTGAATCCCATGTTGCTTTCGGTCTCCACCAACGGAGCATACGACCGAGAATCGCGAGACGCATCGCTTTCGCAAGATGCCTGCGCGCCTTGAAGAAATTGCGTTTACGAAGGTACAGTCTCGCAAGCGCCCGGTGCAGGCTAGGTGAGTGCTCACCGTGGCGGATCAGTTTGTGATAGCAGGCCAGCGCATCCTCACGACGGTTCAGCGCCTCGGCCACGCGGGCTTTGAGCCACAAATATCGAGCCTGGTACCAGGCTGTGTCGGCAGACCCGCTAGGTTCGGGCCCGAGTGCATCCCAAGCCTCGTGGTAACGGCGCAGGTGCAGACAGGATTCAGCGAGACGTCCTCGCACCACCGGATGATCTACTCCGTCTTTCAGGAGTTCCCTTCCCAAGAGGATCGCCCGTGCCCAGGCTTTTTCCGAGATCAGCGTCCCAAGCTCGAACAGGCGGTAGTAAGGATTGTGTGGGTCAAGCTGCTTCATGCGTTCGTAGGAGGCCTGGGCTGCGCGACGCAGCCCGACATTGAGGAGAGCAGGACCGGCATGGTTGTACCGGGTCCGGTACGTGGGATCGTCTTCGATCGCCTTCCGATACTGAGCGGCCGCCCCAGGGATATTGTTCCCCTCGAGCAGGAGCATGGCGAGGTTAAAACGTAGCGCCGCATCGTTCGGATGGACCGCGATCAGTTTTTCGAGTCGTCGGACCGCTGACTCAGGGTCCTTCCTTGTACTCGGTTTGAAAAGCTCTCTCAGAGCCTCGAAGCGGCATTCCTCATCCTCTGAGAGGGAGCGCAGAAGGCGCTTAGCCAGTTCCATGCCCAGGAACTTCAGCCGAAGCGGGGTGTAGCCTTCCTCGACGGAATAGGCCAGCGTGACGAACTTGTAGCGAAGGCTGCTCGCGTGAAGGTCTGCCACGAATTCCGCTGGCGAGAGCCAGAAGCAGGGAGTTCGGACGTCTGCATAGGGGTAATGGCGAGAATACAGGGACTGTATGATGAAAAAGTCTAGGTCGATATCCAGGAGGACCTCTTCCTGGGGCGCATAGGCCTGGTAGGCGGAGTAGGGGATGGCGAGCAAGCGCCTACCGTAAATTCGTCCCTCAAAATAACCGGCGTCCGAGGCTTGGATCAGTCGAAACAGCCCGGGCGCAGCAGCCGCAATCGCCTCCAGAGTGGATCGGACCGCTCGCGTCTGCTTCGTCAGGTCTGGATCGTCCGGGTAAACCCATACGAATTCGCGGATGATATTGGCCCGGATGGCCTGATGAATGTAATTACCCAGGTGGGTCCGCTCCTCCTCGGTTTTTTCAGAGAGCCTCCAGAAGGGGGTCCTATGGAGCGTGGACAGCATCTCCGAAAGGCTCGGTTTCTCTAAGAGCGTTTCAGGGGTGGGAGCGATCCAGGCGAAGTCGATATGGGCATCAAAGTGCACCAGAATCTTGTTCTCAAAGCCGGCCTTCTTCCAGGCATGATAGGCCTCGTCATGATCTTCTACCACGCAGATCGCGGGGCTCCCCGATCCAGCCATGGGTTCTAATTCCTGCGAGAGAGGCTCTGCGCGGTGCGCCATCATCATGCGGAGGCTTCCTCAATGGCGCGGATGCTGAGGAGGTCCTCGATCAGCGTGGTGAGGTCCTTTTCCAACTGCTCGCTGGTGACGTCGTATTCATTGGAGAGTTCGTTCAGGATGGCCCGGATCGAGCGTGTCCCATCGATGCGGCGCCACAGGGCGGCTCCCGTCTCATTGAGGATGTACAGACTGTTGACCTCCGACAATTGCTGTCGAATGGGTACGAGGATGCATTCGCCCGCCACCTCGCGTTGTACGAAATTCGTATTCTTGGCGAAGATCCTATCTGGCAAAACCATCACCTGCCTCCCTCGATGAGTTCCTAGACCCGGGCCACAACTTCGTTCAGTGTGTAGAGACTGTCAAACTCCCCGATCTTATGCCGGATGGGGACCAAGATCATCTCGTCGGCGATTCTACGAGAGACGATCGAGGCATCTTTCTGAACGATTTTATTCAAAGGCTGCATGTTGGTGGAGGTGAGAAAGAGCCCATGTATCACTCCCGAACGGGAATGTCAATAAGAGAACGAAATCTTTCGGTATTTCAACGGCACGGCGCTGATTGTGAGCGGCTCCCCGCTGTGCTACTATGCCGCCCGCGACCTCGATGAACGCCGAATTTCAAAAAAATGGGTATGTCATTGTCACAAACTTTCTGGATCGCAAGCTGTGCGACTTTCTCTCTCAGTATTTTTGGCTGTTGAAGATGAACAGGTTGACGACCGGTGATTATCAGGTCCCGGATTCAGATGTTACTTATGGGGATTGCGCGTTCGAGACCTTGATGGCGTCGTCGCACGGTTTTCTCTGTGATCTTCTGGGAGTCAGATTATACCCGACGTACTCCTATGGGAGACTGTATTACACGGGCAATGATCTGGAAGCTCATCTGGATCGCCCTTCATGTGAGTTTAGCGTGACGCTGACTCTCGGCGGTGAATTCGAGAAGATTTGGCCGATCTACATTGAAAAAGCCGATGGCCAGGGCATTGCGTGTCACTTAGGTATTGGCGATGCCCTGGTGTACAAGGGATGCGAACGCAGGCATTGGAGGATGCCCTTTGAAGGAGTGTGGCAAGCGCAGGTGTTCATGCACTATGTGGATGCCAATGGACCGTATGCGGAATGGAAGTTTGACAAGAGACCGCTTTTAGGGCACGGACTTAGAACCTAAGTCAGAAGAGCCAGCTTACAATGCTGTAGCGTTTGCCGTTAGTCACGGGCAGAACCTGATGCAGCGTTTCCGATGGAAACGCGATCAACAGCCCCGGCTCGCTGATGAGAGGAAAGCCATAGGTCAGCCATCGTGGATCATCGATGAGGCCATAGAACGTGAGTGATCCTCCACCATAGGTGTCATCTGCTGGCTGCTGCGCCTGACCGTTCAGAAAGATTGTGACGGATACTTTTCGTTTCCTGTGATCGTGGTGTGCGTCCTCACCACCGTCGATGTGGACCTGGAAAAAATCTCCTTCCTGGTAAGTCAAGAAATTCGGCATTTCGCACCCGGCGAGCGTCACATTAAAATGCTGCTCGAGCGTCGGTATGAGCGCGAGGAGGCGCGCTTCGACGATTGAAACGGTCGCATCGGGGACCGCCGCCAACTTCACCTTGCGGATGTTTTCGTCGAGGAGGTCGGTCTCGTTGGTCCGTGCAATCATCGCTTTGGTCTGATCCGCCCCATCTATCTCACGGCAACACCGTGTGCACAACTCCTGGTCTAGAAAGTTCTTGCAAACAAACAATCCGAAGCGCGTAAAAAACTCAGCGGTTGGCATTAGCTCGTCTCTTCGGCTACGGTTTCAACGAACCCGTCTTCCAGCATCCGGGCTACAAAACCCAGAAGGTCCTGCTCGCATTGCGCCTCCGTGACGTTGTACTCGTGTAGAAGGGCATCGAGGACCTTGTCAAGCGCATGGTGCTCTTGGATGAGTTGCCACATTCTGGTCCCCATCGGGTCGAGGCTGACAGAGACACCGGTGGCAGAGTTCAAGAGGAGCAGTTCGCCTTGAAGATCGTGGACGGCGATGCTGTCGGGTATCCGTACCTGCGAGGCCATAGTCAGGACGCCCTTCATCAGGCAAGGGAGTTTAGTGATGCCCTATGTTCATGTCAAGAGAGTCAGATTCTCCCAAGCGTGCAGGTTGTGCTACCATGGCGCCCGTGAGCTTCTGGCACGCCATCCCGCAGCCGATCATCGGCCTCTCGCCCATGGACGGGGTGACTGATCCGGCCTTCCGCTTCATCGTGGCACGGCACGGCAAGCCGGACCTGCAGGTCACCGAGTTCATCAATGTGGACGAGGTCTGCCACGGCGGCGAGGCGGCCTGGCAGCAGCTCCAGTACGCTGAGATTGAGCGGCCGATCGTCGCGCAGATCTACGGCGCCGATCCGGACAAGTTCTACCAGGTAGCGCAGGTGGCCTGCGAGCTGGGCTTCGACGGGGTGGACATCAACATGGGCTGCCCCTCCAAGAACGTCTCGGCGCGGGGCTGCGGGGCGGCGTTGATCCGCAACCCGCCGTTGGCGCGAGAGATCATCCGGGCCGTGCACGCCGGGGTGGCGGATTGGGCTGCCGGCCATCGGATCGAAGCGATCGGGTTACGCCCCCGCGTGGTCGAGCGGGTCCTCAGGCTCGCGTCGGGACGACAGAGGTCACAGCCACGAAAGCCTGTGCCTGTCTCCGTCAAGACGCGCCTGGGTTATGATGCTGTGGTCATCGAGGACTGGGTCTCGGTTCTGCTGGAGGAGCGGCCGGAAGTGATCTCGATCCACGGCCGGACGCTGGCGCAGATGTACCGGGGCCGCGCCGATTGGGAAGCCATTGCCCGCGCGGCCAAGCTGATCCGCGAAACCTCGACCCTG
>Ga0209056_10002973_pt1 | contig 18170 bp, 20 predicted proteins | sample GraSoiAngelo_114_FD_185876 | JGI IMG/M metagenome (GOLD analysis project Ga0209056, IMG submission 185876) | Grasslands soil microbial communities from the Angelo Coastal Reserve, California, USA - 14_0903_13_40cm (SPAdes) (version 2) | ecosystem: Environmental > Terrestrial > Soil > Grasslands... | reverse complement strand
AGTGATGTCCAGCGGTTGGTTCTGTGGGATCCGGTCCCCGACGGGGCCAGTTATCTTCAGGTACTGCGTGGCATCCAGGCAGCACTGTGTGAACGAAATCCTTACCTGAGTCGCGCTGAGCGCCGTGCCGCGATGCACGAGTACGCGGGATACACTCTCTCTGAGCGCATGGTGGAAGAGCTCTGTTTGCTCGATAGGAGCGCCTATTCGAGTGTTCCGAAGAACACGCTGCACGTCGTCAGTACATCGTCGAAAACTGGTTTTCCTGTGCCAGGGGTTCCGCAGGATGTAGCACCATTTAGGTGTGACTGGGACACGGCTGCGGACGAATTGATCGTTCCCGGGCCGGTCTTGGAGCGTCTGATCGCATGTCTGACCCGGTCCTGACGGAAGAACCCCTGCAGTTCGGGGACGGCGGGCGGTTGTTCGGGATTTTGACCCTGCCGAGCATGTCACACCGCAAGGCGCCGGGGCTGCCGGTTTTCGTGTTCTTGAACGCTGGTTTGCTGCACCGGGTTGGTCCACGTAGGTTGTACGTCCACCTCGCCCGGGATCTGTCAAGGATGGGCTTCAGTTCGCTGAGAGTCGACCTGGCCGGAATCGGTGATAGTCCCCCACGCCCGGGCTTGACGAATCAGCAATCCGTCGCCGCGGACTACGACGAAATTCTGCGCGTTCTCGAGTCGCGTCTGGCTCGTGTGCCGCTCATCCTGGCTGGGCTCTGCTCCGGTGCGGATAACGCGATCAGGCTGGCGCCCAAGGACTCGCGAGTTGTGGGTTTGGTGTTACTTGACCCGGTCTGCTCTCCGGACGACGGATTTAGCGCAAGGGCTTTCGTCTCGAAGTACACGAACACTGCTCGATATGTCGCGTGGTTGAAACGTCGCTTTGAAGCGCCGACTACTCAGCCTCGAGGAAGTCAGGAACAAATCGATCCGCTGACACTCAGGGATGCACCGACTCTGGAGCAACTCAGGGATGCACCGCTGGAGCAACTACGATCGGCGTTTGAGTCTATCCGCGAGCGGGACGGACGCGTTCTGTCCGTGTTCACGCAATATGCACTTCAGTACTACAATCAGGCGGGGCAACTGGCTCGGGTTTTGGGCGTAGCCGGCTATCAACAGTTTTGCACCGAGCTGTTCTGGCCGCAGGCCGAGCACACGTATACGCTGGAGCTGCATCGGCGTCGGCTGATAGACGCAATCAAAACCTGGGCTGGCGGTTTCATTCGCTCGCGAATTGACGTCACCCGGAATATCGGCACAGATTAAAACTAGAGTGAGGTCGCTTTGGGGCTCCTTATGAGGATAAGGAAAAGCGATGAAGAAGTCGAGATTCACCGAGGAGCATATCACGTTTGCGTTGCGGCAGGCGGACTCCGGGACGCCGGTAGCCTCATGGAGCCCAATGGACCCTGCGACTCGATAATCGAGAACGCCTGATTTTGTTGTAGCCACTCGACGATCTGAAGTCCTTGCCCGACTACTTACGCGGGACGATTTGCGTTACCTTCCGTCCTACCGGTCGCTGAGGAAATAGTCATTGAAAGTCTGGGTCACAGGAGCGGCGGGATTCATCGGGATGCATGTCGCGGAGCGGCTGCTCGCGCGCGGCGACGATGTTTTGGGGCTGGACAACCTCAACGACTACTACGACGTTTCCCTGAAGCAAGCGCGATTGGCGAGGCTGGCTCAGAACAAGCGTTTCCGCTTCATCAAGATCAACGTTGCCGATCGGGGAGGAATGGAAAATATCTTCGAGCGTGAACCGCCCGATCGCATCGTTCATCTGGCGGCTCAGGCCGGGGTGCGCTATTCGCTCAAGAATCCCCACGCGTACGTCGATAGCAATATCGTCGGCTCTCTGAACATTCTCGAAGGCTGCCGGTACGCCGGCGTTCAGCATCTGGTGTACGCGAGCAGCTCAAGTGTCTACGGCGGAAACATCCGGATGCCGAGCTCGGAGCATGACAACGTCGACCATCCAATCAGCCTTTATGCCGCGACCAAGAAGGCCAACGAGCTGATGGCGCACGCCTACAGTCATCTGTACGGGCTCCCGACGGCAGATACAGAGCATGCCGTCCGTAACGCCGGAAGAAGAATTCCTCGATGACTCGCGCCTCGTCGCCCATGTCACCGCCCAACCATTTCCTCCGGGGCCTGCCTCCCGGGGCTGGGGGGGCGTCGGCTCCTCCAGCGACGCCTGGCCTTTAGCACCCACTCCGGAAGATGGGTCCGGCCCCAGTCCTTGGTCATGTCCCATCCAGCGGTCAGGGCGAAGGCAAGGCAACCGGCATAGCCGGCAGCCCCAAGGCGTATCCGCTGGACGTAATGGGTACTCGTCCCCCATCGAGTCTTGGAGTCCTGCAAGCCCCCGAGGAAGTCATAGGTCTTCAACCCCTCCCTGATGCTCTCGCGGATCACCATTCCCCTCAGGATCACCCCCAGCCCACCGACACCAGGGGGGCAGAAGGAGTACTCGAATGCCTCCTGGAGGGAGTGAAGCACCCCACCGAAGGCGAAGCCGAACTGGCTGGCTCGTGTGACGCCGTCTACTTCCAGGTGGTAAAAACGCAACCAGCCGCGGCACAGAAAGGCGGCCGCCACGTCCCGGTAGAAGGCCCGCTTGCGGGGATCGTGGAACGAGCCAGGTAGCCCTCTGGCCTGCCATCGCTCCTGATGCATCGCGAAGAAGCGATCCAGATGCCCAATTCCTCCTCTCGACTCGTTCGGAGCAGCCGTACAGCGTAGTTCTTGAGGAGCCTGTTGGTTCGGTATCTGAGTGTGGAACGGAACTTCGGCTTAAGGGTGCGGAGGTACGTCTCGTAGTCGTCCGGAAGCAGGACCCGGACGCAAGGGCGTCGTTCGCAGTGGATGCGCTCCCGTGCGCGCGCACCAAGAATCTCCGGGATCAGCCGGGCAAGCGCTCCCCCCTCCGGCAAACCGCGGAATTCCAGAACGGCCCAGTCGCCCGCCAGAACCTCCGCCAAGGCGGACAAGAATTCCGCCTCCCGGCCGGGCCGTACTAGGAGCCCCAGGTACTCCGAACCGACCCCTTCGTCTCCCATGACTCCGATGACCCGTGCGTTCACAAGGCCAGCGAGTCGGACACGCCGAACGTAGAGCGGGGCCAGGCCCCAAAGCTCTCCCTTCGCGTCCCGGGCCGCCCACAATCGTGCTTCGTGCCCCCCGCCGCCGTACGCGCCCCACCAAGCCCTGATCCATTCCGGGCTGAGGAAGATGCTGGGCTCGGACGCCTGCTCTAGGAGGCCGCTCCACGCTTGCAGCCCGGCCATCGCCTCGGGTGGAGCAAGGGTTTCTAGCTTCACCGAGGGATACCTATACCATTGGCTTTCGCGCGGGCGAACCACTTCGAAGCCGCCTGGCTCGTGCGATGCTTGACTACCTCGAACGCCGAGACGGATTGAGCGAATTGAGCTAAGTCAGCCGCGCCGGCGTAAAACCCTAACTGTAGCGAAGCGCGTTTAAGCCTGAACACGCGACACTGCTCCTACTTGGCTGCGCAAATCCGGACAACCCTGCTCGATGCGAGTCATAGGTGAAGCAGCGGGTTGTATAGCTAAAGCTGGGGAACAGTATGCCAGATTGATTAAGCGCCTCTTCACCTGTCGTCCCCACGGAGTTGTCATAAAGCGTATTTTCTATTGGATCCCTCTGGATAGGCACGAAAACGTCAGTAGGCAAGATGCTAAATTAGTAGAGTGGACGCGACGTTCTATCGAAGTTCTCGCACCGGAAAGCCCCCGCTTCGGATAGGCTTGCTTCTGGACACCGCGTCGCTGCCGCGCTGGTCCGCCGAAGTCGTAGATCACATTGTCCAATGTGATTTTGAGACGATCGAGTTGCTCGTCTTCAACGGCAGTGCCAGGAAGAACGCCGGCGAAGCGCGCCCGGCGCGGTCGCTGATCCGCAAAGTAATCGATACGCTGCGTGATGCCAGGTCGCGACGGAGCTTCCTTTTCATCCTCTATCGGCGCTGGGACCTCCGCAATGCCGATCCGTCGACCGACCCTGTCGCCATGGTTGACTGTACCGAGCGCTTGGCTCACCTGGAATCAATGCAGGTGGACCCGATCACCACGCGCTTCGTCCATCGCTTTCCGGACGACGCCATCGAGCGGATTCGGGAGAAGAAACTCGATGTCCTCATCCGCTTCGGCTTCAATATTCTGCGCGGCGAAATCCTGACCGCCGCCAGGTACGGAGTCTGGTCCTATCATCACGGGGATAACGATTACTACCGCGGCGGGCCCGCATATTTCTGGGAGGTTCTTGAAGGGAACCCGGTATCCGGTGCCACCCTGCAGGTCCTGACGGAAGAGCTCGACGCGGGCACGGTGCTGTACAAGGGTCTGTTCGCCACCCACGCGGGGTTCTCGCATGTACGCAATCGCGTGCAGCCCTATTGGGGCGCTTCGACGTTCATGATTCAGAAGCTGCGAGAGCTGCATGCGCACGGCTGGGACCACGTCGAGCGCAATGCGGTGAAACCGGCTCCGTATCAGGGAAAGAAGAAGATCTATTCGATACCCTCAAATGTGGAGATGCTGCAGTGGCTTGTGCCGCTGCTGATCGGCAAGACGCTGCGCCGACTGGTCCGGCGGCCGATGATCCGGCATTGGAGGATTGCGGTCCGCGTGGGCGCGCCGCCGATTCCGAATTCGATCTCACAGCCGGAAATGAGCGGCTTTTATTGGATTGGCTCGCCCAAAGGCCACTATTATGCGGACCCCTTCGTCGTCGAGGCGGACGGGAAGCACTGGGTCTACTTTGAAGACTTCGACTATGCCACCCAACTTGGAAAAATCTCGTGCGCGGAAGTGCGTGACGGCGGATTGGGCGAGCCGCTGACTGTCCTTGAGCGGCCCTACCACCTCTCCTATCCTTGCGTTTTTCGCGACGGCGGCACCTGGTACATGGTCCCGGAAACCGCATCCACCGGCACGGTCCAGTTGTACCGCTGCACCCGTTTCCCGGACCTGTGGCAATTCGAGCGGGAGTTGCTCAGGGGCTTCGCCGTCGACACCACGGTATGGATTGAAAACCGCGTGTACTGGTTCTTTGTCACGCTTCAGGAGCCGCGCGGCAGAGCCTGCCAGCTTTGGCTCTACTCGGCCTCGTCGCTTGACGGGACCTGGACGCCGCATCCGGCGAATCCGATTTCCACCGACGTCCGATACGCTCGCGGCGGCGGTGCGATCTTCCGGCATGAGGGCAAGTTGTTCCGCCCGAGCCAGGACTGCAGCGGCGAGTATGGACGCAGCCTGACGCTCAACGAAATCGTCGTCATGGACCGTGAACAGTACCGGCAAGAGCCGCGCGTAACTGTAGACCCTGTCTGGATGAAAGACCTGGTGGGCACGCATACGTATGGCCGCGCTGGCGTCGTCGAGGTCATCGACGGAAAAACGCTTCTCCCCGCGGACCGCGTCCTATGAAACCACTCTTCCTGCTGGCTCTAGTGCAATGTCAGTAAGCAGGTGTACCCAAGTCCACATCCATGTTGAACGAGGCAGATCCGTTCAGGCGGGATCCGCTGGACTCAGCAGTCCGTTGTTACGCGCTTGCATGCTGCCTACTGCCGGCTCCTGCGAAGATCAGCGCGAAGGCAGCTTCTCGGTCGAAGTCGAGATGCACCTGCTCAGCGCCAAGATGCGCGCGGCAAAGATGCAACCGCTGCGCCTCGCGCGGCAATTACTCGAGCTGCTACTGGACCCCGGCGCAGCTCGTCGCCCATCACACCTCGAACGGCTGCAACCTGAAGCCCGGCGACCTCGTCGGCTCAGGCACCCTCTCGGGTTCCACGCCGGCCTCTGTCGGCTCGCTCCTGGAACTGACTCAGGGCGGCAAAGCCTCCGTGCAACTGCCTACCGGGGAGGCGCGCACTTTTATCGAGGACGGCGACGAGGTGAAAGAAAGGAGGCGCAGCGTGGCCGACGGGGGCGTGTCAGCATCGGCTTTGGCGAGGCAGCAGGCCAGATCCGGCCCGCCGGCAATCGTTGACAGCTCCGGACAGCAGAAGACTCCCCAGATGGTATAGATTACGGTATACGAACACCTCCGCTCGGCCGGTACCTCCGGTACAGGTTCATGGGCGGAAGCACCCAAGAATTCGAGCTTCCCGGAAATCCTTTCGGGGAGCGATAAAAACAAGAACCGCGTTCCGCGGACCAATTCGGGTTGGTGCTGAAGATATATCAAACCGCGCGCCCGGCGCGCGGTGGAAGGAGGGAAGAAATGCGCAATACGATTTTTGCCGCTGGGCAAAAGTTCGAGGGGCAGCTTGAGCCAAGGTCCTCCGTTGGTCGGCTCAGGGTGACCGCGAACGAATTGCGTGATTCCGCATTCTGTAAGACCTTGCAAACTCTCCAGTCAACAATTGCAAACTCGGTTGTCCCGGGCAGGCGCCAGGTGCGAACGTATCGCGCTTGGAATGATGAAATGGCGACCGACAACAACGACACCACTAAAACGGCACGGCTGCCAGCCACCAAACATCGCAAGTCCTCGGCGGCAACGGGCTCGAACTGAGCTCGCGCGAGCAGGAAATCCTCGCTTGGGTGTGCCGGGAAAAACCAACCTCGATATCGCGGCTGTGCTTGACATCAGCCCGTTTACCGTCAAGAACCACGTCCAGCGGATCTTCAGGAAGATCGGTGTAAGCAACAGGACCCACGCTGCCGCCAATTACAACCAAGCATCACAGGAGTTAAGAGAATCGCTGGATAAGTAGCTCAGCGATTCGCTGGGCTGCATTGATATTACTTCTAAGGAGGAGTCGCCGTTCCCGGTTCGCCAAGCGTCCGGGACAGCCCGTCGTCCATGGCCCGTCCTGACTTTCCTCAAGCATCTCAGCATGGAACCGCGGTCATGAGCCCGCTGGCGACCCCCGTCATGTTCCGCAAGGCCGACCGCATGTCGGTCGGGCGCGATCAGCCGCTCAACCTGAGCGTATCTAACGCGCTGACCATTGATGTAGAGGACTACTTTCACGTTGCGGCGTTGGCGCCGCACATACATCGTGATAGTTGGACCTCGCGTGAATCGCGCGTGGTTGGAAACACTCAGAGATTGCTTGCCATCTTCGAGCAGTTTGATGTCCGAGGGACTTTCTTCGTACTTGGATGGGTGGCCGAGCAGTATCCGCAACTGGTTAGAGATATTGCCGTGCGCGGCCACGAAATCGCCTGCCACGGCTTTTCACACCGCCTCGTATATGAGCAGTCTCCGGAAGAGTTCTACGCAGAGACGCTCCGCGCGAAGAGCCTGCTCGAGGACATTACCGGGTCCGCGGTACTCGGATATCGCGCGGCGAGCTATTCCATCGTGCGCGAGTCCCTTTGGGCTCTGGACATCCTGGTGGAGCTCGGATTCGTCTACGACTCGAGTATTTTCCCCGTGCGTCATGATCGCTATGGAATCCCGAACGCCGGACGGGCTCCGCATCGAATGTCCATTCCGAATGGAAAATCTATCGTGGAGTGGCCGTTAGCAACGGCAGAGATTTTGGGATGCAGGCTCCCCGTTGCAGGGGGCGGGTACTTCAGGCTGTTGCCATACTGGTTGACACGTTGGGGGTTGACATCAATCAACCGACGCGAACTTCGACCATTCATTTTCTACCTGCACCCGTGGGAGATCGATCCAGCGCAACCGCGCGTGCCTGCGAGCTGGTTATCGCGGTTTCGTCACTATACGAACCTGGAAAAGTGCGAGGCGCGGTTGCGGCGTTTGCTCGGCGAGTTCAAGTTCGGTACCGCGAGAGACGGTCTTGTGCAACTCGGCTTGCTTTCCGGAACGGTAAGATATGATGAGTCAGACCATAGACTCTACTCAGTATAAGGTTGGAAAAGTCATATTCCTGCCGTTACTACGCTGGCGTAGAGTGGGAGTGTGTCAGGCGGTTCGAAGGATGGGACAAGAATCCGAGTAACTTAGGTGAAGACGATGTTCTTGTTGATCTTGATTGGTCGGCTGCATAGTGGATGCGGCTGATCGATGGTCCAAGGTGGCCTTCTTTGGCGGGCCTATAACGCCGTGGATTGAGGGTGAGCCGCCTCGATGGCTTCAGCAGATATACCCGAGGATCGAAACCGCATTTGCAGCTCATAACCTGGGCCAAGAGCCGCACCCGATAACCCAAAGCAAATTCCCGTTTGGTGCACACATGGCTATGCGCGCGAACGTGCAGCGACGCTATTTGTTTGATCTGAAACTTGGGTTGCGGCTGGGGAACCGGTTAAGGGGTGAAGAAATCGCGGTATTCAAGGCAATGACTCGCGACGGATTGGAAGGTCGATGGAGTCCCGGCGCGAAGGTGCAACATTTCATTCCGAAGGGCCGGCAGACAAAAAAGTACTTGCGGCCGTACTATCGCGTACTCGGGGTGTTAGACGCGTTGAATATGGCCCAGGAGGGTCAAGACCTCTTGTCGATCGATTCTTCGATCTTCTCTCTATAGAAAACACTCCGACCAGAGTGAGAATTGAGCCATCGCGAACAGTTTGCCTGCGATGTCGATCTGCCCGCGAGCAAAGGCCTCGACATCTGCTTCGATTCGCGCTGTATTGAAGAGCCCGCTGCGGCGCACGGAGTCCGTCGCGAGCATTTGGCGTGCATCTTCCAACAGTGGGCCTCGTAACCACTTGGAGGTTGGCGTCGGGAATCCCATCTTGTCCGGGCGCATGCGAACGCTTTCTGGGATTCGCCCGGCCATTGCGCGGCGCAACAGATGCTTGTTCCAGCCACCGCTAAGCAGTTCTCCTGCGGTCAATCCAAGTGCGAACTCGACAAGTCGATAATCGAGGAAGGGCACACGAGACTCGATCGAGTGCGCCATCGCGTTGCGGTCCTCGACACGTAAGTAGATGGGTAGCGGAGCCTTACTGATGGACTCGATCAATACCTCGCGTAGTCCCCGGTCGTACATCGGAGGAGCTGCCGCGGGAAGATACTTTGCGAGGTCCGGTGTAAACCACGGGTCTAGGCGCATTTTGGCGCGGGCTGCAGAAAGACACCTGTAAATAGCGAGCCGACCCAACTTGGCGCGAACCAGGAATTCAAGCTGCCGCACGATAAGGTACCGTGCCTCCTGACCATGGAGCAGTGCAAACTCGTTGATCTCTCGCCAAGCTTTCGTCCATGTCCCTTCTGCGAGGAGCTCATGCCAGAATACGCCGAAATATGACGGGTACCCTGCGAGCGTCTCATCCGCGCCCTGGCCGTTCAGCACGACCTTGATGCCTTGCCGCCTCGTTTCGCGCATTAGCGCATAGCTCACCAACGCCGTCATTGAATGCACCGGCTCGTCATGTGCGCGCAAGACAGATTCGAAATTCCGCCACAAGCCCTGCGGGGTTTCCTCCAGTGGCTTCAGCTCAGCGCCCGTTACTTTGACCGTTTCTCGGATGAATCGGCTCTCATCGAATTCGGGGCTCATGTACGAGAAAGCGGTCAGCGACCGACCTGCCGACGATGCAACTTGCGCGCGCCCTAGCGCGCATAGGATGGAAGTCGAGTCGAGCCCGCCCGAAAGGTGCACGGCGACAGGCACGTCGCTCCGCTCGTGCAGACGAACCGCATCTTCAAACAAATCGGCGAATCGTCCGGGAGCATTGCTTGCCGGAATGGAGAGCGACTCCTCCGGGCGCCAATACCTTCGCTCACGATAGGTGCCGTCGGGCTCAATCTCGAACCAAGTCGCCGGCGGTATGCTCCGGATTCCCGCATAAAAGGTTTCATCGCTTTCGTCCAATCGACCGTGAATCAGATACTGGGCGATAACAGACCAGTTCGGCTCCGTACGATAGAGCCCGGACGCGCGAATCGCCTTGATCTCGGACGCAAACAGCCATCCGTCATGGATGCGATGGCAGAACAGGGGCTTGATTCCAAACCGGTCGCGCGAGCCGACTACTTTGCCTGTACGTTTATCGTGAATCAGAAACGCCCACATGCCATTCATGCGTTGCACGCACTGATGACCCCATTGGTGATATGCGTGTAGTAGAACTTCCGTATCACCCGTGGACCGGAATTGGTGTCCATGTCCCTCGAGCTCGGCCCGCAACTCGACGAAGTTGTAAACTTCCCCGTTGAAAATGATCGTGAGATTGCCATCTGGCGACGACATCGGCTGGTCGCCGTTCGCTGACAGGTCCAGAATCGCGAGCCGTCGAAATCCAAAGCTGACGTTGTCCCGCTCGAAGAAGCCGCTGCTATCCGGCCCGCGATGCAATATAGCATCCGACATAGCCTGGATGACCTGTCGGCGATCCGGCCGGTTCACGCGACTAAGCATTGCTACGATGCCGCACATCAAAGTCGCTCGATTAATCAATAATCAATAGGAAATTCCCGTGGGCTTGCGACGATCCCGTGGGGTGCTGGTAGATGGTTGGGCAAGCAAAGGTGATCTGCTCCTCGGTAAATATCGACTTCTTCATCGTTTCTTCTTATCCTCTAAAAAGTCGCAGAAGCGACCTTACTCTAGTTTTGACTTGTGCCGAAATTCCGGAATGAGGTCGTCCTCGTCGATACGCTTCTTCATGTGCCAGCCCTCCCTGGTTAAACTACCATGAGGACTCACAGACCGCGTGGCCACAAATTACCGACTCAGGTCAGACTGTGTTGGCGCTGGTGGATCTCGCGATATTCTGGAAAAAGCAATGACGTAACCGTTTGGTGAAAGACATTGGCTACACACCAAATCAAATATGCGGGTGAAGCTGATCGGGAACTATGGGATGGGTATGTCCGGCAACACCCGGATGCAAGCCTCTTCCATTTGTTTGGCTGGCGGGACGTAATACACGCGACCTATGGGCACAAGACCCACTATCTCATCCTCACGAGGCGTGACGAAGGAGGGCGGGTTGGCGCCGAAGGGGCGAAAAGTACTGTGCAGAAAATTTTGGGCGTGCTGCCCGTAGTTCATCTCAAGCATGCACTCTTTGGTAATTGCCTGGTTTCAATGCCGTTCCTGGATGGCGGAGGCATTCTTGCCGATTCCAGGGAAGCGGAAGAAAGTCTGCTGTCCGAGGTTGTCGCGCTTGGACGGAAAATCGGTGCGAGCAGCATAGAATTGCGCCACGAGCGGCTGCTCGCCTCCGGCAATGACTTGCGCGCGTCTTGCGGCGAGGCGTCGCCAGACACGCTGCAAGCCACAACAAGAACCGACAAGGTTCGGATGCTATTAAATCTACCCGGCTCCTCCGAGTTGCTTATGAAATCCTTCAAGTCGAAGCTGAGAAGTCAAATCTCGAAGCCCTTGAAGGAAGGATTGACCTCGGTCACCGGTGGGGTGGAATTGCTGGATGAATTCTATCGCGTGTTCCTGGTCAACATGCGTGATTTGGGTTCCCCGGTTCACTCGATGAGGTTGATGCGGAATGTCCTCGACGAATTTTCGGAGTGCTCGAGAATCGGTGTGGTCTACAAGGGCAAACAACCTGTGGCAGCAGCATTTGTGGTCGGATTCAACCATGTATTGCGAAATCCGTGGGCTTCGGCCCTTCGTGCTTATGCGGCCCTGAGTCCGAACATGCTCCTGTACCTTCGTATGCTCGAATATGCCTGCGACAATGCCTATCACACCTTCGATTTCGGACGCTCGACCGCCGGCGAGGGAACCTATAAATTCAAGGAACAATGGGGTGCGTCGCCCGCGCCGCTTTACTGGCACTACTTCTCTCTCGACGGTAAAGCGCCGAACCCGGAAGGCCTTGGAAAAGGGAAATTTGAGAAAGCTATCCGCTATTGGCAAAGGTTGCCGCTGTTTGTCACGAGGATTATCGGACCCAGCATCCGGAAACACATCAGCTTGTAATCTGCCTTGGCAGCGTAATGCGTAAATGCGGATAGGCCGAACCCTTCCCCCGGCAGCAACACCGATTGACGTCGGGGCAATTGCCTCGGGGCTTTGCGGGTTGTTCCGCGGCCAGCAGGAGTTGGATCGCTTCGAACTGGAGTTGAAGGAGTACTTTGGAGTCCGCCACTGCTTTCTGGTTTCCTCCGGAAAAGCGGCACTGACGCTAATCTTGCACGCGCTCAAGGAGTTGTCCCCGGATAGGGATGAAGTCCTTCTGCCGGCATTTACCTGTTTTTCCGTTCCCTCGTCCGTAGTTCGCGCTGGACTCCGGATACGGCTGTGCGACCAACAGCCCGATAACTTCGATTTTGCCTTCGCTCAGCTTAACGCTCTATTTGGGACTCCCCCCGCACAAGCGGTTGTGAATGGCGCCAGCCACCGGCCCGTCCAGGCCGATGAGGCTGCTGCCGGCTCCCGCAAAGCACTTAAACGGATTCTGGCGGTTGTTCCAACTCATTTGTTCGGCTATCCAGCCGATGTGGCGAAACTGAGGGAATTGATTCGCGATCCGGGAGTCGCGTTCGTCGAGGATGCGGCTCAAGCCATGGGTGAAACAAGGGCAGAAAGGAAAGTTGGAACCCTTGGCGACGTCAGCTTTTTCAGCCTTGCCCGGGGGAAAGCGTTTTCCGTTGTGGAGGGAGGCGTGATCCTTACCGATCGGAATGACCTCGCGGAAGCGCTGAATCGCCTCACAGACAAGCTCCCCCGTTATGGGCTGTTGCCTCGGCTGAAACTGATTTTCATGGCAACGGCACTAATGTTGCTTATGCACCCTTGGCTCTTTTGGATTCCCCGCAGCATTCCGTTCCTTAGGCTTGGGGAAACGCTATTCGAGACCGATTTTCCCATCCTGAAGCTGTCTTCGTTTCAGGCAGGGTTGACGAGAAATTGGCAGCAAAAACTCGAGAAACTGCGGGAAATTCGAAAGAGAAAGGTGAATCGCTGGATTGACATCCTTGAGGCGGGCGGAAACGACGGGTCAGATTTGGCCGGGAGTCGGTCGCTGGGCCTCCTGCGTCTTCCTCTGAGAGTGAGCGATGAGAAGAAGAGGGCAGCTCTGCTGCGTGAAAGTGCCCGGATGGGGTTGGGAATCATGCCGGTTTATCCGACGTCGATCGATGCCATTCCTGAATTGAGAGGAATGATCAAGGGCGGACAGTTTCCCGTTGCCGAGAGCTACGCGAGGGAACTCGTCACATTGCCCACGCATGGGTATCTCACCGAGAACGATGTAACGAAACTTAGCAGGCTTATCTCTCGCGTATTAGGATGAAAATGCCTCAAAAAAACTATGAAAATGGGCGCCTACTTTGCAGGGTAACGATGAAAAGTGTGTTCAATATCTGCGGGGCTCGACCGAACTTCATGAAGATCGCCCCGCTCGTGCATGCGATGCAGCGAAGCTCGAAGCTCCGCAGTACCATCGTGCATACAGGTCAGCATTACAGTCCGACCCTATCGGATGTCTTTTTTGAGGAGCTAAAGATACCGCGCCCGGAAATCTCGCTCGAGGTTGGGTCGCTTCCACGCGCGGAGCAGATTGCGCTCATAGAGGAACGTTTCACACCGATCGTCGAGCGAGAAGCGCCAAGTCTGATACTCGTGGTCGGTGACGTGAATTCGACCGTGGCGTGCGCCCGTGTCGCCCGGCGCTTTGGGGTTCCCGTCGCTCACGTGGAGGCGGGGCTGAGAAGCTTCGATCTCGACATGCCGGAGGAGCACAACCGGATCGAGACGGACCAGCTATCCGATATCCTTTATGTAACGGAAGAGTCCGGGATGGCGAACCTCTGTAACGAGCGTGTTCCGGGGAAGGCAGTCCTGGTTGGGAACGTCATGATTGATACGCTGGTGGCTAACCTCGATCGGGCGAGAAATTCAGACATTCGTGCACGCCTGGGTCTTGAGGGCGGGAAGTACGCGGTAGCGACATTCCATCGTCCGAGCAATGTGGACTCAAAGGACTCGGCGGCAAAGGTTGTCGACGCTCTTCGCCTGGTGGCAGGATGTTTTCCGGTGGTTCTCCCGATTCATCCCCGAACCAAGGAGTCGTTCGACAGGTTCGGATTCCTGAACGTGCTCGCTGCGACACGGGGTCTTCATCTCGTTGAACCGATGGGCTATTTTGATTTTATCGGCCTCGTCGAACAGTGCCGGGTAGTGGTCACAGATTCCGGGGGGATTCAGGAAGAGACCACCTACCTTGGTGTCCCGTGCCTCACGATGAGAAAAAATAGCGAGCGACCGTCGACGGTATCCGTTGGAACGAATGTCCTGATTGGCTCGAACCTTGAACGCCTGAGATCGGAACTGGAGAACATCAGCGCAGGCAGGTTCAAGAAGGGCTCGGTGCCGCCGTTCTGGGATGGAAGAACGGCGGAGCGGATCGTGGCCGATATCGAGGCATTTCTTTCATGATGAAGAAAGTCTGACTTGAGAAGCTGTAGCGGAAATTCGCAGGCTCATTTCCCAAGCAGTGACCTGAAGGCTCTGTCGATAAAGCGGCTTAGGCACTCAATGAAAAATAGACAAGATTGAGGGAGTTTTGAATCTCATAAAGCCTAAACCGGGTGAATGCAAGGTTGCTTGGATCCTACCAGAGGGGCACCTAGGGCTTCCGAAAGCGTTCAATGCGTTGGGAGTCGGGGTCTACCGATTGTGCCGGTACCCCCAGATTGCTCCGTTTCGCCCGAGCCGTTCGGTTGTCATTGCCTGAGACTGGCGACGCGCAGATCAAGGCCAGTTGGACCGTTGCCCGGAGAGTGCTATATCTTCGTTCAGTGATCTTCCAGCCAATACCAAGGATATTCCTCTCGTCGTATCGGGACCAAGAGCACTGGCCGAGAGTCTTTCTATAGAATTGTGTCGCCCTGTGTACTGGCTTTCTATAGGGGGAAACGGAGCAACAGATCCACAGGCAATATGGGAAAGTTGGCTTGCCGGCGTCCCTTCCCTATCCATCGAGCTTGTTACTTGTCGCGATGGCAAATGCCGGGACCTATTTGGGGCAGGGGAGCTTCGGATGCACCCCTCGTCTCCGGCCATGAGCCAGATGGCATTGCTTGTGGCATCGCAAGCGATGGTCGAGCAACTTTCATTGGGAGCAGGCGCGGGATCGTACTTTGATGCGCAACGCGCATTTGATGCGCGCTCTTCAGAAAACTTTCCCCTGATTCGGTTGTGGTTTCGGTCCTTTCGCGTAAGCCTGCGAATCGCAGCCAAGACACTTTTTAATCGCCTTACTGGGGCTGATCTACTGGCGGGTCAATGGGCTATCGGCATTATAGACACCCAACAATCATCCACTCGTGATTTGTTGCCCAGACTTCCACCGCTACGACATCTTCACTGGATCGAGCCGGGGGCACAGCGATTTATCGCCGATCCGTTTCTGGCGCGGGTGGGAGAAACCAAGACCCTTTTCTTCGAGGAACAGCTCTACTTCGATGGGAAAGGCCGATTGAAGGCATTGCCCCTCGACTCTTTCGGCCGGCCAGCCGGACCCGAAGTGATCATCCTGGAGAAACCCTATCACCTCTCATTTCCATTTGTATTCGAGCACCCCTCCGATCCGGACGCACTATTTCTTCTACCGGAACAAGGTGAAAGCGGCAGTACCGTCTTGTACCGAAGCGCGAAGGCAACGGCGGCCTCCCTGCTTCGATTTCAGCAGGATACGGTTCTGCTTGCGGGTTTCAGCGGAATTGACCCAGTTGTCGTCGAATGGAATGGTCATGTCTACCTTTTCGTCACAAATGGATCTTTTGGAAACGGAGACAACAACCTGCAACTCTTCGTTTCTGAAAATCTACGGGGTCCGTACCGGGCGCATCCAAAAAATCCAATAAAGCTCGGACTTCGCGGTTCGCGCATGGCCGGCCCGCTCCTCCTTCACGGGGATGCCCTTTATCGACCCGCTCAGGACTGCAAATCAAGGTATGGAGCGCAAGTAGTTCTGTACCGAGTGGATCTCCTAAGTCCCGATGACTATCGCGAAACCGAAGCAGCCATCTTTCCTCCAGATGCGGCATCTTCATTTGGGTTGGCCATGCACACAGTCGTCTGGTTCGAAGGGCTTTTCGCCACTGACGGAATTCGCCAGATACCCATTTCGGGAATCGGGAGCAAGATGATGACGAAAGTGAAGATGCTCGCTATGACAGCAGAACGGATTGTTGCCAACAGCGAGGCATTTCTTTCATGACGAAGAAAGTCCTCATGATTTGCTACTATTTCCCGCCGATCGTCGCCTCAGGCGTGGCCCGTAGCCTTGAGTTCGCGAAACTCCTTCCACACTCTGGATGGGAACCTCTCGTGCTCACCGTCAGACATTCCAAGGATCCCTGGGTCACGCTTAACCTTGGGGGGGATCCAACAGGGATCCGGGTGGAGCGTAGTTTCGAATGGAGCCTGGCGAGCCTTGCTGATTTCCTTCATGGTTCATGCCGTCGTATCGCTCGGCTATTCGGAAAGAACCTTAAAGTCAATCTATTCCGGGAGTATCTCTGCCTTCCGGATTCCCAGATCGCCTGGTTTTCTACCATTGCCGCACTAAGGCTGGCGCGCGAATGTGACCTAATCTACGCAAGCTGTACACCCTTCAGTTCATCGGTGAGCGCGGCCATCGTGAAGCGCCTAACCGGGCGGCCGCTGGTCGTCGACTTCCGTGACGTATGGTCCCCCTATCACTCCCGCCGGCTACGCCGCGCGATTATCAGTCGGCTCCAGCGGTTCGTTCTCAATACCTGTGATGTCCTGATACTGAACACTGATGGAGCTGCGCGGTTGTATGCCGCCATCTATCCGGAGCACCGCGGGAAGATCGTCACGATTCCCAACGGATATGATGTGCTTACCCCCGTCGAGCAAGTCGCTAGCGGAGGCGACTTTCAAGTCATGCATGTCGGATTGTTCTTCGGGGCGCGAAATCCCGATGAGCTACTGGAATGCCTCGCCGAGATCAAGAGGGACGACATCGTATTCGTTCAGGTGGGCGGCAGTTTCGACTCCTACGAGCGATTTAAGGACAGAGTGAGAATAAGGGTGCTTCCTCCCGTTTCACGGGAGGACGCGCTCAAATTGATGCGGGAGGCATCGCTACTGTATCTAAAACAGGGCGTGTCGGAACGCATTGCAGTCGCTGCGAAGACTTATGAATATCTTGCGACCGGACTTCCAATCCTCGCCGAAGTATCGCCTGGCGACAACGCCGAGATCGTCCACAAGTACGCGTCAGCCGGATACGTTGTGACCTCCAATAGGCGCGCGGACCTCCGTCACGCTGTCGAAAGAGCCTACGAAGCCCGCATGCGAACAAGTGCGGCGATCCATCCGCAATTTGTGGAGAAGTTCTCACGACGAACGCTTACCAGGGAGCTTGCAACGCTGTTTGACCGGTTGACCGGCCCAACTAACACGTAGTGCCTGAAGGCTGCCGCCCGGCCCAGTGCACAACCACTGGGCGTGTAGTCTGGTGAGTATGTTCTCGGTTGCCGTGCCCCATGTTGTGATCCAGATTGCGCTCGATCTCCCGATAGAAAGAGGTATGCACAACGTCTCGAATATACTGGCCGCTGGAATTCTCGCCATTGCGCTGTCCGGCAAAGTCAACTCGAGTGGGTGAATGATCGGAATCGCAACCACTTTCTGGGTGGCGCTCCTCGCCATACTCTATGCCTACGTCGGTTACCCCGCATTTCTCTGGCTCGTGTCGCGAGTCGGAAGGTTTGATGAGAGTAGCTGTGCTGGGGAAAGCGGGCACCTGCCTTCCGTCACCTTGATTATCTCCGCTTACAATGAAGAAAAGGTCATCCGGGAGAAGATCGAAAATACGCTTTCACTCGACTATCCGCGCGAATTACTGGAGATCGTCATCATTTCGGACGGTTCAAGTGACCGTACCTGCGAGATTGTCTTGGAGTTCGCGAATAAGAGCATTGTGCTGCGACACTACGAAGGGCGGATAGGAAAGACCGCATGTCTGAACCGCGCTTTACCGTTGGCGGCAGGCGGAATCATTGTATTCTCCGACGCGAACTCCAGTTACGAAAAGGGCGCGCTCAAGGCGCTGTTGGGTCCATTCCAGAACAACACAGTGGGCTTCGTCACTGGCTGGACGAAATACGGTTCGGGCGATGGCGCTGCTCCATATTCTCTCGGGCTTTATTCAAGGCTCGAATTGATAACAAAGGAACTCGAAAGCTGCTTGGGGTCGTGCATTGGCGCAGATGGTGCAATTTTTGCGATTCGCAAAGAGCTGTATTTGCCGCTTAAGG
>Ga0209056_10002971_pt1 | contig 18172 bp, 18 predicted proteins | sample GraSoiAngelo_114_FD_185876 | JGI IMG/M metagenome (GOLD analysis project Ga0209056, IMG submission 185876) | Grasslands soil microbial communities from the Angelo Coastal Reserve, California, USA - 14_0903_13_40cm (SPAdes) (version 2) | ecosystem: Environmental > Terrestrial > Soil > Grasslands... | reverse complement strand
GAACTCCGCTGCCAAGCAAAGATCAGCGCGATCATTCATGATCAGCCGAAGGTGTGGCGCGGACGCCCTCGTCCGCGAAACGGATTCCGTCAATTGTCTTACCTGATCGAGGATTATCTTCGCGTTGCCTGATTTATTGCGGTACTGAATCAATGTCACGCCTGCTGCCACAAGTTCTTCGGCCGCCGACAGCAACTCCCTTTTAGTCGAAAAGCACGATGCATCGAGAATCGCATACAGACGTGGCATCAAGGTCATGGGAAGCAATGCCAAGGCTCAGCCTTGTTTGCCGTTGCGCGCGAAAAATCGTTCAATAAACGTCGTATCAGTGTGCCCGGCGCGGAATTCAGGATCGGCGAGAATTTTCCGGTGCAGAGGAATCGTGGTGTACACGCCTTCTACGATGAACATTCCCAATGCGCGCGACATGCGCGAGATGGCTTCATCGCGGTCCTTGCCACGAACCACTAATTTTGCAATGAGCGAGTCGTAATATGGGGGAATCGTGCCTTCTGCATATGCCGCCGTGTCCACGCGCACTCCGGTGCCACCGGGAGGATGGAAGGTCGTGATTTTTCCTGCGGAAGGCGTGAACTTTTCCGGATGCTCGGCGTTAATGCGGCACTCTATAGCGTGGCCGCGATGGACAATAGGCCCGTGGAGCACATTTTCCAGAGTTTCGCCGGCCGCGAGTAAGATTTGACTCTTCACCAAATCAACGTCGGTGACCATCTCCGTAACCGGATGCTCTACCTGTATCCGCGTATTCATCTCGATGAAATACAGCTTCCGATCGGTATCCATCAGGAATTCGATTGTCCCGGCATTTACATAACCGACATCTGAAAGCGTCTTGCACAACACTTGCCCAATTTCTTCCCGCAGTTCCGGGGTGACTTGCGTCGAAGGCGATTCCTCGAGCAGCTTTTGGTGCCGCCGCTGAATGCTGCATTCTCGTTCGCCAAGGCTGGCAACCGTGCCGTATTGGTCGGCCAGAACCTGAAATTCGATATGGCGCGGGTTCTCAACATATTTCTCCATGTAGAGGTCGCCGTTGCCGAATGCCGCTGCAGCCTCTGATTGCGCGGCGTTGAACAGAGCGGGCAATTCCTGTTCCGACCGCACGATCCTCATGCCACGGCCACCACCGCCGGCGGAGGCCTTAATGATCACCGGAAATCCGACGGCACGCGCCCATTCCAACGCCTCGCCGTCACCGCCTAGAACGCCATCCGACCCAGGAAGAATGGGTACGCCAGCTTTCTTCATGGCTGCTCGCGCCTTCTCTTTTTCGCCCATAAGGCGCGTCACCTCGGGCGGTGGACCGATAAATTTCAAATGGCAGGTTTCACACACTTCGGCAAAATTGGCATTCTCAGAAAGCAAGCCGTAGCCCGGATGAATCGCGTCCACGTTAGCAATTTCGGCGGCGCTGATTACGGCGGGAATGTTGAGATAACTCTGGGCCAGCTGCGGAGGTCCAATGCAGATGGCTTCATCGGCAAAACGCACATGCAACGAATTTCGGTCGGCATCGCTGTAGATCGCCACCGTGCGGATGCCGAGCTCCTTGCAGGCGCAAATGACCCGCAGAGCGATTTCACCACGATTGGCAATCAGGATCTTTTTGAACATTGACGTTGATTTCGGGTCATATCACGGGCGGGGACGCCCGTGCCTCCAAAGTCCAGAATGCTAGAGGCGCGGACGTCCCCGCCCGTGCTTATGTTTGTCATTTCTTCGGCCGAATCGCGAACAACTCCTGTCCGTACTCGATCGGTTGCCCATTCTTGACCAGGCTTTTCACGATCTCACCTGCGACGTCCGCTTCAATTTCATTCATCAGCTTCATTGCCTCAACAATGCACAGCACTTGACCTGCTTCAACTGAGTCCCCCGGCTTCACGAAGGGAGGCGACCCAGGAGATGGTGATTCGTAATACGTTCCCACAATCGGCGAACGCACGATGTGAAGATCTTCCGGTGCAGGAACCGCCTGGGCAGGCGGCGGAGGCGGCGCAGTTCCGGCTCCCTGTCCGGCTGAAACCGCGACAGGATGCTGAGCGACAGGCACAGCCGCAGAATGGAGCGCGATAATCCGGTCCGCCCCACCCTGGCTCACTTCTGCCGCACCGCGCCTGATTCGCAGCTTCACATCGCCGCGCTCCAGCTCGAACTCGGTGATTTCTTCTTCTTTGAGGAACTGTATGAGTTCCTTGATCTCTTTAAGGTTCATCCGTTTGAGAGGCTGGCGAGTGGCCGGTCCAGTCGTATCCGCAAGCCCTAGAAATGCGCGGTTCGCCTTCCGCGCACACAGGAAAAATCAGATTGTAATCAGATCCTTAGAGCAAGCTGTAACAATCTCGCAGCCCGTCTCCGTCACCACAACCGTGTCTTCGATGCGCACACCAAACTCGCCTGCCAGGTAGGCTCCAGGCTCAATCGTAATCACCATACCGGCTCGCAAAAGCTCTTTCTGCCCGGATGCGATGCGCGGAGCCTCGTGAATTTCCAGGCCCACGCCATGACCCGTAGAATGCGTGAAATACTTTCCCAAGCTTTTCCTTTTCAGCACCTTGCGAGCCGCTCGATCAACTTCGCCAGTGGTTGCTCCCGGCCTCACAGCTTCGAGGGCCGCCTGCTGCGCTTCGCGAACGGCATTGTAAACCCGCCGCGCCTTCAACAACGGACGCCCTACGTGAACCATCCGCGTCATGTCCGAACAATAGCCCGCGAGTATAACACCGAAATCACACACCACGAATCCGCGGGGCGGAATCGCTGCGGTTGAGGCGCGTCCGTGCGGCAATGCCGACCTTTTGCCTCCCGCGACGATGGTTGGAAACGCCATTTGCTCTGCGCCGCGTTTCCTGGCGGTAAACTCAATTTCTCCAGCGACTTCCGCTTCAGAAACTCCTGGCCTCAGCACGGTCTTTACGCGATCGAACAGTTCAGAGCCCAGCTGGCACGCAGCCCGGATCCGGTCGATTTCGTCAGCGTCCTTGATCTGTCGTAGCCCTTCGATCATAGGAGGAGCATCTATCAGCCTCGACTTGTTCCCCAAGGCTGCTGCCAATGATGTTCGCTCTGCGATCGTCAAATGCGCTGCCTCGACGCCAATCTTGCGCAACCGAGCTTCATCAGCAAGCCATTCCCCCGCAGCGACAAGCGCAGATTTTCGGACGATTCTGACGTGGCAGCCGTGCACCTCCGCACGAACCTGCTCGGCGTAACGGCCGTCGGTGAAAAAGGTCACACCGCCGTAGGTCGCCAATACGGTCCCGGAGCTGCCTGTGAACCCGCAGAGATAGCGGATATTCGGCAGGTGCGTGATCAGAAGCGCGTCCAGCTTGCGTTGCTCCATGACGTGACGCAACCGGCCAAGCCGACCTTGGTGATCCATGAATACAACTTTATCTCAGATGAAAAATGATCCGAACAAAGCATAGCCAGTCCCTTTATATTCAAGTACTTAGTTAAGTCTTCACCTTTCACAGCATATTTTCAACGGTTCGTTTAGACTGTCTTCGATTGCGCCACCGCGGCATTAGGTGAATTCATGACAGCAGAGGTTGACCGCTCCCAGGACCGCGATACGTGCCGGAAGTTAATCAGCCTCGGTTATGCACGTTTTAACCGGGTGAGGCTTTATGGCCAGGAAATGAAACTGGTTTCCGATCCGTTTCCCGAAGAAGGTGGAATCGTGGTTGAAGTGGTCAGTACCAACGAGTCCGCATCACGCAGAGTAAAGCTCCCGCTATCGATCTTGCAGATGGCGGCCTCTAAGCGAATCGCCTAACGAAAATTCCCTACAAAACAATCCGCCGGTTCCTGACATTTTCAGGATTCCGGCGGCTGCTTGCTACTAAGTCAAGTCTTTATCCGAACGCGAATTTTGCGAACGGATTTGTCGGTTATGTCTCAATCAGGCGCGGTGTGATGAAGAAGATCAACTCCTGAGTCGAAGTACTGACAGCCTGATCCTTGAACAGGTTGCCGAGCCACGGAATGTTGCCAAGCACCGGTACCTGTCTAGTGGCGACAGAGTTGTTGGTTTGAATTACGCCGCCGATCACCACCGTTCCACCATCCGTAATTAGTACCTGGGTGGTCGCTTGCTGTGTGATCAAGGTTGGATTGCCGCCGACCTCATGACCGAAGTCTGGGGTCGTGTTCTCGACGTCCACATTCAAGAAGATCGTGTTCTCTGCTGTGATCTGCGGTGTCACGGTCAAGCGTAGGAAAGCATCAATGTAGGTCGTTGTAGAAGGGCCCCCCAGCTGGGCCTGAGTAACCACCGGAATGCGCACACCCTGTTTCACGACTGCCATGATGTTGTTCTGTGTGACCACTCGCGGCCTGGACAGAATCTTCAACAGCCCTCGAGATTCGGCCATAGTGAGGACCGCATCCAATTGAACAGCTCTGCTGATGTTCGCAATGCCGATACCGCTGGTTGTTCCGACCGCTCCCAGATTTGAGAAGAGAGGTACATTTGTCGTTGTACCAGCGACGGTTGCAGGTAGAGTCGTTCCCTGTTGACCGGTCACAGCAGTCGCAGCGTTACCCCACCCAAGGCCTAACTGCGTACCGATGTCGCGGGCAAAGCTGCGCGTCGCAGCCACCACACGCGCTTCAATTTCCACTTCCTGTGTCTTGCGGTCAAGTTGCGCGATCAGCCGGTCAATCGACGGAATCACTGCTGGAATGTCCGAGATGATAACCGAGTTCGTGCGTTCATCGGCCACTACATCACCGCGCTGGCTCAGGAACTTCTTGAGCGTCGTCGCAACGTCACGGGAATGCGCGTAGCTCAAGAAACGAGTGATCTGGACTTTTTCGACCGCGAGGGCTTCGGCTTCCTGCGCGGCACGGCGGGCTTCTGCCTCTTTGCGCAGCGTGTCCACCGTCGCGATGCGCAGCACGTTGCCGTCAAGCTGACGTGACAACGTATTGTTCTTCAGAACGATGTCCAGAGCCTGGTCCCACGGCACGTCATCCAGCACGATCGTCAACGTACCTTTCACATCGGGATCAAGCACGACGTTCAATCCACTGATCTCGTGGATCAGACGGAAGAAGTCTTTCAGGTCAACATCCTTCAGGTTTACCGAGATGGGCTCGCCGGTATATTTAGGGCCGTTCGTCGCCTGAGGATGGGTCTTCTGTTCGGCGGCGAGATTGACTGCTGGTTGAATTCCAGCGCTTGCAGCTGGAGCGGACGCCGTGCTTGAAGACTGATCAGCCCCCTGCATCGCCGCGTTCGCTGCGGGCAGCAGGTTTCCTTCTGGTCTTTCAACGAACTTCGACGCCGCATCTACCGTGCGTACAGGAGGCTCGATGCTGGCAACATCTTTCTTCGGCGCGTACGCGGGGTCCACCACCACGAAGTTGATTGCCGCGGTTTTGCTCGGCTCCGGTTTCAGTTCGGCTGGAGGCAACAGCGTGGCCGTGGTCACCGGTGTCGCCGCCTTCGCCGGTACGCTTGTATTCTGCGCGGCCGGAGACAACTGCAGCTTTAGCGTCAGCTTGTCGCTCGGGCCCGGCACCAACTCATACTTGCAGAGCCGATCCAGGTCCACCACCACGCGTGTTGTCGCGCTGGCGTCGGTCCCAATGCGCACGCTGTTCACGCCGTTGTTGCCGACATGAATGCGATTCATCGAGGTGGCCACTGCCGTGTTCGGCAGGTCCACGACGATCCGCGCTGGAGAGGAAAGTGTCTCCACCTTGGGCGTGACTGCACCTTTGGCCGTCATCTCGATGCTGATGCCGCTATCTCCGGGCACTACCGCAACCTTCTGCAACGCAGCGCGCGTCGCCGTTGGTTCCGTCCCTGGAGTCTGCGCGCCTGCCGCCAGTACAATGGCCAGCAGCGCGATTATTGTTCCCAGCGTTTGCTTTCGCATTTCCCGTCTCCCCGCCTTCATCTGCTCAGTCTTGTAATTTTCGTTACCAAACTTGTCGGCCCCTGAATTCTTAAACCGCTGGCCGAGTAATTGTCTTTGTAATATCTCTGGTTAGCGACTTGCCTAACCTGTCATGGAACGTTTCCTTGAAAACGATGGAATCGCCGGTGATCTTTACAACGTAACCGTTGAACACCGGGTCGTTCTCGCGCAGGAAATAAGCCTTGTCCAGTGCATTCACGACTACCGCAATCATTCCCACGTCTGATTTCACAACTCCCTTGAGGGCGATCTGGTCAATGGCCAGGCAGCGCTTGCCGGAGCTGCATCCCGAACCCACCGCTCCCAGGTTGACAACCGGACTGATGAACGGGTCCCGCCGACCCACAGCGTTAATGGCCTTCGGAACCTGCTTCTTGTCAGTGTCTGTCGTTTTGGTGTCCTGGACGGCTACTGTTGTCTGAGTCTGGACTGAACCCTTGGCTCCCGCCATCGGCTTTGGCGATTCCTTTACTGGAACTTTCACCGGAACTTTTGCCTCAGCCACTTTTTTTGCCGGCACAGGAGAGGGCTTTGCGTTCACAACGGTTATCTTGGCCGGCGTAACCGCAGGCTTCGCGGATACAACCGTTGTGCTGTTGGCTTTTGGAATCGTCGCTCCGGTCTTTGCCGAAGAGTTCGCAGCCGTAGCCGCCTTGGCTGGTCCCGCCGCGGCTGGTTTCGCAGGCGCGACTTTAACTGAAACCGAAGCCGGCTTTTGTGCCGGAGAAGCGCTTACTTTAACTGCGCTCGGCTGTGCTTTCGCCGCCGGCTGCTGAGGCACCACCTTGACCGTCGCAGCTGATGGCTTCGCGGACGGCTTTACCGCCACGGTCGGCGTTTGCGCCAGCGTGGCACCTGTCATGATTAGCAAAAACGCCAGATTCCGCTTCATCGGACCCTACCTTTTGCTGCAGCCGGGATGAGTGCCGCCGGCTGAGTGTCGTGACTGAAGAATGTTGTCGCCACACAGGTCGCGACCACGCTCTCATTGGGCGCGTATTGGTACGTATGCTTGGTTTTGGCTTCTGCCGGCTTCTTTACATTTGCCACCAGCAGGTTCGACACATTCACGATGCGCTCCAGCTTGGCCACGTGATCGAAGAAATTCAGCATCGAGAAGTATGGACCGTCGAGTTCAACCTCAAACGGGACCTCGGTATAGAACTGCTTGGCAGAAGTCGGCTGCGCGGTATATCTGCGCAACCAGACTCCTGACTTCATGGCTTCGGCATCGAGCATCTTTATGAAGCCGTCCACTTCCTTCTCGTCAGGAACGATCCGCTTCTCAATCTCCAGCTGTTGCTGCAGGCTAGCTACTTGGCGGTCTATCTCAGCCAGTTTCGTCACATACGGCTCAAGCTGCGCATTCTCTTGCAGCTTCGCATCGAGAGATTGCTGTGCGGTGGCATTTGCGCCCCGCTGGGTTTTGAAATACGTGAAGTAGAGGGCAACGGTGATCAGAGCCGCCGCACCCAACGTCACCGCCCACTGTTTAATTCCAGATAGCTCGCTAAAATTCATGTCGTCGTCCCTAGGACTTCCCCTTTGCGCTTCCCTTTTCGCAAGTCAGTTCAAACTTGAAGGCCTGCATGTCCTTCACTTGCTCGTCTTGATACGTTTCCTTAATTTCGATGTTCTTGAAGAAGCCGGTCTTCTGCAGATTCTCGATCAAAGTGGCCACGGCGTCGGTGCTCAGCGCCATGCCATCAATCGCAATGTTTGCGCCCTGGTCTTTCATGCTGCTCAACCAGACTGCCTCAGTTCCGTTCACCGTGTCGCCAATCGTGTTCAGCAAATTGACTGGGCCAGCTTGGGCACTGCGGAGCTGATCAATCACATCCACCCGTTGCTTGTAACTGTCGGCTTGCTTCTGGCGCTCCAAGTACTTCGTCTTTACGACCGAAAGCTGCTGGTTATGCTGCTCTGCAACCTGCATCTTGGCGGCAATATCCTTGGATTGATGGTCGAGCCAATACCAGTAATAACCGTTGGCACATGCAAAAAAGGCGACTGCGACTAGGATCTTGACTGTCGGTGACCCGACGTCGCCGATTTCCATCGACGGCGCAGCAGCCGCGGCTGATCCGCGCTTATTTTTCGCTCTAGGCGTTCCTAGCAGATTGATTCGGATCATAGTTCTTCAAAGCTCCTCAGGGCCAAACCGACCGCGACCGCCAACTGCCCGGCATTGTTGTCAATCAACTCCACTCCCAGGCCCTCCGCCGGCGGCGTGATCCGTTGAAACGGATTCAGGATCTCGACCGGCAACGAAAACTCCTGACGCAATGCTTCCAGCAACCCCGGCACCTTCGATGACCCGCCCGCAACCAGAATCTTTTCGATGTGCTCGCCTGCTGCGCTCGCACGGAAGAAGTCAAAAGTCTTCTGGATCTCCAGAACGATGATTTCCGTCACCTGCTGCAGGATCGGCGTCTTAGCGTCTTCGCTGACTGTTCCAACTTTCCGGCCCAGCTTCAGTGCTTCCGCGTCATCGAAACTCAGGTCCAGTTCCTTCTGCAGCGAGTCCGTGTACTGATGCCCGCCCACACTGACATCGCGCGGGAACAACGGCGTCGTTCCCTTCACGATGTTGATGTTCATCACGCTGGCACCCAGGTTCAGCAAGGCCACAACCTGGTTTGGCGAAGGCTCATAGTTGTACTCGTAACAGTTCTGCAGGGCCAACGCGTCGATGTCCACGATAGCCGGAGTCTTGCCCGCCATCGAGAGTACGTTGGTGTAGTTCAGTATCTTGTCCTTCTTGACAGCAACCAGCAGCACATCCATATGGGGCTGGCCTTCGTCCTCGGAAAGGATCTGGTAGTCGAGGTTCACGTCAGCCAGATCGAACGGAATGTGCTGGGCGGCTTCCTTCTGGATCGTCTCTGCTAGCTCCGCGTCACTCATCGAAGGCAGCGAAATCTTTTTGACGATCACGGAGTGCCCGCTGACCGCGGTGGCGACACTCTTGGTCTTGATCGCGTTTTCCGAGAACAGCTTCGAGATCGCGCTCGAGACTGTGCCCGAATCGACAATCATCGAGTCCACTACGATATCCGGCGCTAGCGCCTCCAGCCCAAGATGCACGACTTCAATTCCGCCGCGACCCTTCTTAAGCTCGACCGCCTTGATGCTGGAAGAGCCAACATCCAAGCCAACGATTGATTTCGATCCGAAGAATCCAAACATGTGCCCGCCTTTTATGTGGCAGCCTGGCTGGCCGCCTTCGCTTTCTTTACTTTCACTTCCATCTCGCTGGACTTTTCTTCCATCCACTGGTCCAGTCTAGATTTCTTAAAACGCCACCGGTTCCCTAGCTTGAAGGCCGGAATTTTCTGTTCATTCACGTACTTGTAAAGCGTGTCCGGGCTGACGCCGAGATACTGCGACGCCTGGCGAATGTTCATGACTTCGCGTGAATCTGCCATATCGGTCCTTTCCACAGAGGTTCCGTCCTGCCATGTCCACCCATGCAGGGCATCATTGGGAGAAGAATCCTCTCTGAAACGCACTCAGAGTGGATTAAGTGGACTGAGCATATATCAACCCTGAAACAGGCGAGGTCAGGGCAGAATTCCGCGTTTTGCAGCGTTTTATGCCTGTTTTCTGGAAATCACTTCGAGGACAGATGCTACCACTATGCATATGTAGTATCTGCGAGTAAACTGGCCGCAATTAGCGGTAGTGTTTACCCGTCGGATGCGGGACGAACCCTGGTACATAACCGAAGTACAACACACGGTACCAAGGTTGGTGTACGGGTGAACGCCTGTGAAATGCATAACTTAGAAGGAAGAATGCAGAAGCATTAACTGAAAATGCCGAAGATTCAGAGTACTGATGACCAGAGTGGCCCGGGCACTATGCGCTTTTTAGGTTCTACTTCTGCACTCTAACTTTATTCTTCGGCGTTTCTTCGCTATGTCTCCGCGACTCCGTGGATAATCGAAGCGGTTCAGTATCCAGCTCCTGTGGATGCAAGCTCCTCATAGCCGACTTGCGCGGGAATTTCATAGTGATCCATGATGTCGCGCATGCGCCGCTCCATGCTTGCGGTATCGTCGCGGCGGTTATCGTGGCGATACTCGAGCCAGCGGGTGTAATAGCTGTCAAATCTTCCCTGATCTTCGTTGGAAAGCCTTCCGCGCCAGCGGTCACGATCCCAACCGTCCCAATCTTCATCGCGAGCATTGGAAGCGATCCAGAAGTAAGGCGTATTCGACGCAATGTGATTATGCGCATACACATCCTGCATGCGTTTTTCCATGCTGGCGACCTGCCCGCGATCGTTCCGCTGCCGATATTCCTGCCAACGCGAGTAGTAGCTGTCAAATCGCGACTGCTCGTTGGCTGAAAGTCGCCCTTTCCATTGATCGCGACCTGCTCTGGCATTCGAAGCTACGCGCCAGTACGGCGTCTGTGCGGGAATGTTGTAATGCGCGTACACTTCGAGCATGCGCTTTTCCATGCTCATGATTTGCTCCCGGTCATTTCTTTGCCGGTATTCCTGCCAGCGCGAGTAATAACTGTCGAAGTGCTGCTGGTCATCAGAGGATAGGTTCCAGCGCTGCCACTGCGCAATCGCCGGTACACTTAACGCAATCAGAAACAGAACTGCTGTCAATTTTTTCATACACGCCTCCACGGACACACGGTTCGCCTGCATATTATGGCAATCGCGTTGCAAATAGAAGTGCAAAAGATGTTCCGCGTTACTCTAGGAACTTGGACCAATGCTAACTACAAATGTCGCTTCCAAGTGAGGAACGCGTGGCAACACGAACCCTGCCTGTTCTTGATAGTCCTGGCACTCGTGCCGAAAACGCTCCCCTAGATTTGTCCTCTCTCTTGTAAAGCCCGAAGACTCTCCTACTCGGGCAGGTTTTCCGGCGGGCCGCTACCAGCCAGTACACGCCGAATGCAGCCCACACGTATCCGAGAATCTCGATCAATGGAGTCGTTCTCATAGCGAACTGACGATAGATATCGAAGACACAAAAAAGCCGCAGCGTGATCCACTGCGGCTCAAGCACATTGTGTAATGCGCGTACTAGGGCGTTAATTGGCTAATTCGCGTGGACCAGTTGCCGAGTGCCGCGCGAGCGCCGGGTCCGTGGCTTGCGCCCCCACAGGTTCCCAGCAAGTTGTCGCCGGACCCGCCCAAGAAGAATGGCCCACCCCAGTTCTTATAGGTGCAGGGGTTGGCGATGTACTCATTGGCGAGCCAGACGGAGTTGCCATCCACGGCAGCCGCTCCGTAATCTCCCCAGCGCGTGCGCGGCGGGTTCCCCACTTGGGACTTATAGCTGGTGAACCCATCGTCCTGGGCAGCACCCGTTCCGCCGTTAATGACGTTCCAGGGACCGACTCCAACCATGGCATCAATCGGCGCGAAGGCGGCACTGGGATTCACGGTGTCACCGGTGGCGGTGAAACCGATCACGCCGCGTCCGCTAGCTGTGACTCCGATTGCGGGATAGGTGAAGTCGTAACCCGCAGCCCCGAGATAGCCCTGCAGCACGACCTTACCCACGACCGGGTTGAGGATGTACCAGGCGAGAGCCGCGCGCTGTCCTCCTCCCCCGGGATTCAGCGCTGTATCGAGCGCACCCCAGAGCTTGCCGTTGGCATACATCACCGTATGAAACTCTTGCTTTGACTGCTCTTCCTTCCTTGCGAAGGCGTCCTTCTCGTGCGAATGGAACTTGGTGATCAAACCGTTACGGCTCATCTTCCCGCGCTACTGATCGTACAAAACCTTACTAGACTGAACGCGCCGCATTTTCGGGGTACGATTGTGTTGTTGTCAACTCGAAACCGCTGTGGACGCGGTTTTTAACAAATTTACGACAACGATGCTGCAAAACTTTTCACACTGGAATTGGGCCGTCTCGCGAAGAAATGGGCCCCGCGGAAACTTACTTTACTGGCTCGACCAGAACAGCCGTCCCGTAAGCTAGAACCTCAGTCACGCCTTGCATGACTTCTGTTGCATCATAGCGAGCGCCGACGACCGCGTTCCCACCCAATTCGGCTGCATGGGCAAGCATGAGATCGAAGGCTTCAGCGCGAGTCTTTTCGCATAGATTCGTCAGCAGCGTAATGTTCCCGCCGACGAGGGTCTGCAAGCTCGCACCGATGGTCCCGAAAATCGAGCGAGAACGCACCACAATTCCGCGAACAACGCCGAGCGTGCGCACCACGCGAAATCCGTCCAATTCAAATTGTGTGGTCACCATCGTATGCAAAACCGTCCGTCCCGGAGCCGTGTACCCGCCCATCGCCATGAAAACTCCTCCTTGGAGACATCAAACAAATCGCATTTCAATGTACACCAGCTTTCGTGTGGCGCGGGCGCCCTCGCAGCCGTAGGCAGTTATAATCTCGCAGGCGAGGTCGTAATCGAGGCAAGTTTCCATCCAGTGCGTTGGGCGCTGATTGTTGCGCTCGCGATTCCCGTTTCTTTGGCTTTAGCTTTCCTGATTGCCAAAATCGCAGGCCAGGATGCTCTCGCACATGACGCGATCAGATCGGTTCGCTATCTCGCCGGTCTAGAGCTGGTTGCACTGCTGCTTCTGGCAACGCTCGGCCTACTATATGAACAGCGGGCAGAGCGGCGCGACCGCGAACTTTATCGCGCTCCGGGAAGACTGATGGATATCGGCGGCTATCGCCTCCACTTAGCTTGCTCGGGCGAAGGGCCGACTGTGGTTCTCGAGTATGGACACCAGGGCTCTTATCTGGATTGGTATCTTATACAGCCGCGGATCGCCAAATTCGCGCGCGTCTGCGCCTACGATCGTGGCGGGTATGGATGGAGTGATCCCAGTCCGAAGCCACGCGTTCCGAGTGTTATGGCGGATGAGCTTCAGCATCTATTGCACACAGCGGGCGAAACTCCGCCGTACATTTTGGTGGGGCATTCCTTCGGCGGATTAGCCGCGCTAGCTTTTACGCAGAAATTTCGGGGGGAGGTCGCAGGTGTGGTGCTGGTTGACGCGTCACTCCCAGATATGATGGCGCGATTGCGATGGCAAGACCGGGCGCGGCTCCGGTTGATGCAGGCGGCCATTCCATTTGGGCTTCCACGCTGGCGAGGATGGTGCGGGAGCGCGGCGCATGAGGAGATTCGCGGGTTGAAGCAGGCAATCAGCTGCCGGTCATCGCTGTTCGAAACTTTCTATCGCGAGTGGTCCAGTTTCCCTCAAAGCGCGACGGAGATCCGAGCCATCACCAGCATCGGATCCATACCTCTGATTGTGATCACTCGTGATCCCAGTGTCGCGGGAAATTCATCTCGTGAAATGACTTGGAATCGCCTGCAGCGAGAGCGAGTAAAGCTTTCATCTAATTCCGTGTTCGAAGTGGCCGCAGGCAGCGGGCATGATGTGCCCATGAAAAGGCCGGATGTGATCACAGCGGCCGTCAGAAAGATTGCAGCTCAGGTTTCGGACACCGGCGGGCATCCAGGGAACTCCGTGAGATAAGTACTACCGATGTAGCCGAGATACTTGATCCCAATCTCGCTGGTGAAGAAGCCGTCTGCGGTCATGTTGCGCAGAAACGAGAAGAACTCAACTCCCTGGCTGAGAAACGCATCGCCTGCGGCATTCTTTCGGTAAGCAATCTTGTCCAGAGTTTCCTTCTGTTGCTCGGGCGAGCAGTCGAGATATACTTTGTCGTAACGATCGGAACAGGTGTTGTCCAGCCACATGATCCCGCCGCCGAGAATGCGCTGGTAGTCCTGATTCTCGCTGGTAAGTAGGTCGATGAATTCGGGCGCGCCCGCTTCGATGGCGCCTCCGGAGTCTGCATCGGCAGGGAAAATTGTCTGGCACAGGGTCTGAAGTGTTTTGTAATCGTGGGCCCTGAAAAACTTCGGCGTGTAACCCTTTGCTGGAGCCGCAGCCTTCTCTGCAGCGATCATGTGGTGCGCGTACTCTGCCGCATGGGCCGGAATCACGCGCAACACAGAAGTCGCTGCCGCGCTCATGGCGAGCGATTTCAAAACGTCGCGGCGGGAAAGTTTCGACGTCACAGGTTCCCCTTCTTCGCCTCGTCCATCAAGTAATCCGAAGCTCGCCATGTCAGCGCCATGATCGTCAGTGTCGGGTTCTTATCCGGATTGCTCACGAACGAAGCCGCATCGGTGACAAAGAGGTTCTTCACATCATGCGCTTGGCAGTATCCGTTAAGCGCCGATGTTTTTGGATTGCTTCCCATGCGCACGCAGCCCAACTCGTGAATAATTACGCCGCCGTCTTCGATGCCATACGGATTGGGGCCATCCGGAGTGGCTCGTGAATAGTAGGTTCCGCCCGCAGCTTCGGTAATGGTGCGGAAGGTTTCCTGCATATCCTTCGCCATTTTGATTTCGTTATCACTCCACTGCCAGTGAAAGCGCAGCACCGGAATTCCCCATTCATCAACCGTGTTGAGGTCAATCTCGCAGTAACTATGCTCGTTGGGAATCATTTCGCCGCGGCCAGCGAAGCCAATGTAAGTGCCATACGATGCGCGGCATCGTTGCTTCAGACTACTGCCGTAGCCTTCGGTGTATTCGCAAAGGGCATGAAAGTCGCCCACGCCGGGCATGCTCCTTCCGCCGCCAAATTCAATGTGATAGCCGCGCAGGAAATCGTTCTTCCGGTCGAACTTCCACCAAGGCATGTACATGTGCATGCCACCAACTCCATCGTGGTTGTGAGCTGGCATTTTTGTAAGCTGAGGAAAAACGCCTCCGCCGGAACCGCCGACGCTGTCGGTGAGATATCTCCCAATAACTCCCGATGAATTCGCAAGTCCATCAGGAAATTGGGACGACTTCGAATTCAGCAGCAGGCGCGCAGATTCGCAGGCGCTGGCGCCAACGACGAAAGCTTTGGCAAAAACTTTCTTTTCCGTCCGCGTTGCTTTGTCAATGTACGAAACTGCTTCGGCCTTGCCACTCTTTCCAACCACGATCTCTCGCGCCATGGCGCCGGTCACGAGCGTAAACCTGCCCGTTTTCTCCGCGTACGGGATCATCACCTGGCTGGAGCTGAAATTAGACGCGCTGATGCATCCGCGACCGCATTGTCCGCAGTAGTGGCACGCTGCGCGACCATTGTGTGGCTGGGTGATAACCGCCAAGCGTGAAGGAATGCAGATCACACCGATTTTGTCACAGGCTTTTTTGATTATGTTTTCGGTGCAGCGCGGCTTTGGCGGCGGCATGAAAACACCATCCGGCGCGCTCGAAACATTTTCCTTGGTGCCGAAAACGCCGATGTAGGACTCGATTTTGTCGTAATAAGGTGCGACGTCTTCGTAGGTAATGGGCCAATCGTCGCCCATGCCATCGGTGGAACGAGACTTAAAATCCACTGGCGCGAAGCGCAACGCGATTCTTCCCCAGTGATTGGTCCGCCCCCCCACGATGCGAGAGCGAAACCAACGAAAGCGCGATCCGCTCGCGACGGTGTAGGGCTCACCTTCGATTTCCCACGCGCCGTTCGGCGCCAGGAACTCGCCAAAATTGTCGGCAGCTTTCCCGCCAACGCCCACGCCGCGATGAGGAAGTTGGTACGGCCAGACATGCTCTTTGAAATCTTTCTCCGGATTCAATGGCGGGCCGGCTTCGAGCATCACAACACTAAGGCCGCCTTCGGTAAGAATTTTCGCGGCCGTTCCTCCGGACGCGCCGGAACCGATTATGCAGACGTCATAAGTCTTCGGAGAGCGAGTTACCTGGGCCATGGGTGTCCGGTTGTATCTGACTATTCTGTGGTTCAGCTCTTAGCTCTTAGCGAAATGCCGCTCCGGTTCGGCTAAAAGCTAATAGCTAAAGGCTAAGAGCTTCAGAAACTTCTAAAACCTCAACTTCTCCAAATACGCATAACTCTTCTGAATACTTTCAAGCGGCATCATAGGCTGATCGTGCTCAACAAAGTAGTGCTTAATTCCTGCAATGTCGGCTTTTGCGAAGATCGCCTTCCAATCAATCACGCCGCTGCCGACTTCAGTCATCATGTCATTCTTATCGAAGTCCTTCACGTGTACGAGCGGAAACCGGCCAGGGTACTTCGCGAAATAGGCGAGCGGATCAGACTTCGCCTCATGCGCCCATCCCAAATCGATTTCCATCTTCAGCAGTTTGGGGTCGGACTCGGAGAGCAAAATATCATAAGGCAGCTTGCCGTCCGGCAGCGCTTTGAATTCCTCGACGTGATTGTGATAGCCGAGCTGAATTCCAGATTTTTGGCTCTCTTCACCCGCCCGATTGAACGTCTCGGCAGCGCGCTTCCATCCGTCCGAAGTCTTGGTTAGTTCCCGATCAATCGAAGGATTCACAATATATTCGTGCCCCAGGATCTTGCTCGCCTCAATCACTTTCGGCCAATTCTGGGGCGACAGCATGTTGTATGCAACGTGCGAGGACGGTGCGGCCAGCCCATCGGAATCAAGCATTTCCTTCACGCGCTTTACAGGTGGATTTACATTTGGAAGGTCACTCAGATAACCAGCAAGTTCCACTTCCTTGTAGCCAATTTTTGCGACCTTCGCGAGCGTCCCCTCGAAATCTTTCTTTAAAAGATCGCGAACGGTGTAGAGTTCGAGTCCGATTTTTTCGATGCGATGTTGTGAAGCGGCCCAGCTGAATTGGGTCATCACAGCAGCGGCTGTCGCGCTTCCGAGAAATGTTCTCCGATCCATCTATCCTCCGCGATCGACCATTGCGAGACAGGCGTCCTCGCCCGTTTACTAAAAGCTAGGCCACCTGTTCGGTCAACAATTCTTCCCTGACGTTCTTCAGCACGTACAGCGCCCGCTGCACGCCGACCTCGCCCGATAGGATCGGGTCTTCATTTTCGACACTCAAAATTCCCTCGTAGCCAACGTCCATATACGCCTGCACGATGGATTTCCAGACGCTTACGCTGTGCCCATAGCCCACGGCGCGAAAAGCATCGGAAGCGACCTTCAAATCCTGCTTCTCGAAAACAAAGTTCAGCACCCCGTACTTGCCGACCCTATCCGGATAAAGCACCGTGTCTTTCATGTGCGCGTGGTAGATCGCGCCCTGTTTGCCGAGCAGATGGATGACTTCAACTGGATCGCATCCTTGCCAGAACAAATGGCTCAAATCGTTGTTGGCGCCAATTTCTTCGCCCACAGCATCGCGCAGCTTGAGCAACGTAAGCGGGTTGTACACCACAAAATTCGGATGCATCTCGAGCGCGATGCGATGAATTCCGTGTTCACGCGCGAACTTCGCCGCCTGCTTCCAGTATGGGACCACTTTCTCTTTCCATTGCCAGTCGAGAGCTGCGGCATACTCAGGAGGCCAGCGATAGGTTATCCAGTTCGGATTCGTGTCGCTCGGATTGCCGCCCGGACAGCCAGAAAAACCGACAATGACTTTCACCCCAATCCTCTCCGCGAGCAGCACTGTTTTCTGGAACGTTTCCCAGTCGCGTTGCGCGATGTTGCGATCGGGATGAACTGGATTGCCGTGACAGCTCAGGGTTGCAACCTGAATGTTGTGGTCCGAAAATTTCTTTTGCCACGCGCGCAGCTTGACGGGATCGTCGAGCAGTTCCGGCACCGGACAATGCTTATTGTTCGGATAACCACCTGTACCGATCTCTGCCGCTTCCACTCCCATACTCTCGTACTTTTCCACCAGTTGATCGAGCGTGAGATCGGGAAATGCGGGATCGAAGACTTCCGCCGTGAGCTATTCGCGTGCATGGACGTCCCTTCAACCTGCGGAACCGCTGCAGAAAGCGAGTGCGGAGTGGCGACAGCTCCGGCGATGACACCGCCTGTCGTGGCTAGAAAATTTCTTCGCGTTGGGGAGAGCGGATCAGAATTCGACATGTGGTCCCTCGACGTTGAATGCAGGAACCGAACATTATACGCACGGCGCGAAGAGCGCAACCAGCGGAGAAAGGAACTTTTGACTAAAAATCCGAAACCGCCCTCATCGGGCGGCTTTGGATTCGTGGGTTGAACTCCTCAAGTTCAGGCCGGAGGTGGCCACTTCTTTATGAGGACGTTGAGTGCATTCTTGATCGAAGCCAGGAAAAGCACAATAGCGTAAAAATACTACGTACGATCGAATTGCTGGAATTGGTCCTTCCGCGAACGGACCGTGGAAGAGCGGCCATTCATGCCCGCGCTAAATTTGAAACGCAGCCAACGCGAGCTTTAGCTCAGCAGACCCTAAAGGTGCATCC